>Ga0187781_10002073_pt1 | contig 15334 bp, 11 predicted proteins | sample 0715_SJ02_MP02_2_FD_132447 | JGI IMG/M metagenome (GOLD analysis project Ga0187781, IMG submission 132447) | Tropical peat soil microbial communities from peatlands in Department of Meta, Colombia - 0715_SJ02_MP02_20_MG | ecosystem: Environmental > Terrestrial > Soil > Wetlands > Peat | place...
ACAGCCAACGTCTCCAATTCGGCGACGGCGTCCAGCACGCGTCGGTAGTGCACCTGCGCGCCGAGCGATTCGATCTGGTCGACGACCTCGTCAATGCAGCTCAGCTGGCGCAACACGGTGCGAGTCCGGTCCCGGGTCGCGCCACGCCGGATCGCGGCCACGGCCTGCTCGACGCCGAAAGTGTCGAGGGTGTCGAGCAGCCGCTGCCGCAGCTCTGCCGCCAGGTGCCCGACGGGTCGGGTGGCCAGCACCTGCAGCGCAGCCCACAGCGTGTCGTCCACTACATCGTCGAGGGCCGCGACCGCGAGCAGTCCCACCATCGGCTGGACCGGCAGACCGGTGTGCGCGGAAAGTCGCGCGCAGCGGGTTCTCGCCGCGATGGTAGGCCCGTAGGGGTGCACGCCCGGTTGGGTGGTGGCGATAAGATCCGCCTTGTTCAGCACCGCCAAGACCGGCCGACCAGCCGCGGTGATCGCGTCGTGATCCTCGGGTTTGACCACTTCGGCGACGACGTAGACGTCGACGTCGGCTTCCGCTGACCCGGCCGGGGTTCGAGTCACCGTGATTGTCCCCCGCAAGTCCGCTGCGCGCGCAAGCGCGTGCGCGACAATGTTGCGGCCGACGCCGCGACGTCCGGATACAGCTACCCGCAGCGGCGCGTCGAGCCGATTGGCGATCGCGGCACAGCGCGAGTCAGCGACCTCGGTGGCAAACCGCTTGAGCTCATCGACGAAAATCTGGTGCCCCTATCCGATCATGTGTTTCGCCTGCTAGACCCGTACCCGCCGAATCCCGATGTTCCTCCGGCACCGCCCCATTGTCGCCGAGCGGTGCTTGGCGGCGCGCCGGGTCTGCCGCTGGAATGGTGACATCTGTGGCGCCCGGATGCGAGCCACTCGCTACCAGTCGAAGGCAACTGTTGGGTATCAATCTGGGCCGCGGGAGGCAACATCGTCGATTGATGGGTAACGATGAACGGATGCGTGCGCAGCCCCCGGTGGAAGCGGCCACACCGCCGACACCGCAAGACACCCTGCCTGCGCGCTCTGCTGGTGGGTATCGCCGGACCACCAGCTTCCGGTCGCGCCGGTCGGCGTTGTCGGCCGCTCAGCAGCGGACCTGGGAGCGGTTGTGGCCCGAACTCGGGATGATGGCGGCGCCGCAGCACAGCCCCGATACGCCGGACCAGCCGCTGGATACCCGCGCCTGGTTCGGCCGCGATGCTCCGCTCGTGCTCGAAATCGGCTGCGGCACAGGAACTTCGACGCTGGCGATGGCGCAATTGGAGCCAGACGTCGATGTCATCGCCGTCGAGGTTTACCGCCGCGGGCTGGCGCAGCTACTCTCCGCCATCGACCGGGAAGGCGTCACCAATATCCGGTTGATCCGCGGCGATGCCGTCGACGTGCTGGAAAACCTGATCCCGCCGGGCTCGCTGAGTGGCGTCCGGGTGTTCTTTCCCGATCCGTGGCCCAAGGCCCGCCACCACAAGCGCCGACTGCTCCAGCCGGCCACTGTTGCCCTGATCGCTGACCGGCTCCGTCCCGGCGGTGTGCTGCACGCGGCCACCGACCATCCCGGCTATGCCGAGCAGATCGCCGAGGTCGGCGACGCCGAACCCCGCCTGGCGCGGGTCGGAGAGGCCCGCGGGGACCTGGCGATCTCGGTCGTACGCCCGACTACCAAATACGAGGACAAGGCGCAGCACTCCGGCAGCGCCGTCTCCGAATTCCTGTGGGAGAGCCGCTCCGAAAGAAACCGACCATGAGCCTGACCGACGAAACGACCGTGGAACCGACCCCACCGGTCACCGCACCGGTGGCCCTGTCCAGTGAGTCGATGCCTGACGGCGGATCAGCCGTTCACCGCGTACTGCTGGTGTGGGACGCGCCGAACCTGGACATGGGCCTGGGATCCATCCTGGGTCGAAGGCCCACCGCCTTGGAACGCCCACGCTTCGACGCGCTTGGCCGCTGGTTGCTGGCCCGCACCGCCGAGGTCGCAGCCAATCGACAGGATGTCTCAGCCGAACCCGAGGCCACCGTGTTCACCAATATCGCGCCGGGCAGCGCCGACGTGGTCCGGCCGTGGGTGGATGCGCTGCGTAATGTGGGGTTTGCCGTCTTCGCCAAACCGAAACTCGACGAAGACAGTGATGTCGACAGCGACATGCTGGACCACATCGCGCAACGGAGCGCCGACGGCTTGGCAGCGCTGGTGGTGGCGTCCGCCGATGGCCAGGCTTTTCGCCAGCCGCTTGAGGAAATCTCCCGCGGCGGGGTACCCGTTCAGGTGCTCGGATTTCGCGAACATGCGAGTTGGGCGCTAGCGTCGGATACCTTTGAGTTCGTTGATCTGGAGGACATCGCGGGTGTTTTCCGGGAGCCGCTGCCGCGAATCGGCCTCGATTCGCTGCCTGAGAAGGGGGCGTGGCTGCAACCGTTCCGGCCGCTGTCTTCGTTGCTGACGTCCCGTGTTTGAGCGTGTCTGACAACTCAAAACCAATGCGCGGGTCGCCGCAGATCCAGTAAGGAGCTTACGTGTTCGCCTGGTGGGGTCGAATTGTGTACCGCTACCGGTTCATCGTGATCGGCGTCATGGTGGCGCTGTGCCTCGGCGCGGGCATCTTCGGGATCAGCCTCGGCAACCACGTCACGCAAAGTGGTTTCTTTGACGACAGCAGTCAGTCGGTCAAGGCGTCGATACTGGGCGACGACACCTACGGCCGTGACCGGACCAGCCACATCGTGGCTACCTTCACGGCTCCGCAGGGCAAGACGGTCGACGACCCGGCCTGGTCCAAGCAGATCACGGACCAACTCGACAAATTCAAAGCCGATCACCCCGACCAGGTACTGGGCTGGGTCGGCTACCTGGCGGCACCGAATTCCACCGACCCCGTTGTCAAGGGCATGGCGACCGACGACAAGAAACACACCTTTGTGTCCATCCCACTCAAGGGCGACAGCGACGACTCCATCCTGAATAACTACAAGGAGATCGCACCCGACCTGCAGAAACTCGACGGCGGAAAGGTCGAAGTCGCCGGCCTCGAACCGGTAGCCAACGGCTTGACCGGCACCATCGAAACCGACCAACGACGAATGGAAGTTCTCGCGCTGCCGCTGGTGGCGGTGGTGCTGTTCCTGGTTTTCGGCGGAGTGGTCGCCGCCTGCCTGCCGGTGATGGTCGGCGGCCTGGCAATCGCCGGCGCGCTGGGCATCATGCGATTCATCGCGATGTTCAGTCCGGTGAACTTCTTCGCCCAACCCGTGGTGACGATGATCGGCCTTGGTATCGCCGTCGACTATGGGCTGTTCGTAGTGAGCCGGTTCCGGGAGGAGATCGCCGAGGGCTACGACAGCGAGGTCGCCGTTCGCCGCACGATGATGACAGCTGGGCGCACCGTCACGTTCTCAGCGGTGCTGATCGCCGTGTCCGGGGCCAGCATGCTGGTGTTCCCGCAAGGCTTCCTGAAGTCGCTGACCTACGCCGTCATCGCAGCGGTCATGCTGTCGGCGATCTTGTCGATCACCATCCTGCCGGCCGTGCTGGGTATCCTCGGTCACCACGTCGACGCGCTGGGCGTGCGGACCCTGCTGCGAGTGCCGTTCTTGGCGAACTGGAAGCCGTCGCGGGCCTACCTGAACTGGCTTGCCGGCCTGCTACAAAAGACCAAGACTCGGGAAGAGGTCGAGCAGGAGTTCTGGGGCAAGCTGGTCAACCGGGTGATGAAACGCCCGCTGGTCTTCGCCATTCCGATCGTGGTGGCGATGATCCTGCTGATCATCCCGCTGGGCAACCTGAAACTCGGCGGCTTCAGCGAGAAGTACCTGCCACCGAGCAACCCGGTCCGGGTGGCACAGGAGAAATTCGACAAGCTGTTCCCCAGTTACCGCACCCAGCAGATCACCGTGGTGATCCAAAGCGACAACGGCAGCAAGGTCACCGACCAGCAGGTCGCCGAAATACGCAACGGCGTCGGCTCAATCAGCGGGTTCACCGACAAGGACTGGCAGGAACGACCCTGCCCGACGATCGCCGATAATCCCTGCTTAGCAGGCCCCAATGGGACCAGCCACCCCAAGGACGCGTCGGTCCGGGTGATCCAGAACGGGCTGGTGAATGGGAACGACTCGGCCAAGAAGATCAACGAATTGCGGGCCATCACCGCACCCAAAGGTCTGACCGTTCTGGTCGGCGGCACCCCGGCGCTCGAGCAGGACGCCATCCACGGGATTTTCAGCAAGCTGCCGCTGATGTTGGTCATCCTGTTGACCACCACCACGCTGTTGATGTTCCTGGCGTTCGGATCACTGGTGCTCCCGTTCAAGGCCACCGTGATGAGCGCACTGACGCTGGGATCGACGATGGGCATCCTGACGTGGATCTTCGTCGACGGCCACTTCGCCAAATTGCTGAATTTCACACCAACGCCGTTGACCGCGCCGGTGATCGGTCTGATCATCGCGGTCATCTTCGGGTTGTCGACCGACTACGAGGTCTTCCTGGTCTCCCGGATGGTCGAAGCGCGAGCACGCGGCATGTCCACCGCGGAGGCCATCCGGATCGGCACCGCGGCCACCGGTCGCATCATCACCGCGGCGGCAACCGTCCTTGCCGTGGTCGCCGGCTCGTTCATCTTCTCCGACCTGGTGATGATGAAGTACCTGGCGTTCGGGCTGATGGCAGCACTTCTGTTGGACGCCACCGTCATCCGGATGTTCTTGGTGCCGTCCGTGATGAAGCTGCTCGGCGATGACTGCTGGTGGGCCCCGATGTGGATGAAGCGCCTGCAAAACCGCATCGGGCTTGGCGAGATCCACCTGCCCGATGAGCGCAAGAAGCCTGTCCCACGTGCCCGGGCCGAGCGGCCTGCGGTCGCGGCACCTACCCTCGTCGCCGCGACACCGCGTCCACCGCACGACCCCACCCACCCCGGCGCGGAGGCTCCACCGCGGCCAACCAGACGGGCTGGGCCGGCCCCTCGACCGGAATACCGACCGCCGGCTCAGGACACGCCCTCGGCCGCAGGCACCACGAAGATGCGCGCGCAAAGGCGCCCGGAGCCCAAAGAGCCGCCGACGACGCGCTTCTCGGCCCAGCAGAACGCTGCGCCGGCTCCCGCCCCCGGGCGCGAACGCCCACCCACACCCGCCGCCCCACCGCCGGGGGCCCAACCGCCCCGCGGTGAAGACCGCGAAATAGAGTCCTGGCTCAGCGAATTGCGGGGACCGCAGCCGACTCCCCCGCCGCCGTCGGAACCGTCCGCCGATCAGACCCGGGCGATGCCGGTTCCGGGCCAGCGCTCTCCGGGTCAGCGGCCCGACGACGAGGGCGATGCCACCACCGACATCCCGACCGGCCCGCGGGACGAGAAGAACCCCGACGTCGCCACCCAGAAACTGAACGCCCGCGGAAACGATGCCGGCGATCGGCCGCATCAGCGCCGAGGCGGCGGGCTCAGCGCTCAGGATCTGCTGCGCCGGGAAGGCCGGATCTAGCCCTCGGCCTCGCTTTCCGGCTCCGGCACATCCGGTACAGCTTGGATGATGGAAGTATCGTCGCCGGTCTCCTTGGTCGCGGCGGACGGATCCTTTGCCAGCAGCACCTGGAACGCGTTGTTGAAGAAAGCCACCGTCGGGACCGCCAACAGTGCGCCGACGACCCCGGCGAGCACACCGCCCGTCGAGATCGCTAGCACCACTGCCAATGGATGTATCGACACTGCCCGGCCCATCACCAATGGCTGCAGGATGTGCGCCTCGAGCTGGTTTACGCCGATCAGCACGCCCAGCGTGATGAGTGCATAGACCCAACCCTTCGCGAGCAGCGCGACCACCACCGCGAGAAAACCGCTGATTACGGCACCGACCAGCGGGATGAACGCACCGAGGAACACCAACGAGGCCAGCGGCAGAGCCAGCGGCACGCTCATGATCGCCAAACCGGTGCCGACTCCCGCCGCGTCGACCAACGCCACCAGAAAGGTGGCCCGCACGTAGCCCACCAGCGACCCGTAACCTGCGCTGCCCGCAGCACGCACCCGGTCCCGGACGTGGGAAGGGAAGATCTTGGTGACATAGGCCCAGATATTGCGCCCGCCGTAGAGGAAGAAAATCAGCGTGAACAGCATCAGCAGTGCCGCGGTGAGGATTTCGGTGACGGTGGCCGCGGTGGACAGCGCGCCACTGGTCAACTTCGCCTGATTGTTCTGCAGCGCCTGGATCGCCGCGTTGCCGGCGTTCTCAATCTGTTGGCGGCTCAGATGCAGCGGGCCCTCGATCAGCCAATTACGGGTTTTATCGATGCTGCGGGTGACCTGGTTGACCAAGTCCGGCAAACCGATGACGAACTGGCTGATGACGAATGTCAAAATGCCGCCCAGAATCGCGAAGGCGATCAGTAACACCAGGGCGACCGCGCCACCGCGGGGAGCCCCCCGCTGGTCCAGCCAATCGACGGCCTGGACCAACAATGCGCTCAACATCAGCGCCAGCAGCAGCGGAACGATGATGATTTCCAGCCGCTTGATAACCCATAGCAACGCGACCAGAGCCGCCAAGATGGCCAACAATCGCCAGGACCAGGCAGCCGCCTTCCGAACGATGGGTTCTACCGAATCGTCGTCGGCCCTCGACGGCATATGCTCAAGCCTAATCGCCAGCCCGCAGGTCACCGTCGGCAAATCCATCCGGACACCTGCGCCGCGCACCGATCCCGGCGCGACCTGCGCGGCTACGCTGAAGGACGTGCCTCGCGACGCACCGGCCACGAACGTCAACGGTCATTACGAACAACGTGCCCGCGGCAAGTACTGGTGGGTGCGCTGGGCGGTTCTGGGCGTCGTCGCGATCGTGTTGGCGGTCGAAGTGGCACTGGTGTGGGACCAGCTGGCCAAGGCCGCCAAGAGCCTGTACTCAGCTAAGTGGTACTGGCTGCTGGCCTCGGCCCTGGCCGCCGTCGTCTTGATGCACAGCTTCGCCCAGATGCAACGGACCCTGCTGGCATCGGCCGGTGTGCACGTCAAACAACTGCGGTCGGAAGCCGCCTACTACGCCGCCAACTCGCTGAGCACCACGCTGCCCGGCGGTCCGGTGCTCGCGGCGACGTTTCTGCTTCGGCAGCAACGGATTTGGGGTGCGTCGACGTTGGTGGCGTCGTGGCAGCTGGTGATGTCGGGTGTGTTGCAAGCGGTTGGGCTGGCCCTGCTTGGCCTGGGCGGGGCGTTCTTCCTGGGCGCGAAGAACAACCCGTTCTCGTTGCTGTTTACCCTCGGCGGCTTCGTCGCGTTGTTGCTGCTGGCCCAGGCGGTGGCGTCAAGGCCGGAACTGATCGACGGGATCGGGTGCCGGGTGTTGTCGTGGCTCAACTCGGTTCGCGGTAGACCGGCCGACACCGGCCTGGCGAAGTGGCGCGAGATGCTCTCCCAGCTGGAATCGGTCAGCCTGAGCCGCCGGGACTTGACGCTGGCGTTCAGCTGGTCACTTGTCAACCGGTTCGCCGACGTCGCCTGTCTCGGCTTCGCTGCTTACGCGGCCGGTTATCACGCATCGGTCGGCGGCTTGACGGTTGCCTGTGCGGCTGCCCGCGCGGTCGGCACGATACCGTTGATGCCTGGCGGTCTGCTGGTCGTGGAGGCGGTGCTGGTGCCTGGTCTGGCGTCCAGTGGGATGCCATTGCCCGGCGCCATTTCCACGATGTTGATCTACCGGTTGATCAGCTGGTTGTTGCTCGGTGCCGTCGGCTGGGTGGTGTTCTTCTTCATGTTCCGCACCGAGAACGATATCGATATCGACAGCGACGCACAGACCGACGACGCGTCGGCGGCCGAACCCGCCGCGGCGGAGCTGCCCGGCGACGCGCGACCAGGCCCGGTTTCGCCGCCGGATCCGGCCGTCAAGCCCGGTGAGACGGCAGCGACCCGCGAGCGTCGGGGCGCCGCCCAGGACTAGCCGGGCGATTACTTGACGGCGCTGAGCCCCGGCATCATCGCCGGGCCGGGTGCAGCCGGGGCAGCCGCCGGAACGCCACCCGGGGGCACCGCAGCCTGAGCGCCGGAGATTGCCTGCGCCGCGGCACTCGGCAGGCCGCCGGGGAGGCCGCCCTGCGCGCTCTGCATGAAGCCGAGCACCTGGGGAAGACTGATCGGCAGCTTGCACCTGCTCGACAGCCCCGCGAGCGGCAGCGCGATCGTCTGCATATCGCTGGCCGCCTTGGGGTTGGCGTCGAAATACGTCTCCAGCGAGTTGACCGACTGCGGTCCGGCCGGCTCTTGCAACACGGTGGTCATTGCCTGGTTGGTCTCCGGGTGCCCGTCCAGGTAGTCGCCGGCCGATCTGGCGACGTTGCCGATCGTTCTGGCCATCTCACTGGCAGCACAGGGGTCAGACGCGCCGACCGCCGACGGCGCAGACAGCAGCACCACCGCGGTGGCACCACCCAACGCGGTGGCGGTCAGAACGCCGAGCAGCCGTCGGCGCAACGCCGCAGTACTCCCAGTCCGGGAAGTCATAGGTAACTCCTTATGGCTTGCGATAGGGGCTCGCGAATCTGGTCGGCCTCGCAAACGATTGCGATCAGCGGCGGATATAACAAACCGCTAACGCCCCCGCCCATCCTGCCATCCGTTCCGGCGGGTCCGCCAATTCACCACACAAGAAACTCGTCACACCGAGATCGTTGCCGAGTTGTTGCAGCTCAGCGTGCCGTAAGCGGCATGGCCACATAGCTTGCTGAGGTAGGCTCACCTGCACGCAACGCTAATGCGGGGAGACCAAAATCCAGCACTTCATGATGCGCCTAAGCAGCAACCTGCGCAGATTCCGCTGGCTGGTCTTCACAGGTTGGTTGCTCGCGCTGATACCGGCGATCTACCTGACGCTGACCCAATCAGGTCACCTTACCGGCGGCGGTTTCGAGGTGACCGGATCCCAGTCACTGCGCGTCCATGACGCACTCGAGGCGCATTACCCCGACCAGGGCACGTCGCCGTTGGCGCTGGTGGCTGCGCCGCGCGCAGATGCCAGCTACGAAGACATGAACGCCGCTGCCACGTTTCTGCAGCAAGTCGCCGGCCAGGTCTCCGACGTGGCGGTGGTGCAAAATCCGGCTCAGCCGGCGCCGCAGCCCGACCGGCCGTATGTGGTGTCGTTGCGACTGGACTCCTCCACCAACAGCAGCGCCAGTGACGCCGCCAAGAAGTTGCGGGCAAAGGTCGGCGTCCAGGGGGATCGGCCGGGACAAATGCAGAACGGCAGGGTCCGGCTGTACGTCATCGGCCAGGGCGCGCTGAGCACGGCCGCGGCGGCCAACACCAAACACGACATCGCCGCGGCGGAACGCTGGAACCTTCCGATCATCCTGATTGTGTTGCTGGCGGTGTTCGGTTCGCTTGCCGCAGCCGCGATCCCGCTGGCATTGGGCATCTGCACCGTCGCCATCACCATGGGACTGGTCTATCTGCTGTCGGCCTACACCACGATGTCGGTCTTCGTCACCTCGACGGTGTCGATGTTCGGCATCGCGCTGGCAGTTGACTATTCGCTGTTCATTTTGATGCGCTTCCGAGAGGAACTACGTGCCGGGCGTCAGCCTCAGGAGGCGGTCGACGCGGCGATGGCAACGTCCGGCCTCGCCGTGGTGCTGTCCGGGACGACCGTGGTGGCCTCGCTCACCGGTATCTACTTGATCGACACCCCTGCGCTTGCGTCCATGGCCACCGGCGCGATCCTCGCGGTCGCGGTCGCGATGCTGACCTCGACAACCATGACACCGGCGGTGCTGGCGACATTCGGCCGGGCAGCCGCCAAGAGATCCGCGGTCCTGCATTGGTCACGGCGACCCGAAACGACCCAGTCGCGGTTCTGGAGTCGCTGGATCGGCGAGGTGATGCGCCGGCCGTGGCTGTCGGCGTTGGCGGCATCGGCTGTCCTCATTGCCATGGCGGTGCCGGCGCTATCGATGGTGCTGGGCAACAGCCTGCTCCGGCAATTCGACTCGTCGCATGAGATTCGCGCCGGAGTCTCGGCGGCGGCCGAGGCGCTGGGGCCCGGCGCGCTGGGCCCCGTGCAGGTGCTGGTCACCTTCCCCACCGGCGACGCGTCCTCGCCCACGCACACCCAGACACTGTCGGCGATCCGTGAGCAGATGACGCAGGCGCCCGACATCGTCTCGGTGGCATCGCCGGTGTTCGCCGCCGACAACACCAGCGCCCTGTTGTCCGGGGTGCTGTCGGTGGATCCCGAGGACCTGGGCGCGCGCAGCAGCATCGCATGGATGCGGGCCCACCTACCCGCGGCGGCGGCCGGCTCGGCGCAGGTGGACGTCGGCGGACCGACGGCACTGATCAAAGACTTCGACGACCGGGTGTCTCAGACCGAGCCGCTGGTATTGGTTTTCGTCGCTCTGATCGCCTTCGTGATGCTGCTGATCTCGATCCAGTCGGTGTTCTTGGCGTTCAAGGGCGTGCTGATGACGGTGTTGTCGGTGGCCGCCGCCTACGGCAGTTTGGTGATGGTCTTCCAGTGGGGCTGGCTGGAGAAGCTCGGATTCGCGCCGATCAGCTCGATCGATTCCACCGTTCCGCCGCTGGTGCTGGCCATGACGTTCGGCTTGTCGATGGACTACGAGATCTTCTTGCTGACCCGAATCCGGGAACGGTTCCTGCAATCCGGTCACACCCGCGACGCCGTGGCCTACGGCGTGAGCACCAGCGCGCGCACCATCACCAGCGCTGCGCTGATCATGATCGCGGTGTTCATCGGTTTCGCGTTCGCCGGTATGCCGCTGGTGGCCGAAATCGGGGTGGCCTGCGCCGTCGCGATCGCAGTCGACGCCACCGTGGTGCGGCTGGTGATGGTGCCCGCCCTGATGGCCATGTTCGCCCAGTGGAACTGGTGGCTGCCAGGTTGGCTGGAGCGCATCCTGCCATCGGTCGACTTCGAAAAGCCCTTGCCTACAGTCGATCTCGGCAATATCCTGATGATCCCCGATGACATCTCGGCGCCGGTGGTGCCCAGTGCAGACCTGCGGATCGTATTGAAGTCCGCAGCCAGGCTCAAGCACCTGGTCCCCGACGCGATTACCGTGGCCGACCCGCTGGCCTTCACCGGATGTGGGCGTATCGGCGAATTGCGGGAACACGTCAAGGGCGGAGACGATGCCACCACTGCCACCACGCACCAGTTGGCAGTGGCCGGGACCAACGGTCATTCGAAGAGCAAAAAGCTCGTCGGCGGCCAGCCGCACCGCGACGGCATCGGCCGCGCGGCACCGCGCGCGATCCGGCCCGTGCATCCGGTCACGCTCTGGCGCGGCCGACTCTCGGTTGCTCTGGACGCGCTGGAAACCCAGGCCGAAGCCGACGACCCGCAGTTCGAGCGGCGTAGCCCGGTGGAAACCACCCACGTCCAGTTGCCCACCGGCGACCGGCTGCAGATCCCGACCGGCGCGGAGACGCTGCGTCTGAAGGGCTACCTGATCATGTCCCGCAACAGCAGCCGGGACTATGCCGAATTTGCCGAGCTGGTCGACACGATGGAAGCTGAGACCGCCGCTTTGGTGCTCGCCGGGATGGATAGGTATTACTGTTGTCAATCACCCCGGCGGCAATGGATCGCTACCCAGTTGGTCCGGCGGCTCGCGGACCCACATCCGACAGATCTCGATGACGAGAGTTGGCCCGGTCCCGATACAAAGGCAGACTGGGAGGAGGTCAGGCAGCGCTGCCTGACGGTGGCAGTGGCGATGCTGGAGGAGGCGAGGTGACGTTGGCACCCGATCGACGCCGCGGACCGGCGCCGCATCGATCTCCCGTCCCTCCTCGCAATGTCGCGCGGCCCGTGGAGTTCTGGCCCACCTCGGCCATCCGCTCGGCGCTGGAAGGTGGCGACATCGCCATCTGGAAGCAGATCGCGGTCGCGATCAAACGCGACCCGTACGGGCGCACCGCCCGTCAAGTCGAAGAAGTCCTGGAGAACTCACGGCCATACGGCATCTCCAAGGCCCTCGCCGAGGTGCTGGACCGGGCCCGCGCGCACCTGGAGGCCAACGAGCGCACCGAAGTGGCCCGCCACGTACGATTGCTGATCGAACGATCGGGACTGAAGATCCCCGAATTCGCGTTCCGGATCGGGGTGCCGGTCAACGAGCTGGGTGCCTATCTCGCTGCCACGACCAGCCCGTCGGCGGCGTTGATGATCCGGATGCGCCGGCTGTCTGACCGGTTCGCGAAGGCCAGAACTCAACCGCTGCCTCGCCAACCGTCCCAGCAGCCATCTCAGCGGCCGCCCCGCAGCCATTGATGCTCGGCCAGCCCGACGATGTGACGCTGCAGCGGATCCTGGCCGAGACCCGCACCATCGCGGTGGTCGGCGCATCGGACAAGCCGACCCGGCCGAGTCACGAGATCTACTCGTATCTGGTCGCGACGGGCGACTACCAGGTATATCCGGTCAACCCAACGATCACCGAGATCGACGGCGTCCCAGCGTATCCGCGGTTGGCTGACTTGCCGGTGGTGCCCGATATGGTCGATGTGTTCCGGCGGTTCGAGGAGTTGCCATCGGTACTCGCCGAGACGCTCGCCCTTGAGCAACGGCCCAAAACCCTATGGCTACAAGAGGGTTTGTGGCATGAGCAAGTGGGCCGCGACGCCGCGGCAGCCGGAATGCACGTGGTGATGGACCGTTGCCTGATGGTCGAGCACGCCCGGTTGCGCTGACCGCCGTTAGCGGGCGTTGATCGGCGACACGTCCAGCACCAGCCAATGGTCGCGCTGCTTGGTCAGCGCGATCCGCAGCGCCAGCACCGCGTTGCTGGGAGGCTGACCCGGCGCGTTCTGGGTAGCGCGCAGGACCACCGCCACGGCGGCCGCAGACGGACCGATCGCTTCGACGCCGGCTTCCAACGTCGAGGCGGAAGCGGTGACGTTTCGGTGCACCAAATCCGCTGTGGCCTTTGCGAAGTTCTCCTTGAACGCGGTCGCCTGCTCCGGCACCATCATGGCCGCGGCCCGGTCGATGGAGGCCGTCGGTTCTTGCGGCGAGAAGGTCGCCGTCGTCTCGGCCATCCCCGTCGCGAGCCGCACCACCTCTGCCGAGTCGGCCTTCAGGCGGCGGTCCGGCAATGTCCAGTGGGTGTAACCGGTCAGCACCGCCGACACCACCGCCACCGCGCACAGCCCGACGACCGCTAATCGAAGACCGGGCGCGTCGTCGTCGGTGCCGACGGTGACCGAATCCCGGCGCAGCAGCCAGACATTCACCGCCACGGCCTGAACGATCAGCAGCACCAACACCGAACACGCCGACACCCACCACCGCGGCCAGCCCAGAACGACCCCGATCGCCAGCAGCGCGCAGATGGCGGCCAACGGCGCGGCGACGTCGAACGCCACAACTCGCCAGGCGTTCCTCATCGAATCGACTCGAGCCGCGAGATCATCAGCTTGCCGTCCACGTCGGAGACCCCTAACCGCAGGTTCCAGTGCACCGTTTGCGGCTTGCCGCCTGCGTTCTCGCTGACCGACGTGGCGACCACCATGACCGTGTCGGTGCGACGGGCGACCGAGGCCGGCAGCTGCTCAGGCGACGGTGGGCGGGTGCCCGGCTGAGTGTCGAGGTCGTGGCGCACCTCTTCTACTGCCACCGCCTCGACCTGACCGTGGCTGGTCGACTGCAGCCGCTGCACGACTTGCTGATAGGGCTGCATCGTGGAGTCGAAATCGGCGTTGAGCTCCCCGACGGTCCCGTCGTGCAACCGCCGCAGGCTGGCCGCGACGTTGCTGGTGTTCATGTTTATCAGCACGCCCGTCCAGTCCACGGCGGCCTGCATGATTCGGCTCCGGTAGCCGCGCTCGTCGACGTCGCTGCGGTGCGCCACCCAGATCGCCGCACCCAGCGCGATCGCGGCCACGCAAAGCGCTCCCAGCGCCGCCGATCCGACACCGTAGCCGGAGATAGTCGGGCCGTCGAACCGGTCGGGCTCGGCTGCCTCATCACTGTCGTCGGCTGCTGGCTTGGTCTGCTCGCCGTCGGGCATGGCGTGAGGCTACCTGGCGCCCGGAGTGACGAGAGGGCAGGCTTGGGCTTAAGGAACAATGGTGGCGTGACGGTAGAAGCTATCCGCTCGGGCATCGACCTGAGCAATGTCGACTCTGGTGCCCGCCCCCAAGACGACCTGTTCGGCCATGTCAACGGCCGCTGGTTGGCCGACTATGAGATCCCGGCCGACCGCGCCACCGACGGCGCCTTCCGCTCGTTGTTTGATCGGGCGGAGGTCCAGGTGCGCGACCTGATCGCCGAAGTCAGCCAGAACGCTGAGAAATCTGCGACACGCGGCAGCGACGAACAACGCATCGGCGACCTGTACGCCAGCTTCCTCGACGAGGAGACGGTCGAACAGCGGGGTGTGCAGCCGCTGCTGGACGAGTTGGCGTCGATAGACGATGCCGCCGATCCCGACGCGCTGGCAGCCGTTGTCGGCGCCTTGCAACGTACCGGTGTGGGCGGTGGGGTCGGTGTGTATGTCGACACCGACGCCAAGAACTCCAGCCGCTACCTCGTGCACGTCAACCAGTCGGGGCTGGGACTGCCCGACGAGTCCTACTACCGCGACGAGCAGCACGGCGAGTTGCTGGCCGCCTACCCGGATCACATAGCGCGGATGTTCGCGCTCGTCTACGGCGGTGCGCCCGACGACTATCGCGAAACCGCGTCCCGGATCGTGGCGCTGGAGACCAAACTGGCCGCCGCGCACTGGGATGTCGTGAAACGCCGCGATGCCGACCTCACCTATAACCTGCGTACCTTCGCCGATCTGCAGGCCGATGCGGCTGGTTTCGACTGGCCCGCTTGGGTGGGCGCGCTGGGCAGCACGCCGGATGCCCTCGCTGAACTTGTTGTGCGCCAACCGGATTACTTGACGACATTCGCCGAACTTTGGCGCAGCGGGGATTTCGACGACTGGAAGCGTTGGGCGCGCTGGCGACTGATCCATGCCCGCGCCGGATTGCTCACCGATGCGCTGGTCGCCGAGGACTTCGCGTTCTACGGCCGCAAGCTCACCGGTGCCGAGCAGATCCGCGAGCGTTGGAAGCGCGGAGTCGGGTTGGTGGAAGGCATGCTGGGGGACGCCGTCGGAAAGCTTTACGTCCAAAGGCATTTCCCGCCTGACGCCAAAGCGCGCATCGACGCGCTGGTCGCCAACCTGCGTGAAGCGTATCGGGTCAGCATCACCAACCTGGACTGGATGACGCCGCAGACCCGGCAACGCGCGCTGGCCAAGCTGGACAAGTTCACCGCTAAAGTCGCCTACCCGAAGAAGTGGCGGG
>Ga0187781_10002074_pt1 | contig 15332 bp, 9 predicted proteins | sample 0715_SJ02_MP02_2_FD_132447 | JGI IMG/M metagenome (GOLD analysis project Ga0187781, IMG submission 132447) | Tropical peat soil microbial communities from peatlands in Department of Meta, Colombia - 0715_SJ02_MP02_20_MG | ecosystem: Environmental > Terrestrial > Soil > Wetlands > Peat | place...
CGGCAGCTCTCAAAGACGAGTGAACACCGAAACCTTAAGATGGTGTTAAATCGAGAATACTTCTTGGTTTAGCACTTTTTTTGGGGTATTCTGGTGAAACTTTGGCAATTCGTGCTGGGTAGGCTCTCGGTGTGGGGGCAGTGGAAACGATTTGAGCCTATTCGGCGTCTATCACGTTAAGCATTCGACGAAAGATCAGTTAGTAGATTCCGCAATCTCGCATTTGTAGCTTCGACGAGATGAGGCTCTGGCAGCCTCCACTCGGGGGTGTTTGCGCTCTGGCTCGGCAGGAGGGCTCGTCCGCATGACACAGAAACACTCGGTCCCGTGCCCCTCGTGCGGCGCGTCGCTGACGGTGACGAAGCCTTCGCTGATTGGAAAGCGGGTCCCCTGCCCTTCCTGCAAGACTCCGTTCGTAATCCCGGCGCCGGCAGACGACTACATTCCGCTTGCCGATCACACGCCTGTCACGCCTTCGGGGACTCCCGCAAAATCCGGCACCGGAGGCTCCGGCGCCTTCAACCTCAAGGCCGCCAATTTGGACGACATTCCGCTCCTGGCGGACGAACCGTCGAGCAGTGGGAAAAGCAAATCGGCTAGCGCCCAATCCTCCGGCGTTCAATCCTCCGGCAAGTCCTCGGGAAAGCGAGCCGACTCGAAGTCCGACACGCCGATCCGCGACAGCCGTAAGGGCGATTCGTCCGAAGACATTCGTCCGCGCAGTGACTCGAAGACGATGAAGTTTGCCTCGCAGGCTCAGTCGAGCGAGTTCGACGCCATGCTGTCCGATTCGTCCGGAACCGATCTGGAGGACGAGGACGAGTTCAAGCCGCGCCCCCCCAAACGGCGGGGCGACAAACCAGACAAGAAGTCGGCAGCCGACGTCGAAACGACCGAGTTCGATTCGATGATGGGCGACACCGATGAATCGGACGAGCAGTTGGGCGAACAACCGGCCCCCCTGCGTCGCAAAAAGCCGCGCACCAAAGCCGACGCCGACGACGCCGAGTCAATCGCGACGGTTGACATGGAGGACGACTACGATGCACTTCCCCCGGCGCCCGCCCGTTCGCGATCCCGGGGCGGGTGGAACGTCGCCGAACGCGGGCCTCTTATCGTCTGGAGCTGCGTCGGTGCGGGCGTCTTGATCTTGCTGCTGCTCTACGTGCTCTTCAGCACGCGGCCGTCAAACGTGCCAGAGGCGACGGCAACTCCGCAAACCGCCGCCGAGACCGATTCGAAAGGATCCGAAGTCGCGGATTCCGATAAGCCGGCGGAGAAGGCCGGCCCCGCGGAAACCGGCTCGACGCCGGACGCTGCGGAGAAAGAGGCGCCGCGAACGCCGCTCAAGGGATCGCAAAAGGGTGCTCCACCTGCGGCAGCGCCCGGGGGCGAGAACTCCGAAGAAGCGAACGCTTCGGGTCAGAAGTCAACCGGGAGCTTGGCGCGGAATCAACAGCCGAGGGCCGAGCACACGCCCTTCGACGTCAAGACCGCCGTGGCCGCGGCGGACGCGGAGCGCAAAAAACCGGCCGGCGCTGGCAAAATCGGACGCGAGATTCCGCCATTTTCTGCCTCGGCCATCGACAACACGACGTTTCATTCGGCCGACCACAAGGAACAGGTGCTGATCGTCGCGTTTCTCGGCGTGGAATGCCCGCTTGCCAATCTTTACGCTCCGAGCCTTGCGGCACTCGCCAGGCATTACCAGGGCAAGTCGGTGAGCATTATCGCCGTCAATTCCAACGCGCAGGACACGCTCGAGCAGACGAGGGCCCAGGCTCGGGCCAACGGCCTCACCTTTCCGGTTTTGAAGGACGCAGGAAACGCCGTGGCCGACCTGTTCGGAGCCGAACGGACGCCTGAGATGTTCGTGCTCGACGCCCAGAGGACCGTGCGTTACCGCGGGATGCTTGACGATCAATACGGCTATCGCGAGCGGCGCTCGAGACCGACAAAGACCTACGTCATCAATGCTGTCGACTCGCTCCTCAAGTCCGAGGCTGTGCCGGTCGCCGAGACTTCGGTTCAGGGATGCCACATCGGCCGGGTTAGCAAACCGTCCGAAACGGCCAAATCGAGCTATTATCGCGACGCCTTGCCGATTCTCCAAAAGCGTTGCCAGCAGTGTCATCGCAAGGGGGAAATCGCGCCGTTCGCGCTCACGGACTACAACGTCGTCCGTGACTGGGGGCCGACGATTCGCGAAGCGGTCGGCGAGAGACGCATGCCGCCGTGGCCGGCCGATCCAAAGATTGGCAGGTTCGCCAACGACATCAGCTTGACCGAGAACGAAATCAAGTCAATCACGCAATGGGTGGACGACGGTTGCCCCGAGGGGGATGCCGCTGAAAAACCGCCGGCCAGGAAGTTTGTCGATGGCTGGAACATCGGCAGGCCGGACAAGGTTTACCCGATGCCGCAAACGTATCACGTGCCGGCGACGGGCGTGGTCGATTACCAGAACTTCATTGTCTCCCCCGTCTTCACCAAAGACACGTGGGTTCAGGCGGTCGAGTGTCGCTTCGGCAATCGCAGCGTCGTGCATCACATGCTCGTGCTGCTCGATTATCCCAAGGATCCTTCGCGATCACAGGATGGGCTGATCAACGGCTTTTTTGCAGCCGGCGCGCCTGGGAGCGCCTATTTCACCTTCCCCGATGGATATGCCAAGAAGATCCCAAAGGGGGCCCGCCTGCGGTTTCAAATGCACTACACCCCCAACGGTTCGCCCGCTGAGGACCTGTCAAAATTCGGAATCATCCTGGCCAAGGGAAATTCGTTCCGAGAGGTCCAGACGTTCGCGCTGGGCAAGGCGGACATTCTGATTCCTGCGGGCGATGCCGACCATATGGAATGGGCTTCGCAACCCGTGCCCAGCGATATCACGCTGACGACGCTGATGCCGCACCTGCACGTGCGCGGCAAATCGTTCACGTTTTTCCTCGAACGGCCCACCGGTGGCAAGGAGCCGCTGCTGTCGGTGCCGCAGTGGGACTTCAACTGGCAGTACCAGTACGAACTGGCTCATCCGCTTGTCGTGCCGCGGGGCTCGAAGCTGGTCGTCGAGGCGCATTGGGACAATTCCGCGAACAATCCAAACAACATTTTCCCGCTGGTTGACGCGCGATTCGGCGAACAGACCTTCGACGAGATGTTCATCGGTTACATCAACGCGATCCCCCCCAAAACCGTGGCCGACGCGACTCGGCCCGGCGGCCACGCGCACAAAATGCATACGGGCCGTTGATGCCGATGCGGCATTCTTCGCGTTGAGAATTCCGGACATCATGGCTCGCGATCAATTTGCCGCAGACCCGGAGAATCCTGCCGACGAACTATTCGACGTGGTCGACGCGGAAGACCGCGTCGTCGGTCAGGAACGACGCAGCGTTGTGCATGCCAGAGGACTGGCCCACCGGGCCGTTCATATCTTCGTTTTTAATTCGCGCGGACAGCTCCTGGTGCAGCGGCGCTCGGCCTTGAAGGACGAATTTCCGCTCACATACACCTCGTCGGCTTCCGGGCACGTGGCCGCCGGAGAGACGTACGAGGAGTGCGCTCCACGAGAGCTTGAGGAAGAGATCGGGATCCAAGCCCCGCTCGAGCGGCTCGTAAAGTTGCCGGCATCGCGTCAGACGGCAAACGAACAGACCGTTCTCTTTCGCGCGACGAGTGACGCAGTTCCTATTCCGAACGAGCGAGAAGTTGCCAGCCTGACTTACTTCACGCTGGAGGAACTCAGGGCGCTTGCGGCTGCCGACCCCGCGTCTTTCAGTCCGCCGTTTGCGACGCTGGTGGACTGGTACTGGGACCATTGCCGCCCGCACGGTCGTTCGTAGCGCGAACTGCCTCCGCGGCCTGACTTTGCGCCTCGGCGCGCGATCGTTGACACGCTCTGCCGCCTGCTCTAGTCTGGCCATTCGCGCTTTGCGCCGCGCTCTGCTTGGTGCCGGGCGTGCCCGCGCTCGAACAACCTGGAATCTGCACCAGAAGGATTCACAATGGCTCGACCTGTCACCCTCTTTACCGGTCAATGGGCCGATCTGCCGCTCGAATCGTTGTGCAAAAAGGCGCGCGAGTTTGGTTACGACGGTCTCGAGCTGGCCTGCTGGGGTGACCATTTCGAGGTCGACAAGGCCCTTGCGGACGACACCTACTGTGGCCGCAAGCGCGATCTGCTGGAAAAGCACGATCTGCAGCTGTTTGCCGTCTCCAACCACCTCGTGGGCCAGTGCGTGCTCGACAATATCGATTCCCGCCACAAGAGCATCGTCCCGGAGTCGGTGTGGGGCGACGGAAAACCGGACGGAGTCCGCCGCCGCGCCATCGAGGAAATGAAAAACACGGCCAGAGCGGCGCAAAAGCTTGGTGTGGGAGTCGTGAACGGTTTCACCGGCTCAAGCATCTGGCACCTTGTGTACGACTTCCCCCCGACTCCGCGCGAAATGATCGACGCCGGATATCGGTTGCTGGCGGAGCTGTGGAATCCGATCCTCGACGTGTTTCAGGAGTGTGGCGTCAAGTTCGGGCTCGAAGTGCATCCGACGGAAATCGCCTTCGACATTTATTCCGCGGAGCGGGCCCTCGATGCTCTCGATCGGCGGGAGGAATTCGGGTTCAACTTCGATCCCAGTCACTTGATCTGGCAAGGCGTCGATCCCGTGGAGTTCTTGCGCGCATTCCCCGACCGCATCTACCACGTGCACATGAAGGACGCCGCAGTCACGCTCAGCGGGCGGACGGGGATCCTCACGAGCCATCTGCCGTTCGGCGATCCGCGACGCGGTTGGGATTTTCGCAGCGTCGGGCGCGGGGGCGTGAGGTTCGAAGAAGTGATTCGCGCGCTCAACGCCATCAAGTACGCCGGCCCGCTGTCCGTCGAATGGGAGGATTCGGGGATGGACCGCGAAGCGGGAGCCCGGGAAGCCGCACAATTCTGCAAAAACGTCGACTTCGAGCCCTCAAAGCGGGCCTTCGATTCGGCATTCGCGGAATAGTCAACGGATTGTGGCCGCAAGCAGGGCTTTCTTCCGAAGCGTCGCGGAGCTCCATCTTTCAGGAGTTCGGACCCGCGCGTAAAATAAAGATATTCGCGGAGCTGCCTTGCGGGCAAAGACCTCCGTGGCTTCATCGCGCGAACCAGCCGACTTTTTCCAGCATCACGGAACCGCAGCACTTGGTTGAGACCTCTGTTTTTGCTCCGCCACCTCTGCGATGAGAGTCTGACTGACGTGAACTGACTTCCGGCCCGCAATCCTCAAGGACGAACCGCTTGGTTCCACTGCTTCCGGCCATCAGCCGTTCGATGCTTTTGCCCGACGGGCGGCTCGCGCGTCGATTTGCGAGGACGGTGCTGCTTGTGCTGGCGCTGGTGTTGGTTGCCCTGAGGACAGCGGCTGTGCCGGCCTTCGATCCGGTCGGGGTCGGACCCGCAGCGCGAAATGCGTCGCCCAAACAGCTCGAAGCCGTCCAGACGGAACTGCGGTCCCTGCAAAAGCAACACGCGGCTCGCCTCGACGCCTTCGCGCAGGACTTCGCGGATCTCGGGCTGCAACAGGAATCCCGGCAGTGTCGGGAGTTGGCGACTCCTCCGTCGACCGAGGTCTTTCGCGTCCAAAAACCCCCCAAGGAGAAGCAGCCCGAGATTCCGCTGAGCGTCCCTGAAAAAGAGCGCGACCTGCGGGTGAGGTTTCGCGAGGCCCAATCGAAATATGCCGCCGATCTCTACCGGCTCTCACGCCGGGCCCTTGCCGCCGGGTACCCGAGCTATGCATACGGACTCGTGCAGGAGGTCGTTCGGCAGGATTCCGACCACGCCAATGCCCGGCGCATCCTCGGCTACAAGCTGCGCAACAAGGAGTGGGTGACCCCTTTTGCCGCTGAAAAGCTCGACAAAGGATTCGTCTGGGACGACCGCTTCGGCTGGCTCAGAAAGCAGGACGTCGCACGTTACCGGGCGGGTCAGCGGGTCTTCCTCGGCCACTGGATGAGCGCTGACAAGGAAGCGACCATCCGCCGCGATTTTCGGCACGCGTGGCAGGTGAGGACCGACCACTACCTCGTTCACACCGACGTGAGCCTGGAACGGGGCGTCGAGATCGCCAAGTCGCTCGAGCAGTTCCACGACTTCTTCATGCAGACATTTGCGGCGTTCTTCACCACTCCCGAGCAGATGGCCAAGCTGTTCCAGACCTCGGGGCCGAACTCGAATCTGCAGATCCGCCGCGATCCTTACGACGTCGATTATTTTCGCACACGGCAGGAGTATTGCGACCGGCTACGCTCCAAGATTCCGCAAATCGACATCACCAATGGTCTGTATTTCACCGGCGACCGGGTGGCGTATTTCTTCGTGAACCCCGACCCCCACGAGCAGGACACGCTGTTCCACGAGGCGACACATCAGCTGTTTTACGAGAACCTGCGTAACGACCGGATGGTCGCCATGGATGCCAATTTCTGGATCGTGGAAGGAATCGCCTGCTACATGGAGTCATACCGGGCAGAGAATGGGCAATACTCGGTCGGCGATCCACATCACATCCGCATTCAAAACGCCCGGGATCGCTGCGTCGTCGACCACTATTACGTGCCGCTCGAGAAGTTCGCCGCGATGGGGATGAAGGAATTCCAGCAAAGCCGCGAGATCCGCAAGAACTACAGTCAGGCGGCGGGCCTGGCCCACTTCTTCGTGCAATACGACGGCGGCCGCTATCGTGACGCGCTGATCGAGCACCTGGCCGAGATCTATCACACGACCGGTCGGCAGCGCGCCATTGTGAAAGGGTTGGACGAGCTGACCGGCGTTCCGTATTCAGACCTTGACCGGCAGTACGTCGAATACATGCGCGCGCTGCCTGCGGGAGGCAAACAGGCCTCCGCACCCTCCGCAATTAATCCACCCGCTCCCCCTGCCCCTGGCAACCAGGCAGCCGCCGGGCATGCGATTAATCAGGCTGACGCCGGGCGTTGATGTAGACGTCCCCATCCAGCCGTTCGATCCGGACCGTCGGCAGAGCGGCTGCGAGCGCGATTCGTTCGAGACCGCGGCCGCCGATCGGGCCCGGAGATTGAGCGCTCCCCAAGATCTTTGGGGCGACGAAGACGTGGAACTCGTCGATGTGCCCGCCGTCGAAGAACGAGCCGAGCACCCGCGCTCCCCCTTCCACAAGCAAATTCGTGTAATCGCGGCTTCCCAGCTCTTTGAGCAACGCAGCCAGGTCGACCCCAACTTCGGGCTGGATCGAAGCGTCTCCGCGCCGCAAAACCGGCAAGCGCACGACTTCGACACCGTGCTGCTCGAGCCGGCGAACGTTGTCGGCTGGCGCGTTCTCCGAAGAGACGACGATGACGGGAATCTCGTGAGCGGTGTGCACGAGCTGGGAAGTGACGGACAGGGCGGCCCGCGAATCCAGGACCAGTCGTACAGCCGTCCTCGGGCCGGGGGGTCGGGCCGTCAAGAGCGGATCATCCACCGCCGCGGTCTGCGATCCGACTAGGATGGCGTCCATACGTCCGCGCAACCGATGGACAACCGCGCGGCTGGTTTCGTTGGAGATCCAGCGCGAGTCGCCGCTGGGCGTGGCAATTTTGCCGTCCAGGCTCATCGCCCACTTGGCGTGGACCCACGGTTCGCGACGCAGCACAAGCTTTCGGAAAGGGGCTGTCAGGTCGCGCGCTTCGTCCGCAAGGAGGCCCTCCTCCACTTCAACGCCCCCCGTGCGCAGCGTGGCAAACCCATTCCCGTCGACTCGCGGAAAGGGATCACGGCAAGCGGCCACGACCTTGCGGATACCGGCGCGGAGAATGGCCTCCGCGCACGAGCCCGTCTTTCCCTGGTGGCAGCACGGTTCGAGCGTGACAAACAGAGTTGCGCCGGCAGCGCGCGGTCCTGCGTTGCCGATCGCCTCGATCTCCGCGTGCGGTCCGCCAAACCGCTGATGCCAGCCCTCGGCGATGAACTCGCGCGACTCGTCGACAAGAACCGCTCCGACGGCGGGATTTGGCTCGACTTTTCCGACCCCGCGCGTCGCGAGTTCAAGCGCACGGCGCATGACCGCGGCCGCGTCCGCAAACCGCCCCGGCATGGCGGTCACTCCTGTCCGGGAAGCCAGATCTTTTTCGATCCCGCAGCGGGCGCGGGGGATCCCGAAGGCGTCCACAATCCGCCTGGCGTCGGAGCCGGAGCCGCGCCACTTGCGACCAGCAACTCGGCCGATCGCAGCCAGGGCAGCTTGTCCGCGTTCTCGGCGACGAATTGCTCCAACACGCGGGCGACGTCCGGCACCTTGGGGGCGTAGTACTCGCTCAACGTGCGGAACAGTTCGGCGACTTCCGGATCGTCGGGGTCCTCTGCGCGCAAGAGGAACTCCGTTAGCGTCCACTTGCAGAGCCGCTCAAAATTCTGTGGAGACCGTGCGGCGTGCTCGCGACCTTTCTTAGCCCATGCGATCGCGTCGCGGTCGCGCTCTTCCTGGTGCGCGATTTCCAAAAGTCCCTCGTAGATTCGATCGGGCCCCACCTGCTCGAGGCATTGCGGCCGGTTAATCAGTTCCTCCATCACCCGCGTGGCGAATCGTCGAATTCCGATCACGGCAGCCCGCCGATAAACATTTACCAACTGGGAATCAGAAAGTTCCGAAACTGGCAGCCGCAGCAGTTGCAGCGGCGAGAGGGAACTCAGCGGCTCGGCGGGCGTGGGTGCAAGCGGGCGAAGCGGCTCGAGTCCCAAACGGGCGATGATCGCTTCGAGATCGACAATTCCGTTCAGGCGTTCCGAAACCGAGTCGAGGACGTAAACGGCCGCCATCAGCCGCACCCGATATTGCGCATCGCCCGCGACCGAGGTTGGGCTTTTGCCGTCGAGCGCCGCCTGCGGCGCGTTGGACCAAATCTCGACCAGGTGCTTCCACCACTCTTCCTGGATCGTGCGCTGCTTCGATCCCAGGGCGGCGCTGAAGAGTTTCCGGCGAAAATACGGAGCAAGCTCTCGCGCAATCGGCTCGATGTCGCTGGCGGCGATTTCCTCTCTTTCGGGCGCTTTCGTGATTTCGTCGTCGGCCAGCTTTTGAAAGCTTTCGACCGCCTGCTCGAATTCCGGCGTCGCCAGTCCAGTGAGAACCGCCACGGCCTCGATGTCCCGCTCGGGGACGGCATCGAACACGGTCAGCGTGGCCGCGATCGAAGGCAACTCGCCGAACGCGATCGGTCCCGACTCGGATTCCTTGGGCATAGCGCGGTCGAGCACAAGCCGCCGGGCCGCGATCGGAGGCGCCTCACCGTCGGCAAGCTGCTCGACGGGAAGCGTGAAGAACAGCTCGTTCCCCTCAAGCAGCCCCAGTAGACGGGACGCCGATCGAATCGGTATGTCGACCTCGGTCGGGGCAATCCGATCGGAGGCATGCTTGAGATCCAAGAGCTGGGCAAGCGTTTCGCATTCGACGGCAAACTCGAAATTCTGCGACGCCCCCGCAGCCTTGTGGAACGCCTGCGCTGCGGCTGGTTCGTCGGCATCCCACGCGCGGCACAATGCGGCGTTGCGCCACAGCTCGGCATGAGTGGGCTCTTGCTCGGCGATCCTGGCATAGATGCGCCCTGCGGGGCCATAACAAGCGATGTTCGCGATCGAGGCGGCCTTATTCGCTTCCGCGGCGCTCGGCCCGTCCGCGGGATAAGGGCTAAGATTCTGGACGCTGCGGAGGGGATAGGCAGTCCGCGAATCGCCGTCGAGCCGAAGCAGCGCCAGAAAAGTATTCTCGCGAGACTTTTCACCCAGGAGTCGCATCGCCACGGTCAAGTACTGTCGCGCGGCCATCACGAAGCGCGAGCGGCCCATGACGTCGTAGAGCGTCAGCGCCAGCAAGCCGACTTGTTCCGGAGCGCGAGTAAAGCATTTTTGAAAGGCCCGCAGAATCGTTGGCTGGGCGGCCCGATAGCCCTGGTTGAGCAACATCACGAGCGCAGCCCGGGCCACGACATTAGGGTGGTCGGGGTGCCTCTTGAGCAGCTCGTCGAGACGGGCCTGGGCCTGGTCGACCTCTCCCAACGCGAGCAGGATTTCCGCGTGGACCGTGCCGACCCAAGGGTTGTCGGGGTTCGATTTCTCGATTCGTTCGATCGCGGCAAGGGCCTGGCGAGGCTGATCGTTGGCTTGCAGGCGACTGATTTTGGTCATCTCGTCGATGATCCCCGCGCAGCAGAATTTGAGCTTTTTACCGCTGCCGCACGGACAGAGTTCATAGACGTCGATCGCCATTGCAGATGGTTCCTGGCTCGCCGATCCCGGTGACAGTCGGACCGATGAAAACTGAGATGGGCCGCTCCCCGGCCCGAGGAGCCGATCGCCTCCCGCGCGATTCACGGACTCTTAACGGATGGTAGCGGATCAGCAACTGCGAATCGACGGATCGCTGTCGGTTTTCACCAGAGAGCGACGATGCTCGGCGAACCGCGCGAGGGCCGGCTTGAGCGTGCCCTCGGGACGCATGAGACCCGCGTGCGGGAATTCGTGTTGGACGCCGTCGGAGAGGTGCATCCAGAAGATGCCGACGATTGACTGCTTGGCCATGAGAACGGGGATCAGCTCGTCGATCCAGTCGGCCTGCGCGGCTTCGCTCCATTCCCGTTTCCAGCGTCCCTGCTCGATCTCGATCCCCCCGGTCGCCTTCGCATCCGCGGCCACGGGTTGCGAAGGGCACGCGAGTGTGACGTAAAGCGGAATTCCCAATATCGACCACAGGTCAAGCAGCCGAGACAGTTCGAGCAAATCGCGCGGAGCCGAGCCTCGCTGCCGAAATCCAATGGCGATTTCGAGATCGACGGCCGACAAACCGATTCCCGCGCGCAATAGCGCATCGACGAATTGCAGGGGGGCGAGCCGGTGCGATCCTCGGCCCTGGTATTCGCCCCAGGGTTGATCGACGCGGATCATCACCTGCACTTCGTCGTCCACCTGGCGCACCACCTCGAGAGCCCGCGCGACCAGCCACAAGCGATTTTCCTCCGAGAGTCCAAACGCTCCGCCGGTATTGGCCCGAGCACACACGTTCCAATGGCGGATGCGGCCTGCGTAGCGGCCCACGGCCGTTTCGACGTAGTCACAGACCACGCTTTGAAGGTTGGGCAGATCGCTGCCCCAGGAACCGAGCCACGCCGGCATTCCGTCGACCGAAAGATCGAGCAACGGCCCACCGGACACAAAAAGTCGGTTGGCAAGTGCCCATTCGAGCTGGGCGTCGGCCAGATCCCAGTGAGCATCGCCGGCCGCGCTCGCGACGTGTTTCCACTCGACCGGTACGATCGCGGCGGCAAACGGCTCTCGAAACGCCAGCCCCAGGTCGCTGCCCGGGAGATACTGGCCGAGCGAGCAGCCCAACGCGGCGGGCGGCTGCGGCGACCGTTTGCGCCGCGCGGCCAGCCTCTGGCCGGCATAGGACTTCACCGCGATGTCCGCCGCCTCGAAAGCCCGCGCCAAAGATTGTTTGCACAGTTCCGCCAATCGGTGCGGCTGGTCTTGCAGCGCAGTTGCTTCGCGAAATTTTCGGCTGGCTTCCTGGTAAGGCGCTTGAAACGCCTCGGGGATCGTCATTCCCCCCACTTCCCAGGCCGAGATTTGATCGCGCAGCTGGGCGATTTTGCCGCGAGCCAGCTCGAGCGGCAGTAAATAGGGCTCCTCGCGCTCGGGAAGCGATGCAGTAGAAATGACCGGCCGACCGTAGCCCTCGACCGGCCACGCGACGTGGAGCCGCCCGCTATCGCTGACCGATCGGCGACAGGCGAGCAGATTGCCCGTCACCTCGATCTCGGTCGGGAAGACGCGGCCGTCCGCGGCGCTCAGATAGCCGTCGAACACCTCCGGCCAGGCGAGGACCGACTCCGGCGGATAGACCAGGAACCGCATCACCCCCATTCGGGATCCTTGCTCAAGACGGCGATGCCACAGTCTAAAGCACCCGGAACCAACTTTCGACACGATTTCCTTCGGCGCGGCACACAACGCGATCTTCCCTGGCCGCTGGCTGGTCCGCACTTACCAAGGGCCGCGCGCGTTCCCAAAGCCGATTGTTGTCACCAATTTGCGGCGGCGATAAAGTGAGTCGGGTTTCATTTGGTCCGGAAGATCAGGGAGTTCGCAGGTTGGATTGGAAGGATGCGATGGCTCGTTCGGCGCTGTTGGAGAGTTCGATTCCCGGCATCCCCGTGCGGCGGGGGAAGGTCCGCGACATCTACGATTTCGGCGATCGGCTGCTGTTCGTCGCGACCGATCGAATCAGCGCGTTCGATTGGGTCCTGCCCAATGGCATCCCGGACAAGGGACGCGTTCTCACGCAGCTCAGTGAGATGTGGTTCGCGCGTCTCGACGTGCCGCACCATTTGCTGAGCATGGATCTCAACGCCGTTGCGCTGCCGGCAGGCGTCGACCGCGACAGCCTGCGCGGTCGCAGCATGGTCGTGAAGAAAACCCAGGTCGTGCCGATCGAATGCGTCGTCCGGGGCTACTTGTCCGGTTCCGGCTGGAAGGAGTACCGAAAGACGCAATCCGTCTGCGGCGTCTCGCTTCCCGCGGGACTGCGCGAAAGCGAGCGCCTGGCGGAGCCAATCTTCACTCCTGCAACCAAGGAGGACTCCGGGCACGACGTGAATATCTCGTTCGAGCGAATGTCGGAGATCATCGGACGCGATACGGCCAGCCGTTTGAAGACTCTTAGCCTGGAGATCTACCGGCGCGGGGCCGAGCACGCGCTGCAAAAAGGGATCATTATCGCCGACACGAAATTCGAGTTCGGTTCGATCGGTGGCCAGTTGATCCTGATCGACGAGGTGCTCACGCCCGATAGCTCGCGTTTCTGGCCGGTCGACTCGTATGAGCCCGGGCGTTCGCCTCCCTCCTTCGACAAGCAATTTGTCCGTGACTGGCTGGAAACCACCGGCTGGGACAAAAACAGCCCACCCCCCGCCCTGCCTCAAGACGTCGTCGAGCGAACCCGGGCAAAATACGTCGACGCCTACACGCGGCTGACCGGCCGCGAGTTCGCGTTTCGCTAAGCGGCTGGCCGCGACCGACAAGAGCGTCGGCTGCAATTCGTTCTCTTGCATCGCACCCCAAGAGCCCCCCTTTTCGCTGCGATTCTGTGGCGACCGCGGTGGAATTTATTTGCGAAACGCTTACAAATTCCCCATAATAAGCGTGCATTTATTCGAAATTTCGTTCGCTCCCAAAGACCCGGAGAGCGAGGGCCTCTCATGGCATCCGCCGATCCACGCCGCACGAAGGGTGCCGACAAGACGGCCAACCAGGCGCTCGCGGAGACGAGCGTTCCCGGGTCTGGGCCAGCTGCGGGAGACACCTACGTGCCAGGCGACCAGGAAGCCCCTGGCGGCTCCAAGGAGGCCAAGCCAACTTCGGCTGCCGCGCCCCCACGAGCGGCTTCCCCAACGCCCGCACCTGCCAAATCGTCGTCTTCGGGCAGCGCCGAGGGCAAAAAAAGTAAGAAAGTCAGCCAGCTTGGCGATTTCAAGGTCGAGAAAAAGCTTGGCCAAGGGGGCATGGGGACGGTCTATCTGGCGACGCAAACCAGCCTCGACCGGAAGGTCGCGCTGAAGACGCTTTCGCCCGAGTTCGCCAAGAAGCCCGACTTCGTCGCGCGCTTCCTGCGGGAAGCGCGCTCGATGGCGCGCCTGCAGCACCCCAACGTCGTGCAGGTTTACGCGGCCGACAGCATCAGCGGCGTGAACTTCGCCGCCATCGAATACATCGATGGGCGAAGCATGCAGAATTGGATGAACGACCTCAAACAGCTAAGCGTTGGAGATGCGCTGCACGTAATCCTGGTCTGCGCCGATGCCCTCAAGCACGCGCACGATCAGAACATGATTCACCGCGACATCAAGCCCGACAACATCCTCGTCACGAGCAAGGGCGTCGTGAAGGTGGCCGACTTCGGACTGGCGAAAGCCCTTGATGAAGACGTATCGATGACTCAGAGCGGCACGGGGCTCGGCACGCCGCTCTACATGGCCCCCGAACAGGCCCGTAACGCCAAGCATGTCGATAAACGATCGGACATTTACGCGTTGGGCAGCACGCTCTATTACTTCGTTACCGGCAAGCTGCCATTTACCGGCGAAAACACCCTCGAACTGATCGTCGCGAAGGAAAAAGGAACCTACACGAGCGCGCGCAAGCTCAACTCCAAGGTTCCCGAGCGCCTCGATCTGATCCTCGGCAAAATGCTGCTGAAGGATCCCAAAGATCGCTACGGCGACTGCGGCGACATCATCCGCGACATTGGCAGTCTCGGGCTGGCTAATCCCGCCTTGAGCTTTATCGAGTCGGCCGGCGGAACAGCGGTCGTGAATGCGTCTGTCGCGGCCGCTTCCGCGGCGAGCCTCTCCCGCGTCCAAGGGACGCAAGGGACGGGGTCAAACGTGACCCGATCCGACGTCCGCCTTCCGCCGCCGGGCGAGCGCATGACGTCGGCCCAGGACGCAGCCCGAACGGCTGCCAAAGCGACCGCTGGCCCGAGCAAGAACTGGTTCGTGCAACAGAAGGGACCCGACGGGCGAGTCACCATCTCGCGAATGTCGACGCCGGAAATCATGGCGGGCATCAAGGGCGAGACTATCGACCCGAGCGCCAAGGCCAAAGATTCGCCCAATGGCACATTTCTGCCACTGATGCAGTACTCGGAATTCCAGGCCCTCGCGTCCAACCGCGCCGTCAAGATGCAGGCCGAAGCCAAATCCCGCAAAACGCAAGACATTTATGCGAAGCTAGACCGGCAAGAGGCCCGGCGCAAACGCTGGCGTTGGCTCAGGAATCTCGTCGCCAACGTCAAGGGGTTCGTCGGCTTCATCGTCTATCTGACGGTGATCTGCGTCATCGGCTATGCCGCTTTGGCGTACGGATGGCCGTATCTCCGCGACCACGTCCTCCATCCCGAGAATGCTGCTCCCGCTCCCGCTCCGCCGGCTGGAGCCCCGACGGCCCCCGCACCCGGCGCGCCCCCCGCAACTTCGCCCAGCCAGCAGGTGCCGGCGAGTGGGCACTAAAGATCCACGGGTTGACGCGTATATCGCCAAGGCAGCCGATTTTGCGAAGCCCGTGCTGCGGCACATTCGCAAGCTCGTCCATGAAACGTGTCCCGACGTCGAGGAGACTCTCAAGTGGGGTGGGCCCTTCTTCGTCAACGGCGGAATCATCTGCGGCATGGCTGCGTTCAAGCGCCATTGCGGAGTCATCTTCTGGCATTATGAGCCAGGCTCATGGGCAGCCAGGAACGAGCAGGGGCGCGGCGAATTAGGCAAGCTCACGGGCCTTTCCGACTTGC
>Ga0187781_10002075_pt1 | contig 15322 bp, 9 predicted proteins | sample 0715_SJ02_MP02_2_FD_132447 | JGI IMG/M metagenome (GOLD analysis project Ga0187781, IMG submission 132447) | Tropical peat soil microbial communities from peatlands in Department of Meta, Colombia - 0715_SJ02_MP02_20_MG | ecosystem: Environmental > Terrestrial > Soil > Wetlands > Peat | place...
AGCAACAAGAACGGTCGGATGTCACCCACCATGTCTTGCTTTAACGGGCGCAGCGTGACTCCTGACCCCTTGTCGGCGTCGGGGTAGGCCTGAGCCAGATGGCCCGCCAGCGTCGACATATCCGCCTTCGCCTCATCGAGCGTTACGCCGGGCCTAAGCCGGCCCACGGCGTCCATTCCCATGCTGATCCGGCGGTCGCGGAACGAAGGGTCATTCCACTGGCCGATCGGCGTGAATACATCGCTGCGGTGATAGTTGTTGCCCATGTAGCGATAATCTGCCGGGAGCACGCCCACGATCGTGTATGCCGTGCCGTCGAGCGTCATCGTCCTGCCCACCGTATCCGGCGCGGAACCGAACTTGCGCTTCCAGAGGGCGTTGCTGATCACTACCACAGGCGCCGCACCCACCTGGTCATCACTCGCCAGAAACGTGCGGCCGAGCGCCGGCTTCACGCCGAGGATGGGGAAGAAACTCGCTGACACCATCTCGTCTGGCACGCGCTCCGGCTCTCCCATTCCGGTGAGATCGAAGTCGTCACCCCGATAGCCGGCGATCGCGGAGAAGGAGTGGTTGTCACGCACCCAATCGAGCAGATTCGGATAGGAGATGGAAGACCCGTCGAACTGCGCCGTCTTTGAATAGAGCGTAACCAGGCGCTCGGGCTCCGGATAAGGCAGGGGATTCAGCAGCACGCCGCTGACCACGGAGAAGATCGCGGTGTTCGCGCCAATTCCCAGCGTCAATGTAATGATCGCCACGGCCGTGAAGCCCGGATTCTTGCGAAGCATGCGAAGGCCGTAACGAATGTCGTTCAGTAGAGTGTTCATTGGTCCTATCCTTCCGAGAGTGGCTAGACTCAAATTTCAGCTTTCAGCCCTCAGCCGTTCTAGCTACTAACCACTAACCACGAACCACTTCCTCCTATACGAACAAATCCTCACTCATGTCGTAACGCCACCATCGGATCCACCCTGCTCGCGCGCCACGCCGGAATGTAGCAGGCGGCGAGTGATACCCCGAGCAGAATTGCGCAGGTCAGAGCGAAGGTGGAGGGATCGGAGGCGCTGACTTCATAAAGCTGGCTTCTGATCAAACTCGTCAAGAGTGTGGCGGCGATCCCACCGGCCACGATGCCCGCCAGCGTCAGGCGCAAGCCGTGGTAGATCACAATGCCCGCAACCGCGCGGCGTCGCGCGCCCAGCGCCATACGGATGCCGATCTCCTGCGTGCGCTGCGCCGTGTTGTAGCTGATCACCCCGTACAGCCCCAGTGACACCAGAAACAGCGCCAGCGCGGAGAAGACCTCGAGCAGGGAGACCACGATACGCTGCGGACTCAGCGAACGCGCGACGTATTCATCCATGGTCATGAAGTCGGCCACGGGCTGGGCGGGATCCACCGCAGCCACGGCCGCCTGAATCGCGCCGGCCAGTTTTGACGCATTGGCTCTGCTTTTGACGACCAGGAATGCCTGCGAGAGCGGCTGCTGCAACATGGGGTAGTAACAAACGCCTCTGCCCGAGTCACCGACCACCTCGGACTGGGTCACGTGTCCGGCCACGCCGACGATGGTCGCCCACGGCGCATTATCGCCGCGCCGCAAGTGCTGTCCGACCGGGTCCTGACCCGGCCAGTATTGCCGCGCGAGGTTTTCGTCGATTATCACCACCGGCTGCGTCTCCAGGCGGTCCTGTTCGGTGAAGTAGCGCCCGCTCCGCAGCGGTATCCGCAAGGCGCTGAAATAGCCGGGTGTGACCCAGTTCAACCCGCTGACCGGGCCTGTGTCCTTCGGCCCAAGCGTGCGGCCCTCGATAACGAAAGAGGAAGTCGGATCGAAGCCGGTCAGGGGCAGAGCGACGCCGAGTCCGGCCGCGGAAACGCCGGGAAGCGCCGCCAGGTTCTCATTGACGGCGCGATAAAACGCCGCCTGCTTCTCCTGGGTGCCGTACTGGTTCTCCGGAAGCTGGAGATTGGCGGTTGCCACGCTGCGCGAGTCGAATCCTGTATCGACATTGGCCATGCGCACGAGGCTCTTGAGCAGCAAGCCGGCTCCAGCCAGCAGGACCAGCGACAAGGCAACTTGTCCCACCACCAGCGCTTCCCGAATGCGCAGGCGGCGCCGGCTGGAAGTCATGGATCGCGCCTCGTCCTTGAGGATCCCGTACTGCGGACGGCCCAGAACCTCGCCGATTGGCATGAGTTCGAGAAAAATGCCGGTCAGCAGCATCAGCCCGGTCGCGAACAGGAGCACAGTTCCATCCACCTGCACCGCCAGACGCGACGAAAGGCTTCCGGCGGCCAGGCGCAGCAGCACGCCCCGGCCCGCGTAAGCAGCCGCCAGGCCGGTTACCGCGCCAAACGCCGTCAGCAGAAAACTCTCGGCGAGCGCCGGTCGCAGCAGGTCGCGCTTCTGCGCGCCCAGGGCTACCCGCACGGCGAACTCCCGGGATCGCGTCGAGGCCCGGGCCAGCAGCATGCCTCCGATGTTGGAGCAGGCGATCAGCAACACGAACCCGACCGCGCCCAGCAGAATCAGCATGGGCGCGCGCAAGTCACCCGACGTGTATTCGCTGAAGGGAAGTGCGAAGAGTCCCCAGCCTGAGTCTTTGGGATAAGTGGTCTCCGGATGAGCCTCGATCAGCCGCCGTCCCAGGACACCAAGGAAGGCCTCGGCCTGTCGCTGCGACACCTCGGGCCGCGTTCGCGCCACCACAAACACCGATTCGTTGAAATAATTGTCCGCGGCGAATGCTGAGGGAGCGAGACCCAGGGGAATCCAGACTTGCGCCCGGCCTGGCCGATCGAAGTCAGGGCCCATCACCCCGACGACACGATAGCCCTCGCGGTTCAATCGAATCTCGCGGCCGAGGACGGCCGGATCAGCGCCGAAAAGTTGCGTCCAGGTGTCATGAGAAAGCAGCGCTACGTGATTGGCCTGAGGCTGGTCTTCCTCCGGCCGGAACTCGCGGCCAAGCTGCGGCCGGACGCCGAACGTGTTAAGCCACTCCGAGCTCACTTGCGCCACGCGCAGCCGCTTGGGACCGTCGGGAGCGAGATAGTTGAAGCTCTCTTCGTCCGAGGCGGCAGCCGACGAGAAGATCTGCCGGCTATCGCGGACATCTTTGAACGCCGGGGCCGACAGCACCAGGCTCTTGAGGCCGAGCTTCTCGTACTTTGTCCTGATCACAAACAAGTGGCCGGGATCCGCGACGCCGGCCGGATGCAAGTAGAGCCCGTCGATGATGCTGAAGATCGCCGTGTTGGCCCCGATGCCGAGCGCCAGCGTCAACACGGCGACGGCGGAGAATCCTCGATTCTTGGCAAGAGCGCGAAGCGCATATCGTAGAGTAGTCATGCTTTCATCCGTCAAGGAAGAAGTGGCTAGTGCTCCACCTCTAGCCACTAACCACTAAAGCCACTTCTTGCCAAACCACCAACCACCCTCACTCGTATCTCAGCGCCACCACCGGATCCACCTTTGTGGCCCTCCGGGCGGGAACATAGCTGGCGGCGAGGGCTGCAAGCGCGAGGCCCAGTCCCATCAATCCAAACGTTCCGAAGTCGAAGGCGCCCACTCCGTAGAGCTGACTTGACAGGAGGCGTGCGAGAATGAAGGCCACCGCCGCTCCCAGAGCGACGCCGATCAGAGCGAGCTTCAGCCCGTAGCCGATCATCAGCGCCAGCACTTGGCCGCGCTGCGCTCCGAGCGACATGCGGATGCCGATCTCGTGTGTCCGTTGCGCCACCGTGTAGCTGACCAGCGCGTAGAGTCCGAGCGCCGACATCAGAAGCGACAGTCCGGCGAAGAGCGCGAGCAAGGTGACGGCGAAGCGCCGGGGACCGAGCGATTCCGCGATGCGCCGGTCCATGGTGATCAGCCCATGCACGGGCTGGGCGCTGTCGGCGGATCGAACGGCCTCGCGGATAGGGCCGGCCAGGGCGGCCGCGTCGCCGCGCGTTTTGGCGACCACAAACACGTCCGGGACCGGCGTTTGAAGAAGCGAGTGGTAGCACACGCCCTTATCGGAATCACCCACCAAAGCAGAGTGTTTGACGTGTCCGACCACGCCGACGATAGTTTCCCAGGGCGCGTCCTTCGAGGTCCGGCGGATGCGCTGACCGACTGGATTTTGGCCCGGCCAGTATTGCCGCGCGAGGTTTTCATCCACCAGCGCCACGCGCGCGCCTCCCTTGCGATCGTCATCGGTGAGAAAGCGGCCGCTCCGCAGTGGAATGCCCAGGGCACTGAAGTAACCCGCCGTCACGTATCGCTGATAGGCATGGGGTCCGGGCTCGCCAGGACCCATGGCGCGCCCCTCGATTTCGAATGATCCGCCCCACTGATCGCCGCTGAACGGAATAGGAACACCGAAGGCCGCCGAGGCGACGCCGGGGCTGGCGGATAAACGATCCAGCACGGCGCGGAAGAACGCGATCTGCTGGTCGTCCTCTTTATAGTGGCTCTCGGGAAGCGCAAGGGCCGCCGTCATCACCCCGTGAGGCTCGAAACCCGGGTTTACCTGCTGGCTCTTCGAAAGGCTCTTCAGGAAGAGGCCGGTGCCGACAAGCAGCACCAGCGCCAGGGCGAGTTCGCCCGCGACGAGCGCTCCCCGCAGGCGCTGCCGGCCGCGGCTCGAAACGTCAGACCAGCCGCCTTCCTTCAGCGTAGCCTGGGGATCGGTTTGGGACGCGAACCATGCCGGCGCGACTCCGGAAATCACGCCAGCCAGCACTCCGACGGCGATGGTGAAAAGCAGGACGTAGCCATCGATGTGAATGGTGAGGCCCTGGGCCATGTCGCGCGGAGCAATTGCCAGCAAAGCCCGGATTCCCTGAGCCGCTACGGCGATCGCCAGCAACACGCCAGCGGCCGCGAGCAACAGGCTCTCGGCCAGGGCCTGCCGGACCAGTTGCCAACGGCTGGCGCCGAGCGCCGCGCGCACTGCAAACTCGCGCGCGCGGGAGGTGGCCTTGGCAAGGGTCAGACCGGCGATGTTCGAGCAGGCGATCAGCAGCACGAATCCGACCGCACCGAGCAGGATGAACAGCGGGGTGCGCACATCGCCGAAAACAAAGTCGGTCAGAGGCATCAGGAAGATGCCCCACCCCTGCCCTTTGATGTCGGCGCCGTGAGGATCGCTCTTGATGTCCTGGCTGGTGATCACTTGCGCCAGCGCGCTCGCCTGGGAAAACTTCATGCCGGGCCTCAGCGCTGCAAAGGCCATGTAGCTTTCATTGAAGCGATTGCCTTCCGCGAATTCTGAAGGGGCGAGACCGATGGGCGCCCACAAATCTGCGTTGTCGGGCCAACTGAATTCCTCCCCCATCACGCCGATCACCTGGTAGGACTCCTGATTGAGCTGGATAGGCTTGCCAACGATCGCGGGGTCACCTCCAAAGAGGCGTTTCCACGCGCCGTAGGCCAGCACGACTTCGTGATTGGCCTGGGGCTGGTCCTCCTCGGGGCGGAAAACGCGGCCCAGGATCGGCTTGACGCCGAAAACGTCGAACCACTGCCAGGAAACAGTCGCTCCGAGCAGCCGCTCCGGCCATTCTCCGCCGGTGTAGTTGAAATCCTGCTCGCTGACAATTGCCGCTGACGTGAATGCGTCTTTGCGGTCGCGAAAATCGGCATAATCGGGGACGGAGACGCCGATATTCGGCAGGTTCAGCTTGTCATACTTCACGCGGATGGCTACGAGTTGGCCGGGATTCCGAATGCCGGCGGGATGCAACAGCAGGCCGTTCACCACGCTGAAGATAGCCGTATTCGCGCCGATCCCGAGCGCCAGCGTGAGCACGGCAATGAGAGTGAAAACGGGATTCTTTGCCAGCGTCCGGAATCCGTATCGGATGTCGCGAATTAGAGTACTCATGCTTTGGACCCTTCCGCACAAGTGGTTAGTGGCTAGTTGTTAGAAAGATTGGACCATTGGCTCAATGACTCAATTCTTCTAGCCACTAACCACTAGCCACTAACCACTGCCTCACTAACCTGCCACCGCCTTCGCCAGTCTTTTCCGCCGCGCTTCCCATTCCTCGCTCGAGAATATCCGGGGACCGGCTTCCACCAGGCGAGGCATGAGATTGAACATGGAAACCTGGCTCCACTGCGCGCCTTCGCGCGTCCGGTAGCCCCTCAGGTTCAATTCGCGCGCCACGTGCGACAGCGGGTGGTCCTGGACGATGAGGTCCATCATCAAGACCAGAGCTTCGCGTTCGCGAGGATTGTCGACTAGGTGGACGCAGTCATTGCCGACCTGCAGTCCGTATGGGACTTCCTCCCGGAAGCCGTTGCCGTTTTCGCCTGAGCCCTCGACCTTGCGCTCCCACTCGACCGCCACCATCTTCCAGCCGGCCTCAAGCCGCTTCCGGACATGTTCCCGATCGAGTTCGCCGTTTACCAGTTCCCGGAGTTGTTCCTTTTTAGGCATAACGCCCCCTCTTTCAAGAATTTAACGCCACCGCCCTCCGGCCTTAGAAGCCTCTCAATCGGCAATCGACAATCGAAAATCGGCAATCACTCATATCTCAATGCCACCATCGGATCGACCTTCGTGGCCCGTGTTGCAGGAATGAAGCTGGCAAGAGCCGCCGCCGTCGTAACCATAATCAGCACAGTGACATACACGGGGAAATCGCTGGCCTTAATGCCGTAAAGCAGCGACTCAACGAGGCGTGCGAGCACGTACGCGACGGGCAGTCCGAGAGCGAGGCCGACAGCTAGCATCGGTCCGACTTCACGATAGACGAGTCGCTGGACCTCGCCGGGCCGCGCTCCGAGCGCTACCCGGATGCCGATCTCGCGCGTCCGCTGCACGACGGTATACGCCAGCACGCCGTAAATGCCCAGCGCTGCCAGAATCGCGGCGAGAATTCCGAAAGTCAGGGAAAGCTGCGCGACCAGGCGCTCGGCGAACAGATCGTCGTTAATCGTTGATTCCATGGTGGTTAGCTTAGGCGTCGGCAGGTTCGGGTCGAAGCGCTGGACTGTCTTGCGCAGCTCAGGCGCAAGCGCCATGGGGTCCTGGAACGTGCGCACGTAGAACGTCAGCTGACCGAGCTTGGGGTCTTGATCGTAAGGCAGATAAATGTAAGGGAGCTTGTCCTCGCGAATTTCGGCGTTTTTGGCGTCCTGCACCACACCCACAATTTCGGTGTCGGGCGTCACATCGCCGCTGCCAAAGACGAACCGTCTGCCGAGCGCCTCGCCGTTCGGAAAGAACCGCCGGACCATCGCCTCGTTGACGATCGCGACCTTCGGCGCCTGCGGACCATCGGAATTCGTGAAATCCCGCCCCGTGATCAGCGGAATCCCCAGCGTTGCGAAGTAGCCGGGCGCCACTGAGTCCCTGCGTACGTCCTTCTGTTCGTCGCTGAGCGGTGGCGCCCCCGGAACGGTAATGTTCGAATTGCTGTCGCTGTTGGTCAGCGCGGCGATCTCGGCGCCGCTGGCCGACACCACTCCGGGCAGGGCGGCCAGCGCTTCCCGCATGCGATCGCAGATCGCGCGCGTCTGGTCTGGCGTGTATCCGTTCAGTGCCGGAGCGACCTCGAACGAGATGAGGTGATCCGGACGGATGCCCAGATCAACGTGCCGCAGATTCCAGAGCGTCCGCGTGAACAAGCCCGCGCCCACGAGCAGCAGAACGGTGAAGACCACCTGCGCGGTCACCATCGCCTTGCGAAATCGGACTTGCGTCGGCGCCAGCGACGCTCCCGATTGATTCTTGAGCGTGGAATTGACGTCCGTCCGCGTGGCGCGGAACGCGGGCACGAGGCCGAAGATGACGGTGGCCACAAGAGTGACGCCCAGGCTGAATACCAGCACGCGCGCGTCGAGCACCGGCGAGAGGCCCTGGATTCCCGCCCCGGCCACGATCCGGTCGACCAGCGCCCTGAGCGTCCAGGCGGCAAGCGGAAGTCCGATCAGGCCGCCGGCGAGCGCGCACACCAGGCTCTCGGTCAGAAGCTGGCCGATCAATCGTCCTCGATTCGCGCCCAGCGCCAGTCGCACCGCCAATTCGCGCTGGCGCGACACACCGCGCGCCAGGAGCAGGTTGGCCAGGTTTGTACAGACCATCAGCAGCACCAGCGCGACCATCACGAACAGCGCGATGATGGGCGTCCCGGCATCGTGATCGAGCACGTCGCGGCCGCGGCCGCCCGATTTCAGCAGCAGCTTGCGACCGACGAACTGCGCCCGCGCGGTCGTCGAGGACCAGTGCGACTGGGCTGCCTGCTGCTCCAGCAGGCCGTGGTACAGCCCTTGAAGACCGGCCTCGGCGCGTGGGATGGTCATTCCCGGCTTAAGCCTTCCGAGCACCGGCAGCCAGCAATCATTCCAGTCGTCCAGAGCATTCCACCCCGGGGTGACCACAGGTTTCATCATCAGTGGCAGGAAGACCTCCGGCGTCTGACCCGCCTGCGCTCCGGTGAATCCGCGCCGGACCACGCCGACCACGGTCATCGGTTGCGCGTTGATCAGCACTGCCTGGTTCAGGATGGACGGATCGCCGCCGAACCGTCGCTGCCAGTAGGCATAGCTCAGCACCACGACGGGATGCGCGCCCTGAACGCGATCGTCGTCCATGCTGAACATCCGGCCGAGCGCCGGCCTGACGCCCAGCACGTCAAAAAAGTTGCCGGAGACGAGCGATGCATCCACGTGCTCGGTCTCATTGCGGTAGCTGACGCTGGCTTCCGTCGGATAACAGCCGATTAGGCCGCTGAAGACGTCGTTGCCCTCACGCAGGGCCTTATACATGGGAAAGGAGAAGGACTGGGCGCCATCGTCGACGTCACTCCAGGTGTGCCCGTGCCGCTGGCCCGGAGATCGGAGGATTACAAGTTGTTCGGGATGAGATACGGGCAGCAGGCGCAGCATCACCTGATCGAGCAGAGAGAAGATGGCCGTGTTGGCGCCGATGCCGAGCGCCAGGCTCAACACCGCCACGGCGGTGAAGCCGGGACTCTTGGCGAGCATCCGGAGCGCGTAGCGAAGATCATTCAGAAACATGCCCAGTTCCTGCCTTCTTCAAGAAGTTGCAAGTGGTTAGTCGATAGTGGCTAGACTCAACCTGACCGGCTGTCTGCCGCTACGAGACTAGCCACTAACCACTAACTGCGACCACCACCAGCGTTACGTCATCCGTGAAGCTGCTGCTGAAAGCTGCAGCCGACGCGAGCAGCTTCTCTTCCAGCGCCGTTGCGCTGAGTCCGCGATTCTGCACCGCCGTCTCAATCAGGCGCTCCTCGCCGAACTCTTCGCCGTCGATGCTGTTAGCTTCGGTCAAGCCGTCGGTGAACAGCAGCAGGCGGTCGCCAGGATTGAGCTTCACTGTGCCCTGCTCGTAAGGGGCTTCGACGGCGAGGCCAAGCACCAGGCCGCCGCAATGCAGGCGCTCCACTGAGCCGTTGGCGCGCACCAGGACCGGGGCGTTGTGGCCGGCATTGCAATAGGTGAGTTGCCGCTCGGGAGCGTCGAGCAGCGCGTAAAAGAAGGTCACGAAGCGGTCCTGACCCAGATTACTGCGCATCAACGTGTTCACGTCGTGGCAAAGCTCGCAAGGCGAGACGTCCTCGGCGCTCGAAGCGCGGACCGCAGCCTGAAGATTTGATACCAGCAGCGCCGCGGACGTGCCCTTGCCGGATACATCGGCGATGCTCAGCGCCAAGAGATGGTCGTTGAGTTTGCGGGCGTCGAAGTAATCGCCGCCCAGCGTCGACGCGGGTTGCCAGGCGCCGCAGATTTCATATCCGGGCATCTGCGGAATCTCGCGGGGCAGCAGGCCGCGTTCCGTCTCCCGAGCCAGCGCCGCTTCCTGCTCGGCGAGCAGGAGCTGCCGGCGCTCTTCGCGCGCGACGTTCACCTGTTGCTGCAACGTGCGCAGCACGGCGTCGTTATTCCAGGGTTTCTCCACGAAATCGCGGACGCCGCGCCGCATGGCCTCGACAGCCACCGGAACGCTGCCCCAGGCGGTCATGACCACGATGGGCAGCGTCCGGTCGATCTCCTGAACGCGCGCCACCAGGTCCAGACCCTCCTGCCCGGAGGTGGTATCGCGGGCATAGTTCAAGTCCATCAACAGCGCGTCGAACGATCCCGTCGCCAGCGTGGCCAGCACGCCGGCCGGCGAATTCGCCAACTCGATCTCGTAGCCCTCCTGCTTCAACAACAGTCGAAGCGCGTCGAGTACCGCCTGCTGATCGTCGGCAATCAGCACCCGCGGAGGTTTGGTTTGAGCGCCGCTCACCATCTCTTCAATCAATGCATTCATACGCTTTCTGCGCCTGGGAAGTTCACATTCGGCGCAGCTCTTTCTGTGGTCTTAACTGCGCCCGCATCGAACGCCTGTTGAAACACTCCGGCCCGGTTGGCCCGAAGCGAGGGTAAAGAGCGATGTTTCGACGGGACGGCGAGTCTAATCCAGCCGGATTCGATCGAACCCGTCCCAGCGCTGCATGTCAGAAAGGATTACGGTGTCCCCAACGTTCAGGCCCTGCAAAATTTCGACCTCGGTCACCGAGATGCGGCCCAGTTTCACCGGCACGTGGATCGCTTCCTTGCCGTCCGGACTCACCTTGAACAGTTGAATGGTGCTGTCTTCCTGGCCGAAGGCGGGCCGCCCGACGTAAAGGACGTTGTCGAGGTGCTGGATTTCGACGGTGCCATCCACGCTCAGGTCGGGCACCGCGCCCGCCGGTGGCGGCGCGTCCAATTGTACGTCGACCGTGCGGGTCCCGTTCTGCACCGAGGGATCGATGCGGATCACGTGGCCGGGCACGATGCCGTTGTGGGTGTCGACTTCGGCCGACTGCCCGATCTGGATGTCTTTCGCCTGCGTCTCAGCGATCTTCAATTCCGCCTTGAGCTTGTTAGGATCGGCGACTTTGGCGAGCAGGGTCCCGGGGGTGACTTCCTGGCCGACTTCGACGTCGAGCTCCTCGAGCACGCCATTAATGCCGGCCCGCACCTGGAGCGAATCCAACTGGTTCTTCTGGAGCTGGTAAGTCGCCTTAAGCTGCTCGATTTTCGCTTCCGACGCCACGAGTTGCGCCTTGATCGAGTCCTCCAGCACGCCCACCTTTTCCGATTCGATCTGGCTCTTGACCTCGTCGGATTCTTCCTTCGCCTTCGACAAATCGGCGGTCAATTGAGGGCCAAGGCCCAGCTTGGCCATTTGGTCATCGCGGTCGGCCTGCAGCTTGGACTGCAAATAGTCCGACTTTGCGGTGGCGGCCACCGCCCGCTGGTCGTAAAGCTGATTCTGAAGCTGTTGTTTCAGACTGTTGTAGTCGGATTCGGCCTGCTTCACCGCCCAGTCGGCGTTCAAGGTCTGCTGCTCGAGGTCGGGGTTCGAGAGGACAAAAAGTATCGTGTCCGACTTGACTATCGTTCCGGCCAGCGCCAGCCGCTTGGCGACGCGCCCGTTGGTGATCGCCGGAACATATTGAATGTCGTAAGGCACAAGCGTGCCGATTCCCCGTTCCTGCAGGTCCATGGGACCGCGCTTTACCGTGTCGCGCCAGACCGTTCCCCCATCGACCTCCGGCGCCGCCGGCTTCAGCCGCGAGAGCCCCCATGTAATCAGCGGCACTGCAATGCAGCCCAGAGCGATGTAAATAATCAGACGGATGCGGCGCTGACGAGCTGCCGACTTCCGTGGAATATCCATTTTCGATTGCCTCCGTGAAGGTGGGAGAGCAAGCGCCGTACCAGCGCAGGTCCTCGGTTATCCGGTTGAAGTATATGCCTTTAGCTTGATTTTTTCGACTCATTCAGGTGAGGTTCATGTTCGGGGGTGCGAAGGGGTGTCCGATATCGGACAGTGGTGAACTCGCTTCCCAAGAGAGGGGAGAGACCGCCGAAGAACTCGACGGGAGTTCACGGAGGGTATGCTCCTTCGACCCACCTCGACATGCGGCGAAGTCTGGGTCATGCTCTACCGCATGTCAACAGGTTCCTGCCGTCAACTTGATCAATACGCCTTGTGGACGTGGCATGGCGCCAGAATTACCATTGACAACGGCTCGCTGTTCAGGCAATAGTCTAGTGTATCGATTGGTGAAATAGCGATAATTGGTTTGATTGGGATGTCCATCGCTCAGAGATGGCAGTCAGGGGGCTTTGTTTTCAGGGCGGAAGTTCGTGACCTTTCTTTGATCCGGCTCGGCGGGGCTTGGGTCCTCACTGAACACCAGTCGAAGTTTGGAGCCCTCCGCAAAGGGCCATCAGCAGAACTTGGGGAGGCGCCAGCATGGCACCGGAATCCTCGCTCACGATCGGGCCGGGTGGGAAAGTTGAGGTTCCCTCCCTCGCAACGAAACCGCCACTCTTGAGTGAAGACTGGGTGTCGGTGTGTTCGGGGTTGCTCTTCTTTGTGCTCTCGTTTTCTTTTTTTTGGCACGCCGACATTCTCGGGTGGGCCGTCACCACTGCTGTCTGGATTAAGCCCTTCGGCGCCCTGAGTCCCATTTCCAAGGGTTATGCCGGCTGGCCGGGGTTTGTCTACCTTGTTGCCACCTTTGCCTTCCTCGCCGCCGTTCTGACCCTGGGCGCAGGGGCTCTCAAGCTTGACCTGAAGAAGTTTCTGCGCGGCTTTACGGTGGTGTTCTTCGCGAGCTATCTCGCCTGGTTTATCGGAAGCTGGGCCTATATCGCGGCCACGCCCGACAAGCGCAAGGCCTTTGGCCTCATGTGGTCTTTGAGCCTCACCTCGGAGGCCGGTTTTATTGTTGCCCTGATTGCCGGGCTCTTGGTCGGCAATTTCCTGCCTTCGGTCGTGGCGGCCATCAAGGAAGCCATCCGGCCCGAACTGTACATCAAGACGGCTATCGTGATCCTCGGCGGATTCCTGGGCATCGCGGCGCTTGAGCAGCGACAGCTCGCCACTTCGGTTATCTTCCGCGGTGCTTGCGCCATTGTTGAGGCTTACCTGATCTACTGGCCGATCGTTTACTTTGTCAGCCGCCGCTATTTTGGCTTCAGCCGCGAGTGGGCCGCGCCCCTGGCCTCGGGCATCTCCATCTGCGGTGTATCCGCCGCCATCGCCACCGGCTCTGCCATCAAGGCGAGGCCGGCAATCCCCATCATGGTCTCGTCGTTGGTCGTGATCTTCGCCGTGGTGGAGTTGCTGCTGCTGCCATTCATGGCTCAGACTTTCCTGTATCACCAACCGCTGGTGGCGGCCGCCTGGATGGGCCTCGCAGTCAAGACTGACGGCGCGGCGGTCGCCAGCGGCGCGATTGTCGATTCGCTCATTCGCGCCAAGGCGCTGGCGGCAACCGGCATCAGTTACCAGGCCAACTGGATGCTGAGCGTCACTACCACGGTCAAAGTGCTCATCGATGTTTTCATCGGCGTCTGGGCTTTCATCCTCGCCTGGATCTGGTCCGCCAAGATCGAACCCCGCCCCGGCGAGCGAGTGCGTGCGGGGCAAATCTGGGAGCGCTTCCCGAAGTTCATCCTGGGCTACGTGGCCACGTTCCTTCTGGTGCTCGCCCTTGGTTTGGCCTTTCCGAGCCTCGTGCCCAAAATCAAGGCGTCGATGGCCGAGGCCAACGTGTTCCGCTCCATCTTTTTCGCGATGACCTTCTTTGCCATTGGGTTGCTGTCAGACTTCCGCAGGCTCTGGGAGGAAGGCATTGCCAAACTGGCGGCTGTTTATGTGCTCTGTCTTTTCGGATATATCATCTGGGTCGGACTGTTGATTTCGTGGCTGTTCTTCCACGGGGTCCTGCCGCCCGTCGTGAGGGGGTAACGGTGGCCGAACCGCGTTTGTCTGAAGAACTCGAGAAAATGAAGAGTGAGTACGAACCACTGCTGCCCGTCGAACGCAAATTGATCTGGTTCAGCTTCGCGGCCGGAGTCATATTGCTGGCAGCCTTGGTCCTCATCAGCCGCGTCCTGTAACACGTGGGCACTCGCCGCAGTTGCTTCGCACCTGGGCTCAGCATCAACTTGCATGTCAGCGAAAACGCGTCTCGCGTTTCCGGCTCTCCCGGATGAGACGGCTGGTCGAGCGGCGGCTCGAACGAACCAGATTGACAATCTCCGCCCGCGAAAAGCCGCTGCCCACACCGGGCACATCGAGCGGAGAACCGGAACGAGTGGAAGGCCGCACAACGAAGACCTGCCCGTCGCGGCGGCGGATCTCCACCCCGCCGTCGCGTCGCGCGCGATTCAGCAGTTCTGAGAGCTCTTGCCGGGCTTCGGAATAGGTATACACTCGCATCACTCAAACTCCATTAGGGAGATCCCCTGCCGTCGTGCCGCCCGAGCCAGGGCCTCGTCCAAAGTCAACAGCGGAATTTGTTCGGCTCGGGCTGTCTCAAGCACGTAGCGCAGGCGGCACCCGCCGTTGGGGAATGCCAGTGGCCTGTTTCTGAGCCTTCTGAGACTTTTCAACAGGCTAACTCACTGGATCCATGGCGAAAATAAAATTTTCTCACTTTTCTCACTTTTCTCCACTGTCCCATCTTAGGGTGGCAGCCTCGAAGCGTGCTCGGACTATGTTCGCCATACACACTCGCCGTGCCGGTGCCCGGCACAGGCCGATTCGCCCGGTGGCTTCGGGACATCAGCGGTCGAGTCGACGCCGTAAGACGCACGCCGCGGAAGGGGATTGGGTTGGGCGGGCGAAGGGCCCCCCCCCTCCCCCCATTTTCCGGAAAACGAAGCTGACAAGTTATTGAAAATAAAGAGAAATTGTCCAAAAACGAAGCTAGAACGAAGCTAAACGAAGCTGAGGAATTGAAAAAAGAGACCCTGAAATTCATAAGACGAACCCGACTGAACGCGACAAATTGTTGAAAATAAATGGAAACGGCTCAAAAACGAACCTAAACGAACCCGAGGACAGCGATTCCGGGTCAGAAGCCGAGATTCAGCATAAGTTACTTATAGTCAATTATATACGTCGAGCAAGAAGGCCGATGGGCAAATTCTCACAAGGTAGCAATCAAAGCCGCGAGCAGCGCGGCCCGATGCGGCAGTTCGCGGACGATCACGTGTTCGTGGCGCGCGTGGGCGCCGTCGCCCGTACCGCCGAGTCCGTCGAGCGTGGAAATGCCGAGCGCGGCCGTGAAGTTGCCGTCCGAGCCGCCGCCGGTGGACGCTTCCTTGAGGTCAAGTCCCATCTTGAGCCCGAGTTCTCTAGCGCGCGCGAACAGCGCCTCGGCGCGCTTATGTTCGAGCGGCGGACGATTGATGCCGCCATCGACCTCGATGCGCGCGTGGCGATCGGCCGGCTTGAGCGCGCGGATGCGGCTCTCGACGTGGCGCGCGTCTTTCATCGTGGGAACGCGCGCGTCGATC
>Ga0187781_10002076_pt1 | contig 15321 bp, 14 predicted proteins | sample 0715_SJ02_MP02_2_FD_132447 | JGI IMG/M metagenome (GOLD analysis project Ga0187781, IMG submission 132447) | Tropical peat soil microbial communities from peatlands in Department of Meta, Colombia - 0715_SJ02_MP02_20_MG | ecosystem: Environmental > Terrestrial > Soil > Wetlands > Peat | place...
GACCCGTGGCGGGATGAAGTACTGAGCCAACTCGACGGGCTCGGGCTGGAGATCACGTTGACCACCCGTGCTCCGTTCGACGCGCTGGGCCGCACCCCGGACATCCTCCTCGCGGCGATCGGAAGCCTCCGGACTGCACTCCACCGCGCCGAGGTGCTCCACGGGCTCGCCCATGTGGCAGAGGGCCACGCGCTCTTCGTCGTCCGGGAGCAAGTGCACCGGGCTTCGATTGACGGACTTCCGATCTTGAGCACGTCGGAGCTCCGGCGACAGCGGGACGCCGACGATCTCCTCGAGGAGATCGCCGAGCGAGAAGGCACGTGATCTCGGCCCGGATCCCTCCGGACGACTCCCGACTCCTCCTCGCCCCGGTGCGCGGATTGGTCTCGGAGATCGCTCCGACCCTCAGCGCGCTCGCGGGGTACCGTCCCACGCTCGTCGGGCTCGGGCTCTCCGCAGAGGAGATGCAGGGACTGGTCGACTACTTCGTTCTCTCCGAGGCCGAGCCGATCGTTCCTCTCTCCCCGACCGAAACGAGCGAGGTCCGGGGCCTTTCGCGCTTCGGTGAGGTCCGTGTGCCGAACCCTGTCTTCGTCGAGATCCTCCGATGGGGTCGCGAGACGATGACCGCGGCCGCGCCGCTCGATCCCTCCGACGAGGAGTCCGCCCACCTCTTCGCCGAGCACATCGGCTATGTCGAACTGGTCCGGAGGACCGTCCGTGAGCGGCGGGTCTCCCGCCGCCCTCCGGCGCCGTCCTCCCCGGACGAGTATGCCCTAGCCTGGGACCACGGGGTCACGGCCGGCCGCGGGTCCCGCGAGCTCGCCAGTGCCCGGGACCGGCATCTGGCCCGCGAGGTCGAACGCCTTCGTCGAGGGCAGGCCCGCACGGCGATCGTCGTAGACCGGGAACGGTTCGAGGCGGTCCGCGCGCTGCTCACCGAGGGAGTTCCCCCTCGCATGAGCGACGAATAGGTACCTATTCCTCCCGGGCGAGGACCCGCTCGAGCAGTGCTCTCGCTTCCCGGCGGAACTCCTCCAGACTTCCCTCGTTGACGATCATTCCGTCCGCGAGCGCGAACGCGTTCCCGATCCCCCACTTCAACTCCCGGCGATCCCGGTCGTAGAATTCCTGGAGGTCCGCCCCGTCGTCCGAACGGCTCCGGTTCGCCATGCGCGCGTGGCGGGTCTCGGGTGAGGCGAAGATGCCGAGGACGAACAGGTCCCCGAAGTTGTGGCGGAACACCGTCACTTCCGTGTCGGAGCGGCACCCGTCGACGAGCATCCGGGTCTCGGTGAGCTTGGGAAGGGCGCGCTGCGCCCAGACCCCCGCCCCGTGCTTGTCCCGCTCCTCGGACGCGACGCGCGCGACGTTCGCGTTCGTCACCGTGAGGCCCCTCCGGCGAGTCTCATCCCGGACGAGGTCCCCCATCTTGAGGGTCGCGAGGCCCATCGACCGAGCGACGGCGACCAACTCGTCCTTGCCCGAGCCGGGCATCCCGACCGTGACGACCAGTTTCATAACGTGCCGGGCGGCTCGTCCCGGGCGGCGGATCTCGCGGGTGGGGCGGTCGAGGTCAGATGTGCCGCGACGTCCTGCTCGGTGACCATCTGCAGCCGATCGGCGCGCTGCCGGTATGCGACCGCTTCTTGCTCGGAGAGCCGCGCGGCCTCGACGTACCGGTCCACCTTGACTTTGAGCTCCGCGGTCTTCTGCGTCTTGCTCGCCGCTCGGAGCTCGAGCGAGCGGGCCTTCTGCTCGCGATCGACCACCTTCTGCTGAAGTTTACGAATCCGGTAGTTCAGGCTCGTCACATCCGAGCCGATCGGGGCTCCGCCCGGCTGGCTCGTGGTCGCCTCAATGTCCCGCTCGTACTGTTTGATCTTCTGCTCGATCTCGGGGATCTCGGCGAGCGCGCGCTGACCGCGCTCTCGCAGGAGGGTCGACTGGTGGCGGAGCTTCTCGATCCGGGTGTTCATCCGGGATGCCCGTTGCTGTGCCCGAGACGCCGCCCGGCTGTGCCGGGCCGCCATCTCCCGGAGCTTCGTGATGTCCGCGTACTGTTGACCGATCCAGCGCGACCGTCGGGCCGCCATCGGGGTCCCAGGCCCAGCCACTTCGGTTGGAGCCTCCCCCACGGTCGCCATCGGATGCGTGTCACCCCGCCCCCCAGTTAAAGCACTTATCGTCGAGAGGCAACCGGGGGAACCGGTTCAGGACCGGGGCGGTCGGGGGAATCGAAGGGCGCTGTGGATGTGGGCTGCGAGCGCATGGACCGCGACCCGAGTCTGCTGCTTCGAGTCCCGCTCCCGGACGGTGACCGTGTCCCGTGTCGGTCCGTCCGCGAGGGTCTCGCCGTCCACCGTGACGCAGAACGGTGTCCCGACCTCGTCCATCCGGGCGTACCGACGGCCGATCGAACTCGACGCGTCGTACTGGACCGAGAGCCCGGTCGCGGCGAGGTCGTCGGCGACGCGAAGGGCATACTCCGCGTGGGCCTTTTCGATCAGGGGGAAGACGCCCACCGCAATCGGTGCGAGGTACGCCGGGAGCTTCCAGACCGTCCGTTCCCCTTCCCGCGCGATCTGGAGGTCCGCGAGGGCCCAGAGGGTCCGGTCGGGGCCCGAGGTGAGCTCGAGCACATGCGGGAGGACCGAGCGGCCGCCGGTGAGCGTCACAGAGAGATCGCGTCCGGAGCCTTGTCCATGGCGGCTGAGATCGTAGTCGCCGCGGTAGTGGACGCCCCCGATCTCCTTGAACCCGCCGAGGCTCTCGAGCTCGGCCTCGAGGTCGAAGTGGATCCGGTTGTAGAACGCCCGTTCCTGTTCCGACTTCTCGAATAGGCGAAGCCGGTTCCCCGGGAATCCGAGGACGTCCCGATAGTACCGGTAGCTGTGGACCAGGTGGTAGACGTAGAAGTCGGGCAAACCCCCGGCGCTCGCGAGCTCGCCTGCCGGGATCCATTCGACCTCTTCGGATCCGCGGAGCCGACGCTCGGCCCGGACGACCGGCAGGGGTTCCTCCCGGACCCGGTCGAACGGAACCGGGAAGTTCTCGGGATCAAAGAAGATCTGGAGCTCGGACTGAGTGAACGATCGCATCCGAAACAGGATCTGACGAGGAGCGATCTCGTTCCGGTACGCCTTCCCGACGATCGCGATCCCGAGGGGCAGCGCTCGACGACCCACGTCCCACATGCGGGGGAATGAGAGGTAGCTGCTCTGGGCGGTCTCGGGGCGCAGGTAGACCCGGTCGTGTCCTGAGACCCCGAAATCGAACCCGAACATCAGGTTGAACGAACGAGGGACGCTGAGCGCTTTCGACCCGCAATTCGGACACTTCAACCCCTTGGCCCGGATGATCTCCGCGATCTCGGGGTTCGTGAGGCCGTCGACCCCCTCGGGCCGGACCTTCTCGAGCACGGTGTCCGCGCGGAACTCGGCGTGACAGTTCTCGCAGGAGACCTCGGGGTCGGTGAAGTTCTCGAGGTGGCCCGAGGCCCGAACGACCGCCTCGGGCAGGATCTCCGCCGCCTCGATGGTGTAGTAGTCGTGCGAGAGGCCGACGAACCACGCCGTCCAGGCGTCTTCCACCCGTCGCTTGAGCGCGGTCCCGAGCGGGCCATAATCATAGAGCCCCTGAGCGCCTCCGTAGATCTCCGCGCTGGGCCAGAGGACGCCCCGACGACGGAGGAGGGCGAACAGCTCGTCGCTCTTCATTCCTCGGAGCTCGCGGTGTCGCGGGGGGAACCCCGGACAATAAGGTGTTCGGTCATCCGAGTGACGACCTGGTAGGCGGGGTCCTGGGGAGGAAGGCGGAGGATGAGCGGACGTGCCGGCGTTCCCGGGGCGATCCGCGCCCTCTCGGGGTTCCCGAGCCAACGCCAGGGCTCGACGAGCACCGAGCGAGCGAGGAATGCCGCCGAGACCGGCCTCCGACGCAGCCGGGTCGAGACATAGGCGAACTCGAGTTCGCGCCAGATCGATGGGGCGTGGAACATCGCGTTGTCCGTCCCGAGCAGGACCTGGAGACCGAGCCGCTCCATCGTCGCGAGATCCGGCTGCCGGCCGAACAGCGCATTCGAGCGGGGGCAGACCACCACCGAAACGTCTGCGTCCCGGACGGTTCGAAGATCGTCCGTGCTCGCCTTGGCGAGATGGACGACGAGATCCGGCCGGGGATCGAGGAAGTCCTCGGGGCGCTCCCGGACCGCCTCGCTCGCATGGAGGGCGTACCGCTTCCCGACCCGGTGACACGCGCGAGCGATGACCTCCCGGTCCCCCTTGGCCTCGTCCCGGGCGCTTGAAAGGCCGATCCCATCCGTAATCGAAAGGATGCGGGCGAGCTCGACGGGGTCGACCGGTCGTGCGGTCGGCCGGCCGAGAATGACGGTCCGCAGGGGAATCTTCTGGGCTGCGCGGCGAAAGAGCTCGACACCGGGCCGACCCTCCTCTCGGAAGTCAACGGTCGCTGCGATGCCCTCCCGCACCATCCGCTGGAGGGAGCTCCGGATGGCGCGGCGTTTCGCCGCGTCGGACGACTCGGCGAGGAGACGGAATTTGTAGCCGTGGGGAGGCTTCACGAGTCGGGAGACGGGCTCGTGCGGCGGTTCCCGGACCGAGACCGCATCGCCGAGATGGGTGTGCGAGTTCACGGGGGAAGGAATGACGATCCCCCGGACTTTTCGATCCCGACCGCGAGTGCTGTCGGTCCCGAGCGCCCCGGTCTCCACGAGCCGTCCATTTCGGAATCGCGAGTACGCCGGTCGGGGGCCGTCGATGTCGAGGATCGCACCTTCGACGAGCATCGGACGGATGCGCGGGAGACCTTGTCAGGTTTAAGGGGTCCCCCGGCGGGCGCCCGAAGGGCTAAGCGTCCCGATGGTTCCCGGGTCCGCCCCGCATGGTGGATCGTCTGGTCGACCGGCCCCGTGAGCTCCTGGTGGCCGGCCACGTGAACATCGACCTCTTTCTCTCCGTTCCGTCCTTCCCACCGCCCGACCGAACCGTCCCCGTGCTGGGATCGCGGAGAGAGCTCGGGGGGCCTGCGGCCAACCTCGCGCTCGTCGCCTCGGGCTATGGAGTCCGCGTCGGAATCGCAGCCCTCATTGGAGATGGGTTTCCCGAGGAATTCTGCTCCCGACTGGAGCACGCTCAGGTGGACCTGCGGGCGCTCGTCCGGGTTACCGGCCAGTCCACTCCAACATGCTTCATCGTGGAAGATCACCGGAGTCACCAGCGCACGCTGATCGATCAGGGCCCCATGGGCTCCCCCGGGACCGCCTCTCTACCGTCTCGCCGTTTCCTCTCCGAGTATTCGTGGCTCCACGTTACAACGGGACCCCCCGACCGTCATCTTCGGTTGATCCGAGAGGCGCGAAGTGCGGGTCTTCGGATCGCCGTGGACCCCGCTCAGGAGATCCACTACCGATGGGATCGACGCCGCCTCGCCGCTCTATTGGACGGGGCCGAGATACTGTTCGGGAATCGGTCCGAAATCGCGCGCGCGGTAAAGTTGGCAGGCTTGACCGACACCGCGCGACTCATCGAACGAGTCCCCCTGGTCGTCCGGACGGAAGGTGCCCGGGGGGTGACCGCGTTCGCCGACGGGACGACGCTCCACGTTCCTGCGGTTCGGCCCCGCCGCGTGCGGTCGATCGTCGGCGCGGGTGACGCGTTCCGGGGAGGGTTCTATTCCGCATGGTTCGCCGGTCAGCCGCTCGAACGTTGCCTTCACGCCGGTGTCCGGTCGGCGGCCCGCTGGGTCGAGGGACCCCTGAGGTGAGGGATCGATGGAGATGCGCCCCTTCGAGCGCCTCACGAGCGTCGCGACCGCCCGTCGGCGCCTCTGGGCGGCCGCGCGGCCCATCGAGCGAACGGAGACGCTTCCCGTGGAGGAGGCTTTTGGTCGCATCGCGGCCACCACCGTACGCGCCCCATTCCCGGTTCCGTCGTTCGCCCGTACGACGTGGGACGGGTACGCCCTGCGGTCCATCGATACCGCGAACGCGGCACCTCGGCAGCCGATTCGTCTCCGGGTGGTCGGAGAGGTGTTCGCTGAGCAAGCGTACCCCGGCCGCCTCGGTCCGGGGGAAGCGGTCGCGATTGCCACCGGCAGCGCCATTCCGCGGGGCGCCGACAGCGTGATCATCTTCGAGGAGACCGAGCGGTTGGGCCCGGTGATCCGGCTCCATCGGCCGGTCACCGCCGGCGAGCGAATCGACCGCCCCGGCCACGACTTTGAGCGAGGTGCCATCCTGGTCCGCGCCGGCGAGGAGCTGACCGCGACCGCGCTCGGCACGGTCGCCGCGTGTGGAGTGCCGACCGTTCCGGTCTTCGCGCGGCCCGTCGTTGCGATCCTCCCGAACGGTAACGAGCTTCTGGTCCCGGGCGCTCGCCCCCGCCCCGGAAGGATCTATGAGAGCAACAACGCGACCCTCGCAGCGGCCGTGAGCGCCTCCGGTGGAATACCGCGGCCGGAACCACCACTCCCGGACGACCCAGCGGTGATCGAAACGGCGCTACGGTCTGCGCTCGTGACGTCGGATGCCGTGCTCGCGACGGGTGGGAGTTCGGTCGGAGAGCGCGACCATCTTCCGCGGATCCTCCCGCGACTGGGGAGGCTGCTTTTCCACGGGATCGCCGTCCGCGCCGGGAAGCCGACGCTCGCCTCTCGCGCGGGATCGAAGCTCATCATCGGTCTCCCCGGCCACCCGACGTCGTGTCTCGTCAACATGTACTGGCTCGTCAACCCGGCGCTTCGTCGAATTGCGCGACGCCCCGGTCCCGGCTGGACAGAAGGTTGGGCGGTGCTGGGGAGCGATGCGGTCGCGCCGACCCCAGGACTTGCCACCGTTGTACCCCTTCGATTCGACCATGGTCGGGCGTTCACCACGTACCGGGGTTCGTCCGCGATCACGAGTCTTGCGGGCGCGACCGCGTTCGCAATGCTCCCGCCGGGTCGGCGGGTGGTGCGATCGGGCCAGCGGATCCGGGTCTTCCATCTCAACCCGCCGCTCGGACCGCCGGTGCAGGGCTCAGCACCCCGGCCCGGAGGCCGGGCGGGCAGAACTTAAGCCGCCGGGGCCGGTAGCCGGTCGTGGGCCAGCGCAATCTCGCGATCGCGCTCTTGTCGATCGAGGGAACGAACTGCGACGACGAGCTGCGTGCCGCGGTGGCGACCCTCGGCGCCCGGCCCGAGATCGTCCACCTGAAACAGTTCGAGGGCCGGGACGTCGCCCCCGAGGAGCGACGGCGGCTCCCGGACTACCAGATCCTCCTCGTGCCCGGAGGATTCTCCGCGGGGGATTACGTCCGTGCCGGGGCGATCTTCGGAGCGAGGGTCCGGGCATCGATCGGGGCGGACCTCGAGGAGTTCGTCCGTTCCGGCCACATCGTGGGAGGGATCTGCAACGGCTTCCAGGTCCTCACGGAAGTGGGGTTGCTTCCCGGCCGGCCAGGTGGTCGTCTGGGCCCCCCCGAGGCAGCCCTCATGAGCAATGACTCCGGCCATTTCGAGTGTCGCCCGACGTTCGTGTGCTGGGAGGGGGGGAACTTCCCTCCCCTTGCCGAAACGCCGAAGGGTTCCCGGTTCCTGATGCCCTCGGCGCACGCCGAGGGGAAGCTCGTGCTCGGGGGGAACTCGGCGGCTCGGCGAGAGGAGCTTGCCCGGGACGGTCAGGTGCTGTTCCGGTGGGTCGCGCCGGACGGTGGTCCTGCGATGTACCCCTGGAACCCGAACGGGTCCGAAGGAGACATCGCAGGGTTGACGAATCCGGAGGGAAACGTCTTCGGCCTCATGCCCCACCCCGAGCGATCGTTCTTTCGCGCCCAGGCACCGGACTGGACCCGGAGCGGGTCGTGCGATGGGTTCGGGGACGGGCAACGGTTCCTGGAAGCGGTGCTCTCCCATGCCGAACGGCACGTGTAGGGCGCCCGGCCCGGTCCGGCGTCCCGGACCTCCACATCCGCAGAACATCGAGCCGCTCCCCTTCGAGCCATCGCGTCGCGGCGACTTCGTACGATCCACCCCCCGAGACCCAGCGAGCGAGGATCGCGGCCCGGCGTGAAGGATCCTGAAGGGACGAGACGACGATGTAGGCGATTCCTGCGGCGGCGAGGTGGCGGGAAAGTCCTCGGACGAGGCGAGCGAGGACGCGGCACCCGTCCGGTCCCCCGTCCAGGGCGAGGTTGATCCCGAGGTCCGGATCGCGCTCCTTCGACCGCGTGGGGAGATACGGGGGGTTCGCGAGGATCCGGTCGAATCGTCCGAGCCCCCGGAGAAGGTCGGTCCGAACGACCTTGATCGCGAGGTGCTCGGCGCGTGCGGCCTCCAAGAGTCGTCGGAGGGCCACCGGGTTCATGTCGGTCGCCACGACCCGGGCTCCATGACGCGCGGCGGTGAGCGCCGCGAGACCCGCGCCGGTACCCACGTCGGCGAGCGTCGTTCCGGGGGGAACCTGCGCGAAAGGGAGCAGGAGGTACGTGTCCTCCCGCGGAGGGTAAACGTCCATCCCATCCACCTCGCCACCAGGTCCTTAAGGTAGCGACCGAACGTCGGCGCGATGTCTTATTATTCATTCCACGCCTAGAACGGCTCGTTCACCCACTTTTCCATGCCTCGACGACTTTCTCCTCCAGTCAAAATCGGAATCACCGGCCTTCCCGGATCGGGGAAGACCCAGACGTTACTGCGCATCATCCAGCTCCTCGAGGAAGAGGGCGTGAAGGTCGGCGGCATGGTGACCGAGCCGATCGTCGAGCGCCAGCGTCGCACGGGGTTCCAGATCACCGACTGGCTGACCAAGGAGCACGAGGTGTTCGCCCACGAGGGCCTCAAGTCCCGGATTCGCTCGGGGCGATACGGGATCAATCTCGCGGCTCTGGAAGGGCTCGGCACACGCGCCCTTGCCGAGGCGCGCGAGACGGCCGACGTGATCGTGATCGACGAGGTCGGCAAGATGGAGGTCGAGAGCGATACGTTCACGCAGAGCGTCCTTGACACGCTCGACACGAAGAAGTCGATCATCATGACCCTCCACAAGAAGTCCCGCAATCCGCTCCTCCAGGACATCCGTCGGAGGGACGAGCTACGCCTGCTCGAAGTGACCCCGGTCAACAAGAACCTCCTCGCGTTCAAGATCGTCGGTCTGATCACCGGTCAGGCCCACTAGTCCGGAGCCGTGAGGGCCGGACCGACCTTCTCGTCCCGGCAGGACGGTCCGGCGCAGGACCCCGGGCCCGAGCCCCGGTGTTCTACAACCCCTCGATGGCGATGGACCGGGACCTGGGCGTCGCGTTCGTCCGCGCTTGGGCCACAGCCCGAGGCGCTCCCTCGACTGGCTGGGAGATGATGGCCGCGACCGGAGCGCGGGGGCTGCGTCTCATCCGAGAGAGCGGGTCGTTCGCCACGTTCACGCTGACCGAAGCGAATCCTGCCGCGGTCGAGGTGCTTCGCGAGAACGCGCGTGGGCTCGCCGGCGCGCGTGTCGTCCTTGGGGATGCGAGGAAGGTTCCCGAGGGATCACCGTTCGACTACGTCGACCTCGACCCGTACGGAACTCCGGCGCCCTTCGTCCCCGCGGCCCTCTCCGCTGTGGGTCCTTCGGGCGTGCTCGCCGTGACCGCGACGGACATGACGGTTCTCGCGGGCGCCCAATCCGAGGCCTGCCGGCGACGCTACGGCTCTCGACCGGTGCGTGGTCGGCTCGGCCCGGAGGGCGGGCTCCGGATCCTCGTGGCCTTCCTGGCACGGGCGGCTCGCGAGCGAGGACGGAGAATCCGACCCCTCCTCTGTTATGTACGGGGCCACCACGTTCGCGCCTTCGTTCAGGTTGCGGAGTCCCCTCCGGGCAACGAGCCGGTCGGAACCATCGATCCCGCGACCTGGACGGGTCCGTATCTCGGCTCGGATGGTCCCTATGGACCGCTGTGGCTCGGGCCCCTCTTCGACCGTCCGTTGGTCGATGCTCTCGAAACGCCTCCCGACGCCGCGGAGGCACGACAGGTCACCGGCTTCCTCGCGAGGCTCCACGAGGAGGTCATTGTCGACGTTCCCTTCTACTACGAGCCGAACGTCCTCGCCTCCTCCCTTTCGCTCTCCGAACCGCCGTCGGAGATCGCGCTCCTCCAAGGGTTGCGGGGCGAGGGATACCGGGCGGCCCGAACCCACGCGCGCCCCGAAGGGATCCGAACCGACGCGCCGAGAAGCGAAGTGGAGGCCGTCGCGCGGAGGGTCAGCTCACCAGATCAGTCCCAGAAGGCCCGGGTCCGCGCGTAGGAACGCTCGGCCCTCAGGATCTCGGTAAAGAATGCATCGTCGTCCCGGTAGAGGCGCATGAGAAGCCGACGGGCCGTCTCCGGTCCGATCCCCCGGGCGGCGAGCGCATAGAGCGCCCGCTCCCCGTAATGCGCGAGGAGCTCCGCGGAGGTGTACCCCGCCCGAACCAGGCCCTCCGTTTCGGGGGCGAGCGGCCGCTCCGTCCGGGCCCTGCGGCCGGGGGCCGCCGGAGCAGGTCGCCATTTTCGCTTCGCGTACCGGACGAGTCGGTCGATCTCGGTCGTGCGCCGTGGGGAGAGGATTGCCGATAACGAACCGTGGCAGAGGAGACACTGGCTTCCACCTTCGGTGCGATACCGTCCCGGCGTCGTAGTCCGAGTGAATCCGCACCGTAAGCAGACGAGCACGAGCGACTCCTTTTCGAGTCGGTCGCGGACGGCCCGAAGGAGCGTTGGCGGAGGGACGTCCGGGACCGATCGCCATTGAAGCCGTTCGAGGGGACCGTCGCTGAACGTCGACGGCGCGGTCGCGACGACCTCGATCTCTCCGGAGCGGATCCGCGCCAAGACCTCTTCGGAGTGCGGAAGATCGTACCGGTCGTGGAGCGTCTTCTCGAGCACTTCCTCACCGAGTGGATTGGTGCGGCTCGCGCCGAGGAGAGGCTCGAGAGTTCGCAGGTCACGGGGATCCGCAGAGGACGGCACCACACCGAGCTTGCGCGCCACCGCGAGGAAGACCCAGCGATAGTCGAGCCCGGTCGGCACGAGCCGTTCGATGAGCGGTCGGAGGGACGACGGCTCGAGGCGCACCGAGTCGACGAGGGCCGCATCGTCGATTGCGACCGGAAGCTCGAGGACGAACCACGTGGGTTCCACCGCGGCGATCTCGACCCAGGATCCGAGTCGGGCCGTGAGGAGGCCCGAGGCCGCAAGCGCCAGGGTCTCGTTCGTCCGGGTGCCGAAGCATGCCCCGTAGACCACGAGCCGGCCTCGAGCCGTGACGGTCAGCCGTCGGTCGGTGGCGTTTGCCCCGGCGAGGGCGGCGGCCGCTCGACGGCTCTCGAGACGGTCCCGGTCCTTGGGAGGTGCCGGGTACCGGTCCCATCCCCCGGTCCGCCGGACCTCACCGATCTCCTGGGCCACATCGAACGGCACGGGCAGGTCCTCGCCCGCCCATCGGGGTTCTTGGCCGATCTCCTGGACGGTTTCGACCAGGAGCTCGCCCTCCCGGTACTCGACGACCTTCCAGGTGCGTCCGTGCAAGAGGAAGATCTCCTCCGGCTGCGAAAGGATCTGCGTGAGGACGAACCGCTCGTCCAGGGTTCCGATCGTCCGACGGGTCGCAATGTCGCGGAGTCGGTAAGTTCGCTCGTCCGGAATGAGCGAGAGGGAGGCGTAGAACCGGTGGAGCGTCCCCCGGCCGGAGGAGAGAGTTCGCTCGCTTGCCCGGGCGAGGCCGAGGTTGACCAGGTAGTCGATGAGCTCGCTCCACTCGGCGTCCGAGAGGTCCCGGACCGCAATGGCCCGGCGTAGCGTGGCGATCAGCCGGTTCCGATCGACCGCCCCTTCCGCACGCAGCGAGGCGACGATCTGCTGCGCCGCGGCGAGGCGGTTGCGCGTGCGCCAGCTCACCGGCTCGACCTGGCCCTCATCCGCTCGACGGGCGAGCACGGCGGCCTCCTCGAGGTCGTCGTCGTCGAGGGCGAGAACGGTTCCATGGATCGTGCGACCGAGACGGTGCCCCGACCGGCCGACCCGCTGTATCAGGCGGCCGACCTGGTGCGGCGAACCGAACTGCACGACGTGGTCGACCACGCCGATATCGATCCCGAGCTCCAGCGAGGAGGTTGCGACGAGCGCTCGGAGTCGGCCGTCCCTGAACGCCTGCTCTGCCTCTTCGCGGACCTCCCGGGAAAGAGATCCATGGTGCACCGCGACCGCTAGGTCAGGTGCGAGGCGCTGGAGCCGAGCTGCGAGGCCTTCGGCGGTCGGCCGAGTGTTGACGAAAACGAGAGTCGTCCGGTGCCGCCGGATCTCTTCCTCGACCTCTCGTAAGCCCCCGAGCAGGACCGGGTCTGCCTTCAGGTCCTGGACCAGAGATGGTTCGAGCGAGGGTCGGTCGTCCCGGGGCCGCTGCGCGGTCAGCTCGATGACCCGTCGCTGGACGGCGACCCGGACCTCGATCGACCGCGGGGCCGGTGAGAGGAACCGAGCGACTTCCTCTGGATTCCCCACGGTCGCAGAGAGTCCAATCCGTCGAACGGTCCGTCCGGTCAGTGCGTCGAGACGTTCGAGGGTGAGCGCGAGCTGGGCCCCACGGTCCGAGCCCACCAGCTCGTGCACCTCGTCGACGACCACAGTCCGTGCGTGGGCAAGGGCCGCACGGAGGTGTCGTCCCACCAGAAGGATCTGGAGGGTCTCGGGCGTGGTCAAGAGCAGATCCGGTGGGTGGCGGGACTGCGCGGTGCGGGCTGCGGACGGGGTGTCGCCGTGGCGGACGGCCGCGGTGAGGCCGACCTCCCGGACCATCGTCACCAGCCGGTGTTCGAGATCGCGGTTCAGCGCTCGGAGCGGCGTCACGTACAGGATCGAAATCGGGTCCGACGGAGCGGCGAGGCGACGTGATAGGAGCGGAAGGAGCGCGGCTTCGGTCTTGCCGGTGCCGGTGGGGGAGATGAGGAGGGCGTCGGCGTCGCTTTCGAGCACCGGCAGCGCAAGCTGCTGGATCTCGGTCGGTTCGGTGATGCCCCGCCGGGCGGCCGCCTCGGCGAGTCGGGGGTCGATTCGGGGGAACACGAAAGAGGTCTCGGAGCTCATGAGATGGGGAGCCCCGACAGTCGCAACCCGCGCAAAGAGCTGTCGACCGGCTAGGCGTCCGTCCCGGGGTCGAGATCGAGCATCCGAAGCCCGAAGCTTTCGTTCATGGGGCGGCCGAACGTCCGCCCCGGGAACGACTCCAGCAGGATCTCCTGGAGCGCTCCCACGGTCGCCTGCACAAGGTGGCCACCCACCACGCGATGATCCGGCCCGGCGGCCGCGATGTGGAGGTGGATCGAGGGCGCTCCATCCGCGCGGGCGATCGAGCCGTGGAGCGCGACGACCTCGTGGGGAACCGTGAGTTCTTGGGGCTGGTAGCGCGTTCCGTCCCAGTACCCGATGGTCGCGCGGCGGACCATCCCGATCCCGGCCACAACCACCGCTGCTCGCAGATCCTCGCGTCGCGCGATTCCTGAGAGCGTTTCAAAGAGGTCCTGGCCGTCATCGAGCCGGATCATCCAGCGGGAACCGTCGCGGACCGTCTGCATGGCCCGCGCCAAGGCGAAACCCGCTTTGGGGATTTCGCAGGGAGAAAAGGTAACTGGACGCCGATGCTTCCATGGGCCTCATGAACGCATCGGACTCCCCGGCGGCGATCCGCCGGCCCGAAGAGGAGGTCGTCGGGCGACTTCGGTCCGGCGGGCCGGCATTGGTCGCCCTATCGGGAGGAGTCGATTCTTCGTTGGTCGCCGCGTTCGCCGTCCAAGCTCTCGGCTCGACCGCGGTTGCGGTGACGCTTTCGGGGCCGGCGGTCGCGCAGGCCGAAGTGGAGAGGGCCCGCAAGGTCGCAGCATTCCTCGGGATCGCCCACGAGGTCCTGCCCGTCGACCCTCTCGCCCGGGAAGAGTATCGGACGAACCCGACCAACCGCTGCTTCTTCTGCCGCACGGTGGAGACCGCCGTGCTTCGGAGCTACGGGGACTGCCGGGGGGTGCTGCAGTTCCTCGATGGGATCCATCTCGACGATCTCTCGGACGACCGGCCCGGTCTCAAGGCGATGGACAACGCCGGGTTCGTCCACCCGCTCCTGTGGGCAGGGTGGACGAAGGCGGATGTCCGGCGTGCCGCTCGCCAAAGGGCCCTGCCGAACTATGACCAGCCTTCGGAGGCTTGTCTTGCGTCCCGTGTGGCGCACGGCCAACCGATATCCCGGGAGGTTCTCGCCCAGGTGGAGGCTGCGGAGGCGTTCGTTCAAGCCCGAGGGTTCCGGCGGGTGCGGGTACGGGTCCACGGGAACTCCGCGCGCGTTGAGGTCGATCCGGACGAGGTGGCCCGGCTGATCACCGAGCCAGTGGCCCGGGAAGTCCGCTCCGCGTTGCGTGCGCTTGGGTTCGATGCCGTGGCGCTCGACCTCGAGGGGTATGGGCACGGCTGCCTTCGGGCCTCGTCGGTTCCATGACGAATCCGTCCTCGGGGTCCCCGCAGGGATCCGGTCTTCCCGGTCGGTTCCAGCTCGAAACCGATCTCGTTCCCCAGGGCGACCAGCCAGCGGCGATCGACGAGCTCGTCCGACGAATCGAGTCGAGAGAGAAGTACGTCACCCTCCTCGGAGTCACGGGCAGCGGAAAAACGTTCACGATGGCCCATGCGGTGGCGCGGCTCCAACGCCCGACCCTCGTGGTGAGCCCGAACAAGACGCTCGCGGCACAGCTCGTCAGCGAGTTCCGGGCCCTCTTCCCACGCAACGCCGTCGAGTACTTCGTGAGCTACTACGATTACTACCAGCCCGAAGCGTACGTCCCCCAGATCGACCTCTACATCGAGAAGGACGCGTCGATCAACGAGGAAATCGACCGGCTCCGTCACCGAGCGACCCAGGCCCTCCTCACGCGGCGCGACGTGCTGATTGTCGCATCCGTCAGCTGCATCTACGGGCTCGGGTCCCCCGAGGACTACCGGGCCTCCGTGGTCGAGCTCCGGGTCGGACAGGAGATCTCTCGTCAATCGCTCCTCGAGCAGCTCGTCCGGATGAAGTACGCCCGGAACGACGTGGAGCTCAAGCGGGGGCGCCTTCGGGTCCGGGGCGGGACGATCGATGTGATGGGCGCCGGAGAGGCGATCCACCGAATCGTACTCGAAGGGAGCACGATCGGTGCCATCGTGGAGCTCGAGCCGGTCACCTTCGAGGAGCGCCGGGAGCTCTCGGAGCTGTCGATCTTCCCGGCGACCCACTTCCTCACGGTCGACCAGCGGCTCCGGGGGATCCTCCACGAGGTGGAGAAGGAGC
>Ga0187781_10002078_pt1 | contig 15318 bp, 13 predicted proteins | sample 0715_SJ02_MP02_2_FD_132447 | JGI IMG/M metagenome (GOLD analysis project Ga0187781, IMG submission 132447) | Tropical peat soil microbial communities from peatlands in Department of Meta, Colombia - 0715_SJ02_MP02_20_MG | ecosystem: Environmental > Terrestrial > Soil > Wetlands > Peat | place...
AACCCGTACGACAACGCCAGTTGCGAGAGCTTCATCAAGACCTTGAAGCGCGAAGAGATTCGCGCAAACTGGTACGAAAATCTTGAGCATTTGCGAGCGAACATCGAAATCTTCATCGAGCGGTATTACAACCAACAACGGCTACACTCAGCCCTAGGCTATCGCTCCCCGGAGGAGTTTGAACGACAAGCCCAGTGCCAAAGTCAGGCTGCAGATTCGAAGGGAGCGACGATCACTTTTATTGCTGACCGGACTCAATCCTCTACGGGGATGCCAGAGCAGGGGACTCAAGCGCCGTCCCCTGCTTCGGACCTCATCCCCGCTGGAGAAATCATCGAGACGGCTTCATGAACTCTGAGTGTGTTAACAACGGACTGTCTCAACAGAGGGGTTCAACCAGAGAAGAACTGCAAGTGTGCCAATGCTAATTTGTCTCAGGAGAGGGGTTCACCTCATGTTCTGTGGTCAATTTGCGCCAAAACGTGACCACCATCACCCTGGCCAGTGATGCCTTTCACTGCCCATCCGGACCCGGAAAAGAGAGCATAGGGCCTGGGATGTTGCCGTGTTCTCAATGAGCTACAGCGAGCGGCAAGGCTACCAGAAGATCATCCCGCAAGGTGCATCCCCTGAGAACTCCTGGCTTCGCTTCCGGCTGCTGTCGGACGGAGGCGGGAAATCCTCCCGCTGTATTTGGCTCGGGAGAGGGGTCGGCAACCCAGAATCGCAATCAACACAAATCGAATACCGGACGCAGAGCAGCCTCTGCCTGGAGAAACGGAAGACCGCATGGGCCGTCATAACTTTCTTTCCATCAAAGATTTTTCGCCGGAGGAAATCCGCTATTTCCTCGATCTCGCCCGCGAGATCAAGTCGCATCCTTCCGCTCACAGTGGAGCGCTGAAGGGAAAAACGCTGGCCATGATCTTCGAAAAGCCGTCGCTGCGCACCCGTGTTTCGTTTGACGTGGGCATCCAGCAACTGGGAGGATTCTCTCTCTATCTGTCGCCGGCCGAGATCAACCTGGGCAAGCGCGAGTCGGTCTACGACGTGGCCAAGAATCTGGAGCGCATGGTGCAGGCCGTCATGATCCGCACCTACGGGCACGAGATCGTGGAACGCTTCGCGGAGTACGCCAGCATTCCCATCATCAACGGCCTGACGGATTACAGCCATCCCTGCCAGGCCATGGCGGACTACCTCACGATCCAGGAACTTAAAGGCGAGGTGGCAGGCCTGAAAGTGGCCTATGTGGGCGATGGCAACAATGTATGCCATTCGCTGATGTTCGCCGGAGCACAACTGGGGGCGCACGTCTGGGCAGCTACGCCCGAGGGCTATGAGCCGAAGCCCGAGGCGGTGGAGTGGGCTTTGCAGCGCGGCGCAAAAAGCGGCGGCACATGCACGCTCACGCACGATCCGGCCGAAGCGGTCAGCGCGGCCGACGTCGTCTACACCGACGTCTGGGCCAGCATGGGCCAGGAAGCCGAGGCCGAGACGCGGCGCAAGCTGTTCCTGCCGTTTCAGGTGAATTCCGACCTGTTCCGCAAGGCGAAGTTCGACGCCGTGTTCATGCACTGCCTGCCGGCTCATCGCGGAGACGAAGTGACCGACGAGGTGATCGATTCGCCGAATTCCGTGGTTTACCAGCAGGCGGAGAACCGGCTGCACGCGCAGAAGGCGATTCTGCTGGAACTCATGCAGTACCGTGAGGTGCCAGAGCCGCTGCCGTTCCAGGAGATGACGACGAGCGTGTGAGTAGCACCGGCATCTTGCCGGCTGTCGCGAGGGCATCTTGCCCTCTCAGTGGGGGGCGGGACGCCCCCAGGACAGCCGCCGGGACGACGGCGCTACTGGCAAACCGAAGCTGAGAACCGACGTGAAGACGATGCTCATCGCCGTGGGTGGCAACTCCCTGATACGGGCCGGGGAGAAAGGGACGATTGTCGAACAACTCGCCAATGCCCGGCGCACGGCGGCAGCGATCATCGGCCTGATTCGCGACGGGTATCACCTGGTCGTCACCCACGGCAACGGCCCGCAGGTGGGCGCGCAACTGTTGCGCTCGGAGCGGGCCGCGGACCAAGTGCCAGGCCAGACGCTGGACGTTTGCGGTGCGGCCAGCCAGGGCGAGATTGGCTATTTGCTGGCGCAATCCCTGCAAGATGAACTCGCCGCTGCCGGCCTGCGTGTGCCGGTCGTCAGCCTGGTAACGCAGACCATCGTCTCGGCCAGCGACCCGGCGATGCAGCATCCCACCAAGCCGATCGGGCCGTTCTATTCATTAGCGCAGGCGGAGGAGCGCAAACGCCTGTTGGGATGGGAGATCGTGGAAGATGCCGCCCGAGGCTATCGCCGTGTGGTTCCGTCCCCGGAACCGGTGGAGATTGTCGAACTGGAGGTGATTCGTTCGCTGGTGAACCAGGGTGATCTGGTGGTCGCATGCGGCGGAGGGGGCATTCCGGTGGTGCGCGAAAATGGCGGCTTGCGCGGCGTCGAGGCCGTCATCGATAAAGACCGGGCCTCGGCTTTGCTCGCTTCGCAACTGGGCGTGGACCTGTTCGCCATCTCGACCGACACCGATTACGTCTATCTCGACTACAAGAAGCCGACTCAGCGTCCCCTGTCGCGCATGACTGTCTCCCAACTCGAGGCGCATTACCAGGCGGGACATTTTCCCCCCGGAAACATGGGGCCCAAGGTCGAGTCGGCGTTAAACTTCCTGAGGGCCGGCGGCAAGGAAGTGATTATCACTTCTTATGATCATCTGTGCGAAGCCGTCGCCGGGCGCGCGGGCACACATATCGTTCCCGACGAGAAAGCGGCCGGTGGCAAGCAGCCGGTGCACTTCGAAGTTCCGGTAGGAGGACGCTAACCATGTCGGACACGACTCTCTCGCCCGCCGCCCCCGGCGCCGCAGATCGCGCGATGCATCCGAAGAATGTCCCGATGCGAGTGCGGCATCTGGTCGAGTCGCAGCAGTTCACCGTGCCGCTGCTGATGGAATTGTTCAACCGCTCCCGCGGGATGGAGCGCGTGGTGGCCCGCGGCGGCTCGCTCGACTACCAGAACAAAATTCTGACCACGCTTTTCTACCAGCCTTCCACTCGCACCCGTTTTTGTTTTGAGGCGGCCATGCATCGGCTGGGCGGCAGAGTGCTTTCCACCGAGCAGGCCGGAGCGTTCTCATCGGAGATTGAGGCAGAGCGGGTTGAGGATTCCATTCGCATTATCGGCAGCTATTCCGATGTGATCGTGGTGCGTCATCCTCAGGAGGGAGGTGCGAAGCGCGCCGCTCAGGTCTCGCCCGTGCCCGTGATCAACGCCGGCGACGGCGAAGGCGGGCAACACCCCACGCAAGCTCTGCTGGATTTGTACACGATTTATCGCGAACGACCGCTGGATGGCCTGAGTGTTGCCATTATCGGGGAGCTCGACAAGGGGCGCACCGCGCGGTCGCTGGCTTATCTACTGGCGAAGTTCGAGCGAGTGAAAATCTACTTCGTGAGCCCGACGGAATTGCAGATGAAGCCTGACATCCTCGAATACCTCAACGAACACAACGTGCGCTACGAAGTTGAATCCGATATTGACCGCGTCATCCGGGAGGTGGATGTCGTTTACCAGACCCGCATTCGCCCGGATCGTGTCCGCGACCGGCTGGAACTGCACCGCTACGCCATCAATTCTTCGGTGCTGGAGAAGATGAAGCCCGACGCCCTGATTCTGCACCCGCTTCCCCGCACCGTCGAACTGGACAAAACCGTAGACGACGATCCCCGGGCGCTTTACTTCAAGCAAGCGGCCAACGGCCTGTACGTGCGCATGGCGCTGCTGACCATGCTTTTGGAGAATGATCCGTCATGACCAAACCCTTCATGACCAAACAGGAGACCCCATGTCCGTGACCGAAATTACCCAATCCGAGCAGCTGATCGCGCTGGAAGAGCGTTTTGGCGCTCACAACTATCGTCCTCTCGATGTGGTCATCGAGCGCGCCGAAGGCGTCTGGGTTTACGACGTGGACGGCGAGCGCTATCTCGATTGCCTGGCCGCCTATTCGGCCGTCAACCAGGGCCATTGCCATCCCCGGATTCTCGCAACGCTCATCGCACAGGCCCACAAGGTAACGCTGACTTCGCGCGCCTTCCGCAACGACCAGTTGGCTCTGTTCTACCGAGAACTGCATGAACTCGCGGGCTTCGATATGGCGCTGCCCATGAACTCGGGAGCCGAGGCGGTCGAGACCGCCGTGAAAGCGGCGCGCAAGTGGGGACACAAAGTCCGAGGTATTCCCGACGGCAAAGCGGAAATCATCGTCTGCGCCAACAACTTCCACGGGCGCACGGTAACCATCATCAGTTTCTCGACCGATCCGCAGTATCGCGACGGCTTCGGGCCGTTGACTCCCGGATTCACAGTCATTCCTTACGGCGATGCGAAGGCCCTGCGCCAGGCCATCACCCCCAACACCTGCGCGTTTCTGGTCGAACCGATTCAAGGGGAAGCGGGAATCATCATTCCGCCGGACGGATTTCTGAAAGAAGCTGCCGCGGTCTGCCGCGAACGCCGCATTCTGCTCATGTGCGATGAAATTCAATCCGGCCTGGGCCGCACCGGCAAGCTGTTCGCTTACATGCACGAAGAAAATGCGAGGCCCGATGTGCTGATTGTCGGCAAGGCGCTCTCGGGAGGTTTTTATCCCGTTTCCGCTGTGCTCGCGTCGAAAGAAGTTCTCGGCGTGTTCAACCCGGGCGACCATGGCAGCACATTCGGCGGCAATCCGCTGGCTTGCGCCGTGGCGCGCACCGCGTTGCGCGTTCTGGTCGAAGAGAAACTGGTGGAGCGGTCAGCTGAGATGGGGACCTACTTCCTGAACCGCCTGAAAACCTCGCGCAGCCCCGACCTGAAAGAAGTCCGCGGCCGGGGACTTTGGATCGGTATTGAACTGCACAGCGCGGCACGGCCTTATTGCGAAGCCCTCAAAGACGAGGGCATCCTGTGCAAGGAAACTCATGACAAGGTTCTGCGCATTGCTCCGCCGCTGACCATCACGCGCGAGGAAATTGACTGGGCCTTCGACCGCATCCGTAAAGTGATCGAGCGGGGTTAATCGTTGGTTGCACAACTTGTTGCTACTGAGTCCCGCACCACCCGCGCGGGAGGGCATCTCACTCTGTCTTCAACAGCTGTCGCGTCCGATCCGGATTGCTTTTTCGCGCACCATTACCATGGTTATATTCCCGCGAACTCTCTTGCAGGCTCTAATGGTCACAGTCTGAGGAAACTATACGTCGGGTTGATGATGAGATCGTCTTAACGATGGTAGACAACAACTCCGGATCAATCGGAATCGTTAACACTCACTCCATCCACGTGTCGAGGTCCTGAAGTGGACGAAAAACTGCCGATGGAACAAGGTGCCTGCTCGGTGGCAATTAACCCGGAGGAATGAAATGAAACTCCCGTGTTTTTCATTTGTGCTGCCGGTGATGATTTGCATGGCGGTGGGCGGGTCAGCCATTTCGGGACGCGCGGCAGCCGAAGCCAGCGCTCCCAAGTTGCCGGTTACAACCGCGTCGCAGACGGCTGCGCGCTACTTCGAAACTGGCATGGTTCACTATGAGAATCACCGATGGAATCTTGCCCTGAGCGATTGGAACGAAGCCATCAAGATCGACCCCAACTTCGCCCAGGCTTACGTTTGGATCTGTTTCACCACGGCGGATCCCGCCGAAGAAGCCCGCGACCGGGCAAGAGCCGAAGCCCTGAGCAAAGAAGTCACTCCCGGAGAGCAGTTATTGATCCGCTGGATGGCGGGGGTCCATGAGAACCGCTACGTCGAGGGCATTATGGCCATGAACGATATGCTGGCCATGTTTCCACATGACAAGCGCCTGAACTTTATGGTCGGGTATTGGCTCTTTCGCTGGCAGGATGAGTACGAACTGTCGAGGAAGCTGACGCTGCGAGCTTTGGCTGACGACCCGAATTACGCCACCTGTTACAACCAATTGGGCTATCTCTATTCACGTCTTGGCGATCTCGACAAAGCGCTGGAGTACGCGGCAAAATACGTCCAGCTTCTTCCCCATGAGCCAAATCCACACGATTCCTACGGTGAAATGCTGCGCTTTGCCGGCCGCTATCAAGACGCGTTGGAGCAATACCGGATCGCTCTGAAGATCGATCCAACTTTCTACATTTCGCAAAAAGAACTGGGCGAAACTTATTCGCTGATGGGCGAGGAAGGTCAAGCCCGCAAAGAATATAAGAAAGCCATCGACGAGGCTCCCAGCAACGGGGTGAAAGCCGAATACCGGCAGAAGCTGGCCTTGACCTACGTGCGTGAGAAGAAGTATGCGGAAGCAGACCGGGCCTATCTCGATGCCGCCGCCAGGGCTCACCGAACGGAGCAGTGGATCTGGGAGGCGCGGGCACACCGGGTGATGGCCATGTACGAGCCCGATCAAACCGCCGCCATGAAGGACCTGGATCAGGCGGAGGCCCTGCTGGCGGCGGCAAGCGGGAAAGTCGCACAGCTTGATCTGGATGAAGAAAAGGCTCAGATCCTCCGCGTGCGGGTAGAGCGCGCCCTAATTTCGGGCGATAGCAGCACAGCCCAAAGGCTGGTCGCGGACCTGGAAAAGATGGCGTCCCCCGGTTCCAGCATAAACGTGCAGAGGATCTATCACGGCTCTGCTGGAACATTGCTCGTTGCCCAGACGAAATATGACGAGGCTATTCCACACCTGGAAGAAGATGTGGCAAACCCCCTCTCGATGAAACTCCTGATCACCGCTTATCGCAAAACTGGCGCTTCGGGCGAAGCCGCCAGTCTGAGCAAGAAACTGGTCGGATGGAAGGTACCCAGCATCGAAGAGGCTCTGGCAGCCTCCGATTCGCCCGCGCCGGGAAGTTCTCAGACCAAGAACTGATCCTGCAACACGGTGTTTCCCTTACTTACGCGGCGTGTTAGCCTATCGGCGACGGGGCGGAAGAGCGGCTCGGGAGCCGGCGGCGCGCCCTGACGGTTAGTCGACTTCGATGGCGCTCGATCCCAAACCCGGGCGGACACCTGTATCTCCTTCACCCAAAGGAACTTCCGCCACTTCTCCCGGTCATGGACAGGCGCAACTTTCCGGTCATGACGGGGTTGAAATTAGTGTGAGCACGGCTGCATTCGACCGTAGCATGCTGATGGCTGCGACGACCACGCAGGCGTCCGGGCATTTCTCGCCTGTGGTTGCCGGGGCCGAGCCGCCTTCTGACGCACAGATCATGCTGCGAGTGAAAGCGGGCGACCAGTCAGCCTTTGACTACCTGGTGCAGAAATACCGCCGTCCGGTTGTGAGCTTCATGTACCGGATGGCGCGGAACGCGGCGGCGGCCGAAGATTTGGCGCAGGAAGTTTTCCTGCGGGTGTACCGCTCGCGCGGAAGCTACGAAGCCAGCGCGAAGTTTACCACCTGGCTGTATCGCATCGCGACCAATCTCGCGGTGAATCACGCGCGCGACACACGCCATGAGCGGCCGGAGGTGACGGTCAGCCTCGACGAGCCGGACGAGGAAACCGGCAACACTTTCGAACTGCCGGATGGAAATTTGAACGCCGAGCAGGTCCTGGTGCGGCAGGAGCGAATGCTGGCCATCCGGCGCAAAGTGGAAGCTCTGCCCGAGCAGCAGCGGCTGGCGGTGATCATGCACAAGTACCAACAGATGGACTACAAACAGATTGCAGAAGTTCTGAAGAGGAGCGAATCGGCAACCAAGTCGCTGCTCTTCCGCGCGTATGAGACTTTGCGGGAACAGTTAAAAGAATATTTATAAGCGAGGCAGGCTTTGGTTTCGTGTGAGGACAGCGGCGAAGAGAGTCGAGGGGGAGTGGTTATGAAATGCGAGGAGATTCGCGAACGGATGCCCGATGTGGCGGCTGGAGTCAGCCAGCCCACAGCGGAGGAGGGCCAGCATCTGGCCAGTTGTGCCGTGTGCGCGGAGCAACTGAAGGCGATGAGTGCAACCATGGCGCTGCTCGATGAGTGGCGGACGCCGGAGCCGTCGCCGTATTTTGACGTGCGCCTGCAGGCGCGCCTGCGGGAAGAAATGACCACGCCACAGCCGGGCTGGTTGTATTGGTTTCGCCGTCCCGTGCTGGCGGCGGCGCTTACAGTTCTCATGGGCATTGGGGTGGGATTGTTCTTCACGCGCAGCAGCGGAATCTACGCTCCGCCGGAGGAGGAAGCCGGCATCACCGAAACGGCCGAGCCGGGCAGCGCGGTAAGCGATCTGCAGGCGCTGGACAAGAACCACGATTTGTACTCGGATTTCGAGTTGCTGGACGATCTGGATCTGCAGCAAGATGTGGTGGCGAATCCGTAAGCCAGGAATTGTGAAGTTGCAACGCTGAAACGGCGAAGCGCTCGAACGGGCGGAAAATGAGACCGGGGAACAATATGACGGGACGGCTGGCCTGCGCCGCCATAGCTCTGGCAGTAGCGGCAACGTCTCCCTGCCTTGCGCAAAGAGGTTTCTCTCCTCAGCAGAGGCATGCCGCCGCCCCCGCCGCTCAGGCGCCACGACAGGAGACACCGCACCAGCAGCCGCCCCGCCAGCAGCAGGTGCGTCCGCAGCCGCGAGGCCACGCCGGGGACTGGCTGCGGCGCTATAAGGACCTGCCTCCACAAGAACAAGAGCGCGAACTGCAGAAGGATCCCGCGTTCCACCGCCTGCCCCCGGAACGACAGCAGCAACTGAGACAGCGCCTGCAGCATTTCTCGAACCTGCCGCCCCAACAGCAGTTGCGCGTGCTGAACCGCATGGAGACCTGGGAGCATCTGACTCCAGAGCAAAAGCAACAGGCGAGGCGGGTCTTCGCTCAGATGCAGCAACTACCACCCGAACGTCAGCGCCAGGTGCGCACGGCGATTCGCGATCTGCGGGGTATGCCCCCGGAACAGCGGGAACAGATCATCAACTCCCCCCGCTTCAAAGGCATGTTCTCAGACCAGGAGCGGGAACTGATGCGCGGAGCCGCGCGGCTGCCGCTGGCGCCGGCCGGAGAGGGCGGACCGCAGGAGTAGGGGTCAGGCGCCAGAGGTCAGGGGTCAGTTTCCCGGTATTCAGCGGCGCTCATCATTGTCGCAATAGATTTCGGGCGATGAAGAATACGTTGGCCGGCCGCTCGCCCAGGCGCCGCATGAAGTAGGGGTACCACTCAGTTCCGAACGGGACGTAAACCCGCATGCACCAGCCCTCGCGCACCAGGCTCTGCTGCAGATCGCGGCGAATCCCGTACAACATCTGGAACTCGAAGGAATCGCGGGCAATCTTTTCCCGCGTGGCAAAGTTCTGTGCCTGCCGGATGATGTTTTCGTCGTGAGTGGCTAAACCGTGATAGACACCGCTCTTCATCAGGATCTTCATCAGCTTGACGTAGTTCGCATCGACTTCGGCTTTCCTCTCGAACGCAATGCTGGCCGGTTCCTTGTAGGCGCCTTTACACAGGCGGATGCGGATCCGCTCCGCCAGCAGTTTCTCGATATCGCTCTCGGAGCGCTTCAGGTAGGCCTGGATCACCGTGCCTACGCTGTTGCCATTCCCCGGCATGCGGTGTAACTGGTGCACAAAATCGAGCGTACGCTGAGTGTAAGGAGAACCTTCCATGTCCACGCGCACAAAACCGGGTGGCGTCAGGGAGGCCGCTCTGGCCACAAGCCCACCAACCAGATCGTGGGCGAGATTCTCGTCCACGTCGAGTCCCATGTGGGTGAGCTTGAGGCTGATATTAGCGGTGAGTTGGTTGGCGGTGATGGCGTCGAGAATCTGATGGTAGAGCCGCGCGCTGTGGCGGGCTTCGTCGGCGTTGGTGACGTTTTCGCCCAGGTTGTCAACGGTCACGCTCATGCCGGCGCGGTTGACGGCCTGGGTGACGCGCACGGCATCCGCGATCTCGGTGCCGGCAACGAAGCGGCCTGAAACGCGGCGTCCCAGAGCAGAACGCTCGGCAAAGTTGCGCAGAGAACGGTTTTCAGAAAGATGGACAAAGAATGCCCTTAGCATGAAGTACCCGCCAGTTCCGGAAGGATTCGGTCCGGAAGGATAAGAAAAGGAGTGCCCGGAAGCGGCTTGAAGATCACAGAAATTTGTATCACAAACCGGGCACACGAGGAGTAGGACCAAGATCACAGGCCGCGTGCCGGTACCCCGGTATTTTTCAATTAGCACTTTGGTGCGTTATTTGCCGGGCTCTTCCAGAAACTTCTCGACTTCTATGGCCGCCATGCACCCGGTTCCGGCCGCTGTGATGGCCTGACGATAGCGCCGGTCCTGGACATCGCCGCAAGCATAGACTCCGTGCACGCGGGTGAACACGTAGTTGTGGGTCTTGAGATAGCCGTCCGGGTCGGTATCGAGTTGGCCGGCGAACATCTTGGCGTTGGGCTCGTGGCCGATGCCCAGAAACAACGCGCTGGTAGGGAACTCCCAGACTTTGCCGGTCTTCACGTTGCGTAGCTTGAGCCCGGTAACTTCCTGCTTGCCCACGTCGTAAACGTCCTCCACAACCGTGTCGAGTAGGAACTGGATCTTCTCGTGGCGCCGGGCGCGGTCTAGCATAATTTTCGACGCACGGAAGGCGTCGCGGCGATGAATGATCGTGACTTTGGTCGCGAAGCGGGTCAGGAAAATCGCTTCCTCCATGGCCGAATCTCCGCCGCCGACGACCACAATCTCTTTTCCGGAAAAAAAGAAGCCGTCGCAGGTGGCACATGACGAAACGCCGTGGCCAATCAGTTGCTGCTCGTGCGGGAGCCCGAGCCAGCGCGCCGAGGCGCCACTGGCAATGATCAGTGTCTGAGTGTGAACCTGCTGGTGGCCAAGATGCAGCAGAAATGGGCGCTGGCTGAGATCGGCGCTGCTGAGGTGAGCCATGCGGTACTCTGCGCCGAAGCGCTCCGCCTGCTTGCGCATGTTCTCAACCAGTTGCGGGCCGAGGATGCCTTCAGGGAATCCGGGAAAGTTCTCGACCAGTGTCGTAAGCGAGAGTTGTCCGCCAGGCTCGTGGCCCTCGATGACGAGCGGCTTCAGGTTGGCCCGCGCGGTGTACAGCGCGGCGGTATGTCCGGAACAGCCGGATCCGATGATGACAACGTTGCGTGTTTCGCTCATGATTGTGTTTATCAATTAGATAACCAAGTTCGGATTTCGATGCACGGGATAATTGTCCGGGCGCGGAAGCAGGCTTCGAATCACTTCTTTTCTTCCGCAGCCTTTGTCGGCCGGGATTTTCCGGCAGCCTTGGGCTGGGATCCGCTGATTTTCGCCAACTCTTCCGGCACCGTTCTTTGCACTCCCAAGAGCGTCCGATAGTTCGCCAGCACCTCTGACGCGCTGTGGAACAGCGGCTCATATGCGCTCTGATCCGGCGGAGGGCCGCCCTCGGCGGCCAGGCAGCGCGCCAGCGCTACCGAGGACTTGCCGAATCGTTCCAGCCGAACTCGGCTGGCAGGCGTGTTGGCGGCGAGCATCGCCTCGGCGCTCGTGACCGAGGAGGCGCTATCCTCCAGCGAAACCTCGATCAGTTCCTTGGGATCGCGCACGTGCAGCACCAGCGTCTCGATCATGTTCTGGCCGTCATTGCTGAAAGAGTATTGCACGCTGGAAAATAGCGCCTGCACCGAAAACTCACGGCGAATCCGGACGTAGCTCGCGACCGAGGGCTCGCCGGCAACGTGAGCGGTTTGCCCCGCCGGCATGAAGCTTGGGAGGTCGGTCAGGGTCGAGCGGCCGCGCGATACCTCGAAATCAGCGGTGAACAGCGGCTGCTTGGGGATGCGGGCCAGGGCCGCGGCGATTTCTTTCTGTTCATCCGCCGAAGGCGTGCAGACATTCAGCATGTGGACCTGCACCTGCGGCTCGGCCGAGGGCGCGCCGGAGGGCTGTTGCTCTTGCGCCGCAACTTGCCCAACCGACACTTCCGTAAGGAGGCAGAGGCTAAGGACGAAAACCAGTATTCTGGGCACGGCGAGATTTTAAACGAGATGCAGGGAAAAATCTTGGTCGTGATGTCGCGTGGATTTCACCAAGAGCCTGAAAAAAGACTTAAAATTTCAACATGGCGAATCTGACTCTGGTTTACGGCATGCGGTTGTTGCCATCCGAGGACGTAGCCGAGGTAGGCATGGCTCCGGTGAAACTCACCAACGGCCGGGAAGCCCACGTCACCATGCACATCCTCGAAGGCAGCAAAGAAGACATCGAAAAGCAGTTGCGCACGAGCCTGGAAGCGTTCTTCGATCTCTATCCCGAGATTTGACAGGAAAGGCGGGCCGTTCGATCTGTGCTGCTTGAATTTCTCGGTAGCTCGATGGTGAGGTTAATCCTCTACCGCCGTATAATCCTAAGCTTCTGACCGGCTTGAATGAACATGGCATGGACCTATCCAGAACTGCGGCGCCGGTTGATGGCAGCCGAATTGTGGCCGGAAGGCCGCGTGGCGCGCCTGGCCTGCTACCTGGCGGGCATGGCCGCAGTCCTGTTCGGTTTGCAAAAGCTGCTGGGATTGTTTGCCGCATCCTGGGGCGAGCACTTGGGCGGTTGGGTCGGCTTCCTCACGTTCCTTGCCGTCGTTTTGTTCGTCTTCCTCGCCTTCCGCTGGATCAAGCGCAGAATTCTGTGGCGTTTGCGCAACCGGCTGATCGTGACCTATGTGTTCATCGGCGTGATCCCCGCCGTCCTGTTGGTCGCGATGGCGCTCATCACGCTGTACGGGCTGGCCGGTCAGTTTGCCGTTTTTGTCGTCACTTCCGAGATTCACGCCCAGTTGAGAACCCTGGAAGCGGTAAACGCTGCGGTCAGCAATGAACTCGCGGCGCGCCTGGAGCGCGGAGAAACTCCGACGGCTGAATCACTGGCCGGGCTAAGGAAACGCGATCCCGCCTGGGGGCGGCGACAGCTGTGTGCCTGGTATGGGGACAAGCCCCTTCCGCTCTGCAGTGAGTTGAAGGGAGCGGCGCTGACTGCTCCCGGGTTCGCTAAAGGCGCGTTTCGCAGCATCGTCCGCGAACGCGACCACCAACTGCATTTGCGCGCCGGTTCCTTGCTGTCGGTGGGGTCCGCCAATCTGACGGTCGTAACCAGCGAACCGTTCGACAAGGAATTAGTAGGAAATGTCGCCGCCGGTCTGGGCGAGATCACGCTTTCGACGCCTGCCGCGATAGAGAATGAAACGCCCTCGGCTTCGCCGGCAAGCCAAGACGCGCAGCCAAGCGCCGAATCTGGCTCCTCGTCGTCGCACAATTCACCGCAGAGGGTTGAGCAGATCACCATCACCACAGGCAAGCAAGGCACAACCGTCCGAGTCGGTGAGCAGGAGTTTCGGCCCATTTTCACCGTGGGGGCTCTGCCCGCACCGGTGGGCCGATTCGATTCGCAGATCCAGTTCGGCACGCCCCTTTCCGTGCTCGACTGGACAACCGGGAATGAGGAGCGCGGGGCACTCATCCACGTGCGCACCCGGCCTTCTGTTCTCTACGGCCATCTTTTCGCCGCTCTGGGAGAATTCGTGCAGGGCGTGGAATACATTCTGCTTGGCATCGCGGTTATCTTCGCCATCATTGAGCTGATCGCCCTGATCATCGGCACGCGCATGACGCGCACGGTCACCGCCGCGGTAGCGCAGCTGCATGAAGCAACCAGGCATATTGATCGCGGCGACTTCAGCCATCGCATTCCCGTGAAATCACATGACCAGTTGGCCGAGTTGGCCATTTCGTTCAACACCATGACCGCCTCCATCGAGAAGCTGATCCAGGAGCAGAAAGAAAAGCAGCGGATGGAAAACGAGCTGGCGATCGCGCAGGAAGTTCAGGCACAACTGTTCCCGCGCCAGGTGTCGGAACTGGAATCCCTCGAGGTGCATGGCTTCTGCCGTCCAGCGCGCACGGTGAGCGGAGATTACTACGACTTCGTCACGGCCAGTTCGCACAAGCTGATCCTCGCCGTGGGCGACATCAGCGGAAAAGGCATTTCGGCGGCGCTGTTGATGGCCACCATCCACTCCGCCGTGCGCGCCTACAGCGTGGAAAGCCTGCCGCAGATGAGCGAACCGGTCGCCGTGGGTGCGGTCGCCGGCTCGGGCAGAATGATGGCGAGCTGGCCGGAAGGCCTCGACGTTTCTCCCGCGGCTCTGCTTGCTCTGCTCAACCATCAGCTGTACGAGAGCACGCCGCCGGAAAAATATGCCACGTTGTTCCTGGGCATTTACGACGGCCGTGCTCACCGGCTGACTTACAGCAACGGCGGACATCTGCCCCCCATTCTGATCGGGAAAGACGGTGGCATTCGCAGGCTGGAGACCGGCGGCACGGTCGTCGGCCTGTTCGATCACATAACCTATCAGGAAGGCGCGGTTGAGATGCACCCCGGGGAAATTCTTTTGGCCTACAGCGATGGAGTCACGGAACCGGAGAACGACTTCGGTGAGTTCGGCGAGCAGCGGCTGATGGATCTGGTTCGCACGAATCGCACCTTGCCGCTCGCACAAATCAGTCAGATCGTGACCATGGCCGTGGATGACTGGATCGGCGACAGGGAACAACCGGACGACGTGACCCTGGTATTGGCTCGGGCCAGATGAATGACGGGCGTGGTGCATCGACGCACCATGTTGAAGCGTTCGCCTCTCAGCGATCAGATCTGCTGCCGGTTCATATTGACAGGAACAGGACCATGCAATAACTTACTGGATCGCTGTCCACAAATTCGTACGCGGGAGTAGCACAACTTCGGCAATGCGCCGGGGCTCCATCCCGGAGATGGCGGTTCGATCCCGTTCCTCCTGCCCCAAGTTGTGTCACAAAAAACGTTTCAAATCTTCCTTTTCTTCCAGCGTCCCTGCTTGAACAGGATCGCGCTCGCGACCGCCATGGAAGACTCCGCGATGGCAATCGAGAAAAAAACCCCGTTGGAACGCAGGTGCAGCGGCATCGCCAACGCATAGGCAAGAGGAATCTCGAACAGCCAGAAGCCGAAGAAGTTCACAATCGTGGGCGTGACGGTGTCGCCTGCCCCGTTGAAAGCCTGCATCATGACCATGAAGTAGGCGTATCCCAGATTCCCATAGCTGACGATGCGCAGGCAGGCCGCAGCCATCGGCACCACTGCGGGATCGTCCGTGAACAGGCGCACGACCGGCGTGGAGAACAGGATGAAGAAGACTCCCACCGCTCCCAGAAAGATCATGTTGTAGAAACCGGTGCGCCACACGGCAGTCTCCGCGCGCTCGGGCTTGCCTGCGCCCAGATTCTGCCCCACCAGCGT
>Ga0187781_10002079_pt1 | contig 15317 bp, 15 predicted proteins | sample 0715_SJ02_MP02_2_FD_132447 | JGI IMG/M metagenome (GOLD analysis project Ga0187781, IMG submission 132447) | Tropical peat soil microbial communities from peatlands in Department of Meta, Colombia - 0715_SJ02_MP02_20_MG | ecosystem: Environmental > Terrestrial > Soil > Wetlands > Peat | place...
GCGGACTTCCGTATCGTGCCGTTTCCCCGGCCCGCGGTCGACATCTCACGGGCGCCGACGGACTTCGACGCGTTGATCGACTGGTTCGAGCTCGTGAGTTACGCCCTCGTCCTGCTCGAGGAATTCAGTCTAACTGAGATCCGGTCCGCAGTCGCGAGGATCGAAGCGGCTGTCCTTGCGCATGTGAGTTCCTCGCCCACGACGCGGCGGGATCTTGCGGGGGGAAACCGACTCTCGGAACTACGAAAGGTGGTCGACGCCGACCATGTATGGTTCCGGATCTCGCTCGAGCAGCTGCGGTGGTTCCTCTCGGTGGTCGAGCGAGACGACCACGGCGGCAATCGCCAGGCCCTCGGACAGTACGGTCGCCTCCTGGGCGAATCGCTCCGTCGGCACCGGCGCGACGAGCTCGAGCTCTCGGCTGAACTCGAGAAAGAATCCCGACCGGTACCGACGCGCGACCCCGCGAGAAACTCTAATTAGCGAAGGGAGGACGCACTCGAGGACATGGCGGCGCATCCGGCGGAGGCGGTATGGGTCGAGAAGTACCGGCCGAGCTCGCTCGCGGAGATGGTGGGACAGGACGCGATCGTTCCGCTCCTTCGCGCGTACGCTCGACAGCATTCGATGCCTCACCTCCTCTTCGCGGGTCCGCCCGGCACGGGAAAGACCACGGCGGCCCTCGCGCTCGCCCGGGACCTCTACGGACCCGAGTGGCGCCAGAACTTTCTCGAGCTCAACAGCAGCGACGAGCGAGGGATCGACACGGTCCGGACGAGCATCAAGCAGTACGCCCGAACCTCTCCTCTCGGAGACGTTGGGTTCAAGTTGCTGCTTCTCGACGAGGCGGACAACCTGACCGCGGAGGCCCAGGCGGCCCTCCGCCGCCTCATGGAGCGCTACTCGGGTTCGTGCCGGTTCATTCTATCGTGCAACTACTCCTCTCGGATCATCGATCCGATCCAGTCGCGTTGCGCCGTGTTCCGGTTCCGCTCCTACTCACCGGAAGCCATCCGAAGTCAATTGGAGCGCGTCGCGCGCTCCGAGGGAAAGAAGCTCACCCCCGACGCAACCGAGACCCTCGTGACGGCCAGCGCAGGGGACATGCGACGCGCGATCAATCTGCTCCAACTCTCCGCGGCGGGCTCCGACACGATCACCTCGGATTCGGTCAAGGAACATGCGACGGTCCCCCTCCGCCGCGAAGTGGAGGGAATGCTTGCCGCCACCCTTTCCGGCAATTTTCTCGAGGCCCGGAGCCGACTCTACGCGATCTTCACCGATCGCGGAGCTTCGGGCGAGGACATCCTGAAGGCGATCCACAGTTACCTTCCTGAGATCAACGATTCGATTCTCCCGCCGCGAGAGAAGGTCCGTCTGGTCGAATACCTCGGAGAGGTCGACTTCCGACTGGCGCAGGGCGCTTCGGAGCGCGTCCAGCTGGAGGCCGTCCTCGCACACCTCGCCGCGAATCGGCCATCGGGTCGGTGAGTCCCGTGGCACAGCAGAGGGACGTGGGGGGAAAGCCGGCGGTGTTTCGGCGCGCCGTTGTCGTGGGAGAACTGTCGCTTTCCTCGGCGACCCGCCGATCGATTCGAGCCCGGACGGTGGCGAAGGGGGATCCGATCGCGGCCGGCGAGCTCGCTGGGCTTCTCGCGATGAAGCGTACGCCCGAGCTCATCCCGCATTGCCACATCGTCGGCCTGACGCACGCCCGGGTCGACGTCGTTCCATCGGCACGCGGGGTCCGGGTCCGCGTGACGGCCGAGACAGTCGAGCGGACCGGCGTGGAGATGGAAGCCCTGGTGGGGGCCAGCATTGCGCTCCTCACAGTGTGGGACATGGTCAAGTACCTCGAGAAGGATGCTCGAGGACTCTACCCCAAGACGTCCCTCGGACCCGTACGAGTCCTCACGAAGGAGAAATCCCCCAAGGGCCCATGACGAGCGAACCGAACCTCGGGACCAATCCCGCAAGTCGGCACCACCTCGGCGGAAGCCGCTCGTTGGGGTTCGCCGTACTCTCGGTCTCCGATACGCACACCGAGAGCGACGATCCCTCCGGACACCTTGCCCGCGAGCTCCTTGTCCGAGGGGGCCACAAGGTCGTCCACTACGCGCTCGTCGGGAACTCGGTTGCCGACGCGCGCGAGAAGCTCGACGCGTGGCTCGTGGAGCCCGCCGTGGAGTGCGCGATCACCGTCGGGGGGACCGGCGTAAGCTCAAGGGACCTCTCCGTGGCGACGCTGGAAGCGATGGGGGGAAAGAAGCTCGAAGGGTTCGGAGAGCTCTACCGTTCGTTGAGCTTCGAGGAGGTCGGTCCGCTCGCGATGATCAGCCGCGCGGGCCTCTACCTCGTGCACGGTAAGCCCGTGTTCGCGCTCCCCGGGAGCGAGCGAGCCGTCCGCACCGCCCTGGAGAAGTTGATCCTGCCCGCGACGATCCACCTGGTGGAAGAGCTCGAGCGGTAGCCCTTCGTGCGGAAGCTCGGACCTAGCCGGGCCGCACGACGAGCGCTCCCATGGGCGGCGGCCCCGGGTCGAGGAGCTGGGGCGGAGAGAGCCCCTGATGGCGGCAGAAGTCCGCCCAGGCCCGGTTGGCGTCCACGTGGTGCGCGAGAAGGATCCCGCGCTCGGAGAGGGCCTCCCACGCGGCCCGCAGCTCGAACCGTGTGCGCGGCTCGTCCGGGCCGTTATCGTAGAGGAAGAGATCGATTCCCGATGCGTTTTGCAGGATCTCTCGGAGCCGGTCCTCCGTGTTCCCGAGGGCGAGCGTCCAACGCGAGCGCAACGACGGCGCGACAAATTGCCCGACCCCGATCTCGCGAACCGCGGCCGCCCGTCCGGCGGTCGGACCCGGTCCGAGCGAGGTGAGCTCGCCGGAGCCATTGCGGTCGAGAGCCGCGAGCATCCAGGCGGTGGAGTAGCCGGGGCGGACCCCGGTCTCGACGATCTGCCGGGGCCGGGCGGCACGCACGAGGAGATAGAGGAGAGCTCCCTGAGGAAGCTCCCGAGCGAACGCGAGACCCGCGCCGCGCTGCAGCAGCAGATCCGGTAGATCGCTCTCCCGGATCTCCCGGCGGAACCGAGCGAGGTCCACGGGGCCCGAACGGGTTAGCTGGGCGATCCGATCGACCGCGGCTTGACGAAAGAGGAGCATCCGCTGCCGGATCGCCTTGCGGGCGGCAGGAGTGAGGAGCGCGGGCGGTCGGCCGTTTCGATCGACGTACGGGACGGCGTCCCCGGCGACGGAGCGCTGAACCTCGACCGGAGGAGTCGTACTCCCGCGTCCGGGAGAAAAGGCCACGAAATTCGCCATGGGCAACAATCTACAAAACCTGCTCGGCCCGGACTCGGTCCCGGGGCCTCGCGGGCCTCGCAACGAGGCGTCGGGGACGCACGGTGGCCCTCGCGCCAGTGCGCGCATTTATAGGGGATGTGTGTCGATGGGGTAGGTCGAGTTCCATGGGTGTGGTGGAAGTCAGTTCGCCGAACTTTGACAAGTTCGCGCAAGAGAGCGGAGCGGCGGTCATCGACGTCTGGGCCCCCTGGTGTGGCCCGTGCCGAATGGTCTCTCCGATCGTCGAACGGCTGAGCGAGAAATACAAGGGAAAGGTCGCATTCGGCAAGATGAATTCGGACGACAACGGCGAGAAGGCCGGCGCCCTCGGCATCATGAGCATCCCGACGCTCCTGTTCTACAAGCAGGGGAAGCTCGTCGATCGGATCGTCGGCGCATATCCCGAGGAAGTCATCGACGAGCACGTCCGACGGCTTCTCTGACTCCGCCGCCCCGGAAACGGGCGCGGTTTCCCCGCGGCCAAAGGGCCGCTCCCACGTCCACGGCTCGAGCCGGCTAGTCCGCTCGAGGGAGGAAGCCGCCCTTGAGTGCCCGGTCCGCCGACGTGCAGCTCGCCCGGTACTCCTTCCAGCGGAAGCTGGACGAGATCGCCGCCTGCAAAGGTCGCGCGACCGAGCTGATCTCCCTGTACGTGCCGCCCGGGAAGCAGCTCTCCGACGTGATGTCGTACCTTCGGAACGAGTACGCGCAGAGCTCGAACATCAAGAGCCGGACGACCCGCAAGAACGTGATGTGGGCGATCGAGTCGCTCATGGGGCGGGTTCGGAGTTTCAAACAGGTCCCCTCGAACGGGGTCGCCTTCTTCGTCGGGAGCAAGGCGATTGGAGCGGACAAATCCGAGCCCGTGACGTTCATCGTCGAGCCCCCCGAGTCCCTGAACACGTACCTTTACCGGTGCGATTCGACGTTCTTCCTCGATCCGCTCCTCGCGATGGTCCACGAGCCCGAGACCTGGGGGCTCATCGTGATGGACCGGGCCGAGGTCACCTTCGGCCTCCTCCGAGGCAAGAGGGTGGAGGCCCTCCGCAACCGCCAGTCGCTGGTCCCGAGTAAGCACGGACGGGGGGGCCAGTCCCAGCACCGGTTCGAGCGGATGATCGAGCATGCGGCCCACGAGTTCTTCGTGAAGATCGGTGAGATGGCGACCGAGCTGTTCCTCCCGCGCAAGGACCAGCTCAAGGGAATCCTCCTCGGGGGCCCGGGCGCGACGAAGGAGTACTTCTGCAAGGAAGGATACCTCCAGTACGAGCTCCAGCAGAAGGTCGTTCAGCCGCTGTTCGATACCGGGTACACGGACGAGTACGGTCTGAAGGAGCTTGTCGAGAAGGCGACGCAGACGCTCCACGGGCTCGAGATCACCGAGGAAAAGCGGATCGTGCAGCGGCTCCTCCGAGAGATCCGCAAGGCCGAGACGGGTCTCGCGGCGTATGGAGAGCGCGACGTGAGCCGCGCCCTCGAGATCGGCGCGGTCGACACCCTCCTCATCTCGGAGGGGCTTCGACAGCAGCGCGTGACCTTCCGGTGTTCCTCCTGCGCGCACGAATTCATCCGCACGCTGCCCGACGCCGAGATCGACGTCCTCCTCGACCAGCCCTGCCCGAACTGCAGACAGAGGTCCCTCACCGAGGCATCGAACGAAGACTACGTCGAGAGCCTCTTCCGGCGCGCCGAGGCATCGGGGGCGTCCGCCCGTCTCATTTCCACAGAGAGCGAGGAAGGCGAAGTGCTCGCGAAGGCCTTCGGCGGGATTGCCGCGCTTCTCCGCTATCCGGCCGGGATCTCTCCAGCAGCTCGATCAGGTCCGTCCACCGCGGTGGAAGGCGGCGAACCGAGCCCAGGAGTTCACCAGAGGTGATCCAGCGGGTCGTCCTCGGGCGGGGGTTCGGGGGCCCCGCCGGGCCGGGCGGCGCTCGCTCGTCCGGTCGCCGCGCCCGGGGGGTACAACGCCGCGTTTGGATACGACGGAGGCGGCAGACGGCGCCGATCGACCACGACGACCGCCGCGATGAGCCCCGCGGCGCCCGCGACCACCACCACTGCGACCGCCGTCGCGAGGAAGGTTCGCGGGCTTGAGAGACCGCTCGGGCAGACTTGGACCGTCAGGAGGCACTGAGACGTGGTCGAAACGCTTCCCAACGGCACCGGCTCGCCTTGGAGAGCGGCCGTGGCCACGGGGTTCGCCGTCACAGGACCATCGGCCAGTGCATCGGACTCTCCCGGACCCGAGACCTCCGCAGGATTCGCGGAGCTCACCGAGTAGGTCCGGCTCGATGCGACCAGTCCGAGATGCCCGTCCAGATACGGCTCAAAATCAATCGCCGCCGATTGGGCCTGCGCGTCGCTCGCTTGGCTGGTCGCCCACGGCTGGCTCGCGGAGCCGAAGAAATCCGCAGCCGAAGGGAGTAGGATGATGCCCTCTTGGACCGAGAACGGTCCGGTGACCGAGAGCTGGAGCACCGGGAATGTCCCCAACGTGCCGATGGAGACCCCGGCCGGACTGGCGAACGAACCCGTGATGGAGACAGCGCCGCTCGGCTGGAACGTCTCGTTCACCGGCGTTGGACCGGACGTGACATTCCCGACGATCGGTCCGTGGAACGCGAAGTAGTACACGGCTCGGACCGAACCCGTGGCTGCGTAGGTGCTGTTCGAACTCCAGCTTGCGCTGGCGGGGTTCAGGCTCAACAGGTTCAACGGGATCAGGCCGAGCGCCGGAGCAAAACGAACCGCCGCCTCGCTCGTCAGAGCGGCGCTGAGGTATTTGGACCGGTCGACGACCGGGCCGGAAGCGCTCAATCGGACTGCCGAGAACGTCGATTCCGTGAGATTGTCCTTCACGACGGAGTTGGAGTTCATGAGCGCGATTGCTGGAACTGCGACTCCGTTCTCCTCCACCGTCCCATTCGTCGTGAAGTTCGCCCAGGCATTCGACTTCTGCCAGGCATGCATCGAAACGTTCGCGTAGGCGACCGGCGCCTGGCAGTCCGGTCGACAGAACTCGAGCGAAATGTGGACGCCCTCGGCCCGGTAGGCGCTCAGCGAGAAGGTGCCCGGACCCGCGCTCGCATTGGTCTCGCTGACGACGACGATGTACCCGATCGTGAGCGATCCCTGGTACTCCCACCCGTCCGGTGTACGCAGCGACGGCACGGTCAGGGAGAGGACATGGCCGTAGGCCCACGAGGAGGTCGACGACTGGGCTGGCTCCACGGGCGCGGGGGTTGCCGCCACGCTCGGGAGGAAGGCAAATACCATGAGGGCGGCCATTCCTGCGGACGCGCAGATGACGGCGGCCCTCCGACGCAGAGTCATGCGGATCGATTCGCCTTCAGGGTCGGGCCCAAGACTAGTGAGAACGGCTCCCGCTCTTAAGACCGAGTTCTGGACGAACCCCGCGCCGAATGGACGCCGTGCTACACCGTAGCAATCAGGGGGTACCGTCTCGGTGCGAGCGCTGACCGTATCGGAGGCGCGGGTGATCGCGGTGCTCCTTGCGGCCCGGCCCGACCACGAACGCGAGCGTCTACATCAAGTCGGCATCCCGAGGTCGACCTACCACGCCGTCCGCCGTCGGTCCTACCAAGAGGGGTGGCTACGGGACCGATACATCCCTCACCCTGTGCCTCTCGGTCGACCGTACGTGACGATCGTGGTCGCGCGGCCGTACGCGGACCGCTTGGAGGACTTCGCTCGGACCGTCTCCGACGATCCCGGCAACGTCGTCTTGTGGTCGGGGGCGCACGTTTCGATTGCGATTTTCTTCCACGCGAAGATCCAGGAGCCGCAGCGCCTCGTGCAACGTCTCGTGACCCAGAAGCTGGTCGCCCCACCGATCGCCCTGACCGTCGGCGCGGATGGCCCGACGATCCCGGTGTACTTCGATTTCGAGGGGCTATGGGGCCACCTCGCCGGGTTCGAGGGGACCCTCGCCTATCCTCATGGGCTCGGCGGCGCGCTCAGTTCGGGCGACGATTCGCCGGAGCCGATGGTCCTTTCCGACCACCAACGGTGGGCCCTCGGAGAGCTCCTCCGGCGACCGTTCGTCGCGGCCGAACAGGGTCGGGGCGGCCACCTCGTCGGACCGTTCGGGCTCCCGTTCTCGCAACGGCGCATGCTGGCCCGAGGGTGGATCACTCACCGCACGCTCCTCGATCCGTCACGCCTTCCGATATTCGAGGGACGCACGGCGGACCAGGTGGTCCTGATCTCGGGTACGCCGCGCCCGGGGGCGAGGCCGGAGATGCTGTTCTCGACCTTGACCCGCGAGTCGCGGGTGTTTCCCTTCCTGTTCTTCGTTGGAGAGGACCGATGGCTTCTGGGTGCGCTCGGCGGATCGGCGCCCCGGGTCGAGGATGGAGGAGACGCGCGCCGACCCGTACTACCAACGCTGCGTCAATTTCTCGAGGGGATTGAGATCGCCCAAGAGCCGGCTGCCGGGTTCACAACGCCCGTCGACCACCGGTACGACCGGTTGCTTCCCTCCGCGAAAGCAACGCCCTCAACGAAGTCGTGATATGTCCAGCACGGCCCATTACCTCGGGCGCGTAGCCTAGCCTGGATAGGGCACCGGGTTCCTAACCCGGCGGTCGAGGGTTCAAATCCCTCCGCGCCCGTTTGAGTTCGAACGAGTATCTGACTTGGGTACCGCGGTGCCGGCGTCGCTCCCTCTCTGCTTCAGGCATTCATTTCACCGCGGTGCGCGAGGACGAATCCAACGGGAGGGTGGTCCTCACCGTACTTGCCTACGTTCTCGGCGGCTTCGTCCCAGCGCCGGAGCAGGTCCTCGCGAATCTCTCCCGCGGGAATCGCCTCCACGAGAGACCGCGGGAAGTAGGCGAGCGAGTGCGGAAGGTTCACTTCCAGAGCCTCGGATGCATCGACGATTCCCCCCGCCCTGTCCGTGAGTGATGCGAGGCGGTCCAACGAGGCGTACGGGAGGTCGTCCCGCCTTCCGGAGGTGGCGAAGAACACGTCGTGCCGGAGGTCGTACATCGCCAGATGCGATCGCTGGGCACTCGTTCGGGCGATGGGTAGGGATTCCGCGATGAAGAGTCGGGGGGAAACTCGGAGCATCTCTCGGAGAATCCGGACGATGCTCTCCTCTCCTCCAAGGGAGCGGATGCCATGGACGCACACCGCGAGGTCGACACTGTCGTCGCGCAAGGGTAGCCAGCGGGCGTCGCAGGCGACTGGCCGTATTCGGTCCCTGAGCCCGCTCTGCATTACGAGGTCGCGAAATTGTCCCCATCTAGAGCGTTCAATCGCCAGGACCCGCCCCGAGGACCCCACCATGTGCGCCAGCGGAACCGTCGCGAGGGCATGGGCCCCTGAGCCCACTTCGAGAACCGAGGTGCCTGCCTCCACCCCCGCCCGTTCGAGCACCTCGAGCCTTTCCAGCATTTCGCAACGTACCCACTCGGCCGGAAGGGGTGGATTGGATTGAAGTGGGATCCGAGTGATCAGGTCCCGTACACTCGGCTCGGCATTCCGCAGTCGAACCTCGAAACGATCCATCCGACAGAGTCACGGCACGTCGCCGTGGCTTGAGGGTCTATCGGTCCCAGTCAGTACAGGCGTGCACCTCAAAATTCGAACCGTGCGGAGGGAGCAAATCCATCAGACCCCGTTTCGATTCGAGCAAGCGCTTGTTCCGACAGTTCCGGGCCCGGACCTCCAACCGTCCGCTCGGCCGACTCAGGATGATAACATGTCGTCCTTCACTCAGCTGCCGCTCGACCTCCGTTGGGGTCTTCGAAAAGAATCCGGCGTGGTCGCCAGCAACCTCGGGATCGTTCCTCCGGCGGTCCCGGTTCGGTTATCCCCGACGCCCGGACGGTCGGAGGTGCTCCCAAAGGTCCTTTGGGAATCCTGGGTCGGCCCGGCGAAAGTACTTACGGCGTCCACGTGTGGGCCGCCGGAATACTCGAGGGCGTGAGGTGTTTCGGAGTATGGCGGTTGTGCTCGACGGTCACTCTCTGAAGGCGGAGGATGTCGTCAAAGTAGCGCGAGGTGGAGAGCCAGTCGCGATTAGTTCGGAGGCTCGGGGTCGAATCCACAAGTGTCGCGCCCTTCTCGAACGGAAGATCGCCGCCAAGGAGATCATGTACGGCGTGAACACCGGGATCGGCGAGCTTTCCGAGGTTGTCCTCACCACCGAGCAGGTCGAGAAATTCCAACGCTATCTCGTTTATTCGCACGCCGCCGGCTGCGGAGACCCGATCGCCGAAGAAGACGCTCGCGCCGCCATGCTCTCCCGGCTCAACACCCACTGCTGGGGCCATTCGGGCATCCGGTCCGAGCTGGTCGACCTGATGGTCGAAATGCTGAACCGGGGAGTCAACCCCGTGATGTGCCAGAAGGGGTCGGTCGGCGCGTGCGGCGACCTCGCTCCGATGGCCCAGATGGCGCTCGTCCTGATGGGGGAGGGCGAGGCATTCTACCAAGGGACGAGGATGCCGGCGGCTGAGGCCCTTCGGTCGGCCGGGCTCGCGCCGATCGTATTCAAGGAGCGCGACGGTCTCGCATCGATCAACGGATCGAATGTGATGACGGGGATGGGTTGCCTCGAGCTCGTCGACGCGGAGCGGTGGCTCCGGACCCAGGAGGTCGCTCTCGCGATGACTCTCGAGGCGCTGAATGCGAACCTTGCCGCGTTCGACCACCGGGTCCACGACGTCCGGGGGTACCCCGGGGCCCGGGCGTCCGCAGAGAACATCCGCAAGCTCACCGCCGGTTCGGAACTATTGAAGCGTCCCGGGAAGAAGGTCCAGGACGCCTACTCCTTGCGATCGAGCCCCCAGGTCATCGGCGCGGCGCGGGACGCTCTCACCTGGAGTCGCTACATGCTCGAGATCGAGCTCAACCACGCGGCCGACAATCCGACGTTCTTCCCCGACGAGGAGCTCGTCCTCAGCGCCGCCAATTTTCAGGGAACCCCGATGGCGTTCGCCATCGAGCTCATGGGGATGGCTGTCACGACCGTCGGGGTCCTCTCCGAGCGGCGGACGAACCGGCTCCTTAACTCCCACCTCTCGATGGGTCTCCCGCCGTTCCTGACGAAGGGAGCAGGAATGTTCTCTGGGCTCATGCTCTCCCAGTACACCGCCGGCGCCCTGGTCGCGGAGAACCGTGTACTCTCGACGCCTGCGGCGATCGGCTCGATCCCGGCAGCGGCCGACCAGGAGGATTTCGTCTCCATGGGGATGACGTCGGCGATCAAGTCGCGGCAGATTATCGACAACTCGTGGTCGATCGTTGCGATCGAGCTGATGGCCGCGGCCCAAGCGTTCGACTTCCGCGCGCCGACGCGACCCTCGCCGGCCGGTCAAGCCGCGTTCGATGCGGTTCGGAAGCATGTGGATAAGCTTGAGGAAGATCGCCCTCTCTATACCGACATAAACCGGCTCTCGAAGGCGGCCCGGTCCGGGGAGATCCTCTTGGCCGTCGAGAACGCCGTAGGCGCACTCAATTAGGAACGAGAGCCGGCAGTGTAGTCGGCGCCTCGATCGTGCATCGGCCGCTTGGCCGGTCCATCCCGCGAGCAGACACTCGCGGATCTTCTGCGAGCGTTGATTCTGTGGTTCGATCGGGCATGGACCGCGTTCCTCACCTCCAGTACAAGGCGAGCCCCCCGGCATCGGGGCGAAGCCAACTCTCGGCAACTTCAATCCCGGTTCCACTCCCGACCCAACGTCGAAATCGCTCGTGAACCTTCATCGGGAGGCGCTGCTCGAGTCATCGCCGTTGCAGGGCGTTCCGTCGAGGGCTCTTGACCCCCCCTTGATTAGCTCAGTCCTCGGTAGTTAGGCCGTGCCCCCATCCACCCCTGTCCTGCGGGGCCAGCCGCCAACCGCGGCACCGGCGTCCCCCCCTCGTCGGCCGATGGATCATCCGACCCGCCCTCGCGGAGTCGTGACGATCATCGCCGATCGATGCAAGGAATGCGAGTTCTGCGTCCACTATTGTCCGAAGGACGTTCTGGAGATCGCTCCGACGTACAACACGAAGGGGTACCGACCCGCCCGTGTCCGGGACTCTCGTCGGGACGAATGCATCGCGTGCCGGTTCTGCCAGGACGTCTGCCCCGAGTTCGCCATCTTCGTCGAGGAGGCGGGCGCATAGATGCCGCCGGAGAAAGGGATTGCGCTCACCGGGTCGCATTTCATGCTCGGCGACCAGGCATGCGCCGAGGGGGCGATCTACGCTGGATGTCGCTTCTTCGCCGGCTACCCCATCACACCTGCCACCGAGATTGCGGAGCGAATGGCGGAACGACTTCCCGGAATCGGTGGCCAGTACATCCAGATGGAGGATGAGATCGGCTCGATCGCTGCCGTCCTCGGCGCCAGCGTCGCCGGCGTCCGCGCGATGACGGCCACCTCGGGTCCGGGGTTCTCGCTGATGCAAGAGAACCTGGGACTCGGGTTCATGATGGAGGTCCCGTGCGTCGTCGTGAACGTCCAACGTGGCGGCCCGAGCACCGGCCTCCCGACGTCGGTTGGTCAACAGGACATGATGCAGGCGCGATTCGGTTCGCACGGCGATTACGCCGCTATCGCTTACGCACCCTCGTCTCCCCAGGAGGCGTTCGAGCTCACCGTCCAGGCGTTCAACACCGCCGAGCGGCTCCGGACCCCGGTCCTCGTCATGATGGACGAGGTCGTTGGGCACATGCGCGAGCGAGTGGTGATCCCCGAAGAGGGGAAGCGGACCGTCGTCTCCCGCCGCCTTCCCTCCGTCCCTCCGAGCGAGTACCTGCCCTACCGGGTGGACGAGGGGCTCGTCCCTGAAATGGCCCTTGCCGGAGGAGGGTACGCGGTCCGGATGACCGGTCTGACCCACGACGAATCGGGTCGAGCGGTCACCGACACCGAGACGCAGTCCGTCCTCCTCCCGCGTCTCTTGCGGAAGGTCTCCGAGCACCGGGAGGCGTACGAGCTGTACGAGCTTCGCCGCGCCAAGGACGCGGAGGTGCTCGTGGTCGCCTACGGGATCACCGGCCGATCTGCAACCGGGGCGGTCGAAGCCGCCCGGGCCCGGGGGATGAGGGTCGGACTCTTCCGGCCCAAATCCGTCTGGCCGTTCCCTTCGGAGGCCCTCCTGCGGGCCGCTCGATCCGTTCGCCGCATCGTCGTCGCGGAGATCAACATGGGCCAGGTCGCGCTCGAGGTGGAACGGGTTCTCGCGGGCCGGTGTCCCGTCGTCCGCGTCACCAGCCCCGGCGGCGAGGTCCTCGCGCCGGAGTTGATCCTGGACGCGTGCGCCCCAGATCGGGGGGAAAAGGAGTCGCGATGAGCTTCGATCCCGAACGGCCCATGGGGACCCCCGAGACGGAGCACGCACCGTTCCGACGACACCCCCTCGACTCCGTGCTGCGCTCGGAGGTCCTACCACATATCTGGTGCCCCGGCTGTGGGATCGGCGTCGCCCTCGGAGCCTTCCTGCAGGGACTCGACCGTGCCAAGATCCCCGTTGAGAAGCGGGTCATCGTCGGGGGGATCGGGTGCTCATCCCGAGTGGTGTACTACGCGAAGGCCGACGCGTACCACACAACCCACGGACGCGCAATCCCCTTCGCGACCGGCATCAAGCTCGCGAACCCCTCCCTCCACGTCACCGTCTTCGCCGGGGACGGCGACTTGTTCGCGATCGGCGGGAATCACTTCATTCACGCCGCACGGCGCAACATGGACCTCCTGGTCGTATGCATCAACAACTTCAACTACGGGATGACGGGCGGTCAGGCCGGGCCCACGACACCGCACGACGCTCGGACCACGACGACGCCTTTCGGCAACTTCGAGATCCCCTTCAACCTTCCCCAACTGGCCGCCGCCGTCGGCGCGGTCTACGTCGCGCGCTGGACCACGCTCGACGTCCGTCGGCTCCGCGACTGCTTCGCCGAAGCCGCGGCGAAGCAAGGGTTCCGGTTCGTGGAGGTCCTCGCCCCGTGCCCGGTGAGCTTCGGGAAGAACAACGACATTGGCAGTGGGCTCGATGAGATGGACTACTATCGGGGTCTCGAGCAGATCTGGGGCTCCCCCGCAGGCCTCCCCGAGCGCGTGGAGGTCCGCACGGACGGGGACCTCTCGGGGACGGACATCTCGCTCCACCGGCCCATCATCGTCGGGAAGTTCGTCGACCGGGCCCGCCCCACGTTCCTCGACAACTACCGATCGGCCGCGTCCCAGGCGAAGGGGAGCGCCCCATGACGCGCGTTCGGTTCGCCGGGTTCGGCGGCCAGGGAGTCGTTCTCTCCGGATTCATCCTCGGGCGGGCGGCCTGCCTGCACGCGGGGAAGAACGCCGCGATGACCCAGAACTATGGTCCGGAGTCCCGGGGGGGCGCCTGCAGCGCCGACGTCGTCGTCGAGGACGGGGAGATCGCTGTGCCCGTCTTCGAACAACCGGACATCCTTGTCCTCCTTTCGCAGGAGGCCGCGAGCAAGAACGCTTCGTGGATCGCGGGGTCGAAGATCGTCCTGATCGACGAAGACCTCGTCCAAATCGAAGGGGAGGACGGACGGATTCTGAAGGCGCCGTTCACCCGGATGGCGACCTCGCTCGGACGTCGCATCGTCGCGAACATCGTGATGCTCGGCTGTCTCACGGCCCGCTCGGGAATCGTGCCTCCCGGTGCCATGGAGGAAGCGATCCGCACGAGCGTGCCGGCGAAGACGATCGACCTCAATCTGAAAGCGTTCCGAGCGGGACTCGCGATCCCGGTGGCCACATGACAGCCCTCCCGGTCCTGATCATCGGCGGTGGGATCGCGGGAGTCCAAGCCTCGCTGGACCTCGCGGAGGCGGGTCGCAAGGTCGTCCTGGTCGAAAGGACGCCGTCGATCGGGGGAAAAATGGCGGCGTTGGACAAGAACTTCCCCACGCTCGACTGCAGCATCTGTATCGAGGCGCCGAAGCTCTCTGAGGTTGCCGAGAACCGCAACATCGAGGTCCTGTCGAACGCCGAGGTCCTCGGCGTCGAGCGGACGTCCGCGGGCACCTTCCACGTCCGGATTCGCCGCACCGGCAACCTCGTCAACGACGAGTGCACCCGATGCGGCCTCTGTACCGAAGCGTGTCCGGTCATTTTGCCGAACGAATTCGATTCGGGCATGGCGAGCCGGAAGGCCGTCTACACGCCGTTCCCCCAGGCCGTTCCCGGCCCATATTTCCTTTCCGTCGCCGATTGCGTGAACGAACCTCCGATCGTGCTTCCGTGCTCACGATGCCTGGACGTCTGTCCCCCGAAGGCGATCTCGTGGGACCGAGCGATCGAATACACGCTCGAGAGGGAGGTCGCGGCGGTGATCGCCGCGACCGGTTTCGACCTGTACGACCCGGCGTCGCTCGAGGAGTACGGGTACGGAAGTCACCCGGACGTCGTGACGGCGATGGAGTTCGAGCGGCTCCTCTCCTCGGCCGGGCCGACGGGCGGCGAGATCCTCTGCCCATCGGACGGCCGACACGCCCGGAAGCTCGTCTTCGTCCTCTGCGCCGGCTCACGGGATGCTCGGCGCCTGAGTCAATGTTCCCGGTTCTGTTGCATGTACTCCATCAAGGAGGCGGTCCAGGCCCGGGACCACGGCGTCGACTCGGTCACGATCCTCTACATGGACATCCGCGCCTACGGCAAAGGGTTCGACGGGTTCTACCAGCGAGCCAAGGACGAAGGGGTCGAATTCGTCCGGGGTCGCGTCGGCCGGGTCCAGGCCGCCCTCGATGGCCTCCAGGTCCGATTCGAAGATACGTTGCGGGGGACCGTGAAGACGATCACGGCCGACCTCGTGGTCCTCGCGACCGGAGCGAAGCCCTCCCAGGGACTCCCTGAACTCGGCAAGGCCCTCGGAGTACCGCTCGGAGCCGATGGGTTCCTCGAGGGGGGGTCCGCGCCCGAAGGGATCTACGTCGCGGGGTCGGCGACCGGGCCGAAGGATATCCCCGACAGTGTGACGGAAGCC
>Ga0187781_10002081_pt1 | contig 15305 bp, 7 predicted proteins | sample 0715_SJ02_MP02_2_FD_132447 | JGI IMG/M metagenome (GOLD analysis project Ga0187781, IMG submission 132447) | Tropical peat soil microbial communities from peatlands in Department of Meta, Colombia - 0715_SJ02_MP02_20_MG | ecosystem: Environmental > Terrestrial > Soil > Wetlands > Peat | place...
TAACCAAGCCAGTGGCGGGGCAAGTCTTACCCAACGCGAAGCCGGAGCAAGTGGGCTTCTCCTCCGAGCGACTGCAGCGCCTGGACGCAGCCATGCAGCAGAAAGTGGATGAAAAGCAATTCGCCGGGATAGTGACCATCCTGGCGCGCCACGGCAAGATGGTTGAATTCAAAACGTACGGCAAAAGGAATCTCGCCACGGGCGCGCCGATGGAAAAGGACACGATATTTCGTATCTATTCCATGACCAAACCGCTCACGGGCGCCGCCATGATGATGCTCTATGAGGAAGGCAAATGGCAGCCGGAGGATCCGATTTCAAAGTACATTCCAGAGTTCGCCAACCTGAAGGTTTTTAAAGGGGTCGACAACAGCGGCGAGCCGATCCTGGAAGATCCTGTCCATCCGCCCACGATACTTCAATTGATGACGCACACGGCGGGTTTCACTTACGGCGTTTTTGGCGGCACCGTCGTGGATAAGATGTACCGCGAGCAGCAAGTTCTGAGTTCCGCTAACCTGCAGGAGATGATTAACAAACTCGCCAAAATCCCTTTGCTTTATCAACCCGGGACGCGCTGGGTCTATAGCGTTTCGGTGGACATTCAGGGGTACTTGGTGGAAAAGCTTTCCGGCAAGTCGCTGCCGGATTTCATGCGCGAACGGATCTTTGAGCCGCTGGGCATGAAGGACACGGGTTTCTACGTACCAAAAGAAAAGATGGACCGGTTGGCCACTCTCTATCGGGTGAGCGACAAAAACGAGTGGACTCCCGCCTCACCCGAAAACGATCTGTCCCCTGATCTCTCCAAACCGCCCACCCTGCCGAGCGGCGGTGGCGGTCTGCTGTCGACAGCGCCGGACTATCTGCGATTTGCACAGATGCTCTTGAATGGCGGTCAACTGGATAGCGTGCGCCTGCTGGCTCCGCCCACCGTGAAATTGATGACTTCGAACCACCTGCCCGACAAGCTGATGACCGGCGAATTCGGAATTGGACTCCAGCACATCCGGCCAGGCATGGGTTTTGGCTTCGATGTGGCCGTGTTTAGCGATCCCGCGCAAGCCGTGGACATCGCGGGCAAAGGCACCTATCTCTGGGACGGGGCTGCCAGCACATGGTTCTGGATCGATCCGGCCGATGACATGACTTTCGTGGGAATGGTCCAGCGCATGGGCGGCCATGGTCCGAACATGCAGACCTTCAGTCGTGCCATGGTGTTTCAAGCCCTGGTGGGGCCGTAACCCACGCAGCCGGGCGGAGCATCGGCCTATCAAGAAAAGTCGTTTTGCGTCCTCACGGCGAAGAACACTTGCGGCATCTCGAGCCGCGAAATGCCGTGGTAGACGCCGCCCGGGTGCAAGTAAAACCCTGCACCATTGGGTTAGATCCCCAAGAACACGAGCGGGTTCGCGACCGCTATGAAGCCGTGAACGACTCCCAGCCCATAGCCGGCGTTGGAGTACACCCCTGTAATTGCCCCAGCTTCGTTGATCGTCACCGGCTCGGTGCCTACCGCCCCACTGATGGCCACGCCCGGAACGTCGAGCGTGGTGTACTTGCCATTGAAAGCGCGCACGAGGCCGTGGGTCACACCGCTCTCGTCCGTGTAACCGCCTGTGATCACGCCCAGGGAATTGACGTCGCTGGCGCTGCTGCCCTGGCCGGCCTCCGTGCTCGCGCCCGGAACGTCGAAGTTGATGAACTGGCCATTGGCGGTGCGCACGTATCCGTGCGACACGAAGTTCGCATCCCAGTAAGCTCCCGCGGCCGCCCCGAGCTCATTGATGGCGTACGTCTGGGTGCCGGGCAGATTGTTGCCCGTGGCTGCGCCTGGAGCTTCGAACTCGGTGATGGCGCCGTTGGGAGCGCGCACGAAGCTGTGCCCCAGCCCGTTCGAGTCCGTGTACTCTCCCGCAATCGCGCCCGCCGCATTGATGCACGAGTTCAATCCGACTAAGGTACCTTCGCCGTTGCCGGTGGCCGCGCCCGGCGCGTCGAACGTGGTGATGGTGCCGTCAGAAGCGCGGACAAAGCCGTGCAACGTGTCGTCGGCGTCCTCGTAGTATCCCGCGATCACTCCTTCTGAGCTGATGCCTGCGCCCCAGGTGCCCTGGGTGGCGCCGGTCCCTGCAGCCGGAGCATCGAACGTGGTGAAGTTGCCCGCCGGGCTCCGCAAAAAGCCGTGGAGCACACTATCCGAGTCGGCATAGAATCCCGTGACCGCTCCCTCGTCGTTAATCGCTACGGCGTAAGTTCCCTGACCCAACGCCCCGCTCTCGGTATACTGAAAGCCACTAACGTTTTCAGCGCCCGCGCCAGGTGCCTCGAATGTAGTGAAGGCGCCGTTCGGAGCGCGCACGAACCCGTGCACCACGTTGTTCGAGTCGGCGTAGAACCCTGTGACCGCGCCCACCGAGTTGATTCCGATGCTTTGAGTGCCCTGGTTGGGGCCTGTGCCCGCGCCCGGAGCGTCGACTGTGGTGATGACGAAGGGCTCGCTGGGAGTTGCAGAAAGCGCGAGCCCTGCTAGCATGCAGAATGCCAGGCAAAGCGTAGCCCACGCCATAGACCGTCTTGCATTTCGGAACGATGAAGCAAGATTGAATTGAGAGCTTCTTCGGGTTTTCATACCTTCTCCCTCCTGTTCGCAGACCATCACCCACTCAGCGCAACTTCCCGGCTCGAAAAGCGCGCACGGTGAGCGGGAGTGGATGCAGGCTGTCATCACGCCCTCTCCATTGGTCTCGATGGTTAGTTTTCACCATGCTCTCATTCGCAGGCTGGCATGTCAAGAGTGCGAAGTGGACTTGGGCTGGGCACTCCGATGACATCATGCCGATAGATGATGACAACATATGTAAACGGGGCTTTGAGCGCGGACCCCATCGGGGTCCATCGGACTCCCCCAAGGGGGAGAGGGTATTGTCGCGGATTAGATGTGAGAGGACACTTGGCGTAAAATGCTGGCAACTGGACGAATCTTGGTGGCGGGCCCTAGGGGAAGGTCGGCGCAGGCCTTTCGATTGTACCCATCCCCCCACACTGGAGGAGCGCTTTGAAAAATCAAGACTGGAGAGCTACTGCAAAGTCATGGATTTTGGCGGTGCTTGCGACCGTGGTGTTACTCGCCGTTGCAACGAGGACAGGCCCTCGCTCGCAGGCCCGGCCGGGAGAGGCGCTTGACGCCGACCTTTCAGCCTTGGCCGCGATGGCGCCCATCGATGCACACATTCACCTTTACCAGGACGATCCGAGATTCGGCGACCTGATGCGCCGCCTCAATCTGCGCGCCTTGAATATCTGCGTCATCGACGATCGTGATCCTTTCTACAAAGGCCTCGAACCGCAGCGCGGCGCCGTGCTGAAGGCCCGCCTTAGCACGGGTGGGCGGGCGGTGTTTTGCACAACATTCAGCCCGTACGATTTCGAGCAGCCGGGCTTCGCGCAGCGCGCCGTTCGACAACTCGAAGCGGACTTCGCGAATGGCGCCATAGCGGTGAAGATTTACAAAGTGATGGGCATGGAAATGAAGTCGAAGGCGGGGAACTATGTGATGCCGGATGATCCTGCTTTCGAACCTGTGTACCAGGCGATCGCCGCCCACAACCGAACCGTGGTGGCTCACATCGCGGAACCCGATTCCTGCTGGGCGCCCCCGAATCTCTCCAGTCCCGACTATGAGTACTACAAAGCCCATCCTGGGGAGTATGCATACGCACATCCGGAGTGGCCGTCGAAAGCCGCCATCCTCGCTGCCAGAGATCACTTTGTCGAAGAGAACCCCAACCTGCGTGTGGTGGGGGCACATTTGGGCAGCATGGAAGTGGATGTGGACCAGATCGCCCAGCGCTTTGACCGCTATCCGAATTTCGCCGTCGATACGGCCGCCCGCGTGCCCTACTTGATGATTCAGCCGCACGACAAAGTGCGGGCTTTCTTGATCAAATATCAGGATCGCGTCGTATATGGAACCGACTTGGAAGTGCAGCCAAACTCCAACACCGAGAATGCATTAAAGGAGTGGAACGATACCTACCGGCGCGACTGGATTTTCTTTTCCTCAGGCCGCACGGTCGAATACCTTGGCCACAAATATCAGGGACTCTCACTGCCCGCGCCGGTCCTCCGCAGAATTTTTCACGCGAACGCGGCGCATTGGTTTCCGGGGATTCTGGGGACGAAATAAGTGGCCGGCCCAGTGGCACACCGGTCTCGATCGACTTTCAGGCTCGTAAGGGAGAATGTTCTTCTGTTCACTGATCGGTTAAGCGATGAGGATCATTCTTCTTCCTCGTCAGCGGCCCGTTCGCCGGTGACGCCGCCGGAAGTGTCTTGCCAGTTCAGCACGGTGTGACGCGCCGGCAGGTGGTTCGACTCGGCATACTTATTCCTAACCGCGGTCACCTGTTCGGCCCAATTCCCCATCGGGTAGCGCAATTCACGGTAGACCAGATAGCTCATGTCGACGGTGCGCGCGGGTTGGTGATCCTTGACGTCGTCAACCTTGTTCAGAAACTTGCGTCCGTTAGCTTCCGGGACTCTCGGGAACCAACTCTTGTACCAGGTCGCGGTGAGATCATTCAGCGCCTGGTTACGATCCTGCCGGATGTTCTCAGCGATATCGAGCGCCCGATCAAGTGCCGCCACCGCCCGCTCGGCGTCATTCTGCCCGGCATAGGTTTGCGCGGAAGCGAGGGCGTCAACAATGCGGCCAAGGTCGCGCAGCATGGTCAAATTCTGGCGATAAATGTGGGCAATCGAGCAGAAGACCTCAAGGTTGTAGCGATTGAACTGGACCTTCGCCAGATTGGAGTTCAGCAAATTGAGCAACTCGTCGTTCTGCGCGATAAACTGGCCCGCAAGATTCAGGCGCTTCTGATTCTCACTCTTCCAGTCGTAGGGCAAGCGGAGCAAGCCCGGCTGTGGCGCCGGCAAGAGGGGCAAATACTGGTCGTGCGCATTATGCGGCGGATCAAAGACTCGCTGCGAATTCCCGAAGATGGGTGTCCGTGCGTCCGAGGGGCCCGTGTCCCAGCTATCTTCCCAAAAGCGCGCCTGATGGCACATGAGCTCGTACAGCCTGCCCATGTCCGTTGCACCGGGACCATAGAACAGCGGGTAAAAGCTGCTCATCAATTCGTAAGCGCTGGGCGAATCCCGCCGCCAGCCTCGTGCGGGACCGGTTGCGTACCCCAACCAAAAGGTCTCCGGGTGCAGGCCGGGGTCCGCCCAGCCGGCGATGAACACTCCCATCAGGTCAGCCTGTTCGGCCTTGGGCGAGGCGGGTTGCATGGAGGAGAGCGCGGCAAGCGAACTGAATGAGATCAGGTCGGTCATCTCCCGCACCCGGCCATCGCTGGCGGGGTGCGGATGCAGCCATTCGGAAACAGGCATCGGGTAATAGTCCGGAAAGAGCTGCTCCTCCCCTTCCGTCGAGGTAAACACTAACTGGCGAATCCCGCGGGCCTTGAACACGGGGTCAAACTTGGGACCGTATACCTCGCCGTTGATCATGTAGGCCGGGAGCGAAGCAATGTCGTCCGGCACCATCGGGTATTCTCCCCAGAACATCACCTCCCGCCCGTGTTCGTGCAGGTATCCGGCCGCCTTCGTCACAAATTCCGCCAGCAACTTTCCCACGCTTCCCAGTTCTTTCTCCCGATCCAGCTCGTCGCACTGGGAGTTCTTCGCCAAGCCGACGTAGTAGGGCTCATCCGTGGAGAGCATAAAATAGTGGCCCCCCTTCGTGGCGGCCAGGAGGTCATCAAACATCCCGTAAAACAGCTTGTAAGTGTCGGGGTTGGTCACACAAAACTCGTAATTGCTCTCCCTATACTCGCGCAAGTCAGCATACTCCGGATGCTTCAGGATGAATGCGTCGTGGGCCGGCCCATCCAGATAGGGAATGAACTCGATGTGGTACTTCACGGCCTCGTCGGTGAGCTCCTGCAACTCGGCCGGAGACAAAGCATAAGGCTCGACGATGGGCTGTGCGTGCTGGTACTCGAAATGCCCCTCCAGCTTGAGCGAAAAACCATTGATCTTGTAGAACGCCGCCTGCCGCAACGCTGCTTTGAGGACCTCCAAATGCTCCAGGTGATGCGCGTCATCCCAGTAGATGACCCGCAGTTCCAGGTCCGGCCAGTCGATGATTTCCCCCTCCGGCAGCCATTGCTTTCCCCCCTCGGACTTCAGTAATTGCACCAGCGTTTGTACCCCGTAAAACAAACCACTCGAACTGTTGCCGGAAATCGTGATCCCGCCGGGAGCCAACTTCATACGATAAGCCTGCTCGGCCAGCCTCCCCTTCTCCTTGTCGGCGGCCGCGCCAATGTCCACCGCGTGGGGATCAATGCCCAGCCTCAGCGCCGGGCCACCCTTTCCGATCGCTTCTGGCAGGGCGAGGTGAACGCGTTCCTGCAGTTCCTCCTTCAGATTTGTTACGGCAATGTCATCAGCCTTCACGCCGGAGGCCAGTTGCAAGCGCCACGAGTCGTTAAACTCGAAGTCCCGGCCACTCAGCTCGACCTTCTGGGGTTCGGGAATTACCGTGTACCCTCGCGCCAAAAGCGGGGAAACCGTGGCGGCAAGAAGTGCGCGCGCCACACAGATGATTGCGAATACGGATGTTGCCAGAAGGACCCGGCAATTGTCTGTCGATGCAAGCATGTCAAGAACCCTTTAATGTTCTGCTGTGAAAATGCCTGCGCCGCAGGCGCCTTGGAGTGCGGCGGCTGGACGCCGCCTTACCGCCACCCATGCGTACCCCGGCGGGCCCTGACGATCCCAAGGCGGCGTCAAGCCGCCGCACTCCAAGGCGCTGCGCGCAGTTCTTCGACCTCACGGGCCTACCGCCACTTCGCCCAAGCCCTCACGAAGGCGCGAAAGCCAAAGCTGGTCCAGGAGAGAGGGGTCGCGCTCGCTCGCGGACTTTTCCGCTTTCAGGGCGACATACTTAGTATGGGCTGCCGCAGCCTTGTCGGCCTGTCCTGTCTGGCGGTAAAGCGCCTCCTCTTCCAGAAAAGCCGCAGCCGTATCCGGAGCGAGCGCGGTGTAAGCCTGGTAGTCGGCAAGCGCTTGCTCGTTCCCGCCGTTTCGCACCTCCACTCGGGCTCGCCAGAGGTATGCAGGTGCGGCCTGCGCGTCGAGGGCCACGGCTTGGTCCAATTCCTTGAGACTATCTGTGAAGTTCTCCACTTTAAACTCCGCCACTCCCAGCGCCGTGTGGTAAGACGCCACACGCGAATTTAGCGCCAGGGCCTGACGGAGTGATTCTTCCGCCGTCCCGAAACTTGCGCGCTCGATCTCGATGACACCTCGGAGGAAATAGACTTCGTCGGGCTGGTGAGTCAGACGAAGGGCGGTCGCACAAGCTTGCAAGGCGTCCGGATAATTGTGCATCAGTGCGTAGGCCACCGCCAACTGGTACGGAATGCTCTCCGCCTTGGGATCGAGTTGACTCGCTTTGCTGAGGGTTTCCACAGCCTTCGAATAAAGCTGCTCCGACCCTTCGAGCGTGGCATAAGCAAGCTGGTAGTTGACATTGGCAGGGTCGGCGCCCACCGCGTCGGACAAGTACGGTGCGGCACGCTTGGGATCCCCACCGAGCAAATAGGCGCTCCCTCGCAGAAAGGCCAGTTCGCCCTTGCCGCCTGCCTCCTCGGGAAGGCCTTTTAGCACGGCCAGCGCCTCAACGGGTTCGCCCGCCCGGAGGCTGGCGTCCGCGAGTAACAGCTTCAGGGTAAAGTCCTGAGGACTTATCTCACTGGCGCTTTCCAGCAACTGGCGCGCTTTCTGCGCCTGGCGATGATGAAGGCAAAGGAATGCTAACGTCGCGTCGAGGCGCGCGTTTTCGGGGATGGCATCGGTTGCCGAATCGATCGAGGCCAAGGCCCGCGACGGGTCGCCGGCCTCGAATTCCGCCCGCACCAGGCTGGCCTGAATCTCCGCATCGCCCGGGGATCGCGTACGCGCCTGCTCGAGGTAAGGCACCGCATCCTTGGGCTGCCCGTTGTTAACGAGCGCAATGCCGAGGGCCACGGCCGCGGGGTAAAGTCCAGGATCTTTGCTCAACGCGAAGCGCAGTTCGCGCATGCCGGAGGCGGGCGCTTTATTCTCGAGATAGGCCAAGCCCCAGTAGTAGTGCATGTTGGCAGAATCATTGCCCAATTGATGCGCTTGCTTGAAGTGTTCGATGGCCGGCGCCGCCTCGCCCGCCGAGATTTCCGCCACCCCGAGGTACGCGTAGTTCGTAGCCGAGGGATCCTGCTTCGTCAACTGCGCGAAGATCTTCTCCGCCCGATTAAAGTTTTTCGCCTCGAGGGCGCCTTTGCCCTCCCGCAGCATTTCCTCAGGGGTCTCCGCCGGCGCGAGGCAGGGCTCAGCCGCGAGGAGACTGCCGCTGATCACCAATGTCGCGCACCAGGCCCGGGTTCTCACTGTGACCCTCCGCGCTCCAGCCGTAGCCGAGTAACTTCTCTCCGAATGGCTTCAAGATCGGGGAGCAGCAGGTGTTGCTCGTGAATGATCTGGAGCATCGCGGCGTTGAACCATCCGGTACCATCCAGGTACTGGACGATCATCCGGCGCTCCCGATAGTCAGCCGCATCGAGGTCGATCAAGCGGTAATTCGCTTGCCGGCGGCTATAGTCGAAATTCAGATTGGCGCCGTCGTCGTGCATGCGGTAACGGATGTTCTGAACGTACTCGAGAGCATTGGCAAAACGGTCCTGGGCGGCGTAGGCTGGCAGGGGCGGCGCTGCCTGGCCCCAATTTCGATCGACTGCCATATCCAGGATGCCCGGAATCACAACCTGAAAGAGGTGGCCGTCCGTCACCTGGGCATGGATGGGCACCTCCCGGACATAGAAAAACTCGCTTGTTCCGGTCGCCGAAAAACTCGCCAGCAGTTGTAGCAAGGCTGCTTGGACCTCCGGCGGTGTCTCCCGGTCCAGATAGATCGCCGACAGCTTTTCGTAACTCATGCCGCAGGGACCGCTGGTGTCGACCATGTTCAAGTTCTTCAGGCGCACATCCCCGTAGTGGCCGTCGCTCACGTGCAGGTAAAGCGTCGCCTCGCAATGCCCATAGGTCGCTCCCCCGTTGGTGCGGCAGGGACAGGGTACGGCACAAGGACAGCAGACCACGCCCTCGCCCTTCAGGTGCCAGTCGGCGCCGGACGAGTGGGCCGTTCGGGCATGGCCTGGCGGCGGAACACACTGATCTGCTCCGAGCGCAGGAATCCACAAAACCGCCAATATGAGACAAGAGAATCTAAAGTACCGGATGATTCTCGCCCTCCTGAAAACCCCTGGCTACTGTCACGAAACCACGGTGCAGCGTACCCGATGATACCAATTGTTGGTGTAACCGTCTAAACGTGACGGGTCGCGCTCCGCAGGCTGTACTTGACCCTCGGTATCCTTCGCCCGCGAGACGAATTCCGCCTCGCCCACGTCGGCTAACTGCACGGACGCCTTCCAGTTGACCCACTCCAGCGCCCCGGCGGAGTCGAGCCTTGCCGGTTGCCAGGTCCGGCCCCCGTCGACGCTCACTTCAACGGACTCTATCGCCCCTTTACCCGTCCAGGCGAGCCCTCGAATATCCACCTTGCCCTTGCGCAGCACGCTTCCCGCCCTGGGATTAAGGATGACTGACTTCACCCGCACGCGCGGTAATGGTTCGCGTTCGATTTCTCCCGATGAATTCTGGCGGGATTGTTGATAGGTGCCCCCCTCTTCGGGCAGTGGAGCAGCCGCCACCACAATTCGTTCCAGCCACTTCACCGAATCCATCCCGTACCAGCCCGGCAGCAAGGCCCTCCAAGGCGCGCCGTGCTGGAGAGTGAGGGAACGAGAGTTTAGTTTTGATACGAGAACTCCCTCGGCCACCGCGCGCTCGAGCGGCACGCTCCGCTTGTATCCGTCGCGTCCGTAGAGGTGCAAATGTCCCGCCGCCGGCGTCGGGCGAACGAGCATAAGAATGTCTTTGAGCGCCCAACCGCTCCAGGCGCCGTTGCTGACCAGCCCGGATGAGCCCACGCGGTTTCCCGCACACTCGAGCAGCGCGCCGAATTTCCGCTCCTCCAACTTCGCTAAGTCACCCCTGCTCAATTCCCGCGGAACTTCCACTTCGCCTTCGATCCTCAGAGACGCTGCCTGCGCAGGGGACGGCGACTCGAAGTGATTGCGCACGTAGAAGTCTTCCGCGGAGGTGTATTGTCCCTGAAGAGACCACAACTCAAACTCCATTTCGAGAGGGGCCATGGAGATGACCCGGTGCTCAGCCCCCAGCATCTCCGGAACGAGCCAGCCGTTCGCGAGCAGCATCATGAAATAACGTCGATTCATGGAAATGCGCCTTGGAGTAGGGCGGCTCGACGCCGCCTTTGTAACTCCGGCCTTGCAATTCCTCCCGGCTCCACTCCAAGGCGGCGTCAAGCCGCCGCATACCAAGGCGCCTTCGGCACAAGCCGCTTCAGGGCGGCCCGGAATGATCCGAGGCGGCAACCTCCGGATCAAGTTGCTGGGCGCGTTCGAGCGCTCGACCCGCGCCTTCCCGGTCGCCGGCCCTGCTCAAAGCAAGGCTCAAATTGAAATAAGCCCGTGCCTCGTCTGGATTCAAGTCGATGGCCGCGCGAAACTGAGCAATCGCGCCGTTCACATCTCCGAGTTTCAGCAGGGCCCCTCCGAGGTTGGTGTGGGCCTGCGCCAAGTCGGGCCACCGCGATAAGGCGGCGCGGAAAGCCGTGCACGCCGCGTTGAGGTTGCCTTTGGCAAGGTCCTGCATGCCCTGGTTGTATTGAGTTACGGCTTCGGCATACGCTACGCTCGAGCGGTGGAGCCGCTCGACTTCCGCAAACGCCGCCGCGGATTCCGCAGCTTTGCCCCTCCGCTTGAGCGTCTGGCCGAGAATGTAAAACGCCTGGCCGTTGTTGGGCTGAAGGGAGATTGAACGCCGCAGCTCCGCTTCCGCCTCGTCCAGTCTTCCTAATCGGCACAACGTGAACCCGAGTTGGTAATGGATGTCCGTACTCGTGTCGGCTAACCTGGCGGCGGCGCGCAAGGCTTCGAGTGCGCCGTCGAGGTCGCCCGTCTGTCGCAAGGCGATGCCCCAGTTCAATTGCGCATCGGCCCAGTTGGGTTCGAGTTGCGCGGCCCTGCGAAATTCCCGGATCGCACTCGCTAAATCACCGCTCTCCTCGAATCCCCCGCCCAGCAGAAAGTGAGCTTCGGCATCCTCGGGGAGAAGTTCAACCGCCTTGCGCTCCGCGGCCAGGGCCTCATCGTGCTTGCCTTCTTCTCCCAGCACCGCGCCCAAGCGCATTTGCGCCTCCGCGTTTCCCTGGCGGGCGGCGATGCGGAACTCATACTCGGCCTCCTCCAGTTCGTGCTTCTTCCACAAGGCCGAGCCCAGGTTCAGGCGGGCAGGGGCGAAGTCGGCTGCGAGCGCGATGGCCTGGCGGAACTCCTCCATTGCTTCATCGGTCTGGCCTTCTGAGGCAAAGAGTTCGCCAAGGTTGTTGCGCGCCTCCATGTTCTGCGGATTGAACGCGATGGCGGCGCGGAATTCCTGTTCCGCCTGGGTGTTGACCCCGTGCTTTTCCAACGCCAGGCCCAGGCTGTTGTGCGCCTCGGAATAGGCCGGGAATTGTCTTACGGCTTTGCGAAATTGCTCCTCCGCCCCGTCGAGGTCATTCTTCGCAAGAAGCGCCATACCCAAGTTGTAGTGGGCCTCCGGCCAGAGCGGGCGTTCCGCCAAAACCCCGCGAAACTCCTCCACGGCTTCGTCCAGCTTCCGTTCGCGAGCCAAGGTAATGGCCAGATCCTCCCGCGCTTCCAGCCATCCCGAACCGGCCTTGACTGCGCCGCGGAATTCCCGCTCCGCCAGGCTCAAATCGCCGCGGTCCAGGGCATCCATCCCCCCCGTCAAGTAGCAAACCGGCCCTCGGGTCTCCTCTTGAAACCCGGCGAGCGCGGAGCGAACGAGCAAAGTCGCAACGGCTATGGATGCAAGGGCACTCGCAGTCCCTATTGAAAAAGCCCGTCCGAATTTCATAGCCCTGATCCGTGTAACCCAGGCTTGCTCCGGATGATAGCCCCACTGCGGAAATGGTAGCTTGTTTCCGGAATCGATTCAAGGGTAGTGGGTCAGTTTGAAGTAGAGGCGGCTTTACGCCGCCATTTGGCGAGATAAACTCGCCGCTACAAATTCAAACTGACCCACTACCGATCACGCGAATACGCTTGACTTTATGTCACCTCACAACGTAGTATCAATGTCGAAAAACGGACATTAGGGCTACCTGGTTCCAAAACTGAATACGGCCATTCTGGGGGCGTTGGTTGTCTTGCGATGACCTTCATAGTCGTCAGGAGGGTGTCTATGGAAACGGTTCTGCGATGGCGGAGAATCCTTCTCTCTCAAGCGGCGCTGTTGGCGGTCGCTCTGACTTTGCCGGCAGCCCTGCGGGCACAGGCCACCGGCACTCTGAGCGGTTTCGTCAGGGACTCGAGTGGAGCGGTCATCCCCCAGGCCAAAGTGACGGCCACGCTGGTCGAGCACGGCACCACTTATCCTTCCGAAACCAACGCGGAAGGTTTCTATAATTTTCCTGCCCTGGACCCCGGAACCTACACCCTGAGCTTCGAGAGAAAAGGGTTTGAGCGCAACATTCAAACCGGCTTGTCGCTCACCGTGGGGCAGAATTTGCGCGTGGATGCCACCTTGACCGTGGGAACGATCACCCAAGAGGTCAGTGTGACCGGCCAGGCGGCCCTGGTGGACACCACTTCTCAAACTGTATCCAGTCTGGTGGACGATCGCCGCATCGTGGACCTGCCCCTTAATGGCCGCAATGTGATGAGCCTGGCAGAACTCGTTCCCGGCATCCTCAGCGTCCACGCGCCCGAATCGCTCTCCGATGCCCGCCAGGGACCGTTAATGGACTCCAACGGCGGCCGCCAGAACATGAACCTTTACACCTTCGACGGGTCGTTCTTTAACAACCCTTCGCGCAATACCGGAATGAATTATCCCCCTCCCGATGCCATTCAGGAATTCCGGCTGCTCACTTCCAATTTCGATGCCGAATATGGGCGCAACGCGGGATCCCAGGCCATGGTGGTCACGCGTGCCGGCACCAACAACATTCACGGCGATGTTTGGGAGTTCCTCCGCAATAATGACCTGAACGCCCGCAACTTTTTCGCTGCCACCGTGCCGGCCATTAAGGAGAACCAATACGGCGGAGCGGTCGGCGGGCCCATCAAGCGGGACAAAGCGTATTTCTTCGGTTCGTATCAGGGTTTGCGTAACCGGCCCGAGGCTGTGCCGAACGAAACGCTGGTGCCCTCGGCGGCCGAGCGGGGCGGCGACTTCACCGACCTGCTGCCCGGGACGGTTTTATCCAACCCCACCAATCCCAACACCGGCGTGCCCTACACCACGCCGTCGGGCGCTCCGTGTGTGGCCAACAACCTTATTGACCCAAGTTGCATTACGACGCCTTCGAAGAACCTGCTCAGTTACGTGCCGGGAAGCGCCAGCGGCAGCGTGACTTCGCTGGGCGCCAGCCCCGTCAACAACGAAATGTACCTGGGCCGCATTGACCTGAATTTGAGCTCCAAGCAGACGGTTTTTGGCCACGTCTACGTCAATCACAACTGGGGATTGAATCCCTTTACCGGCAGCAATCTCGCCGGCTATAACAGCGCGGTGACTCCCGAGGAGACGGACAGCATCGCGATTAACGAGACCTACACCTTCCGTCCCGATCTCGTCAACCAGGTTGGCATCGCGTTCCTGCGCACCACCTCGACGTTTCACGACAACCGCTCACAGCCTCCTTCCGCCATCGGCATCAATATGCCGGATTACGATTACTACGGGACTCTGGGGGTGAGCGTCAGCGGAAGTTTCAGCCTGCAAGGCGACGGCTACAACATTTTCAAGAATAACAATCTGCAAATCCGCGACGCCCTCACCTGGATGCATGGCCGCCACGAGATTAAGATGGGCGGCGAAGTGCTTTGGCTGCACTTCCTGCAGCGCTTCATCGAGCAACAGAACTTTTCGTTTAACGGCACCGCCACCGGCTCTCCCTTTGCCGACTTCCTGCTTGGGACCTTTAGCTCGGACGAAGTTCCGTTTGGGCTGGCCGACAACGACGACATCACCACCGCGCCCAGCCTTTTCGTGCAGGACCGGTTCAAGGTGACGCCGCGCTTGACGCTGACTTACGGAGTACGGTGGGAGCCCAACTTGTTCTGGGCCGATAAGCACAATCGCATCGACACGGTCAAGGCCAACGAGCAGTCGGTTGTCCACCCCGATGCCCCGATCGGCATTGTGTTCCCGGGTGATCCGGGGATCGCCAAGGCCATCGTTCCTCCCCAGTGGCACAGTCTTGCCCCGCGCGTAGGTTTTGCCTGGGATGTTTTCGGCAACGGCAAGACGAGCGTGCGCGGCGGCTACGGCGTGTTCTTCAACCAGCTTAACGCCGACTCCGAATCGCAGCAGAATGCTCCCTATTCGGGGTTCTTGAGTATGTACAACGGCGATTGGACGAACCCGTTTGCTACCACCCTCACCACCACGATGCCGCCCGTGATCTTATCCGGCAAATTCGGATGCACTCCCATTTCGACGTTTCCAGGCTACAACTGCCCCTTGTTCCCCCTCCCGGTGTTTGGCCTGTTCATTGACGGGTCGCTGCGGACACCCTACACCCAGGCATGGAATTTGTGGATTCAGCGCCAGATTTCTCCCTCCACTATGCTGGAGTTCGGGTACGTGGGCAATATGGGGATCAAGCTAAACGGCTTGCTCAACTTCAACCCTTCCATTTTTACACCTGGAACCACCTATGATTCTGCGACGGGCATGGAGAATACTATTTCCAATCCCGGCAATGACAATAATCGGGTGGCGTTTGAGCCCGGGATTATTTCCTCCACCAGTTGGGACCTGGGGAACGATTATCGCAGTTGGTATCACAGCTTTCAGGTTCAGATCAATCATCGCATCGGCCACGGCCTGTCGGTGACCTCGTCCTATACGCTTTCCAAAACCATAGACTCGTGCTCGGCCATCTGCGAAGGGTGCGGCTGCGTTTCCAATCCCTTCAGTCTGCGCAGCGTCAGAGGGCGCGCCAACTTCGATCGCCGCCACGCCTTCGTCGCCAGTTGGCTCTGGTCGCCCCCGGTGAAATTCAGCGAGCACTGGAAGAACGAGTTGTTGGGAGGCTGGAGCTTCAGCGGCATTACCACCATTCAAAGCGGCCAGCCCATGACCTTCACCAA
>Ga0187781_10002082_pt1 | contig 15303 bp, 14 predicted proteins | sample 0715_SJ02_MP02_2_FD_132447 | JGI IMG/M metagenome (GOLD analysis project Ga0187781, IMG submission 132447) | Tropical peat soil microbial communities from peatlands in Department of Meta, Colombia - 0715_SJ02_MP02_20_MG | ecosystem: Environmental > Terrestrial > Soil > Wetlands > Peat | place...
CAGCGGCTGGGTGTGCCTGTCCAGGACGCTGACGTCGGACTCGTCGCAGAAGCCCAGCGCGCCGAGCAACTGGTGCGCGGTGCGCAGCACCTGGCGCGCGGTATCGGTGGCCTTGAGCCGGAATACCAGCGCGTCTGCCGAACGCACGTGGGCCGCAGTCGATCCCATTCGGCTGATGGTGTACTTGGCGAGTTCGTAAAGCCCGCGCACGGCGACCGACGCGTCGGCGATGGTGAACCGGACGGCTTGAAATTCCGCCAGCGGCTTGCCGAACTGCATTCGCGCGGTGACGTGCTGGCGGGTGATCTCCAACGCCTGCTGCACGGCACCCAGAACCCGCCAGGATCCCAGCGTCAGGTGCATATCGACGTCGGCTCCCGGCACCGTGCCGTCGGGCTCAGTCAAGGTGGCCGGGACCAGAAACGGCCCCAGCTTGGCGCTGGTTCGCGACGACGGTCGCACGTGGTACCGCGTGCCGTCGAGGTCAGCGGCGATCCAGTCGCCGGCCAGGTCGCCGTGGTCGATGCGCGGCGCTTCGGGATTCACCAGGGCGAGCCGAGCACCGTCGATCGCCAGCAGCTCCTCGACTAGCGGGTAGGGCAGGGCCGCTGCGCCGGCCGCCTGGCAGAGCACAGCGGCCGCCAGCAGATCGTCGCCACCGGATCTGACGTCGAGGTCGAATGCGCCCAGGTCGGCCAGCGCGGACCGGGCATCGAGCCGGAGGTGGTCCTCGGTCTCGGCCCGCAGCGCCGCCTGCGGGCCGCCGAACCGGACGAAGCGTTTGGCGGCGACAGCGCCGAACTCGGTGATATCTTCTGGCAGAGCGGTGTTCACCCGTGATCCCCCAATGTCTCGCGCGCCACCAGCATCCGTTGTACTTCGATCGTTCCCGACGCCACGGTGGCTGCCTGGGCGTAACGCCAGTGGTCTTCGACCGCCCCGTGCAATCGGGCGGAGGTGCCGCTGTCCAGCGCAGAGGGGCCGAGCACGTCGAACAGCAACTCGGCGACCAGCTGATCGCAGGTGGTGGTCGCGATGCGGGCGGCACTGGCTGCCGGGCCCGCCGACGGGTCGTCCTGCAGCGACACTGCGCGGTAGGCCAGCAGCCGAGCGACCCGCAGGTCGATCAATGCCCGCACCCATCGGGACCGGATCGACTCGGGCAATCGGTCCCAGTCGTCACCGAGTTCGGATTGCATCCGGTCCAGCAGCGACTCACACCGCGCGTACCGGGCGATCCCGACCCGTTCGAAGGCCAGCGCCTCACGCATCACCCGCCAGCCGTCACCGACCTCGCCGAGGACCTCGTCGGCGAACACCTCAACACCGTCGAGGAACACCTCGTTGAGGTGGTGCGGTCCAAGCATCGAGCGGATCGGCCGCACAGTGATACCGGGCCGGTCCATGGGAACGAGAAACAGGCTGAGCCGCTTAGGTTTCGGTGCGGTCGGATCGGTGCACGCCGCCAGCACGCACCAGGACGCCATCTGCGCATAAGACGTCCAGACCTTCTGGCCGGTGACGCGCCAACCGTCGCCGTCGGGAACCGCGCGGGTGCGCAGCGACGCGAGATCGGTTCCAGCTTCCGGCTCGGAAAATCCCTGACACCAGATGACTTCTCCGCTCGCGATGGCGGATAGGTGTCGGGCCTTCTGCTCAGGGGTCCCGTAGCGCATCAGGGCGGGTCCGACCCAGTTGATGCCCATGTACTGCGCTCCGCGCGGTTCATGATGGGCCCACATCTCCTCGCGGAGTACGGTCTGCTGCCATACCGAACCTCCGCCGCCGCCATGCTCTTTCGGCCAGGCCAGCGCCAGCAGCCCGTCGGAGGCCAGCAGCTTGCAAAACGACTCGGTGGTGGCGAGGTCTCTCGGGTCGTCGGTGCAGGCGCCCAAGAAACCTTCCGGTATATGCGCGGAAATTAAGTCCCGCAAACGCTTTCTGAGATCGACGGCGTCGGCACCGAGGTCGTAATCCATCGTCATCCCTTCGGCAGTCCGAGCAGCCGCTCGGCGATGATGTTGCGTTGGATCTCGGATGTCCCGCCGTAGATAGTCGCCGCCAACGCGTCCTGACGCTCGAAGAGCAAGTCTTCATCGTTGATCGAACGTGGCCCGGCCGCAGCGGCGGCGAGTTCCCAAACCCGCTGCAGGGTAACCGAACCGAGGAGTTTCAGGATGTCGGCTTCTGGGCTTGGCCGGCCGGCGAGTTCGTTGTACAGCGAGCGGTACCCAGTGGCCCGCAACGCTTCGGCGTCGGCGAGCAGTGAGCCGAGCTCGGTGAAGACCTCACCCGAGGCGTAGTCGTCGTGCGCGGTCTCGGATCCCCGAACCGAATCGAGTCCACGCTTGATCTCAACCCAGTTCATGATCCAAATCATCTGGCGCTCATGGTTCAGCGACGACAATGCGACTTGCCATCCGCCGTTGTAGGGTCCCAACAGGTTAGCCACCGGCACCTCGACATCGTCGAGAATGACTTCGCAGAACGTCTCATCGGAGATCGATGCCATCCGAATCGGCTCGATCGTCACCCCGGGGGATTCGAGATCGAGGATGAGGCAGGAGATGCCGCGGTGTTTGGGTGCGTCCGGGTCGGTGCGGGCATACAGCGTGCACCACCGGGACAGGTGCGCCTGGGTGGTCCAGATCTTCCTGCCCTTGACCCGGAATACTTTGCCGTCTGGGCCGTCACGCACGGCGCGGGTGCGCAGGCCGGCGAAATCGGATCCGGCTTCCGGCTCCGACATGCCAAGCGCCCACCACTCGTCGCCGCGCAGCAGCGGGACGAGCAGACGTTCGATCTGCTCCGGGGTGCCGAACTGGCGAATCCCCGGCGCAGCAACATTGGGGCCGGCGATGTTGGGCAGCTTCGGCGCCGATCGCGTGGCGGCTTCCAGCCGGATCTCCATCGCGTCGGCCAAGCCCAACGATCGACCCCCGTGTTCACGCGGCCAGGTCGGCTGCAACCACCCGGCCTCGAACGCCGCGCGTTGATGATCGCGCCGAAGATCGAGGTCCCAGCGATACTCGCGGTAGCGGTCGTAGTAGTCGTCGGGCAGAAAGTCCGTCAACCAAGCCGCATACTCGGCGACCACTTCACGCACCGAAGCCGTCATGCGGCACCTCCGGCGATGCGGCGTCCCACTGCGTAGTAGAGCGCGCGACTGTCTCCTAGCGTCGCGGCACCTTGCCACGCGTGCCGCAGATACAAGTGCATGTCGTGCTCCCACGTCTGCCCCAACGCGCCGTGGACCTGAACGCCGGTGCGCGCGCAGCCGACCGCGGCCTCCGCTGCCGCCGCCTTGGCCAGCGCCGCGGCGGTCCAGCCGGCCGAGGGTGACGTCGCGGGATCGTCGAGGCGCGCTGCTGCCGCATAGGTGAGACTGCGGGCGCGCTCTAAGGCGACATACTTGTCGGCCAACGCGTGCTTGATTCCCTGGAACGCGCCGATCGGCTTGCCGAATTGCTGCCGTGATTTCGCATGTTCTATCGCGCGCGCCAGCGCGGCGTCGGCCACGCCGACCAGATCGGCCGCCGCGGCGACCAACGGTGTGGCCAGCGCCGATTCCACATCGACCGGCGCGGTGACGACGGCTTCCGCGTCGATCTCGACGTCAGCGACCGGCTGCGCCGGATCGGTGCACTCCACGGCTTTCATGGCCACGCCGTCGCCGACGCGAACGACTGCGGCGACCGGCCCGTCAGCTGACGAGGCCAAGGTGACGATCAGCTCCGCTCGGGGCAGGCCGGCCACCGCGACCGCACGCCCGCGCAGACGTCCGCTCTGCAGGGTCATCGGCACACCCGGCAGCCGACACCCGGGTGGGTGAGCAGCCAGCGCGGCCACCACACCACCGCCGATGGTCTCCAGCACCTCGTCGACCGCGGGGCCGGCGACACGCAAGACACCGGCGGCCAGACCGATGCTGGACAGTAATGGGATAGGGGCGATGGCCGAACCGCATTCCTCGAGAACGACAGCGAGATCGAGGCGGCCGAAGGCGCCGTCACCGCCATCGGCGGGCACGGCGAGTTCGGTCCAACCGAGGTCGACGACCGTCTTCCACACGGTGCGCCAGCGTTCCGGATCCGTCATCGCCTGCCGGGCGACCCCGGGCGGGCACTCGGTGCGCAAGACGTCGCGCACGCTGTCACGCAGCGCCAGCTGACCGGAATTCAGTCCGACGTCCATAAGGCCCCTAACATAATAAAAATAGTAAACTAGCGCGACAGACGTCAATCGCTGCCGCGGTGTGCTGGGCGGCTCCGTATGGTGGTCAGCTATGGCCGAGTGGTACCTGTTCCTGCCGCAAGTGAGAGTGCCGGTCGCCGGCATCGTTCAGCGATCGCGCCACGCTGAGGCCAGTGGGTTCAACGGGGTGGCGTTCGTCGACCACCTCGAGGCGCCTGGACTGCGCGACGAAAAGATCTGGGAGGCAATGGGGGTCGCCACCTGGGTGGCCGCTAAGACCGAGCGGTTGCGTATTGGTCATTTGGTGCTCTGTGATGCATTCCGCCATCCGGCGGTGCTGGCCAAACAGGCTGTCACCTTGTCGGAGGCCTCAGACGGCCGGTTCGAGCTCGGCCTCGGCTCTGGCTCGTGGCCCGCTGAGTTCGCCAGATTTGATGTTGGCCAACAAGATCCGGTGGCCCGGATCGCGCAGCTCGAACGCCATCTGGGCTTGATCATGCAGTACTGGGGGCGTGACGAGGCCCTGGAACGCAGACAATCGCCACCTCCCGAGCATCCGATACCGCTGGTCCTCGGGGGAACCGGGCGTCGGATGATGGAACTCGTTCGCAGATACGCGGATTGGTGGAACATACCGGCCAATCATCTCGATCGGTTGGCAAGTCTGGCGCCGGCCACCGGGTCCGCCCGGGTATCGGTTCAGCAGATGGTGGGCTTCGTTCGCCGGGACAGCGACCCCAAGGCTGTGCGGGAGCTGAGCACCCGGCGGTTCGGAAACCTCGGTTCCGGCCTGGTATGTGGTGATGCCGACGAATTGTCCGGACATTTCGCCGGCCTGTCCGCCCAGGGCGTCGAGCGGTTCTATGTCTGGTTCGCCGATTTCGCCGCCCCGGAATCGCTACACGAGTTCGGTGAAACGGTGATCAAAGCCTTCCCCGGATAGCGCGCTCGGTCATTGCTGCTGTGCGGCCCGCCGACGGACCTCGGTGGGCACGACGGGTTCACGGGCGAAGGGCCCGCGCCGGACCGCGTTCAGCCGGATCTCCGGTAGGTCCACGGACGGGTCCACGGTGTCGAGCCAGGCGACGGTCTCAGCGACATCGGACACCTGGATCGCGTACATCTCGAACGGAACATCTTGCAGCATCTCGGTTTCCACGGGTCCCGGCGTCACGATGTGCACGGCGATGCCGTCGCGGTCGACCTCGAGAGCCAGCGCGCGGGCGAAGGCGTTCATCCCCGCCTTGGACGCCGAGTAGGCCGTCCGCGCCATCATCGGCTCGTGCGCCGCGGAGGACGAGATGAACACCAGCCGGGAGCCGGCACGCATCCGTGGCAGCACCGCCGCGGTCACCACGAAGCAGGAATCCAGGTTCGCCGAGATGATCGCCTGCCATTGCTCGAATGTTTGCTTGCGGGCGTAGGTTCCGCCCAGCGTTCCGGCGGCGTGCACAACCAAATCGATTGTCTCCAAGGAGCTGATCGCTTGCGCGAAGCCTTTCGCGTCAGCGGCGTCGGCCACGATATACCGGGCTCCGATCTCGTCGGCGGCGGTGCGCAGCGGGCCCTCCCGGCGCGCCGACAAGACAACGTCGTAACCCAGTTCGCACAGTTTGCGCGCGCAGGCCTTGCCGATCCCGCCGCTGCCACCGGTGACCAGTGCGGTTCTCACGCTTGCTGCGATCTACAGATGGCGGTTGTCCCGCGGGCGGGACAGCGCCTGCGGCGACAACGCGTAGATCCGTTGGTCGGGGCCCGCGGCCAACACGTGACTCTGGGTGTCGGAAAGGTGCCGGGCAGCGATGCGGCGCGCCCGGTCGACGTCACCGGCCTCGATCATTTCGGCCAGCTTGACGTGGGTGTTGAGCACGGCGCGACGCTTAGCCAACGACGGGTAGGTGCCCTTAGCCGCGCTCTCGTCGGCCCAGTGCTGTTCGTGACTGGTCCATAACGTTTCCAGCGTGCCGACCACCGCGATGATGGTGCGGTTTCCGCAGCCACGCACGACGGAATCGTGGAATTTACGGCCGATTTCGGTGAATTCGGGTCCGTCCTCCAGATGCGCGGCCATCGCATCGTTGATCTCTTTGAGCTCGGGCACGATGGTGTCGGAGCGGTCCGGCCGTTGGGCGGCCAATGCCGCGCAGGCGGGCTCCAGCTCCAATATCGCCGTCCCCAGATCGGCAACCACAACCGACTCGCTCTGCAACAGCAGACCCAACATGTAGGCGGCGCTGGTCTTCGCCGGAGCGTGCACAACCGCACCGCCCCGGTTGCCGCGCCGAACCGATACCAGCCCTTCGGTCTCCAGGATCCGCAGCGCTTCTCGCAGCGAGACAAGGCTGACGTTGAACTGCTCGACGAGCACTTCCTGGCGCGGCAGCAAATCGCCGTCGGCCAATTCGCCGTCGATGATCTGGCGCCGCAACTCGTCGGCGACGATCTCGGCGATCCGGGGCGCCGACAAGCGACGTCGGGCCTCGGGGCCAATTCCCAGCGCAGTCATACGATTCCAGCAGCGAAACGACCGGACAGAGCCACGGCCGCTGCACCCGCGAACTCCATTGACTGCAATCTTAGCAGTAATGGCATAATAGCCGCGCTGGTCAAGCGGCCGGTTCAACTTGATCGAACCGATGATCGGCAAAGTTACTAAGATGGCATAGACAACAACCCGACGATGTAGACGGATGCAGGTTGAGCAGCGAGCATGACAGCCGACCGACACCGCTGGACGACGTCCGTGTTGTCGAGATCAGTGACCGGATCGCCGGCAGTTACTGCGGAAAGCTGTTGGTCGACGCCGGTGCCGAGGTCAGGAAAATCGAACCGCCACAAGGGGATCCGTTGCGGCGGTTCAGTGCCAGCTGCTCGCCGATGCCGGACCAGACGGACTCACCCCTGTTCGGCTACCTCAATGCCGGCAAGCGCAGCCTGACCTGGCCTGCTGCGGGCCCGCGCTCCGACGAGGGTTTCCACGATCAGCTTGCCGGCGCCGATATCGTCGTGGTCAGCGCGACGCGGGCGCAGGCGTCCGCGTCGGGCATCGATCCGCAGCGGTTGCTGGCGGATAACCCGCAGGCAGTCGTCGTCACGATCTCCGACTTCGGCTGGACCGGTCCCTACGCCGACCGTGCCGCCAGCGAATTCACGCTGCAGGCCTGGTCGGGCTTAACCGGTTTCCGCGGCGATCCGGCCGGACCACCGATCGCGATCGGCGGTGACCTCGGGGAGTACATGGGCGGGGTGTCCGCCGCATTCGGCGCGCTCGCGCTGCGCCGCCGCGTCGAGCGCGGCGGTCCCGGCGAGCATCTGGATTTGTCCATGCTGGAAGCGATCACGCTGATGCAAAGTGGCGAATGGCTGCACTCGCAGCTGTTACAAGTGCCGCCGGTATCCCGCACGGTCGAAGTGCCGTCGATCGAGCCGGCCAAGGACGGCTACATCGGGATCACCATGGTCACCGGCCAGCAGTGGCTCGACTTCGCGGCGATGGTCGACTGCCCAGAGCTGACCGAGATTCCTCAGCTCAGTTTTCAAATCGGCCGATGGGAGTACCGCGACTTCATCCGCGATCGGATTCGTCCCTGGCTGGCCGAACGCACCGTCGAGGAAGTCGTCGAACTCGGGCAACTGTTCCGCCTGCCGATCGCGGGATTGGGTAACGGCGCCACGATCCGCGACACCGCCTATGCGACCGAACGCGGAGTGTTCGTGCGCAACCCGGCGGGCTTTCACCAGCCCCGCACCCCCTGGTTGATGTCACGCTGTGGGCCCGCCCTGCTGCGCAGCGCGCCGTCGCTTGGCGAGGCCAACAACACCAGGCCCTGGCCCAAGCGTGAGCACGACGTGCGGCCGGCAGAGCCTCGGCTGCCGCTCGAGGGCCTTCGCGTCATCGACCTGACCGCGTTTTGGGCTGGGCCCGCCGCGACTCATCTGCTCGCGGCGTTCGGCGCCGACGTCGTCAAGGTGGAGTCGATCCAGCGTCCCGACGGCATCCGGTACTCGGGCGGGATGCGCAAGGACGTCGACGACTGGTGGGAATATGGCTGGGTGTTCCACGCCATGAACACCAACAAGCGGTCGGTAACTTTGGATTTGGGGTCCGACGAAGGCCGTCGGCTGTTCACCGGCTTGGTCGCCGACGCCGACGTGGTGATCGAGAATTTCTCCGCGCGGGTGATGGACCACTTCGGGCTCACCGCGGACGCCTTGCTGGCGGTCAACCCGCGGCTGGTCATGGCCCGGATGCCAGCGTTCGGGCTAGACGGTCCGTGGCGCGACCGGGTCGGTTTCGCGCCCACCATGGAGCAGATCGCCGGGCTGGCCTGGGTGACCGGATTGCCCGACGGTCCGCCGGTCCCGCCCAGGGGAGCCTGCGATCCGCTGGCCGGCGTCCACGCCGCGTTCGCCGTGCTGGCTGCGCTGAACTTCGCCGAGCGCACCGGAGACGGCCAGCTCGTCGAGCTGCCGATGATCGAAACAGTCATGAACGCCACAGCAATTCAGCCGATGGAGGCCGAGGTATTCGGGATCACGCTGAGCCGCCGGGGCAACCGCGGTCATGGCTGGGCCGTCCAGAATCTCTACCGCTGCGCGGGCGACGACGATTGGATCGCCGTCACGGTGCGCACCGACGACCAATGGCGTGCATTGGTTGACCTGATGGGCCGGCCGTCGTGGGCCGAGGACCACCGTTTCGCCACTGTCGCCGGACGGCGGGAAGGGGCCGACGATATCGACCGTCGACTTCAGGACTGGTTCCTCGGCCAGGATCTGCGAAGCGCAGTGGAAAACCTTGCCGGCGCGGGCATTCCCGCCGCACCGGTGGTGTCGCCGTCGCTGGTGACCGAGAATCCGCAACTCAACGACCGCGGGTTCCTCGAGCCGCTCGACCATCCGCGCACCGGCCCCGGCCGCTATCCCCGGCCGCCGTTCGCCCCGCTCGACGGACGGCGGAACTGGCTGATGCGTCCGCCGCCGACCCTCGGCGAGCACAATGAAGAAGTACTGCGCGATCTTTGCGGGCTCACCGATCAAGACCTCGCACGGTTGGCGTCTGCCGGGGTGATCGGCACCCGGCCCAAGGGTATGTAACGAACTGCGCCTGGTGGCAATATCGGCCCGCGGTGGGGGTCCCCCCGCTTGCGGGGGCGAGCCGGGCGAAAGGAGGAGGTTTTCGATGCGAGTGATTGTCGACGAGACGTTATGTGAGGCAAACGGTTTCTGCGAATCGTTGGCGCCGGACATATTCGAGATCGGGCACTCCGACGTCGTGCACGTTGCGGAGGGTGAAGTTCCGGAGCATTTGGAGATAGACGTGCGCGCCGCAGTCGACCAGTGCCCCAAGGCCGCGTTGCGAATCGTCGACTGAACTAGGGCTTACCGCTCCCTCAGCGAGATCGCCATCTCGTCGTAGATCGACATGTTCGTCGTCAAATTCGGGTAAGCCGCCCGGGCCGGGCCGAGCGTGATGCCGTCACTGCGCAACAGCAGCTCGTCAAACACTGCGCGAAGCTCGGCGCGCGCCAGCATGGCGCCCAGGCAATGATGCGGGCCTCCGCCGCCGAACGCCACATGCGGATTCGGCTGGCGAGCGATGTCGAAGGTGAACGGCGCCTCGAAGACCTCCTCGTCGCGGTTCGCCGACCGCAGCATCGAGACCACCCGATCGCCTTTGGGGATGTGCAGGCCATCCATCTCGACGTCGACCTTGGCGGTGCGTGTCCAGTACGCCACCGGTGACGCCCAGCGGAGCACCTCCTCGACGGCGCTCGACCGCAGTGATTCTTCTTCGCGATACCGCTCGATCTGGTCGGGATTGGCGACGAACGCCTGCAGCCCGATCGCCAGCGCGTTCTTGGTGGTGTCGCTGCCCGCGAACGCCAGTACGAAGAAGAAGAACTCCAACTCGTTGGCGGGCAGACTGAACTGCTCGCCGTCGTCGCCGGTGATCACCGCGGATGCCAACGTGCTCCAGATGTCGTCGGTCGGATTCCGCCGCTTTTCCGCAGTGAGCTCCATCGCGTAGCTGAAGATCCAGGCGAAGAGATCGACGTCCGGCTTTCGGTTCTCCTGCGACCCGCGCGCTTGCGACTTCAGGATGCGGTCGAGGCAATCGAAGACTCGCGGCCGATCCTCGTCCGGTATGCCGATGATGTCGCCGATGACGGTCATCGGCAGCGCGTCGGCGACATCATCGATCCAGTCGCCGTCCCGCTTGGCGAGGAGATCGTCGATCATCCGCGCCGCGCGGGCTCGGATGCCGTCCTCCAGTTTGGCGATCGCTCGCGGGTTGAAAGCGTTCGAAATGAGCTTGCGACGTTTGTTGAGCCCCGGCGGATCCATGTTGATGATGGTCGGGTAGGAGGCGAAGAGATCGGCCGGCTGGATCAGTGGGCCATCGGCGGCGGTGAACGAATCGGCATCTCGGTGCAGGCGCACGGCATGCCGATGTTTGGTGGCCATCCAGAAATCCCGTTTGACGGTTTTGGCCACGCCCGGCGTCGAGCCGTGGCGGAACAGCGGCTTGTTGCGGCGTAGCTCGGCGAACACCTCGTCAGGAAAGCCGTTGCGCCACAATGCGAAATCGGACAGATCGACCGCCACAGCCGTCATCCGCAACCTCGATTCACTCGGACGCCAATACCGCGCAGGGCGCCGCTAGCTGACCCAACCCTACTGCCACCAACGACCCGCGTTGACGTTCAATGCTTAAAATAGTAAAAATAGAAGAAGTCGTCCACGCGCGGCGAGCATAAAGCGCGGCCATGTGCCACTTGGCTGGCGCGGGAGATGGACGCAAAAGGAGCAGACAGTGACGGACACGGTTTCGGACTCCTCCATCGATCCGTCCGAACGCGAGTTCGGGGCGAGCGGCATCAGCCTGTCGCGGTACCGATTTCCGACTGGATGGTTCATCGTCGGCTTTGCCTCGGACCTGGCGCCCGGCGAAGTCAAGCGTGTGCACTACTTCGGCGAGGAGCTGGTGCTTTTTCGCACCGAATCCGGCCAGCTGAACGTGCTAGACGCGTACTGCCAGCACCTGGGCGCCAACATGGGTGTCGGCGGCACGGTGGAGGGCGAGAACATCGTCTGCCCCTGGCACGGTTGGCGGTGGCGCGGTGACGGAACTAATGCGCTGATCCCGTACAGCAAGATCGGCTGTAAAAACAACGTCCGGGTCCGCACCTACCACAGCACGGAGTGGTATGGCTTCATGCTGGTCTGGCACGAGCGGCACGGCCGGGCGCCGTACTGGCAACCGCCGGTACTGCCCGAGCTGGAGACCAACGAGTACTACCCGCTGCACCCACACACCCGAATGGTCAACCGGGTCAAGGTGCACGCGCAGATGATCATCGAAAACGCCGCCGACCCGTATCACGTGCAATATGTGCACAAGGCCGCCAACCCCGCTACCACTGCTTCGTTCGAGGTGTCCGGCTATCACCTGCACGCCACGGTCAACGCCCATTTCGGCGGCGGCCGAGCACAGACCTGGCTGACCCCGAACGGGCCGGTCGACGCGAAGATCATCTACGACAACTACTCGCTCGGGTTGGGCATCGTTCGGTTCCCCAGCGAGCTGGTCGCCACCGTCCAGGTCACCGGGCAGACTCCGGTCGACGAGGACTACACCGACTACTTCTACACCCAAGCTTCCATCCGCGAACCGGGCGACACTGGCGACGCACCCACCGGTCGCGCCGCCAAATTTTTGGCGCTGCAGCAAGAGGTCATCAAGCAGGACTTCTTCACGTGGGAGAACATGAAGTATCTGGAAAAGCCGAATCTGGCTCCCGAGGAGGCGCACGACTATGCGGCGCTACGGCGGTGGGCGCACCGCTTCTATCCGGGAGAACAACGCTCGCCTGAGGACTTCGGCTACACCGCCAATGGCGAGCCGGACCCGGCGGCCGCCCCGGCTTGATGTGCGCTGACCGGAGCGGGCCCCTCGGGCCCTCCGATTTCGGCGTCGATAGTTTCACCGTGTCTGCTGTGCTGGATCGGCGGGCCGAGCAGTACCCCGATCGCGTGATGATGGCGATCGCCGGGACCGACGTGACTTTCGAACAGATGCGGCGACGCTCCTGCGCGGCGGCCAATGCTCTGCTGGACTTGGGTATCGGGCCGGGAGACTGCGTCGCGTTGTTCACCGCGACGTGTCCGGAATGGGTCTACTTCTGGTTGGGCGCCGCGCGCATAGGTGCGGTGACCGCAGCCGTGAATGCCGCCAACAAGGGCGACTTCTTGCTGCACGCGCTTCGATTGTCGCGGGCGAAAGCGGTCATCACCGACACCGAACGGCGATCCCGGGTCGCTGAGGTGGCTGAACGATTGCCCGAGTTGAGCAGCATTGTGGTCCAAGGTGATCCGCTCGACGAAGTGCTCCATTGCGCAGCGATGGGCACCGAGGGCGAGTACGTCGGCAACGGCGGGGATGTCGGGTCGTTGTTCTTCACGTCGGGCACCACCGGGGCGTCGAAAGCGGTTGCCACCACTTGGCATTACCTGTTCACCACGGCCGCGACGGTCGCGTCGGCGTGGGGGTTCGGTTCCGCCGAGGTGCTGTGGACGGCGATGCCGCTGTTTCACCTCAGCGCTGCGCCGTCAGTGCTGGCGCCGATGCTCGTCGGCGGGACAACGGTACTGGCGCCGGCTTTTCATCCCGGGTCGGTCTGGGACGAGGTGCGCGCGTGCGGCGCTGTCGGATTCGCCGGTGCCGGTGCAATGGTCTCGATGCTCCTGCGGCAGCCGCCCGATCCACGCGATGCGCAGTTGCCGCTGCGGTTCATCTCCGCCGCGCCGATTGATGCTTCGGTGTACCGCGATATCGAAAAGCGCTACGGATGCCGAATCGTCACCATGTACGGCATGACCGAGGCTTTTCCGATCGCGGTCAAAGGTGTTGCCGACGAAGGCGTGCCCGGAACGTCGGGCCAGCCTAATCCCAGTTTCGACGTGCGGATCGTCGATCCGGCCGGCGAGCCCGTCCCGGACGGATCGGTGGGCGAGATCGCTTGTCGGCCCCGCTACCCGCACGTCATGAGCGAGGGTTACGTGAACGGTGAAGGTGGCGTCGACCCGCACCCGCCGTGGTTTCGCACCGGGGATCTCGGCGTGCTGGACAGCGACCAGAATCTGACTTATGTGGACCGGCTGAAGGATTCGTTGCGCCGTCGCGGCGAAAACGTCTCATCGGTCGAGGTCGAGACCGTGGTGATGGGTCATCCCGCGGTGCTCGAAGCCGCGGCGGTCGGTGTGCCCAGCGACCTCGGTGAGGACGACATCCTGCTGGTCGTCGCGGTGCGACCGGACTCCGCGCTGGATTACCCGGACCTGCTGGACTTCTGCAGTGCCCGAATGCCGTACTTCTGCGTGCCGCGATACGTAGAGGTAGTCGGCGAGTTGCCGAAGACCATCATCGGGCGGGTCCGCAAGGATATTCTTCGCAGCCGAGGTGTCGGACCCAGCGCCTGGGACCGCGAAAGTCACGGATACATCGTCAGCCGGTAAGACAGGGAGAAAACAGATGGCCATGACCTACCAACAGCAGTACGTACTCGACGGTGCGGCGGGGCGCGACGCCATCTTGAATCTGACCGCACGGCACAACCGATGCTATTCGGACGGCGACCGCACCAGCTGGATTACCACATTTCGGCACTCTGGCGCCCGTTTCACCCGCGACGGTGAGAAATTCACCGATCTGGGTGCTGCCTTCGACGGCGGCGCGGGAAGGCTGGTCACCATCGATCACGAAATCACCGTCGACGGCATCAACGCGACACAGCGCTGCGTCGCACTGCTTTTCGCCATCGGCGAGGATGGCACGACCAGCTTGCGCGCCACCGGAAGCTACCGGGACCAACTCATTTATGAACGCGGCGGCTGGTACTTCGCTTCCCGCGAGCTCGAATGGGATTCGGTCTCGAGCGGGCATTCGCTCACGGTGTGACGGAAGCGGCATCCTTGGTGACAACACCCATCAGCTACCGGTTGGCGTTCGGTACCTATGAGGAGGCCCTGCGGATGGTCGGTGTGGCAACCGAGCCAAGAACTGCGGGGACAGTGGTCAGTGCGGCCCGGATCCAGATGTTCGCCGCGACCGTCCGTGACGGCAATCCGTCGTATTGGGACGTCGAATTCGCCACGAGCACCTGGGGAGGACTCTTGGCGCCACCGGCGCTGCTGATGGGGTGGCTGACGCCGCCGCCCTGGGAGCCGACCGGGCAACCGCCGGTGTCGGCCATCGCCATCCGGGTGCCGTTGCCCGGGACCACGTTTATCAATGCGGCCAACGAGGCCGAATTTCCGCTGCCCATCATCGAGGGTGACCGGCTGAGTGTCGTCGAGGAAGTGGTGTCGGTGTCACCGGAGAAACGAACCCGGCTCGGTGTCGGCCATTTCGTCGAGACGTTGGACACTTTCACCCGCCAAGACGGTGCGGTGGTGGCCACGAACCGGAACACTCTGTTTCGCTTCACCCCCGATACGCCGTCATGACCGTGGACTGGGAGCGGATCAATATTCCGTGTGATCTGCCCGAGGTACGCGATGAGATCAGCTACCAGCGGGTGGTGATGAACTCCGGAGCGACGTGGGACTACTTCCCGGGCCACTTCGATCCCACCTATGCCGAAAGCCAAGGCCATCCAACGATTTTCGTCAACACGATGCACCTCGCCGGTTTCGCCGACCGCATCGCGACCGATTGGGCCGGCCCGGACAGCCGGGTAGTGCGGCGGAAGATGAGGTTAGTCGGCTCGATCTATGCCGGCGACACGATGGTGGGCCGGGGACGCGTCGTCGCCAAGCGCCGCGACACCGCCGTCGAACCCCCGCGCTACCTGCTCGATGTGCAGATCGACGTGACCAACCAACGCGGTGAGCTGTGCTGTCCGGTCGAGCTCACCCTGCAGCTACCCGGGTAATTGCAGTGGCCGATGGCTTGGGCGAACGACACCTGGCGGTGTGCCGAAGGTTCGGCGAGTCGGTTCGCGCGGCGAACGGAAAATGGGATCGTCGCTCGCCCTGCGACGCGTGGGATGCCAGGGGAGTGCTGGAGCACGTCATCGGTTTTCACGACGTACTGCTGCTGCGCCC
>Ga0187781_10002085_pt1 | contig 15288 bp, 10 predicted proteins | sample 0715_SJ02_MP02_2_FD_132447 | JGI IMG/M metagenome (GOLD analysis project Ga0187781, IMG submission 132447) | Tropical peat soil microbial communities from peatlands in Department of Meta, Colombia - 0715_SJ02_MP02_20_MG | ecosystem: Environmental > Terrestrial > Soil > Wetlands > Peat | place...
CCGCTGCTTACGGGGTGCTCAAGGCCTACTGGGTGTTCGGTGGCACAGCCCTGTGGGAGATTGCTCCGCTCTCTCAATCCATGGTCGAGAAGGAGCGGTCGCTCACCGCCCCTAGCTGGTTCGTGATCGTAGATGCCGCCACCGTGGCGCTCGCGGCGGCGGGCGTCTTTTTCGCCCTGGCGACCGTGCGGCCACGGCGGTGGCTGCTGGTGTGGCCGGTCGGTTGCTCGCTGTGGCCGCTGGCCGCGCTGATGGTGCTGCGCGCCGTGCCGGCGGCCTTCGGTGACATGCACCAGCTTGCCACTGGTGGCTGCCCGCACGACCTATGCAATACGTAGCAGCTCGTGAATCCTGTTGCAGACAAAACCTGTTTAGCGACGGGCCCTACCGACCAAGTGCGCCCCGTGGCCATCGCGTAGTCAGCTGAAGAGTCGGTCCATTACTTCGGCGCCGCGGCGCAGTTCGGGGACGATTACCTTCCTGTAGACCGTCTCGGTGGTCAGGGTGCCCTTGTGGCCAACGAGGTCGGCGATGTCTTCGAGCGGCACTCCATCGGAGCTGAGCAGGGAGACGAACGTGTGCCGGAGCTCTCGGGGCACCCAGCCGGTTCCCAGGCCCGCTGCCTCCGTGATCTTCCGAAACTCGCGCAGTACGTTGTGACGATCCAGGGGCGTCCCGATCGACGACGCGAAGACCAGGCCGTGGTCCTGCCACAGCGCTCCGGCCTTGAGCCGGTCGGCAGCCTGAAGCTTGTGGTGCTCACGGAGCGCCTGAACGGCCAACTGCGGCAGCCCCAGGACACGCCGGCTCTTCCGCGTCTTGGTGTCGCCGGTGACCCGGACGGAGCGGTAGACCGCGACGGCGGCAGCATCGAGGTCGACCTCGGTCCACCGAAGCGCTCGAAGCTCCTCGGTCCGCAGGCCCGTCATCACCGACAGGACCATGTAGGCGTGCAGACGGGAATCCCGAGAGGCATTCAGCAACACCTGCGCTTGCGCCAAAGTCAGGCTCTTGGACGGACGGCCTGCTGTACCCCTTGGAGGCTTGACGACCGCCGCCACATTCCGGCCGACCAGGTCACGGACCTCGGCGTGCCGGATGGCCCGCTCCAGGCAGTTGCACAGGATCTGGAGAGTTCGGGTCGACAGCCGGTCGGCCAGCGCGTCCAGAGTCTGCTGGACATCCCCGGCGGTGAGCTCCCTGAGCCTAATGTCGCCCAGAGGTTCCCGCAGCGGCTTGAGGTGTCCCGGTAGAGCTCCCTGGTCCGGTCCGACCTGCCGCTCAGCCCGCCAGCCAGCCAGTCATCCAGAGCGTTGCCGACCGTGTAGGTCGCGCTGGACCGGACCCCGTTGTCCAGCTCCTGACGCAGCTGCCTGAGCTTGGCCTTGACGGCCGTCTTGGTCCGGCCGGTCACGGTCTTGCGGACGCGCTTGCCCGCCTTGTACCCGAGGGAGACGGCGCCGACCCAGTGGTCATTGGCTTGGTCGAAGTAGATCGAGTCCTCGCCATGGCCGCGCCGAGGCCGAGGTTCTGCCATGCCTCACACGATACCGTTTGGCTCTTGGTTTGGCTCTTACCCGGGAAGCCAGGAAGTCGTTGCTCAGCGGCGAATGTGCCGTCTAGCTGGAGACATATGGTGGGCGCAACTGGGTTCGAACCAGTGACCCCTCGCTTGTAAGGCGAGTGCTCTACCACTGAGCTATGCGCCCTTGATGTTCACTATCGTGTGTACCTGGATCGCAGTTAGCGTACCGGTCCCGGCGTGGTGGCCGCACCCGATGCTCCGCCGAGCAAGGGCCACGTCAGCCTGGTCACGTGATCGTCTCGGCCGGAGAGCCGGGGGGTTTGAGCTTGGCCGGGATCAGCCCGCGATGTAGCGTTGCCTAAGCGGATGCGAGCCGACACGCAAGGACAGGGGAAAAATGTGTCCGCGGACATTCCCGAGATGCGGGCGTCTGATGCGGACCGGGATCGGGTCGTAGACGTACTGCGAGGCGCCTTGGGGGACGGCCGGCTTACGGCCGACGAGTTCGAGGAGCGCGTAGGAGCCGCCTTGTCCTCTCGGACGCTTGGTGAGCTGGCCGCGCTAACCGCCGACCTGGTGGCCGGTCCTGGCCGGTCGGGCGCGGTAGCCGCGCAGGCCGAGGATGTGGTCCGGATCGACCAGCGAGGAGGTTCGGTCCGGCGCACGGGGGGTTGGGTCGTTCCGCGGCGACTGGAGCTGCGCTCATCGTGGTGCGACGTGACGCTCGACTTCACCGAGGCGGTCATCCTGGCTGACACGCTGCTCGTCGACATGAACATGCGGGGCGGATCCCTGATCCTGGTGGCCGGGCCAGGCATCGTGGTGGATGTCGGTACTCTGGCTGCGCGCTACACCGACGTCGAGGTCCGCTCGGAGGCCGAAGCGGGCGCACCGGTCATTCTTCGTGTGCAGCTCACCGGCCGAATGCGTTACGGCTACATCGGGACGCGGTCGCGGGTCAGTGAATAACCGGGCCGCGAGAGCATCCCGGTGGGCTTGAGGGCCGCCGGTCAGGCGCTCGGCGGACCAGGCGCGCCGATAGTACAGCTGTGCCTCATGCTCCTGGGTGAAGCCGATGTCGCCAAACAGGCCGATAGCGGCCTCGGCCGCGCGGCGGTAGGACTCGCCGGCCTGAAGGGCGGCGACGTGGGCCGCCTTCTGGGCGTCGGCCGCGCTTACGTCGGCTGCGGCCGCAGCGTACCGTGCGGCGGCCGAGACATACTCCAGGTCGGCGAGCATGTCGACGCAGAAGCTGGCCACCGCCTCGAAAGAGCCGACCGGGCGCTCGGACTGGTCCTGGTCCCTGACGTAAGCCAGACTGGCGTCCAGGCACCAGCCGATGCCGCCCGCGGCCTCGGCGGCGGTGGCGATCAGGAACTCGCGCTCGGCCCGGGCCAGGGCCGCGGCCGCGTCCTTGGTGAGCAGCACGGCCGGGGCCGCCTCGAAGGTGATGATGCTGACCCGGCGGGTCAGGTCCAGGTCCAGCTGACGGGACATCTCCAGGCCCGGGGATCCCGTTTCGGCCAGGAACATCGCGAGGCCTGACTCGGTCACCGCCGGGGCGATGATGATGTTCGCCACGTGGGCCGCGACGACATACCACCGGCGGCCGGACAGCCGCCAGCCGCCAGTCCCGTAGTCGGCCCGGAGGCCGCCGGGACCGGGGGCCCAGTAGCCAGCATCGTTGGCGGCCGCCACCGTCCCGGCCACCGTCCCGGCGGCCAGCCGCGGGAGCCACTGCTCGCAGGCTTGGCGGTGACCCGTCGCCAGCAGCGCTGCGGCCGCCACCGAGCTGGGCAGGAACGGGCCTGGATACAGGGCCCGGCCGAGTTCGATGTGGATCGCGCACGCCTCGACGAGGGACTTGCCGAGCCCGCCGAACTCCTCCGGGATCGTCCAGGCGCCCAGGCTCAGCTCGCGTGCCAGCCGGGCGTGCAACCCGGGATCATAGCCGGGCTGGCTGTCCAGCGCGCTGCGCAGTTCGGCCGAGGACAGCTGGTCGGTGAGGATGGCGCGCAGCGTGTCCTGCTGGGCGTGCTGGTCTTCGCTGACGTCGACCGGCTCCCGAATCGCCATGAGGCCGCTCCTCACACGCGGCACCGCAGACCCGGGAACATCGGCGACGAACCCGGCGAGCCGTCCCATATTCTCAGACAAAGCCCTTCAATTCCGGGCAATCTAGGGACCGGCGCGGTCCGGCTGGGCGAGGTGTCGCGCTTGGTGGCGGAAGCACCACGGCCCGTTCGGCAAAAATAATGAACAGAACCGGGACGGCGGGTCAGGGGGTCACCGAGATGAGCGAACTCGTTCGGTACGAGGCGGGCGAGGAGGTCGCCACCGTTACCCTGGATTCCCCGCACAACCGCAACGCCCTGTCCGCCCAGCTCGTGGCCGAGCTGTCGGCCCGGCTGAGCGAGGCGGGCGCGGACCGGGGAGTGCGGGCGGTCGTGCTCGCGCACACGGGCCGGGTGTTCTGCTCCGGCGCCGACCTGGCCGCCGCGGGCACCGGCTCGCTCGGCGATACGGGGCGCGCGACCCTGGCACTGCTCAGGCTGATCGTGGAGCTGCCCAAGCCGGTCATCGCGCGGATCGCCGGGCACGTGCGGGCGGGCGGCATGGGCATCGTGGGCGCGTGCGACCTGGCCGTCGCGGCGGAGGGCGTGTCGTTCGCATTCACCGAGGCGCGGATCGGCCTGACGCCGGCGATGATCTCGCTGACCACGCTGGACATCATGGATCCGCGCCAGGCCGCCCGGTACTACCTGACCGGCGAGACCTTCGGGGCGTCGCTGGCGGCACAGCTGGGCCTGGTAACGGTGGCGTGCGCCGCCGAGGAACTCGACGGGGTCGTGGACGGGCTGGTGACGCAGATCCGCGAGACCTCGCCGCAGGGAGCGGCGGAGACCAAGAAGCTGCTGACGGCACCGCGGCGGCAGCGGCTCGACGCCCTGGGCCCGGAGATGGCGGCGCTGTCGGCGCGGCTGTTCGGCAGCGAGGAGGCGCAGGAAGGCATCCATGCGTTCCTGGAGAAGCGGGCGCCCGCCTGGCGAGCAACCTAGGGTGGGTTAGGGGGAGAAACAGGGTGAGTTCGGGGGAGAAACTGAGCCAGGTCCGCGGGGACGATGACGATCCGGGAGCGCAGGTACTCGCCCAGGCCCTTGGCCTGCGGGTCAGGCCGGGTCGTGGCGGACACGCCGGGGGCGAGCAGGCCGTGGACGACGAAGTTGAGGGCCAGGAGGTTCGGCAGCTCGTAGCGGTCGACCTCCAGGCCTGCCGCCTCGGTGAGCAACTCGCGGAACGCCTCGACGGTCAGGTGCCGGCGCAGCCAGGCGTAGGCGGCGGGTCTGACCGCCCAGAAGCCCACGTTCGCGTTGCCCCCCTTGTCGCCGGACCGTGCCCCGCACAGCCACCCGAGCGGCAGGGCGACCGGCGGGCCGCTCGGCAGCTCGGGTTCGTCGGCGTCGGGCGGCGGGAAATGGCTGGGAATCGTGCTTGGGACGGATGGTGTGTGCGGGATGACTTGCGGCGGGATGTCCGGCAGGTGGAGCCGCTGGGTCACGGCGTCGGACGGGATGAGGGCGGGCCAGTAGACCCCGTAGGCGCTCGCCCCGGCGGGCAGGGTGGTGGTGTGGAACCCGGCGTATCCGGCCAGGGCGAGTTCGACGATCGCGTCGGAGAACGCCCGGCCCACCTTCCGCTCGTCGGTGTCCTTGACGGTGACGATCAGGTGCGCGTTGGCCAGTTCGTTGGCCGGGGCGTCCGGGCGGTCGAGGCGAAGCAGCCGGACGTCGACCTCCTCGAACCGGGCTCGGCCGCCGAGTTGCTCGAAGAGCAGCCGCTCGGCGTGCTCGGCCTTCTGCTCGACGTCGAGGCCGGTGATGACCATGGTCATCGTGTTGCGGTAGCCGCCGAGCATGTTGAGCGCGACCTTGAGACCGTCGGTCGGCGGGCTGCCGCGGGTACCGGTCAGCGTGACCCGGTCCGGGCCGGACTGCTCGAGGCGGATGGTGTCGAAGTGCGCGACCACGTCGGGGTTGAGGTAGGCCGGTTCGCCGATCTCATACAGCAGCTGGGCGGTGACGGTGCCGGTCGAGACGAGCCCGCCGGTGCCGTCGTGCTTGGTGATGACGCTGCTCCCGTCGGCGGCGACCTCGGCGATCGGGAACCCCGGGTAGCGGCGGTCGGTGATCTCGTCCAGGAAACTGTAGTTGCCGCCGGTGGCCTGCGCGCCGCACTCGATGACGTGCCCGGCGGCGACCGCGCCGGCCAGGGCGTCCCAGTCGTCGCGGCGCCAGCCGTGCCACCAGGCGGCGGGCCCGCTGACCAGGCTCGCGTCGGTCACCCGGCCGCAGACGACGACGTCCGCGCCGGCCTGCAGCGCCGCCGTGATGCCCCAGCCGCCGAGGTAGGCGTTCGCGGTGACCACGGGGAGTGCGGCCTTGGCCAGCGGCACGCCGGTGTCGAGGTTGGTGAACTCGTGGCCTTCGGCCTGCAGGTCCTTGATGGCCAGGGCCAGGTCGTCGCCGGAGAGATAGGCCACCCGGGCGCTCGGGGCCAGCTCGGCGAGCTTGGCCGCCAGGCTCTCGGGGTTGAGGCCGCCGGCGTTGGCGACAACCTTGATGCCGCGCTCGAGGCACGTGCCGAGCACGTCCTCCATCTGGCGCAAGAACGTGGTGGCGTAGCCGAGGCTTTCGTCCCTGCGGCGCGCTTTCCACAGGATCAGCATGGTGAGCTCGGCCAGATAGTCGCCGGTCAGCACGTCGATCGGGTCGGAACCCTGCTCCAGCATCTCCCGGGCGGCCGCGAAGTGGTCGCCGTAAAACCCCGAGCAGTTCGCGATGCGGACGGGCCTATTCATGCGCGTGTGCTTTCCGGGTCGGCTGCCGGCCGGGGCCGGGCGGGCCGGCAAAGGCCTGGGCGATGGCCATCCATTCCCGCGCAGCGGGTCCGTTGACGGTCAGGGCGAGATCGTCGCGGTGCCTGCGCTGGGTCACCAGCAGGCAGAAGTCCAGGGCCGTTCCCGTGACCCGGTCGGTGGCGTCGTCCGGGCCCCAGGTCCACAGCGTGCCGTCCGGGGCGGTCAGCTCGACGCGGACCGGGGTGTCCGGCGGGGTCTGGCCGCGGGCGGCATAGCTGTAGGCGCGTGCTCCTACGCCGATGTGCGCGACATGGCGCAGGCGGCTGGTGGGCTCGCGCGTGACGCCGAGGGCGTCCGCGATGTCCTGGGTGTGTGCCCACGTCTCCATGAGCCGGGCGGTCAGCGACGACGCGGCGCTCATCGGCGGCCCGAACCAGGGCAGGCGTTGGCGCGGATCGAGCTTCGCGAAGGTCTCGAGCAGTTCGGCGCGGGCGCCCTCGAACCAGGCCAGCACCTGGGCGCCGACGCGGTCGCGGTAGCGGGCGGCGATGGTGTCCGCGTCGATGCCGCCGGCCAGCGCCGCGGCGAGTTCGGCACGGAATTCGTCGGGCCGAACCGCGGAGCGGACCGCGGCCTCGTCGAAGTAAGCGAGGTGGCCGATCTGGTCGGCGATGTCCCAGCCGGCGGCCGGCGTCGGCGTGTGCCAGCCGGGCTCGTCGAGGCCCGCCACCAGGGCGAGGGTGACGGCCGACTCGGCGGCGAGATCCGCGGCAAGCGCGGCCATGTCTACTGGCATGGCTCCACCACCGCGAGGACCTGGCCGGTGCTGACCTGCTCCCCGGCCTTGGCCCGGAGTTCGGCGACCACGCCGTGGGCGGGCGCGGCCACGGTTTGCTCCATCTTCATCGCCTCCAGGATGAGCAGCGGCTGACCCGCGGTGACGGTTGTTCCCGCCTCGACCAGGACGCGCCGGACCAGGCCGGGCATCGGTGCGAGCAGCGACCCGGCGGGCGCCAGTTTCTCCGGATCGCCGAACCTCGGCACCTCGGTCAGGGCGCTGGACCCGTCGCTGGCGTCGACGTACGCGTCGGGGCCGACCCGGTGCACCCGGTAGACCCGCCGGGTGCCGTCGACCTCCAGGTCGACCCGGTCCGGGCCGGATGCGCGGATTCGTGTGGCGTCCCCGAGCGGCACGCCGTTGACCGACGCCCGGACGGTGTCGCCGACGACGCGGTAGGCGACGTCGTACCGCTCCCCCGCCGCGGCGTAGCTGACCTGCTGCGGCGCGGAGAAGACGTTGCGCCAGCCCGAGGGCAGCGTACGCAGGACCGGGGCCTCGGCGCGGTTGACCGCCTGGCGGGCCAGCGCCGCGACCAGCGCATGTCGTGTCGCCGTGGCGTTCGTGGCCGTCGATTGGGCCAGGGTGGCCGGATCGTGGCGGATTAGATAGCCGGTATCGGTGGCTCCGGCCAGGAAGTCCGGCTCGCGCAGGATCGCCCCCAGCAGGTCGCGGTTGGTGGTCACGCCGTGGATCTGGGCTGCGCGAAGGGCCCGGGCCAGGCGCCGAGCGGCGTCGGCCCGGGTGCGGCCGTGGGCGATCACCTTGGCCAGCATCGCATCGTAGTGCGGGCTGACCACCGACCCGTCGCTGAACCCTGTATCCACGCGGAGGCCGGGGCCGGGCGGGATCGCGAAGCGGTGCAGAGGGCCGGTGACCGGCAGGAAGCCGGCCGGGACGTCCTCGGCGTACAGGCGGGCCTCGATGGCGTGGCCGCTGAGCCTGGCCTGGCGGGCCTCGGGCGGCAGCGGCTCGCCCTCGGCGATGCGCAACTGCAGCTCTACCAGGTCCAGGCCGGTGACCGCCTCGGTGACCGGATGCTCGACCTGCAGCCGGGTGTTCATCTCCAGGAAGTAGAACGACCCGTCGCGGTCGAGCACGAACTCGACGGTGCCCGCGCCCGTGTAGCCGACCGCCTGGCCGGCGGTCACGGCCGCGGCGGTCAGCGCGTCGCGCAGCTCGCCGTCGACGGCTGGCGATGGAGATTCCTCCACGATCTTCTGGTAGCGCCGCTGGATCGAGCACTCACGCTCGAACAGGTGGATCACCTCGCCGTGGGCGTCGCCCAGGATCTGCACCTCGACGTGGCGCGGATCGGGGATGTAGCGCTCACCGAACACGGAGCCGTCGCCGAACGCGGCGGCCGCCTCGCGGCGCGCGGCGCTGACCGCCTCGGCGAGCCCGGCCGGATCGGTGACCAGCCGCATGCCGCGCCCGCCGCCGCCGAAGGCCGCCTTGACCAGGAGCGGGAAACCGATCTCCGCGGCGGCGTGCTCCTGGGCGCCCTCGACGTCCAGGGGCACGCCGGGCAGCACCGGGACGCCGGCCGCGGCCATCATGGCCTTGGCAGCGACCTTGTCGCCCATGGCCTCGATCGTGGCGGGAGCCGGGCCGACGAAGATCAGGCCCGCGTCGCCGCAGGCCCGGGCGAACGCGGCGTTCTCGGACAGGAACCCGTAGCCGGGGTGCACGGCGCCGGCTGCTGTCTGGGTAGCCGCGGCAATGATCAGGTCGCCGCGCAGGTAGGTATCGGCGGGCGCCGCTCCGGGCAGCCGGACGGCCTCGTCGGCCAGCGTGACGAAGGGGGCGTCCGCGTCCGGGTCGGAGTAGACGGCGACGGTGGCGATGCCCAGGCCGTGCGCGGTCCTTATCACCCTGGCCGCGATCTCGCCGCGGTTGGCGATGAGCAGCTTATTGATGGTCACTGGCGTCACATCCGGAACACGCCGAAGCCGCGGCGGCCAGCCACGGGGCCGGAATGCACGGCCGACAGGGTCAGGCCCAGGACGGTACGGGTGTCGCGCGGGTCGATGACGCCGTCGTCGTACAGCCGCGCGGTGACGAAGAAGGCGTGCGATTCGGCCTCGATCTGGGCCTCGATCGCGGCCGTGCGAGCCCGGTCCGCCTCCTCGTCGAACGGCCGCCCGGTGGCTTGGGCCGAGGCCCGGCCGACGATGGACAGCACGCCGGCCAGCTGGGCGGCGCCCATCACGGCGAGTTTGGCGCCGGGCCAGGCGAAGATGAACCGCGGGTCGAAGGCGCGGCCGGACATGCCGTAGTTGCCGGCGCCGAACGAGGAGGCCATGGTGATGGTGAGGTGCGGGACGGCCGAGTTGGTCACCGCGTTGATCATCTTGGCGCCGTCCTTGAGGATGCCGCCCTGTTCGTAGCTCGCGCCCACCATGTAACCGGTGGTGTTCTGCAGGAACACCAGGGGCGTGTCGGTCTGGTTGGCCAGCAGGATGAACTCGGCAGCCTTCTGCGACTCCTCGCTGAACAGCACACCGCGGTGGTTGGCCAGCTCCCCGACCGGGTAACCGTGGACGCGGGCCCAGCCGGTGACCAGCGAGGTACCGTACAGCGGCTTGTACTCATCGAAGTCCGAGTCGTCGACCACGCGGGCGAGTACCTCCCGCGGGTCGAACGGCACCTTCACGTCGGCGGAGACAATGCCGAGGATCTCGTCGGGGTCATACCGTGGCTCCGTCGCGGGCCCCGGTGGCGGGCCCTGCTTGCGCCAGTTGATCCGGGCCATGATGGCCCGGCCGATGCGGACCGCGTCGTGCTCGTCGACGGCGAAGTAGTCCGACAGGCCCGAGACCCGGGAGTGCATCTCGGCCCCGCCGAGCGACTCGTCGTCGGCCTCCTCGCCGGTGGCCATCTTGACCAGCGGCGGGCCGCCCAGGAACACCTTGGCCCGCCGGTCCACCAGGACCGCGTAGTCGCACATGCCCGGCACGTACGCGCCGCCGGCGGTGGAGTTGCCGAACACCAGGGCCACCGTGGGCACCGCGTTCGCGGACAGCTCGGTGAGCTCGTGGAAGGTCCGGCCGCCCGGGACGAACAGGTCGGCCTGCGTCGGCAGGTCCGCGCCGCCGGATTCCACCAGGTTGATCACCGGTAGCCGGTTGGTCCGCGCGATCTCCAGCGCGCGCAGGCCCTTGCGCAGTGAGTACGGGTTCGCCGCGCCGCCGCGGACAGTCGGGTCATGCGCGACGATCATGCACTCGACGCCGGAAACCACGCCGACGCCGGTCACCATGCTGGCCCCGACGGTGAACTCGGTCCCCCAGGCGGCGAGCGAGGACAGCTCGAGGAACGGGCTGTCCGGGTCGAGCAGCAGCTCGATCCGCTCCCGCGCCAGCAGCTTGCCCCGGTCCCGGTGCCGCTGCTGGTAGCGTTCGCCGCCGCCCGCGATGGCCAGCTCGAGCTGGGTGTTCAGCTGATCGATCAGGGCGAGCTGCGCCTGCCGGTTGGCCTGGTAGGTCTCGTCGCGGAGATCGACATGGGAGGTGAGGACCGGCACCGAGGCTCCTAGCAGGACCGGGGCAGGCCCAGGCTGTGCTGGGCGACGAAGTTGAGGATCATCTCCCGGTGTTCGGCGGATTCTGCGAAGTCCACGCCGCCCCTCCCGCAGATTGTTACTCATCGTTCAGTAGTGACCTTAACGCCTAGGTGCCCCCTAGTTGAGGGGGGCGGGAACCACGGTCCGTTCGGGAAATTGAATCTTTCCGCCGGGCCGGCGCGGCTTATCCTGTCCTTACCTGGGCCGTGACGGGAGACCAAGTAGCCGGGGTGTGCTGCCGCTCAGAGAGCCGCCGCCAGCTGTGAAGGCGGACGGCAGACCCCGAGGTGAAGACACCTTCCCAGCCCAGGCCGCTGGCCCCGTAACGGCCGCCGAGGCTGGCGCGTCCGCGCCGGCGAAGGTGCGGTGGCACCGCGACCTAGCCCCCGCCCGCACCTCCAGGGCCACCCGCCGAACTGGAGGTGATGATCATGCCGTCCGTCCGCACTCTTGCCGCTCAGCTGCCGCAAGCTCCTCCCGGTAGTCGGGTCCGGGTCGAGGGCTGGGTCCACCGCCGCCGGGTCCTGGCTACGGTGACGTTCCTGGTGGTGCGGGACCGTTCGGGCCTGGCACAGGTCGTTGTCCGTGACCATCAAGGGCTCGAGGCCGCACGGCGGTGCGGCGAGGAGACGGTCATCTCGGTGATCGGCGTCGCCACCCGCAACCCGGACGCGCCGGGCGGTGTCGAGGTGAACGAGCCGCTGATCACGCTGCTGAGCGAGCCCGCGCCACCCCCGCCGGTCGACCTATGGCGGCCTACCCTGGACGCCGGACTGGCGACGACGCTCGACCACGCCGCGGTGTCCTGGCGGCATCCGGCGCGACGCGCGAGGTGGCAACTGGCCGCGGCGTCGCTGAATGGCTTCCGGGCGGCGCTGGACGGCCAGGGCTTCACCGAGATCCAGACCCCCAAGGTCGTCTCGACGGCCACCGAGTCCGGCGCCAACGTATTCCAGGTCGACTACTTCGGGCGCCCGGGCTACCTGGCCCAGTCACCGCAGTTCTACAAGCAGACGATGGTGGGGGTCTTCGAGCGCGTCTACGAGACCGGCCCGGTGTTCCGGGCCGAGCCACACGACACCGCCCGGCACCTGGCCGAATACGTATCGCTCGATGCCGAGGTGGGCTTCATCTCTAATCACCGCGACGTACTGGCCATGCTCAGGCATGCGCTGGTGGGCATGACCGCGGGGGTCCGGCTGCTGGCCCAGCACGCCGCTGACCTGCTCGGCATCACGATCCCCGTGGTTCCCGAGCAGATCCCGGTGATCCACTTCAGCGAGGCGCTGAGGCTCGCGGGCGCGTCGCCGGACGAGCCTGACCTCGCGCCCGCGCACGAACGGGCGGTCGGCCGGTGGGCCGCCGAAACCCATGGCAGCGAGTTCGTCGCGGTGGAGGGCTACCCGATGCGCAAGCGCCCCTTCTATACTCATCCGCAGCCGGGCGACGAACGCTGGTCCAACAGCTTCGACCTGCTGTTCCGTGGCGTCGAACTCGTGACGGGCGGACAGCGGCTGCACCGTCACTCCGACTACGTGGCGGCGATCCTGGCTCGGGGCGAGGACCCTTCGGCCTACTCGGACTACCTGGAAGCGTTCGTGCACGGCATGCCGCCGCACGGCGGGTTCGCGATCGGGCTGGAGCGGTGGACCGCCCGCCTGGCCCAGGCCGAGAACATCAGGGACGTCACGCTGTTCCCCAGGGACCGCCACCGCCTGACCCCGTGATCCGCGGGCAGGCGGGGCGTTTGGGGCTTGTGGCGCGTGCCGACTGGGCCACCGTCCGGCCTGCTCGCCCCGGGTCTCAACGGCTCACCATCGAGGCCACGGTCAGCATGTGATCGCCCGGTCTCCGGCATGAGCGTGATCGTGTGACGTTACCTCGTCCACAACGAGGTAGCGTCACACGATCACGAGGAACGTGCCCGGGAGGCCGGGCTGCGCCACGATCGCGGGGATCGACCCGTGCCCCACGTACGGGGTCCGCCGACCCGCCGCCCGCTGCTCACCCCGATCTGGGGGTGAGGGTGAGCAGCAGGACGCCTGAGCCGGCGGTGCGCGAGTCGGTCAGGGTGAGCTTGGCGGCGGCCGGCATCGTGTCGGGGAAGACGCGCTTGCCCTGACCCAGGATGACCGGGAAGACCATCAGGCGGTACTCGTCGACCAGCCCGTGCTGAGCGAGCGTGTGCACCAGCCGGGCGCTGCCCTCGACCAGCAGGTCACCGCCCGGCTGATTCTTGATCGCCGCCACCTCGGCCGCGACGTCGCCCCGGACCACGGTCGTGGGGCCCCAGGTCGCTTCGCTGTCGGCCAGGGTGCTGGACACTACGTACTTGTGGATGTTGTTCATCCGCTGGCCGAAGTCGTCGTGGCCCATATCCGGCCACGCGGCGGCGAATCCCTGGTAGGTGACCCGGCCGAGCAACAGCGATTCGGCCGCGAACAGCTCCTCGTACTTGAACTGGTCGCCGTCATTCCCACGGTCGAAATCAAAGGTCCACCGGGGCTCTTCCATGACGCCGTCGAGCGACATGAACTCGGTGACTACGATCCTCACGCCGTTCCTCCCGTGGTTGCGGAGCCGGCTCGGTGCCGTCTCTCATGCCCCATACGAACGGCCGATGCCCGAAATCGACAGGTTCGGCGAACTACGACGGCATGCAGCCGAGCATCGCTACTGGCCAGCCTGACGATCATGGTACTAATGTAAGTAGCACTAATAGCTTATCGAGGATCAACCACGACAGCGTAGTTGGCGGAGATCATAGAGCAGGTATGCATGAAGACTGCCCCGCCTGGCTGGCTTCCGCGAGCAGACCCGGAAGCCCTGATCAAGGAGGCGCGCAGGCGGCAACGCCGACGCCATATGGCGATGGGTCTGGCGCTCGTCGTAATCCTGGGCGGAGCGACCGGCATCACGGTCAACCTGACCGCGGCCGGAAGTCATGGTCCGCGAGGTTCGCCTTCGCCGTCGCCCAAGGTCGAAAATACGCCGTCATCCGGGGCGTTCGCGCAGTCCGTGCTGCCTCCGTTCTTCGCCGATGCGGTGACCACAGGCGAAGGCAACGGGCCGCTTCAGGTACGGGTATCGGCGAGCGGCAGGCTGGTGGCGCAGGAACGGAACGGGGCGGGGGTGTCCGCGCTGGCCGCGGCGGGTACCGATAGCTTCCTTATCGCGTTGCAGGTAGGCGATGGATGCGCGACCCGGATGTACCGGGTCCAGCTCGGTGACCGGGGGCGCCCCGGCCGTCTTTCACCGCTGGGCCCTGAGCTGCACGGCTTGGTATGGTCGCTGGCCGGAAGTGCGGGCGACAGGGTAATCAGCTATGCCGTCAGCGGCTGCGCCAAGGGTGACCCGGGGTATATCGGGGTCTTCGATGCCGGTACCCAACGTTCGCGGCAATGGGGCGGGGTGAACCTGGGCGGTGTGAGCCCGGGAAACGTGGCCATGAACGGGGCGCTGTCGATGTCGGCCGACGGTCGCCTGCTCGCCTTCACCGGCTGGAATATGGCAGGCAGCGGGCTCGACACGAGCCAAGTCGTGCGGGTATTGCCCACCGATGCGCCTGCGGGGAACCTCGCCGAGCGTAGCCGCGTGGTGCTCACCAGGCCGGTTTCCCAGCCTGAACTGGCTGCGGTGAGCCTGAGCCCTAGCGGCGCCTCCATCTACTTGTGCACGCAAACCGGGACCCGGACCGGGCGCGTCACCACCATCGCTTCGTACCGGACCTCCACCGGGGAACTGCAGCAGAACCTGGCCGGTCTTCGGGGCACATCGGGACAGATGGGCTGCTCGATGGCGCTCGACGCCTCTGGCCAGTTCTTGCTCGTCCCGTACTCGCTCGGTCCGGCCGGCCGTCCGGTGCTGAAGGTGGCCGAGATCGACATCGCCGCCAGGACGGTCGCCACCCTGACGATCCAGTTGCCGGGCAGCGCCGGAATGGACTCCCCGACTGGAATGATCGCCGCGTGGTAGCCGGAGATCCGGTTCATGCTGATCGATGCCAGCGCTGCAGATCTGTCCAGAGCCGGCCGAGATCGACGTTGCGTTGGCGCAGGATGCGCACCGATTCGCTGGAAGCGTCGGCGAGCAGGCCCCAGAGCAGGTCTTCACGGTCGATCAGGGTCCGGCGTCCGCGGCGGCTGGCCCATAGGGCGACTTCTATGACCTTTCTGCCGCTCTCGTCGAGCACGATCTCGGCTGCCGGGCCGCTGAGGGTGACGCGAAGCGGGCGGATGCGGGAGCGGTGAAGCCGCCACAGGGAGGGATCGTCCATGCGCGTGGACGTGGCATCAAGGACGCGCCGGCGGACCTCGTCGAGATCGATGCCGAGGGTGGCGAGCAGGTCGCGGTCTTGCCCGGCAGCCGTCCGGGCGCCTATCTCGGCGCGGATCATGGCCGCGGTGATGCCCAGGTCCACCGCCTTGCTCAGCGGCTGGGCCTCGGCGAGTGCCAGGAGGAAGAACTCGGTGCTCAGCCTGCCCCGCCCGTAATCGCTGGCC
>Ga0187781_10002086_pt1 | contig 15288 bp, 4 predicted proteins | sample 0715_SJ02_MP02_2_FD_132447 | JGI IMG/M metagenome (GOLD analysis project Ga0187781, IMG submission 132447) | Tropical peat soil microbial communities from peatlands in Department of Meta, Colombia - 0715_SJ02_MP02_20_MG | ecosystem: Environmental > Terrestrial > Soil > Wetlands > Peat | place...
CAAAACGTTATAGCTGGCCAGCGAAAGGCCGAGAAACCGCCAGGCGGCTTCGTCGCAGCGCACCACGTGGATCGACTGCAGCTGGTTGAGCAGCGGGCCGTTGGCGGTGAAATCGGTCATCGGGCCTGAACAATCGGTGGGGCCGGGCCACCAGTGCCATTCGACGCCGGCGTGGTAGGCGCCGAGCGCGGCGCTGACCAGCATTGCCGCCATGATCGCCAGAAAGCCGACGACGATCAGCGCGCGCGGCGCGCGCACGATCGCGGCAATCGCCAACAGCACCGAGAGCGGAATGACGATGTGGTAGGGCAGGCGCTCTTCCAGGCAGAGCGGACAGGGCCGAAGCTTCAACACATACTGGAAATACCAGGCGCCGAGGATGGTCGCCGCGCTGCCGACGAAGACCGCAAGCGCCGCTGCGACGGCGGGCTCGCGGCGGATCCGCTCGTTCCAGCTTGCCTTCATCGCCACGTCGGTCATCGCTGCACATCCTGCTTGAGGCCGCCGACGCGCCAATGTGCCGATCCTGCAGGCGGATGCAAGGCCGGCCGATCACGCGCCGTTCACGTTGCCGCGGTTTTTCCGCCCTTTGCGGGCGGGACGCGCGCTTCGATTTTTCCTTTTGCCTGAAAGGCATCGGAAGCTATAGAACAGCCGCGATGCCCGTGTGGCGGAACTGGTAGACGCGCACGACTCAAAATCGTGTTCCGCAAGGAGTGGGGGTTCGATTCCCTCCACGGGCACCATCATGGAGTTCCACCGTCGTCGGTCCGAATGTCGGGGCGCTGACGACGGCGAACAATACCGCAGCTGCGGTTCAAACGGCGGTGCAGACGCCGACAGCCGCCAACAACAATAATCAACTCTCGATCATCATCGTCGAGGTCATCGGCTATGGCGGAGAGGGCGGCGACGACAAGCGGCAGCCGGAGAACCAACAACTCAAGAACAACGACAAGCGCGGCAGCTGCGATCCCAACGGCATGTTCCGCGTGCTGGGCAATGGTGCGCTAACCGAGCAAGAGAAGGCCAGCCTGACCGCGGAGGGGGTAGCGGAAATTGAATGAATAATCGGATGCGAATTTACGGGTCATGGTGCCAACGGGCGCTTGGTCCGCGTCGCTTCGCACAACCGCCGCCTAACGTGCCGATGAATACACGGCCCATCGCCGGACGCATCACGGCCTGCGTTCTTCCGAAGTTACGAAAGTGTCATTTTTCGCCGATATCTGTTTCTTGTCGGCTTGTCTGGCGATAGGCAGACTGTTTTTTGTAAGAGCATGTGACGGCAACCTTGCAAAGCGGATTTCTCGCACGTTGAAGTCACCCCCATTGCTGACGCGGCTCTCGTAGTCGACCGGGTCGCCGACTATTATCGGGGCTATGCCAGCCTGAGAATACGCACCAGCCGTGCGCGATTCGCGTGAATCGCAAAGCGCCGTCCACGCCGACTTTGAACGTTGGTGCATCGGCGAGACCGACGCCAGGAGCGACCATAAGGAGCCAGCACACTGAATTGGGCCAGGCGCTCTGAGAGGTGATCTGCGGCAAAATGTGGTAAATCCATCGCCCAAAGCGGATATCCAAAATGGTGCAGGCTTGGGCGAACAACAGGAAAGTTATCGTTTGATCGAAGTGCCGAGCCGTTGTCGCAGTCCTCTGGCGATGCTCGGCGCCAAGTGGGCGGCTTGCAGCCGTGCTAACCGATATCCGATCGCCTGTTTGGTTTTATTGCTCCTGGGTGCAACAGCTTTTTCTCAGGAATCTGCAGTCGTCGCCGAAGACGGATCTAACCTGGGTCGAGCGGCCGCCGCCAAGTCGTTCGACATTCCCTCGCAGGCCCTCGAAGACGCTCTGTACGCCTTCGACGCTGCGACTGGGATAGAGGTAGTCGTCGATGGCCCCACCGTCGCAGGGCATCGATCGACGGCGATCAAAGGCGTCTTTACGCCGGTACAGGCGCTGCGCTCGCTGTTGGCTGGGACGGGGCTCGACGCTAAATTGATCGGCGCTAATGCCATCACGCTTTTACCCGGCGGACTGGAAAAGCGTACCAACAGCTCAGTTTATCGTGACTATTCCGCGCTTGTTCAAACCGCAATCGTTCGCACGCTATGCGCCACGGCGGATACGCGCCCTGGCGATTACCGCATTGCCGTTCAGCTTTGGCTCGGACCGGCTGGTATCATTTCTACGGCCGACTTGTTGAGTTCGACCGGCGATGCGGTACGCGACCAAAGGCTCCGCAGTGTTTTGGCGGGGACTTCGGTTGGAAAGGCGCCACCTCCGACGCTCCCTCAGCCCATTGTCATGGTCATTCTGCCCCGGTCGCCGCAGGACAGCGGCGACTGCAGATAGCCGCAAGAGTCCTGCTCACGCGAATACGACAAAAAAGTATAATAATGCCGCTCTATGTACCGATCTTATGCTTGTCCGTTGAGATCGAACGACGCTGCCCCCGCCGATTCACCGATGCAGTCTTATCAATTTCAGCGGCCTCGAATAGACGCTGACAGTACCCCTCGCAAGTGAGCTCATAGGCCGGCGGCGTTATGGCGGAAACCAGTCAGGCCCTTTTGCTACGCCTGTTCATAAGCAATTACAGTACGTTGAAAGGGCGCTTGGCGCGCCGGCTGGGCTCTGCCGACGCCGCGGACGAGGCATTGCAGGAAGCCTATCTGCGCATGGAACGGATGGGCCAGATTGGCGCGGTTCGGCGTCCGCAATCTTATCTTTTTCAGGTCGCGCTGAATATCGCCGCCGACTTGCGTCGCTCGGAAAAGCGGCGGCTGGCGCGCTCTGAGATCGAACGGGTGTTGCAGCTCGAACAGGACGAACTCGATCCCGAGCGGATTGCCGAGGGGCGTTCATCGGTTGGCGCACTGGTGCGAGCGCTCGACGCGCTGCCGCCGCGCCCGCGGGCCATCCTCGTAGCGGCGCGCCTCGATGGCCTTACCCATGCGGCGATCGCGGCCCGCTTCGGGATTTCGACGCGCCTCGTCGAGCGCGAGCTCAAGCGGGCGCTCGACCATTGCCGCGGCCATCTTGAATTAAAACGTCGACAGACGTTCGGGACGGGCCGCCCGGCGCTGTCTAATGAGTAGCAATCTATCTATTATGGCAGATTGGGCGGGTATGCAGACCGATCAACCTCCTCCTGCGGACACGGCGAAGGACCAAGCTATGGCCTGGGTCATGCGCCTGACTTCAGGACAAGCGACCGTCGAGGATATCGCGGCGCTGAGCCGTTGGCGCGGTGAGAGCGCCGCACATCGTCAGGCATTTGCCGAGGCCAAGTTGCTGTGGGAGACGCTGGGCCCCGCGGCCAAAGAGATTACTGTGCGGGGTGAAGATGTCTGCGGCCTCCGCGCCGATCGACATCTCGGACGCCGCGCCCTGATCGGTGGGGCGATGGCCGCATCGGCCGCAGCTGTGGCCTATTTTGGATCGAGGCCGCCCCTCGGTCTATGGCCCTCATTTGACGAATTGCGAGCCGATTATCGGACCAGGACAGGAGAGCAGCGTCAGCTTACCCTGGCGGATGATGTGTCGCTGCTCCTGAACACGCAGACAAGCATCGATGTCCGGCCTGTGTCGGCCGGGTCTCACGGAATCGAATTGGTTGCCGGGGAGGCTGCAATTACCGCCAACGCTCCTGCGGCCACACCGTTCGTGGTCTTGGCAGCGGGCGGTCGCACCAGCGCATCCATCGCCCGGTTCGATATCCGCCGCGATGGGACGAGTGTTCGCGTCACTAGCCGCGACGGCGCTGTCGAGGTCGGGCGGTATCATCGCTCCGTGACGGTCCCATCCGGGCACCAGGTCACCTATGATGGGCAGGGGCTGGGGCCGGTCTCGCCGGCCGAACTTGCGGTCACGACAGCGTGGCAGAATGGGATGCTGATCTTTCGGCACGAGAAGCTGACGCACGTCATTGCAGAGGTCAATCGCTACCGGCCGGGGCGGATCATTGTGCTCGATGAGAAGTTGGGCGCCCGCGATGTCGTGGCCAGCTTTCACCTCGATCGGATCGACGAGGTTGTCGAGCACGTCGTTCAGGCATTCGGCGCCCAGGCGACGTTCTTGCCGGGCAGCGTAGTCCTCCTGAGCTGAGCGCACATCCTGACCCTCCCGTCGTATGTGGAGGATAACGACGGTGAATAAGTTCTAAAATTTTTCATAAAGCTGTTCGGGGTCGGTCCGAGGGTGGCGGTCTCTTAAGTGAGGGGGCGAGATGCGGTCTCGCTCCCCGGTTGCCGGCCTGATGTCGCAAAGGCGCGGCTCCAACCTTGTTCGGAGAGCGTCGCTATGCCTCATCGTGTCGCCGTCCTTGCTCCCCGCAGCTTTCATACCGCGCTCCTCGCCAGCGTCAGCGCGCTGGCCTTGCTGGTTCATGCCATGCCAGCCGATGCCATGTGTTTGGGCAGGTGCAGCGCGGCGGCAGGATCGACCGCGACCACCGCTGCCGCGATGGCGGCGATCACCTCGGCGCAGCAGGCGGCGCAAGCCACCCAGCAATCGATGAATTCCCTCAGCCGCGCGACGCAAGCCATTCAGGCGATGCAGGCGGCGCAAACCGCTGCGCATAATCTGGCGGTCAGTTCGTCGTCCACGTCGACGGCCGGACTTCCCGCTGTTACCGACGGGCTTTCCCCTGGGGGCCTGATCGTCGACCCGCGGATCGGTGCCGACGCCAATCTCTGGGTCAATGCCAATCTGCCGACCCAGAGCACAAGCAACGGCGTGACCACGGTCACCATTCAGCAGACGGCGCAGCGCGCGGTCTTGACCTGGCAGCAGTTCAACGTCGGCAAGAACACGATCGTCGACTTCGATCAGAGCGGCGGCAACTCCGCCAATGGTAACAGCTGGGTGGCGCTTAACCGCATCGATGCCACCGGATCGCCGAGCCAGATCCTCGGGCAGATCAACGCCCAGGGCACGGTGCTGATTATCAATCCAAACGGCATCATCTTCACCGGTTCGAGCCAGATCAATGTCCACACGCTGATCGCCTCGGCAATGGACATCAACAGTTTCTCCAACAACGGCACCAATGTCGGCGTCTTCAACTCGAGCGGCAGCTACACTCAGTTCACCGTCAACGGCGCCTCGTTCCTCGCTCCGGTGAACGAGGACAGCGGCAACACGACGTTCCTCTCCAGCGGCCTTTACGCCAATGGGGGCACCTCCCTGCTGCTGTCCACCGGCAACCTTGCCGGTCAGGCCAATTGGGGAATCGTCGTGCAGCCGGGCGCCTCGATCTCCACCGGTGTTTCCGGCTTCGACAATGGCGGCTATGTCGCCCTGGTCGGGCCGACGGTGAACAATGCCGGCAACATCGCGGTGAACGCCGGCCAGATCATACTTGCTGCCGGCAACAATGTGGTCATCACCCAGCCGGCGGCAAATACCGCCGCCACGAGCTTCACCGTCAACAATCTGCAACCAAACAATACCAGCTTCGTCTATAGCCCGCCGGTCGTCCCCGGCGGGGCGCTGACGGTCAATTCCGGCATCCTCGCTGCAACGCGCGGCAACATCACGCTGGTCGGCGACGAGGTGGAGCAGCTCGGCGTCGCCGAAACCACCACCAGCATCACCCGCGCCGGTTCTATCACCGTACTCGCCAACGGCTCCACGCAGCTCACCGCCAACGTGATTTTTGGCCCCGGCAGCGTTACCGCCATTCTGCCCGAGGAAAACGGCGAAACCATCCCGACCAATTCGGTCTCCACCTTCGTGGCGCCGTCGATCACGATCGGCGCCATCAACATGGACATGCAATCGGGCTCGCTGATCGAAGCGCCCGGCGCCTCCATGACGGTGACTCAGCCCAGCCTCGGGATTCCGCAGACCGGAAGGGTGTTGCTCGAGAGCGGCAGCACCATCGATTTGTCAGGCCTGACCGGCGTCACCGTGCCGATCAGCGAGATGCTCTACACCTTCAAGGTCACCGCCAACGACGTTGCCGATACGCCTTTGGCGCAAAACCTGATCGGCAAGAGCGTCACCATCGATCTTGCGCTCAGCGGCACCCGCGCCGACGGCGAGACCTGGGTCGGCTCGCCGCTGTTCGCTTCCTCCGGCGCCGGCTATATCGGCGACATCCCGCAATCGATCAATCAGCTCCTGACTCGGGGCGGATCGCTGAACGTTACCGCCGGCAGCGATATCGTCACGGCGCCGAACTCCTTGATCAATGTCTCCGGCGGCTGGATTCAGTACGGCGGCGGCAAGGTCACCACGACGCAGTTGCTCGGCGCCGACGGACGCATCTATTCCATCGGCAGCGCCAATCCGTTCATTGCCTATGCCGGCATTGCCGGACAGTTCACGGTCGACCACGCGCATTGGGGTGTCTCGGAGATCTACGCCAGCGGCCTTTTGACCGGCAGCTATTATCAGCCGAGCTATATCGATGGCGTGTCCGCCGGCAGCGTCAGCCTGAGCGCGATCAACCCGGTGCTGGAGGGCAGCATCGTCGGCAACATCGTGGTCGGCACGCGTCAGGTCCAGCTTTCCCAGCTGGCCACGGGAACGGGCGGAGCCCAGCTGACGCCCGACCAACTCCCCACGGGTGCTGCGCTGACCATCAGTCTCTCGAGCGTCCTCACCGGTTCAGCGGCGATCACCGACGATGTCGTTCTCAGCAGCACGGCGCCCGACGTCCTCGGATCGAACTTTACCCTCGCCTCCACGCTGTCTCTGCCGTCTGCGCCGGGCAGCGCCGGCGTGCTCACCTATTCGACCGCGAGCTTGTCGGCATCGAAGCTGGGATCGATCACCATCAAGGGCGCCTATCAGCTATCGATGGACAGCGGCGCCAGCCTGTCGGTGCTGCCCGGCGGCAGCATCACGCTCACCGGCGTCAGCAGCATCGATGGCACGCTCACCGCGCATGCCGGCAGTATCGCCATCACCGGCAATACACCGCAAGCGGGGGCGGGAGCGCCGCCTACCCCGGTCGTGCTGATCGGTCCCGACGCACTGCTCGACGTCAGCGGCTTGTGGGTCAATGATTCCGGCGGCGCCGCCGCCGAAGCCAGCGCCTATGTCAACGGCGGCAAGGTTTCCATCACCACGGTCGCCGAAAGCACCTATACGACGGGCGTCGCGACCGCCCAAGGAATCACCGTCACATCGGTGACCGACGTGACGCAGTCGATCGTGCTCGCTCCCGGCAGCGTGATCGATCTCTCCAGCGGTGGCTATGTCGGCGCCAACGGCGGCCTCGTCTACGGCTCCGACGGATTGCCGAAAGGCAATGGCGGCAGTCTCACGCTCATCACCTATCAGGGCGGTTTCATCGACCATGGCGGCTATGATCCGTCGCTGGGTGGCTATCAAGCCAGCACCGATCCCAGCAAGTCGGAGACCTACCAAGCGTTGGCGCCGACTTGGCCCAACGAACCGAATTTCGCCTCGGTCTATTTCGGCGGCACCATCTATGCCGACGGCTTCAATACCGGCGGCACGCTTACCCTTCAGGTGCCGGCCATCCAGATCGGCGGCGCCGCCGCGCTCACCTCGTATTTCTCGCCGGCATCGGTCGCAAGCCTCGCCAATGCGACCGGCCTGCCGGCTTCGATCTTTGCCCCGTCCGCAACCAATGCCGGCCAGATCACGCTGCCGACGTCGTTCTTCACGACCAGCGGCTTTGCCAAATTCGCGCTGACCAGCACCTATGGCAGTATCGACATTCCTGCCGGCACGACAGTCAATCTGGAGCAGGAAAATTATCTGGTCACGCCGGCCACGGCGCTGCCGCCGACCGGCACGCCGGTGCGCGACTTTGCCGCCGTCGGCCTTCTCCCGTTGACGCTGCGCCAGCCGGAAGGCTTGAGCCTGACTCAACTTCCTTATGCCGACGGCGGCCAGGTCACCGCGACCGCAAGCCAAAACACCATCGTGCTCATTGCCAATCCCACCAGCGACTATGCCGGCATCCTGATCGGCGCCGGCGCCAGCATTGTCGCCGATCCGCAAAGCGCGATCAGTCTGGTCGGCGGCGGGTCGGTGACCGTGCTCGGCGACATTATTGCTCCGGCCGGCAGCATCAGCATCGGCAATAATGGCACGCCGTATAGTGTGACCTACCAGAGCGGCACGCTTTCTGGCCAACCGGTGATCTTTTATTTCACCGGCGGCACCAGCCTGGCGGCGCCGGATGTCTGGATCGGCGCCAATGCGGTGCTCGATGTCGGCGGCACGGTGCTGCCGGCGCTGTCGCTCACGTCCGGTGCAAAGGCCCTGCCGGGTGGCACGTTGACGCTCAGTGGCAGCACTATCGTGGCGCTCGCCGGCTCGATCTTCGATATCGCCGGCGCCAGCGGCACGACCGACATGGTTGCCACGTCGGGCAGTCTGCTTGGCCCGCGCAGCGTGGCCGAGCCGATCTGGAGCAATGGCGGCACGCTGACCTTTTTGGATGGGGGCAATCCGACGAGCTCGAGCTTGCTCTATCCCAGCCTTTATTTTGCCGGCACGATCAAAGCCCAAGGCGGCGCAGCCGAGGCGTCCGGCGGAACGCTCGACATCGGCACGGCCAGCGTGTCGGGCGGCACGGCAACGTTGTCCGGAGGCTATAACACGACCATCATCCAGCAAAGCGGCGACGTCACCAATGCGCTCAATGCGTCGAGCCTGGCAGCCGCCGGCAAGCAATATCCGGTCACGCAGGCGGATCTGACGGCGCTGGCACCGGCGAGCAACGGCACGGCATTCCTCACCGCCGACACGATCAACGGCAGCGGGCTTGATACCGTAACGTTGGCCGGGGCGGTCGCCTTCAGCGGCAATGTGACCGTCAAAATTCCGGACGCGCTTTATCTTTACGGCAATCTCACCTTGTTGCCGGCGGGCGTGACCAATCCGTCCTATGCCGCCACCGCGGTCTCCGGCGGCATCCCGACCATCGGCGCCACCAATGTCACGCTGCAGGCCGGCTATATCCAATGGCTCAGCAATACCAAGGCCGATCCGAAATTGGCCGACGGCACGCTGACGCTCGACGCCAGCGCCCAGATCGACCTCGCCGGCGTTCCCACGGCCAATAACATTCAGCAGCTTAACCTCATCAGCGGCGGCGACATCCGCCTGATCGGCGAGGGGACGCTCTACGAAACCGCATCATCGAGCGGCCTGCCGACCACCGGCATCGGTGGCAATCCGTCGGTCGGCGCGCTTCTGGTTCCCGACAATCTCAGCATCACCGCGCGCGAGGTCTATCCCGAGACCGACACCGCCTTTTTGCTGATCTCGCTCGGCTTGGCGCCAAGCACCGCGCCCGGCACCATCAATACCATCAGCATCGCCTCCAATGGCCGCGCTCCGGTGGCGCCGCTCTCGGCCAACGGCGCCATTTTGGTCGACGCCCCCACCATCGTGCAGGGCGGCGCGCTGTGGGCGCCGCTCGGCACCATCCAGCTCGGCTTCTCTTCGAGCGAGACGCTGCCGGCGATCTTCCTTGCCGGCAGCAATACCAACGATCCCTATAATCCCATCCAGAACGTGGTCTCGATCACATCAGGCCTGTTTTCCAGCAGCCAGATCAGCACGGTCACGACACAGCGCGTGAGATTGAGTTCGGGAAGTCTCACCTCGGTCTCGGCCGCCGGCCTCGACATTCCGTACGGCACGACCGTCGACAATACGAACTGGTCCGAAGGCAGCGTGACGCTCAGCGGTCCACCGGCGAAGTTGATCGCGCTCGGCGGTGCCAATGTCGTCACCGAGGCCGGCGCGGTGATCAATGCCTCCGGCGGCGGCGACATTTATGCCACCGAATTCGTGCCGGGCACCGGTGGCAGCCGCAATGTGCTGACCACGACGACGCAGACCGTCTACGCGCTTGTGCCGGGCTACGACTCTGCTGTCGCTGTTCCCGCCGGCACGGCGGTGACGATCGCCGGCGGCAACGGCATCCCGGCAGGCACCTACGCGCTCTTGCCTGCCACCTATGCCACGCTGCCCGGAGCCTATCGGGTGGTCGTCGTCTCGACCAATACCGGTTCGAATGCCGCATTCAGCGCCGTTATGCCCGACGGCTCGGTCATCATGACCGGCACGCTGACCAACGCCATCACCGGCGCCAAATCTTCGCAGACCTCGCTCCTGGAGATTCAGTCTGGCGCCGTGTGGAGCAAATATTCCGAGATCGACATCACCACCGGCAACAAATATTTCGCCAATCTCGCCGCCAGCAACGGCACCGCCGTGCCGCAATTGCCGATCGATGCCGGCCAGCTCTCGATCGCCGCTGCCACGAGCCTCGTCCTCAACGCCACCAACAATTTCGCGCCCGCCGCCGGCGGCCGCGTCGGCCAGGCCGATATCACCGGCAACAACATTCTGGTGGTCGCCAACGATCTCGCGCAGAGCTTCCAATCGAACAGCGCCTATAACGGCTATCTGTTCCTCGATGCCGACCAGATCAGCGCGCTCGGCGTCGGCAGCGTACTGATCGGTGGCGTGCGTTCGCAGACCACGAGCGGCACGCTGATCACGGCGACGGCGCTCAACCTTGAAGTCGATACCGACGCGGCCCATCCGCTGACCGGACCCGAACTGCTGCTGGTCTCGTTGGCGCCGACCAGCCCCAGCCCCTCTGTGCATGGTATCACCGTCGACGCCGGCAGCGTGATCGCTGCCAACGGCACGGTTCCCGCAAGCTCCGATCAGGCCCTGACCATCGGCGTCAATCCGGTCGCGCAATATAGCAGCACGGGGACGCTGACCGGCTATTCGCCGGGCGTCAGCGGCGACGGCTCGCTGTTGCGGGTGTCGAACGGCACCCTGGTCTCGGTGACGCGCAATTACGTGCCCGGCATCTATACCGGCCCAGGCCCGACACCGACATCGTCATCGCCGCTCGGTAGCCTCACGATCGGCGCCGGCGTGAGCATCAGCGGTAATTCGATCACTCTTGATTCGAGCGGCACCAATACGCTGCCGGCGAGCGCCAATCTGCAGGGACAGAATTTCGACCTCTCCGCCAATATCATCAATCTCGGCGGCGGCAGCGGCGGGCTGGTCCTGTCGCCGGCGCAGATCGGCTTGTTCGCCGGTGCGCAGACCCTGGATCTGCGCAGCGCCTCGGTGTTCAATTTCTACGGCAGCAACAGCTTCGGCGGCAGCGGCGCTCCGATCGGCTCGCTGACCTTCGATGGCAGTGGCTTCTACAGCGACGGCGGTGCGACGACGGTCGTCGCCAACAATATCAGCGTCGTCGACAGCCAGGCTACCGCCAACAGTAACGGCGCCAATACCGGCGGGGCAGGCGGCACGCTCAATCTCGATGCCACCGGCAGCGTCGCCTTCGGCGCCGGCAGCAAAACCTGGTCCGGCTTCGCGGCGGCGAATGTCAGCGGCGGCCAGGACATATTGTTCACCGGCAGCGGCAGTCTCAACGCCGGAAGTGCCAATGTCGCACTGACCGCGCCGGCCGTGATCGCCGATGCCGGCAGTTCGCAGTCACTGACGACAACCGGCACATTGACGATCCAGCCGGCCGCCGGGGCACTGCCTACGCTCGCTGCCACCGACATCGGCGGTACGCTGAAGCTCACCGCCGGCAACATCGCCGACAGCGGCACGATCCTGGCCCAAGGCGGCACGCTCTCGCTGGAGGCGACCTCTGGCGATTTGAACCTCTCAGGCAATGCAGCAATCCGCGCCGGCGGTACCGAGATATCGCTGTTCGGCCTCCTTGAGGACACCCCCGGCGGCTCGGTCTCGCTCGTCTCTGATAAAGGCAACATCAATCTCGGCGTGGGCACGCTGGTCGATGTCTCCGCCGTCGGCGTCGGCTACGCCGGAACGCTTGTCGTTGAAGCCCCGAAAGGGACGGCAACGCTCAACGGCACCCTGCAGGGCAATGCCTCCTTCAACGATACCGGCGGCAACTTCGCGCTCACCGCCAATACGCTCGCCGGTAATCTGCCGCTCTCGGGCTTCACCGGCAGCTTCGCTGTGGAGCTCGGCAACGGCGACATCACCATAGCCGCCGGCCAGACGCTGACCTCCGGCAATGTGCTCTTGGTCGCCAATAACGGCAGTGTCGTCGTCAATGGCACCATCGATGCGTCGGGGCCGACCGGCGGGACGATCGCGCTCTATGGCGCCGGCACCTCGAGCACCGTCACCGACATCAACAACAACACCTACACCACCATCACCGGCGGCGTGACCGTCGGCGCGGGCGCGCAGCTTCTCGCGCGCTATCAGGCGGACAGTCCGAGCGATCCGGCCTACGCCAACGGCGAATCGACCCTGGTGCAGACCGGCGGCACCATCACGCTCGGCACCACCGGCCTGCCCAGCGGTACGCTCAACAGCACGTATGGCTACGAGAACGTCAGCGCGCCGCAAACCATCACGACGAGCGCGGGCCAGCAGACGATCTATAGTTCCGGCACCATCAATGTGGCGGCGGGCGCGGTGTTCGATGTCAGCGGCGGTCCGGGCGGCGCCAATATCAACAATACCGGCGGCACCGTCTATGTCCGTGCTCCGATCCTCACCAACAACAATATCCCGGTCAGCTTCCGCGGTACGGTGGTCACCAATGCGGTCAATGGAGCGCCGAGCGGCAACGGCGTCGTTGCCGAAGCCTATGCAGTGTGGAGCACGACCGATTCCTGCACTCTCATCGCCGGCGGCTGCAATGCCGTCACCACGCTTGCCCAGTTCAATGCTTTGACGCCGGCGCAACAGGCGCAGCTCGAGGCGCATTTCGACGGCATCATCGATCCGGCCGGGTTCTTCGACGGGACGGGCAATCAGCTCATCACGGCAACCGGCGGTCTCTACCCGACCTCGACATATGCGGCACCGGCCGCCGGCGCTTATCTGCCGCATGTCGATTTCTATCAGTATACGCTGCTCAACTTCGTGCAGAATCCGTTCAACGATCCCACCGGCACGACCACCAATACCAATGCCGTGGCCGCCGATTTCGCCGGTGCGCAGATCCGGATTGCCGGGTCTACGACGACGTCGGCGCTGCCATCCTCCATGCTGCAATTGCAGCCGGAGATCGATCTCGTCAATCCGTCGAGCACGATCAATGGCGGCAATATCACTGTCGCCAGCAATTGGAATCTCGGCGCCGGCATCTACAACAGCGGCAGCGGTGCGTTCAGTCTGTTCTACCGAACCACGGCCGGCGCCGAGCCGGGCATTCTGAGCTTGCGCGCCGCCAACAACGTGCAGTTAAACGCCACCATCAGCGATGGGTTCTACGAGGCCAGCGATCCGTTCTTCGCGGTGACGAATCAGTCCAATCTCCAGGATGCCTGCCTCACCGACGCGACTTGCCCGTCAGGGACGACGACAAGCGCGACCGATCTGTACAACACCCGTACGGGATCGTCGAGCTATCCGAATGGTCTGTCAGCTTATATGCCCGGATTGACCAGCATTTCGTCGCCACCGACGTCGTTCCCTTCAGGTTACACACAGGCGACAGAGAATGCGTGGTATGGCGAATATTACTACTATTATGCATTTAATCTGCTGCGGTCGCTCGCCGGTGTCGACAAAGCGGCGACCAGCAAATACATTACGACGATTGCCAGTAACTTCGACAACAATCCTGGCGATTACGCTTCATCCGCAATCTATGCGGCCGCCTACGCCGCAAATTATGCCAATGGCACCTTTGACAACAACCCGAGCGATTACGCCTCTACGGCGATCTACAATCAGGCCAAGACGCTCTATGCCGGCACAACGTTCGACAACAATCCCAACGATTATCCGAGCTATTTCGCTTATTTGACGGCTTACAACACGAACTATGTCGGCACTCGCTATGTCACGGGCGAATCGACGACGAGCTTTACCGTGGCCCTGAGCTCGGCGAGCAATCCGGCGCTCAAGAAACAAACGCTCACGACATTCGACAACACGCCGACCGATTATGGGTCTTATGCCGACTATCAGTTCGCCTATTACTCCTATCGCGCGGCGATGGAGAGCTTTCTCAGTAGCTATTACGGCAGCCATAAATCATACGGCGCCAACCCGCTCAATCCGGCCAGCTATCCGTCGCCGGTTCTTGCGCCCGTTCCTCCAGTTTACGGCGAGGTATTCGCCGGCGGCGCAGTTGAAACCGCCGCCCAATATTTGAGCGACTACGACACCCACTACGGGGTCTTCAGCGGCGGCAGCGCTTCGTACGGCGTTTACATTACGTCCTATAACAGCTTCGCAACCGAACCGGGCGATCTGAAGGGCTCGACGACAACCGGATCGGCTTACTGGCTGGTCGCGCTGCCCTATCTGCCGACGACAAGTCAGACGCCGCCGAGTCCTACGAGCGCCGTGGGCGGCGTCGCCAACAACATCGCCAACAATCCTGCCATCAGCAACACGACCGATAATCTCGGCAATGCGGTCTCGATCAACGACTACAATACAACAGCCGCGGCGAGCCTGATGACGGCCGCAGTGAGCGGCAAGGGCAGCTTCTCCTACGATATCGTCGGCGGTGCCTTCTTTCCCACGAATGGCGCGTCGTCGGTTGATCCCAATGCCGTCGTGCCGGTTTCTGCGCTCACTGGCGTAATGACAGGCAATGTCACGATCAACGGCCACACGTCCTATACCGACGCAGCGAATACGGCGCTGACCATCGAGGTGCCGACGCTGCTGCGCACCGGCACTGGCTCGATCACCATCACGGCGGCGGGCAATTTCGAGCTGCTCGACACAACGGCCCCGGGCGTGGTCTATACGGCGGGTGCGGCGACGAGCAATGTCAGCGATTTCACCGCGCCAACGCTGCTGCCCCAAACGACACCTACCGGGCTGATGAGCGCGCCGACCTGGGCGGCCAACGGCGGCAGCGTCACAATCACTGCCGGGCAGAATATCGTCGGCATCGAAACGCCGATTGACCTCGACGGCAGCCAGACCGGCGGGGTCGGCGTATCGACGGGCCAGTTCTGGAGCGCCTGGTATTTCACCGACGGCGCTTCGAACGGTACTGCTTCGCCCTTCGCGTCGAGCGGCGGTGGCGTGCAATACAGCGCCTGGGTCAATTATGCCTCGTTCTTCCAGGGTATCGGCGCCTTGGGCGGTGGCAATATCACGCTGAAAGCCGGCAACAATATCTATGACATTTCAGCTTCCCTGCCGGAGACGATTCAGGTCAGCGGCGGCACGTCGAGTAGTGATCCTCCGGTGGCGCATTATTTCGGCGGCGGCGATTTGCTGGTGCAGGCCGGCGCCAATCTCTACAGCAGCGCCTTTTATGTCGGCCGCGGCAGCGGCCGCGTCACC
>Ga0187781_10002088_pt1 | contig 15281 bp, 20 predicted proteins | sample 0715_SJ02_MP02_2_FD_132447 | JGI IMG/M metagenome (GOLD analysis project Ga0187781, IMG submission 132447) | Tropical peat soil microbial communities from peatlands in Department of Meta, Colombia - 0715_SJ02_MP02_20_MG | ecosystem: Environmental > Terrestrial > Soil > Wetlands > Peat | place...
AAACAGATCCCTGCCGGACGCGGACTTGGGGGGGGCTCCAGTGATGCCGCGGCGGCGCTGCTGGGCTATCTGCAATTTGCAGGGGAAAAACTGAAAGGGACGCGCTTGCTCGAGATTGCCGCCAGCCTTGGGGCGGATGTGCCGTTCTTCCTGCTGGGAGGCCGCGCGCTGGGGATTGGACGAGGGGACGAAATCTATCCCCTGCCCGATATTCCCAAGCTGAGTTTATTGATCGTTTCGCCGAAAGACATTCATGTCCCCACGCCGGATGCGTACCGCTGGCTGCATGCACCGGAACTGGCTTCGTTGACAAAATTCGCCGCGACCCATAAACTATTTGAGTTCTGTGCTCTGTGCTGGAGTACGCGAGGAGAGCGGCTCTCGAACGATTTCGAGCAAGCGGTTTTCCGGCGACACCCCCGGCTGGATCGAATCCGCCGGGCCTTACTCCAGGGAGGAGCGTCAGAAGCCTTGCTGGCTGGTAGCGGTTCGGCGGTGTTTGGAGTATTCCCGAGCCCAGCAAAGGCGCGCCGAGCCGTTGTCGGGTTTCCGCACGATCAGACCTTCGTCTGCGAGACCATTTCGCGGAGCAGGTATGCGCGCAGGATGAACAGCGCGAACTTCGTGTGACCTGCCAGCGTCCTCTGCTCTTCTGACTTCCCCATTTTCACTCAGTTCAGATCTTCGGCCAGCTTTTGCATTGGGCGTCATCGCAGAGCGGTGACCCGCGTGAGTGCTCTCGTGAACGACGAGCGATTCAAAATTTTCAGTGGGACCGCGAACCCGGCGCTGGCCGAAGCCATTTGCCACCATCTGAACGTTCCGCTTGGCAAGTCGCTCCTGGGCCGGTTCAGTGACGGCGAAATTTATTTCCAGATTCTGGAGAACGTGCGTGGCGCGGATGTATTCGTAGTGCAGCCTTGCTCGTATCCGGTGGATAACCACCTGCTCGAACTGTTGTTGATGATTGACGCGTTCAAGCGTGCTTCGGCGTGGCGCATCACGGCGGTGCTGCCCTACTACTGCTATGCGCGACAGGACCGCAAAGACAAGCCTCGCGTGCCGATATCTGCGAAGCTTGTAGCCGACTTGCTCGAAACCGCGGGCGCGAGCCGCGCGCTCACGCTGGATTTGCACGCGCCGCAGATTCAGGGCTATTTCGACGTGCCGGTCGATCACCTTTACGGCTCGCCGGTGCTGGTGGATTACTTCCGGCACAAGAAGCTGCCGAATCTGACGGTGGTCTCGCCGGACGCAGGCGGTGTGGAGCGCGCCCGAGCTTTCGCGAAGAAACTGGACGCGCCACTGGCTATCGTCGACAAGCGCCGCGTGGACATGGACGTCACCGAAGTGATGAACCTGATCGGCGACGTCAGAGGCCGTACGGCGCTGATCGTGGACGACATTATCGACACCGCGGGAACGCTCGTAAAGACCGCTGACGCGCTGATTCGCGAGGGCGCAACGCAGGTGTTCGCGGCCTGCACGCATGCCGTTTTTTCCGGGCCCGCGGTGGAGCGCATCGAGAATTCGAAGATCACCGAAGTGGTTGCCACCGATTCGGTGCCGGTTTCCGAAGCGGCGCGGAAATTGAAGAAATTGAAGATTCTGAGTGTCGCGGATCTGCTCGCCCGCGGCATTCGCTCGATTCACGAGGAGACGTCGATCAGTGAGCTGTTTACTTGATTTGATCCGGCGGAAGTGATTGCTGGACAGAGTTCAAGGAAGGAAAGAAGCTATGGCTCAGATTATTGTGCAAGGCGCGCCGCGCACTCAGCGTGGCAAGAATGAAGCGAGGCGTTTGCGCGTGACCGGGAACGTTCCCGCGACGCTTTACGGCGGAAAGGGTGAAGCTCTTTCTCTGGCCGTGAATACGAAACAGGTGACCGCTATTCTGAAGTCGGAAACCGGGCACAACACGTTGTTCCAGGTGGAATTCGCCGGCAAGCAGGAGCCCGCGATCGTGAAGGATTGGCAAGTGGATCCGGTCAGCGGCCGGCTGCTGCATGTGGACCTTCTGCGCGTGGCCATGGACGTCCGCATGAAGGTGAAGGTGCCGGTGCACACGTTCGGCGATCCTTCCGGCGTGAAAGTGCAGGGCGGCGTGTACGAAGTCGTTGCGCGCGAAGTGGAAGTGGAATGCTTGCCCGCGGACATCCCGACGGAATTCAAGGTGGACGTGAGCGGCCTGGCGTTGAACCAGAGTCTGCGCGCGGGCGAACTGCCGATGGACAAGGCGAAGATCAAGCTGATTACGGACGCCAACGCTGTGCTCGCGCACGTTGTGGCCCTCCGCGTCGAGGAAGAGAAGCCTGTGGAAGCGGCAGCCCCTGGTGCGGTGCCGGCGGAGCCGGAAGTCATCAAGAAGGGCAAGAAGGAAGTGGAAGGCGAGGAAGGCGCCGAGGCTGCCGAAAAGCCGGAAAAGCAGGAAAAGAAGAAATAACTCTTTTTCGCGCGCCTCACTGCGAAATCTATGCGGCTCATTGTTGGCCTTGGCAATCCGGGCCCGGAATATCAGTGGACGCCGCATAACCTCGGTTTCCTGGCCGTGGACGAAATTGCGAACCGCAACGGCATCCGCGTGGAGCGCCCGGAAGCGCTGGCGCTCGTGGGACTCGGGAAAGTGGCGGGGGAAGAAGTGATCCTCGCCAAGCCCCAGACGTACATGAACCTCAGCGGCAATTCCGTAGGCCGGCTGATGGACAAGTACGAACTGGAGCCGGAAGACCTGCTCCTGATGTTCGACGAGCGGGATCTGCCCTGGGGCATGATCCGGATCGGTGAGCGAGGCAACCCCGGAACGCACAACGGGGCGAAGTCGGTTACCAGCGCCGTGGGCACGCAGGAATTTGCGCGGCTCCGGTTGGGGGTCGGGCCGGATCATCCGGTGGGCGATTTGGCCGCGTATGTTTTGCGCCCGATGAAAAAGAGCGAACTGGAAGTGGCCGGAGAGATGGTGGCCAGCGCGGGCGATGCGGTGGAGTTGATTCTGACGCAAGGCATCGCGGCGGCCATGAACAAGTTCAACCGGAAGGCGCCGCCTCCGGCGAAAGAGGAATAGGGGTCGGAAGGCGGTCCCCTCTTGGGTTTGCGTAGTGGCCGATCTTTAGATCGGCTAGGAAGAGAAGAAACGAGGTCATCATGGAAGAACGTCTGTACGATCTGGTCTTCATCGTTCGTCCGGCCACGCCGGAAGAGGAAATTAAGAAGGTCCTCTCGACGCTGGAGCACGCCTGCACGGAAAAAGGCGCGAAGATTGAGAAGGCCGAGAGCTGGGGCACGCGGAAGCTGGCCTACAAGGTGATGAAGCACCGCGAAGGGATTTACTTTTACCAGCAAGTGCGTACGTCGCACGGCGAGCTGGTGCATGAGCTGGAACGCCGGCTCGGCGTGTTGGACGCGGTCATCAAGTACCAGACTGTGCGCCTGGACGAAGATTTGAAGCGCCAGAAGAAGCTGGTGCACAAGCGCGAGCAGCGCGCGGCGCGCCGTCCGCGCCGCACGGCGCCGGCTCCTACGCCCGCCGCGGAGCAAAACGCTCCCGCGAACTGATCGCACGTCCCGTTTGATCAAAGTTTTAAGTTCGAACGCTCCGCTGCGAATGCCCGGAGCGACATCGGAAAGGTAGGAAGGTATGTCAGAGGAACAGAAACAAGCGCCGGCTCCCGCGCCCGCCGCTACGGGCGGCGATAGCGCTCAGGGGGGCGGACAGGGTGCGCCGCGCCGCGACGCCGGACATTCCGCTTCAGGTGGACGCCGTGAAGGCGGCCCCGGTGGCGGTGGACGTCGCGAAGGCGGGCCTGGCGGCGGTGGTCCTGGAGGACCGGGCGGCCCTGGCGGGCCGCGCCGTGGCAAGCGGCAGTATTTCCGCAAGAAGAAGGTCTGCAAGTTCTGCGTCGAGAAGATGGACTTCATCGACTATAAGCGCGCCGACATTCTTTCGCAGTTCGTGCAGGAGCGGGGCAAGATTCTGCCTCGCCGCATGACCGGCGTCTGCTCGCGTCACCAGCGTTGGCTGGGCGTCGCCATCAAGCGAGCGCGCAACATCGCCCTGCTGCCGTTTGCCGGCAGCGCCGCGGGAACGCTGGCGCCGCGCGCGGTGGAAGCGCCGAAGCCGCAAGCTTCTTAATGTAGTGGCCGGTCTTCAGCCCGGCCATCGCTCCCGAGGCGCAGGCCGTCATTCCGAGCGAAGCGAGGAATCTCTCTTCCTGCCGCTCGATAAGGTTTAAGAAGGAATTTAGGAGATCAGTCATGCAGATCATTCTTCAGGAAGATGTCGAAAAGCTCGGGCACCGCGGAGACGTGGTGTCGGTGAAGCCGGGTTACGCGCGCAATTTCTTGCTGCCGAAGAGGCTCGCCGTCGAGGCGACGCCGGGCAACATGAAGGCGCTTGAGCGGATTCGCGCCGCGTTGGCGAAGAAAACGGCCACCGAGCTCGATGCCGCCAAGAAGCAGGCGGAGCTGTTGAGCGTGGTTTCGCTGAAGTTCACGCGAAAAACGGGCGAGAACGACCAGATGTTTGGCTCCGTCACCACCGGCGATATCGCGGACGGTCTGAAGGCGCAGGGCTTCTCAATCGACAAGCGGCAGGTCCAGCTTGCTGAACCTTTGAAGACGCTCGGCGAGTTCCCGGTCACCGTGAAGGTCTTCCGCGACGTCACCGCGGAGATCAAGGTTCATGTCGAAAAAGAAGCGTAGTTCCTTTCTGTTATTTCTGGGGCACGTTTTGCGTGCCCTTTTTTTCTTCATGGCGCGAAAAGTTTTACACTGTTTTCCTTCGCGATTCACAGCCACTCCAATTGACGCTCCGACAGTTTTGCGAGACTCTCTCTGCATGCTTCAGAACTGACCTGCAGTTGCTTTGGCCGCTGCGACAAGAAGCGTTGCCAAAAAACTGGTCGTGTGCTACAAATTAGCGCATGGCGAAGATAAAGCGAATATAAAGGAACACCTATCTAAGGAACCTCCGCCCATCATGCCTGCAGATGCCACTCTCGAACGCCCGCTGCCGAGCAATCTCGACGCGGAGCGTTCCATTCTCGGCGCCATCCTCCTGGATAACAACGCGCTGAACACTGCCATCGAGTCCCTGAAGGCCGAGGATTTCTTCCTCCCGCAGCATCGCCACGTTTTCCAGCAGATGATAGCGCTTGGAGAAGCGCAACAGGCCATTGACCTGGTGACGCTGACGGAAGAGCTGCATCGCCGGGGCGAGCTCGAAGCCGCCGGCGGCGCGCCGTATCTGGCCAGCCTGACCGATGGAGTCCCGCGCGTTTCGAACGTCGAGCACTATGCGCGCATCGTCAAGGAAAAGGCGATGCTGCGCAACCTGATTCACGCCACGCATAACATCCAGCAGCGCGCTTTCGAAGGGGAAGACGGCGCGGACGCCATTCTCGACGGCGCAGAGTCTAGCATCTTTGCGCTCGCCGAAGACCGCGTCAAAGCGGGATTGATCTCCATCAAGGACATCGTTCACGAAAGCTTCGACCGCCTGGAGAAGATCTTTCGCGAAGGCAAGAGCATCACCGGAATCTCCACCGGCTACGGCGAACTGGACAAGCTGCTCTCTGGCTTGCAGCCTTCGGAGTTGATCATCCTTGCGGCGCGTCCTTCACAGGGAAAAACGGCGCTGGCGCTGAACCTGGCGGAGAACATCGCCATTCGCGGCGGACTGCCAGTGGCCGTCTTCAGCCTGGAAATGTCGAAGGAATCGCTGCTGCAGCGCCTTGTGGCTTCGGTGGCCCAAGTGGACGCTCACAAGTTCCGCTCCGGCCACCTGAGCCGGGAGGACTGGAAGCGCATGACGGAAGCGCTCAGCACGATTTCCTCCGCGCCGCTTTGGGTGGATGATGCCGGTTCTACCAGCGTGCTCGAAATCGGCGCCAAGGCGCGGCGCCTGAAGCGCGATAAAGGGTTGGCGCTGCTGGTCGTGGACTACCTTCAGCTCATCACCGGCCGCGGGCGTTTCAATTCGCGCCAGGAAGAAGTGGCCAGCATCTCCCGCGGGCTGAAGGGCCTCGCCAAGGAACTGCAGATTCCCGTGCTCGTGCTCAGCCAGTTGACCCGCGCACCAGAGCGCGACGAGCGCGGCCCGCAGCTTTCCGACCTGCGCGAGTCCGGCGCCATCGAGCAGGATGCAGACGTGGTGATCTTCATCTACCGGCCGAACTTCTTCAACTTGAACGCCACGCCGGAAGAGCGCGATATGGCGGACATCCTCATCGCCAAGCAGCGCAACGGTCCGACCGACAAGGTAAAGTTCGTCTTCCGCAGCCGCCTGACCCGCTTCGAAGAAGCCGCCCCGGATGCGTTCTCGCAGTTCGCCGGCGGCGACGAAATGTAGCATCAACCTGAACGCCCGACTCATGACCCCGGATGAAGCGCGCCACTTAGTCATCGAAGGAATCAACTACGCCGCCTATCGAAAGACCGATTCTTCGCTCCACGACTCTGACAAGAACCGTCTTTTTGGTTCGGAGCGATATAAATCTGACCGTACTGCTTATCAGCGGAGTCCGAGGGTCGAGGGTGATTTCGAGGAGCAGATGGCGGTACTGCTGACTCAGGCAAACGTGTTGAACTGCTCAGTACCTGCTTTTGCGGAGGCACAGCGTCTGCTGGAGAACGAGGAATCCGTCCTCGGCCGTATGATTCGACGTGCTAGGCAATAGAAGACCTGAGTTCGTAGAACGCCGAGTGGATTCCGACACACTGCGTCTCTCCCGGTACATTCGGCGCGCCGCAAGCCGCCTATGAATGCCTGCCGCCCCAGGGCTATTTGCGTGGCGCGCAACAACTCCAGCAGATTCAATGGGCTGTAGCTTGAGCCTCCGCTCCCTCCCTCATTCCACCTCTGGAACGTCTCCTCCGATTTTGGCCCCGTGCTTGCCTCTTTGCTGTTGTCATTCTCGCGGCGCGTGCGCTGGACTTTTTGCCGCCCTGCGGGAATGCCGTAAACTAATATCTGTTCCAACAAAATGGAGTCATCATGGGAACGAAAGTTGTCACCGCGCCCACTATGGAAGCGCCCAAAAAAGTTGGAACGCCTCTGGAAGCGTTGAGGAATTCCATGGCCCGCCGCACAAGCAAGCCTATCCAGTTTGTCGGCCGTCCCGTATGGGCGGAAGTTTCGCTCAACGCGCTTCGGCAGAATCTTGAAGCGATTCGCGACTACGTGAATCTTCCGTCCGAAAAACGGGACACGCCGCGCAAGGTGCTGTGCATCGTCAAAGGGAACGGTTACGGACACGGTGGCCCCGACGTCTCTATGGCCCTGGAAAAATTCGGCGCCGACTGGTTCGGCGTTGCCTCCGCCGGCGAAGGCATGGAGCTGCGCAAGGCGGGCGTGCGCAAGCCGATTCTGGTTCTCGGCGGCTTCTGGCCGGGTGAAGAGCAGAATCTCATCCAACACAATCTCACGCCGGCGATTCACCGCCCCGAGCACCTGGAACTGTTCGAAGCAGCCGCCGCCAAAGCGCGCAAGAAGCACGTGCCGATTCACTTGAAAATTGATACGGGCATGAACCGCCTGGGCATCGCCGCCGGCGAAATGGATTGCTTCGCCAGCCAGTTTGGCAAGTGCAAGCGGCTGGAGTTGACTGGAACTTTCACGCATCTGGCGTCTTCGGAAGTTTTTACGGACACGCCCACGGGCCGGGAGACAGGCGAACAACTGAAGCTGTTTTTCGGCGCGCTCGACAGGCTTCGAACGCTCGGCGTCTCTCCGGGAATCGTTCACATCGCCAACAGTGCGGCCATTGCTGCTCGCCCGGAAACCTGGGCGGATATGGTTCGTCCCGGCGCCATTCTGTATGGCTACCATCCGGGATTCGATCCTATGGACCTACGCACGATCTACGAAGCCAAGCTTGCTCTCCGTCCGGTCATGAGCCTGCGCGCGCGGCTCATCAATGTTCGCTCCATTCCGGAAGGCGCGGGCGTCGGCTATAACGCCAGCTGGGTGTCGAAGCGGCCTTCGCGCGTCGCCGTGCTGGCTGCAGGTTATGGTGACGGCGTTCACCGCTCGCTCGGCAATCATGGCTGCGTCTATGTTCGCGGATACAAGGCCCCGATTATCGGAATTGTCTCCATGGACGTGAGCATGCTCGACGTGACTGACGTCCCCGATGCAGCGATCGGAGATATCGCCACGTTGTACGGAACGGACGGCGAGAATGTCTATCCGGCGAACGTAATCGCGCGCAGCATCCGCACTGTCACTTCGGACTTGATCTCCGGCGTCAGCCGCCGCGTGCCGCGCTTTTACATTCCCTAATTACTTTCTTCTCTCAAGAAAAAGAATTTGACGTTCTTTCCCTTGACGAAGTCCATGCCCGAAGTATGAATTTCACCACATCAACTGCTCCGACAACCTTGGGCCATTCGGCCTGCACGGTCTATCGGCGGCTGGGCTGGGCCTTATGGTCGCCATGGTGATCCTGCTGGCGGAATTGCGGCTGCGTCGCGCGGAAATCAGCGGACTGGTGGGTGGAATTTGCGGTGTGTGCCTCGGTCTGCTGGCGTCCCTCCTGATTTCTCTCGTGGTTTCCCGCACGGCTTTACCCGAACCGACAAAGACCTTCCTTCAGTTTGCCGCAGGTCAAGAGCCTCAATAGCTACGCTCCATCCGTGGGCGCGGGTACAGGGCCCTTGCATTTCTCTTCCGGCCTCGCCTTGAGGTAAACTCTCCTTTCTGCAACCCGACTTAAGCAGCCAGGTTCACCGCTTCAGCCGGACTGCGTTCATCCGATGAGTCACATAGCCGCCATTTTGCCCGCTGCAGGTCTCGGCACGCGCATGGGCCATGAGACGCCGAAGCAGTTTCTGGAGCTCGATGGCGTGCCCATCGTTATTTTCACCTTAAGGCGCATTGCGGCTTGCCCACTGATTACACACATTATTGTTGCCACGCGGGGAGAAGTTGTGGAACGTCTCGATGCGCGTATCCGCGAGGAAAAGTTCAAGCAGCATGTACTTGTCGTAAAGGGCGGAGACTCGCGGCAGGGTTCCGTCAGCCAGGCACTGAAGCATATTCCGGAAGATACGGAACTGGTCGTTGTGCATGACGCCGTGCGGCCGCTTGTTACCGTTGAGCAAATTACACGCGTGATTGAAGAAGCCCGCCGGTGCCAAGCAGCGATTCTAGCGATACCAGCGATGGACACCGTGAAGGAAGTGAAGCGCGCCAGCCTGCCGGAAGATGTGGCCCTAATTACGGCGACGATTCCGCGCGAGCGTGTCGTGCTGGCGCAAACCCCGCAGGTTTTCGAAACGCAGCTCCTGAAGCAGGCGTTCGCGGATGCCGAGGTCGATGGGGTGAATGCCTCCGATGAAGCCGGGCTGATTGAAAGATTCGGCCACGAAGTGCACGTCGTGCAGGGCTCCGAGCGCAACATTAAAATCACCAAGCCTTCGGATATGGATCTCGCCCGCTTTTATCTCCGTACTGAGAACAAAAAATCATGAGCGTGCGCTGCGGGATTGGCTACGATCTGCACCGGCTTGCCGATGGCCGCAAGCTGATGATTGGCGGGATTGAGGTGCCGTTCGACAAGGGACCTGTCGGCCATTCGGATGGTGATGTTCTCGCGCACGCGCTCGTGGATGCTCTGCTTGGCGGGGCGGGGCTGGGCGATATTGGCACACACTTCCCAGACAGCGATCCGAAGTGGAAAGGCGCAAACAGCCTGCTGTTCCTCGAGCACGCTCGCAAGCTCCTCGAAGAGAAACACTTTTCCATCGAACATATCGACGCGGTTGTCATTCTCGAGCGGCCGAGGCTCGGGCCACATTTTCCGAAAATGCGCGAAGCCCTTGCCAAATCCCTTCGTGTGTCCACAGAGAAGATCCATCTGAAAGCCAAGACGAATGAAGGCGTCGATGCCGTCGGCCGTGGTGAAGCCATCGCCTGTCACGTTGTCGCCACGCTGTCCCTGTAGCGCAGGGCGGCGACGCGTATTAAGCGTCGCGCCTCAGAAATTCTTGGCATTTCTCTTTAGGAGGTGGCGGCTTCAGCCGCCACGTAAATCCTCTCGAATGAATCGGGCTTTAGCCCCTGAAGCGTCAGCGGTTGGGGTAGTTAGTTCCGGGACACCACACTAGGCTAAACTGCCTCTATGTCCGCTTCCGAGCACATCCAAGAGCACCCATCCCGAGAGAATCTTTTCTCGGCAAAAGATGTGCTCGCCATTCTGCAGCAACGCGGCTGGCTGTCGGGTGATCCCTCTCCGGAGCAATCGGCGTTTTGCCAACGCGCGGCGGGACTGCTAGGTCCGCACGCCGCCGACGCCAGGGGGCTCGCGGAACTTCTCACACTCATCTTCCATTACGACGCGGCACAGATCCTGCAAACCGTGGAAGCGCATGCTGTCCTGGCGCGATACGGAGCGCGCGACGTGGTGCGCCAACTCGCGTTGTTCCTCCTCGACTCCTTGCCCTTCGATTCTGACCGCTTCAAGGAGGCGGTCACGCTGTTGAAGGAAAAGCTCGAACTGCGTGGCCGCGACCTGTTTCATCCGTTGCGCCTGTCGCTCGCCGGCCGTGCCGGGGAAGGAGTACTGGACCGCGTGATTCTGCTTCTTGATGAAGGCGCCGGGCTTCCTTTTGTTGTTCCGGTCAAGTCGACACGCGCGCGCATCGTCGAATTCTGCGCCGCCCTCGATTGACCGGCTGTGCCCTGCTTGGGCGGTCCCTGCAAAAGCGCTGCGCCTCTATTCCCGCGCACGTTTGTCATCCTGAGCGAAGCGAAGGACCTCAACCGGTCCCATGCCACAAACCTCCTGTGCTCGTCAGACTTTCAACTTTGAACTTTCAACTATAGACTTCTTTTCTATGGATCGACTCACCGGCATCCACGCGGTCCGCGAAGCCCTCGAAGCGGGCAGCGCCTTCGATCGCATTGTGATTGCCAAGGGGCGCCAGGACACGCGGATCGAAGAAATCGTACAACTCGCGCGAGGGCGCGGCATCGCCGTGCGCTTCGAAGACCGCGGCCAGCTCGATCGCCTGGCCAACACGCGCGACCACCAGGGCGTTGTGGCGGTGGCAGCTGCGCGTGCCGCTTCTACATTGGAGGACATTCTCGAGCACGCCAACCAATCGAAAAACCAGCGGGGGCTCATCGTCCTCCTCGACGGAGTCGAAGATCCGCACAATCTGGGCGCCATCATTCGCACCGCTTTGGCCGCCGGCGCGCACGGCGTGGTGATTCCAGAGCGCCGCGCCGCAGGTCTGACCGATACGGTGGCGCGTGCCTCAGCTGGTGCGCTGGCGCATCTTCCCGTGGCCAAGGTCACGAATCTGGGGCGCGCTATGGAGGAATTGAAGGAAGCGGGCTACTGGCTTGTCGGACTCGATGAAACTGGGGAGAAAAACTACACCGAAGTGGATTACACGTCGTCCACCGGCATCATCATGGGAGGCGAAGGGAGCGGCTTGCACGAGCTCACGCGCAAACGCTGCGATTTTGTTGTTTCGCTTCCCACCACCGGCCCCGTGAAGTCTTTGAACGTCTCCGTTGCCACCGGCGTCGTGCTCTTCGAGGCCCTGCGCCAGCGCCATATGCGCCGCTAAGGGCTACATTTTGTTTTTGTCACCAACGGTGAAGTCGTTCTTTCCAGACCAAGAGATTACACGCGCAGTCTGGCCCAGTCGCAATTCAGGTTGCTCTCCTCGGCTAATTAACGTGGTTTCTATCCACTCGTCATTTTGCGTGACTACGATTTCGAGCATTTCTGCTTCGTCGTCGATGGGATAGCAGGCAAGGGGTGGATTGAAGCGAACCCACAAATCCTTGCCGCCTGATGTGAAGATAACAAGATGCCACGCGCTTGACCCTGGAGGAGCCGGAACGGCCACCTCAAGGTCACCCTCGTCATCGAAAGTGACGCAGCTACTCCAGTGAGGGTACTTCGCGCTGAGAGTACTCTAGGCTCGACCGGCTAACGGGTTCGGAGAATAGGCGTTGTTCGTGGGCATGTCTAGGCTTGACCTACAGACTACCAATTTCCGACTGCTGACTACCAACTTCTGGCTTCTGACTTCCGACTGCTCTCCGCGCTACTTGTCATACTTCACCAGCGAAAACACGTCCAGGCCGGGCAGCTTGGTTCGTCCATTCAGAAAAGTCAGTTCCACAGCGAAAGCGGCTCCGTCAACGACGCCACCAAGCGAGCGGATCAACTGTACCGCCGCGGCCGCCGTCCCGCCGGTCGCCAACAAATCGTCGCAAAGCAGGACACGCTGTCCCTTCTGCACCGCATCTTCATGGATTTCCAGCGAGTCTGTGCCGTATTCCAGCGCGTAGGAGACTTTCGCAGCTTTCGCGGGAAGCTTCTTCGGTTTTCTCACCGGCACAAAGCCGGCCTTCAAGCGGTAAGCCAGAGCAGGCGCAAGGATAAACCCGCGCGCTTCAATTCCCACCACGAGATCGATCTTATGGCCGTCGTAATGGCTGCAGAGCTGATCGATCAGACTACGAAAACCCGCTTTGTCCTTCAGCAGCGTTGTCAGGTCATAGAACAGAATTCCTGGTTTCGGGTAATCCGGCACTTCGCGGATTAACTTCTTCAAGTCATCCATGCGAACGGCTCCTCGTCAAATGGTGATTTCGATAATGAAATTGCCGCGATATCTCTCATCCGGGCGGTCCGGCTCTTCCCCGACATCGGTAACCGACGACATCATGGGCCCTTTTTCCAGGGCCACGCGCAGCTTGTTCAGCTTTTCGTGGCTCCCCATGGCAAAGACTTCGACCCGGCCATCCCGCCAGTTCCGTACGTAGCCATCCACTTCCAGTTTTCCGGCGATATGCTCGACGTAGTTGCGGAAGCCCACTCCTTGCACTCGTCCAGAGACAATGTACCGCCGAGCCAGGACGTCTTGTCTCACAGTGCTCTCAGTGTAGCAAAGGGAGCGGCGCATTTTCCAAGGAGCCAGCGGGGCGCCGGAAGTTTCCATCGCAAGACCGCGGATGTAGAATGGCGACAAAGGCGGCAGATGGTCCGCCGAAACGCATCTAAACAAATATGACCGGCAAAGACCCCAGCGCCCATCGCATCTTTCCTTCCGTCCTTTCGATTGCTGCCACTGTAGCTCTCGCCCTGTTCCTTTCGCCGTCGCTTTTCGCGCAGGAAAATACTCCAGGCCCACTTACGCCACCTCCGGACCATCATGTGACGCGCATTGAAGGCATACCGGAACCTGCGGCGCCGCCGTCCCTTCCTCCTGCGGAGATCATCCACGCTTTTTCGAAGAAGGAAGAATTGTATGCGGGCATGCGGCCGCAGTATTCCTATAAGAAGTCGATCCGCGTCCAGGAATTTGGCCCAGACGGCGGCCCTGCGGGGGAGTACACGGTCACTTATGAAATTCTGCGCTCCGGCGATGGCAAGCTCTACGAAAAAGCGCTGTCCGCTCCGGCGTCTTCGCTCCAGTATCTTTCTTTCGAACCGGAGGATGCCGATGCGCTCACGCGCATTCCGGCGTTTCCCGTCACGGCAGGCCAGCTAGCCAAGTACGACGTGAAGTACCTGAACACGGAAAAGGTCGATGAAGTGGACTGCTACATCTTTCAGGTCACCCCCAGAACGCTGGATCGCCGGACCGCGCTGTTTGACGGCGTCATCTGGGTGGATCAGAAATATCTGGAGGTGGTGAAGAGCTACGGCAAATGGGTCACCGATCTTGGCCCCGTCGAACCGAAAACGCTTCCGGTCAGCATGTTCGAAACCTACCGCGAATTTGTCGATGGCAAATACTGGTTTCCGGATTACGCGCGCGCGGACGGAACCTACAAACTGAAGGATCGAGATATTCCCATTCGCGTGACCATCAAGTGGATCGATTTCAAACCGTTTCCTGTGGTCGCTGTAGCGCCGAGTGCGCCAGCCACCCCGTCGCAAGCGGCTGCTCCAGCTTCTCCCCCTGCCACAAAACCTTAATCAAGAATGAGCATTTCGAAAAAGCTCTTCGAGCAGCCCGGGCAACTGCTGCAAGCTTTTCAAGAGAAACTCCGGCTTTGCAGCGCGCAACCTCTTCTCGGTTGGGAACGGCCCCAACACCGCAATAGCACGCACACCAGCCGCGCGAGCCATCTCCAGATCCTCCGGCGTGTCGCCCACATACACACACCGCTCGGCATTCAGCCTCAATTTCTGAAGCGCCATGTTCAGCGGCGCAGGATGTGGTTTCTTCTCTGTCGTGTCTCCGCCGCAAACACGCGCGCGAAAGGACCGCGTCAGGGCAAATTCGCGCAACTGCCGTGTCACCCGCGCCCGGTCACCGCTCGTCACCAATCCTAGAACGTGCCGTCGAGCCAGCCTCCTGAGCACCTGCCTCGCGCCTTTCACCAATTGCGAGGGATGCTTCACATAATGAGCGCGCCACAGGCTATCCGCCTTGTCCCAACTCTCCTTGGGAATTCCCGCCGCCCGGTACACGGTATACCAATCAGGGGAGTAGTGCGTCTCCAGCTCTTTCAATCCCCAACCCAGCCCTAAATCCCGGAACATCGCCAAATACGCCTGGGAGTCTGCATGGTAGGAGTCGATCAGCGTGCCGTCCCAGTCAAAAAGCACGCCGGAAAGAGATGCCTTGTTTTTCATGCGATTCAGATTAGCAGACGGACAGGAGGAATGGTTGTGGGGGAAAGATCAGTCGACAGGGCGCCAAGCGGGAATCTGGTCGTCGCGGTCAAAGGCAAAATCGTCAAAGCTGGCGGCTATCCCGTGCCAACCCGGCATGTTCGCCGATTCCGTGCGTTCCACCGTAGCTTTCGTTGAGACCACCACGTTGCCATATCCTAGTGGCCTGCTCACCAGGACGATATCCAGTTCAATCTGCGTGCCGGGCGATAGCGGCTTGGGGCAGAGGAAGAACACTCCGGAGGAGCTGATGTCTCGCGTCACCAAGGTAATCGGGAACTCTTCGCGGTGGCCTTCGACGCTGCGCAACTTCAAAGGCAGCTTTAAAGCCGCGCGCGGCCGTTCGCGTTGCTCCATGTGGACACCTACCGCATGCGTGGGGACGCGGACGAAGCGCCTCGGGTGCGGATTCCGCAACAACGGCATCACTCGTAGCTTAGGAGCGGGGGAAATAGGAAGCGGGGAAACTAGCGCAGGTTGTTCAGCAACGGTAGCGGTTGCGTCTTGTTCGCCCGTTGTTGCGGGCTTCTCAGGCAGATTTTCCCATGCTAGCGCGCGGTTGCTGGCACTCATCTCGCCCTCAGAGAAGAGATGAAACGACAAATAGCCACTGCGGTGGTACTATTACTTTGTCTT
>Ga0187781_10002089_pt1 | contig 15277 bp, 12 predicted proteins | sample 0715_SJ02_MP02_2_FD_132447 | JGI IMG/M metagenome (GOLD analysis project Ga0187781, IMG submission 132447) | Tropical peat soil microbial communities from peatlands in Department of Meta, Colombia - 0715_SJ02_MP02_20_MG | ecosystem: Environmental > Terrestrial > Soil > Wetlands > Peat | place...
CCGAAGAGATCAATGGCGCCCGCCTGGCCGTAATTCTGGCCGAAGATCGCGGTCCTGGCGCGGACCTCCGGCGGCAAGCTGTTGTAGACGCGCGCCACCGTGGCCGTCATCTCCTCCCAACCGAATTGGTCGGCAAAGAGTTGAGGCAGCGGGCCCAGCCGGTGCATTTCGATCCTGGGCGGCTGGAGGTGCAGCGCCTTCGTGTATCGAATGTACGTTTCGGGCGGCAGAACCGGGACGCTGAGCGGCGCGTAGGCGGCGCCGAGGAGAACCATCAAGGCGGGGTAGACGAATTTCAGCCAGCGGTATCGCTGCTCATCGAGCCATGCTTCCCACATCACGCCGCCGGCGGCAAACAAAACCGGAAAGGCAGGATAAAGGTAGTAGATCCGCGGGCTCAGCGTCACGATGACGGCGGCGGTGAACACCCATGCCCAGCCCAGGGCGCGAAACGACCGACCCTGTTTTGAGAAGAAATAAAACCAGAGGCCGGCTAACCAGATAGGCAGAGTCAGCGGAAGCAGCGTGAGGATTTCCTGCGCGAAGAATGCCAAAGGCCCGAGAGGAACATCTCGCCCGCTGCGCTGGATAGTGGCGTGCACTTCCAGAAATGGGAAATGGCGATGAATGTTCCAGAGCAGATTGGGCAGAAAAATGAGGAAGGCGAGCCCCGCGCCGAGCCATATCCAGGGACTCGTGAGCATGTGGCGATGCGAGGTCAAGAGCAAGCCCAGCACGATGCCCGCGCCGAAGATGAGTATCGAGTACTTATTTTCGAGCCCGACTCCCGAGAGAATGCCGAACCAGATCCAGAGCTTCGAGTTGCCCGTCTTAATGATGCGGATGAGCAGATAGGCGCAACCCATCCAGAACAGCGGCTCGAAGGCATTCATGGTGAGCAGGCTGTCGGCCGCAAGCAAACCCGGCGCCATTAGGGCCGCCAGGGCAGCCAAGCCCTGAGCAAAACGCTTTCCGCCCAACTCGCGGGCGATCAGAGCTGTGAGAGCAACTTCGGCAGCCCCCGCTACAGCCGAAAAGAACCGGAGGCCCGGGAGGGAATCTCCAAGCAGCATGCGCGCCAGCCAGGTGATCACCGCGATCAGTGGAGGTTGGTCAACGTAACCCCAATCCAAATGCCGGCTGCAAGCCAGGTAATAGAGTTCGTCAACAAAGTAGCCGTAGTGCCGGCCCGCATATAAATGCACCAGCAGTTTGCACGCCGAGATGCAGAACACTAACGCAGTGGCGGTGAAGACGAAGCGCTTCTCGCGAACTTGGCGGGGTGGGGGAAGAGTTAAGGAACCCATATGGCGTCGAAATCCCAATATACAACACTTCGTCGCCACCTTAACGAAACAGTCGAAACGTGACCTCGACGATCACGCGAACCGGCACGGGCACGCCGTCACGGGCGGCGGGCTTGAACTTCCATGTCTTTACGGTTTCGATTGCCTTCTCGTCCAGCCCCTCTCCGAGCGGCTTTGAGGTCTCTCGGACGTCAGTGACGTTTCCTTGCGCGTCGATGACGATCAACAGCGCAACCATGCCTTGGATTCTGTCGTGGCGGGCTTTGGGGGTGTATGGAGGCTCGGGCCTGTAAGTAGGGACGGGCGCCGTGGTGTGGCCACGAGGTGTCGAATTCCTCAAGTAAGAGTCCTGGACAAACCCCTCCCTGCCGTCGGCCAGGAAGACCTTATCGATGCCGGCCTTCCCAGAATCTTTCTCCTCGATCAAGACCCTATCGAAGCACGTGAGATCCGTAACAACCGCGTTCGTATCGGTGGGGCTGGCGAAAACCGGCGTGGTCCGCACGACGGGAGGACAGGAAACGTAGGCTGCCTTGACGCGCCTAGCCCCCTGGATGGCTTGCAATAGAGTTTCCGAGGCCCCGGCGGCGCGCAATTTGCTCAGGTCTTCTTCGCTGGGGTCGAAGTTGATGCCCCTCTGTTCCACCCCCCTTCCAATTCGCCCCGCATCTTCCTGGTCGGCCAGTAACTGCAATAGGTAATCCTTGCTGAAAGGTCTTCTTGGGGAAGCTCGCAGAGCATCGATGAGTTCTGCCTTCGCTCCATTTGACCGCAGGCCCTGCAAGCATTCGTCGGTCGGTTCGAATCCAATTCGGCGTTGCTCAATCAAGTTGATAATTCTCTGCACAGGCATATGCTCAGCCAGCAACTCCAGAATGTCCTTTTCGCTCAGCGGCTTTTTAGATTCCCAGCGCCAAGATTCCCTCATGGCCTTGATGACGTCATCGGTCGCGCCTGCATTGCGAAATTCGCTAAGCACCTCCTCAGTAGGCTCAAAAGAGATCCCGTTCCGCAGCACCACCTCCGCGATCACGGTGCTGGGCACTCCCGCCTTCACCAGTTCAAGGACTTCAGCCTTGGACGATGGCCCCTGCGGAACTTGAGGGACCGATATCGCGCTTAAGCTTGCTGTGACCAATAGAAGGGCGGGAAAAATGGATTTCATGGTAGTCACCACTAAGGCAAAAAGCTGTGACTAACTGTGCGATACGATATCACTCGAAAGGCTGGAGGTCCAGTCGGTTAGGAATTACGTTTCGGTTGTGCGGGTTTCATGATAATAATTGGTCATGGAGATGCGCACCTACCCCTCCCGGCTGGCTGTTCCTGCCCGACAGCGCAGACATGCCAAGGGACGGCACGTCTGCGCTACCCGTGAGCGAGAGGTCCCCTCTCGGTCGCCAAGCGGCGGTTATCACGCAGACTCCTTGGGAGAGGGTGGTTGCGCGTTGATTCAGGATCAAACTGCCGTTTCTTCCGCCGCGCGGTGCTGGAAGATCTCGATGTAGCAGTTGACCAAGGACACGGCAGCGGGAGTGATGCCGGGGATGCGGGAGGCTTGGCCGAGGGTGAGCGGGCGGACGCGGGTGAGCTTTTCCACGACCTCGCGGGAAAGCCCGGAGACCTTCTTGTAGTCGAACCAATCGGGGATGCGGCGCGACTCCGCGCGCTTCATCCGCTCCATCTGTCTTTCTTGCTGTTGGAGATAGCCTTCGTACTTGAAATCGGTTTCGATGCGGCGGGCTTCTTCGCGGGACAGAGGACCGTCTTGGCCGACCCCCTCACCTGTCCCGCGCCGGCTGGAGAAAACGCCCTCGCGGGCCACCCTCTCCCCCAAGGGGGAGAGGGCTGGGTTTTCACACACACTCCCAAGGGGGAGTGCATCGCCACCGACCTCGAGTGCATGCAGCCCGTCACCGATCCATTCCATCAAGTCATCGATCTTGAGCTCGGGGCGCTTGAGAAGTTGCGCGCCGGTAAGCGGCGAAGCGGCCAAAAATTGCCCATTGGCCATGAGCCCGAGCCTGGCATAAATCTCGCGTCCCAGGCTCGAATCGGGATCCAAGCGGGTTTCAAGCAGGAATTTGGTGGCTGCGGAGATTCGCGCCTGCTTTTCCAGGAAAGCTTGGTAATCCTCTTGCCGGATGGTGCCCGCCTGGAAGCCCAGCGGCATCAGGCGCTCGTCGGCGTTGTCGATGCGCAGGTGAAGCCGAAACTCGGCGCGCGAAGTGAACATGCGGTAGGGCTCATCCACACCCTTGCTCACCAAATCGTCAATCAGTATGCCTGTGTAACCTTGAGTGCGCGCGATCGTCACCGGGTTCTTGCCCTGCACGCGCAGTCCGGCGTTGATTCCCGCCATGATTCCCTGGCATCCGGCTTCCTCGTAGCCCGTGGTGCCGTTGATCTGGCCGGCCAGGAAGAGGTTGTAGATCTTCTTACACTCGAGCCACGGGTAAAGCTCTGTGGGCTGCACCATGTCGTACTCGATGGCGTAGCCGGGCCGGATCATCTCTGCCAGCTCGAGGCCCGGGATGGATTTCACCATGGCCATCTGGACGTCAATGGGCATTGAGGTGGACATGCCGTTGACGTAAATCTCGTTTGTATCCATTCCCTCGGGCTCGAGGAAAAGCTGGTGCTGTGGCTTATTCGGGAACTTGACAATTTTGTCTTCGATGGAAGGGCAGTAGCGTGGCCCGATTCCCTTGATTTGCCCAGAATAAAGTGGAGCGCGATGGACGTTCTCGCGGATGATCCGGTGCGTCTCCGCGTTGGTATAACCGATCCAGCAGACGGTCTGCGGCTGCGTAATGGCCCGGGTGCGAAAACTGAAGGGAGTGGGAATGGGGTCGCCCGCCTGCACCTGGAAGCGAGAAAAGTCGATGGTGCGCGCGTCGAGACGTGGCGGCGTGCCGGTCTTGAGCCGGCCAATCTCGAAGCCCAGCCGGCGCAACGCCTCGCCTAACATGACGGAAGGTGGCTCTCCCGAACGCCCGGCAGGATACTTGTTTTCTCCACAGTGGATGAGACCGTTCAGGAAAGTGCCGGTGGTGACGATCACCGCGGCGGCCTCCACTGTGCGCCCGTCGAGAAGCTGGATGCCAAGCACGCGTGGCGTGGGCATCTTGCCCATGTCGCCGCCGTAACGGCTTGGCCGATTCACGGGCGGGGCGCCCGTGCCACCGTCTTCCAGCACCAAATCCACCACTTCCGCCTGCTTGATGCGCAGGTTCGCCTCCGACTCGAGCACTTGGCGCATCTTCGCCCTATATTGCTTCTTATCAGCCTGGGCCCGCGGCGACCAGACAGCAGGCCCGCGGCTGGTGTTGAGCAGGCGGAACTGGATGCCGACGGCGTCAATCACCTCGCCCATGATGCCGCCCAGCGCGTCGATCTCGCGCACCAAGTGGCCCTTGGCGATTCCACCCACGGCAGGATTGCAGGACATCTGCGCGATGAGGTCGAGGTTGATCGTGTAGAGCGCAGTCTTCAAGCCCATGCGCGCCGCCGCCATCGCGGCCTCGCACCCCGCGTGCCCCGCGCCTACCACCACAACATCATATTTTTCTGTGAAGCCTGACAGCATGGTTCAGATCACGCCCTGAGGCAAAAAAGCTATTCCGACATCCGAAACGGACACCGGACTTACGTTGGCCTAGACTGTGCGGCCCTAACAGACCAGAGCACTGCGACGTCCGCAGCCATGCCTGTGCCGGTGACGACCAGCACGGGGACGCCACCACACGCCTCGCTCATCTTGGAAACTCCAGACGCGCACCATGTCCTTGTGCGATTAGCATGTTGATATACCGCGAGAACATCGTCTTTCTGGAGGGCCGCCCAGATCGTCTTAAGGTCGTCCTTTGCAGTATGCTCTGGCCGACCGGTGGTCGGCTCGATTCCGGTATCTGGGTCAAGAAAAACGATTTTCGGACTCTTGACACCCCTGATGCGCGCCACCACCGAGCCTATGTAATCGCCGCGTTTGGAGGGATCGAACAGTTCATCCAGGACAGTGATTTCCGTCTCAGTAGCCTCGCCGAGGCGCGAGATTTGACGAAGGCTGGAAAAGTGCTCCCAAACACCCCCCGGTAATGGAACCCGTCCTTCCGCCGTTTCGAGTGATCGGTCCGCCCCCTCCCGGTAGTAGGCCACCTGAACGATCCGCGGGACACAGCGAATCCGTGCGAGATAAAGGAGCGCACCCCACTTGACTCGGTCGCGCCGATCACCGTACCAGAGACCCTGCATCGGAGCCCCCCTTGTCCCCTAGAAGGATGTCTACGCCGTCTCCCGAGAGAATCTTGCGACTGCAAGGTGGGTGCATTAGCATGCGCAGCCCACCCCGCCGCAGCCGTCCGCGCGGATGGAACAGATTCTTGACGGTCGGTCACAATCCTGATTTAAGGCGTGCCTCGACGTCCCTGGGGAGTGCCTTGATCACGGACCGAAGCAGCGAATTGACGGACTCAGGAGACCGAAAAACCGAGGCCACATCCGGGTCCAGCACGATCGCGACCGTCCCACCCTTCATCCGAGATGCAAAGCGGTTGGGGCGCGATTTGCGGTAATCAAACCGATACTCCCGCCGCATGTGCTCTGGCTTCGACCGTTTACCGCTCGACGTTTTCCTCATAATCCCTTCGTTCAATCTTCGTTGCCGTTCGCGCACTAATGATTCTAACCGACCCCTCACGCTCCGTAAAGCACACGACCAGCAGCCGTCCTCGCGACGAATGGCCGATGATAATCTCGCGCTTTTCGTCAAGCGAGTGGTCCTGATCGTCAAATATCCGTGCCAGCGGGTCGCCAAAGACCGTCAGCGCTTCCACAAACGACACTCGGTGCTTGGAAATGTTGGATGCCGCCTTTTTGTAATCCCATTCGAATATCACACTCATCCTGGGTCAGGCATCCTACTGAGGCGGTTGCGGCTAGAATCGCCCGCGGAAGTCGAAGAGGTCACGCAGGGGCAGTTGCCAGCCGGGAAAGAGATCAGAGGTGAGGACTTGCTCGCCGGCGAACGTTGCGTCCACAAAGTACTTTTTCCCCTGGAGCTTCAAAACCTCCCCTGTTTTAGCTTGAGAGTCGATGAGCCAGAACTCAGGCACACTTGACTCAGCGTAGAGGGGGAGTTTTGAGGCGCGATCGTAGGCGGCGGTGGAAGGTGATGAGACTTCGACGACCAAGTCAGGAGCGCCTGCGATCCAGTCCTCCAGAATAATTCCGGCGCGCGCGTTGGAAATGAAGATAAGATCGGGCTGTAATGCTGTGTCCTGGGCCAGACGCACGTCCAGAGGCGCTGTTAACACCTCGCCCAGATTGTTCTTAATGACGTGGGGCCCCAAACTTACTGCGAGGTTCTGAACGGTGAACTGATGTCGCGTTGCAGGAGCTGGAGTCACATGCACCTCTCCGTGCAAGAGTTCGTAACGCTTCCCATCGACGGGGAATTGACGGAATTCCTCGAAAGTCACCTTTGTAATAACTTCGGCGCCCATGAAAGCATTATACACCTCGACCCAACCGCTTCGCAGCTAGCCCTTTTCCCGTTTTTCGGCATCGTAGGAAAGGCAGACGCCGGGAGAGGGTAAGGGCCTAATTCCCCGTCATTCGCGCCGTTCAGCCGACTCCTCACCCGTCCTGTCATTCCGAGGAGTCCCGCAGGCGCGGGACGACGAGGAATCTCGCACTGCTCTTGAAAATACTCAGAGCGAGATTCCTCGACGCGCTCGGAATGACATTGAATTAACTGTGGATGTGGCGCTTAGCCCAATGTCACCTCATTCTCTGATTGACAAAACCCGAACTTCTCGTTAGTGTACGCCACTCTATGAAGATATTGGTGATTGGTTCCGGAGGACGAGAGCACGCGCTGACCTGGAAGCTGCGCGAGAGTGGACTTATGGAGGAGATCTACTGCGCGCCGGGCAACGCCGGCATTGCCCAGGAGGCGGAGTGCCGGCCCGTGGACATCTCGAATCCGGAGCAGATCCTCGAGCTAACGAACGAGCTCAAGGCTGACCTCACAGTAGTGGGACCGGAGGCTCCGCTTGTGGCGGGAGTCGTGGATGAATTCAAGCGGGCTGGCCGGATGATTGTCGGCCCCACGCGGGCAGCGGCGCAGCTCGAAGGGAGCAAGATTTTTGCCAAGCAGTTCATGCAGCGGCACTCGATTCCCACCGCGCGATTCAAGGTGGCCGAGAGTTTCGACCGGGCCATCAAGGCGCTAGGGGAGTTTGGCCTGCCGGTAGTGATTAAGGGGGATGGATTAGCGGCGGGAAAGGGCGTAGTCGTCGCTCACACCCGGGAAGAGGCGGAGAAGACTCTGGACGAGTTCATGCGCCAACGGACGTTGGGTTCGGCGGGCGAGAGGGTAATCCTGGAAGAAACGTTGGTGGGCGAAGAACTCTCCTTCATTATTCTGACCGATGGCCGGGCGATTTTGCCTCTGGTCCCCACGCAGGACCACAAAGCCGTCTTTGACAACGACCAAGGCCCGAACACCGGCGGCATGGGCGCTTACAGTGAGGATTCGATTCTGGATGAATCGCTTCGCGCCGAAATCATCCGAAACATTGTTGCTCCTACCCTTGTCGGAATGGCGGTGGAGGGAACGCCTTACCAAGGCTTCCTTTATTGTGGGTTGATGCTCACCGCGCGAGGGCCAAAGGTCCTCGAGTACAACGTGCGTATGGGCGACCCCGAGGCTCAGCCCATCGTCATGCGGCTGCGGTCTGACTTAGTGGAGCTTCTTGTGGCCACGAACGAGGGCCGCCTTGCGACCCTCGAACCCCACTGGAGTCCTAACCCGTCGGTGTGCGTGGTGCTGGCCTCGAAAGGATACCCGGGCAAGCCGGAGGTGGGAAAGGTCATCAACGGCGTTGCGGCGGCTGAAGCTTATGGCGGCGTCAAGGTGTTTCACGCCGGGACGAAGTTCCAGAACTTCCAGTTGCTCTCCACGGGGGGGCGGGTGTTGGGAGTGACAGCCACGGCCGAAGACCTGCCCCGCGCCGTCGCCTGCGCTTACACGGCGCTGAGCAAGATCGAATTCGAGGGGATGCACTACCGGCGGGACATTGGCGCCAAGGGTCTAAGTCGGCTCTCCAGTGACTGTGGAGCCGAGCTGACGGGCGAGAGCACGGAGGAGGCGGCCCCGCGTGAGGTAGGCTGAGCTAGGGAGGACTTGAATGTCTGAGAAACCATTAGTGGGCATCGTGATGGGCAGCGACACGGATCTACCCATCATGACGGAAACCGCGCGCATGCTGAAGAGGTTCGGCGTGCCTTTCGAGATTGAGATCACCTCCGCTCATCGCTCGCCAGTCCGTACTTCGGAGTATGCGCGGACGGCCATTCAGCGCGGCCTCAAGGTTATCGTCGTGGGAGCCGGGGGAGCATCCCATCTGGCAGGCGTGATTGCAGCAGAGACCACACTGCCCGTCATCGGGGTTCCAATGGCCACCACCTCGCTCGCCGGACTCGACGCGCTGCTCTCTACCGTACAGATGCCCGCCGGTGTCCCTGTAGCTTGCACAGCTATCGGCAAACCCGGCGCCATCAACGCCGCCATTTACGCCATTGAGATCATCGCCACGTCGGATGCCGAGCTCGCCCAAAAGCTCGGCGCCTTTAAGGAAGAACTCGCCCGCTCGGTCGCCGAGAAATCGGAGAAGGTGAAGCGCGAGTTTCAGGCGTAAACCCCACCGACCATGTCATTCCGAGCGAAGCGAGGAATCTCGCTTTGGTTGTTGCGCCCAAGCCGCACGAGGCAGAGCGAGATTCCTCGCTTCGCTCGGAATGACACGAATGTTCATTTTCGCTTGTGGGCAACCAGTAGCTGGCCGCCGCCTGTTCCCTTAAATAGTCCGAGGAATTCCTCCGGTATCCCTGCCTCACGTGCGAACTGCTCAAAGTCGGGCCGCTCCATTACGGCCTCAGCGAATCCTGCCTTTCGCGCGAGTTCTTCGAGTTCCTGGTCCTCATAAAAATATAAGCGCGATGCCATTGGCTCCGGCGCGGCTGGTGTCCCGCGCAGCTCTTTAGAGGCGGTAAAGAGCACGAAGCGTCCCCCACCTGCGAGCACTCGTCGAACTTCCGAGAGCGCCTGCAGGGGATCCGATAGGAAACCGAAAACGCCCGTCATTACCGCACAGGTGAATGTCCCGTCTCGGTACGGGAGTGAATCGGCATTCCCCTCGCGAATTTCAAGCCTGTTCCGAGCGATTGCCTCGTGGTTGGCCTGGCGAGCCAGCCTGACCATTTCTGAACTGTGATCGATGGCCGCCGCTTTGCAGCCGCTTTTCAGTGCCTCCTCAAGGAATGCCCCGCCGCCACAACCGACTTCGAGTAAATAGTCGTTTTGCGTTAATCCAAGTACATTCAGAATCGCCCTGAAATTCGGACGGTGGTAGAGAGGATCGCGATAGTATGCGCGGGCCTGTGGCCCTGACGGGCGCCGGGCCTTGCGATCAGTGATCCAATCGCCCAAGCGCCTTGGCGCCAGGGCGTGGAGGAGCGGGCCCGCTACCTCGCTGGCAAACCAGCCTGCAAGTTCATCCCCTTGGTCGCCCAAGACACTGCTCAACGTCGGCTGCTCCAGCGTTACACGAGTGCCACCCTCGATAGGTTCAAAACGCAGCTCAACAGTGGTTGCTTCACCCGGTTGCCAATCCGCCCCATGCCACTCCAGAGTGATCTTCTCGTGCGGTTGCCACCTGATTACAGGGCCCACCTCCGTGGTGCCTTCCATGACGCGGCCGTGCACTCCCGGTTCAAACTGCATCCCGAGATCTGACAAAGCCGTTGATAATTCCCCAACCAAAGCGTCGAAGGCAGCGGGCGGGTCGAGCTTCAGGTCGATGCTTGTGCGAATGCCCATAGCTTTTGTTCTCCTGTATGGAAAGCAACCCTGTAGTCCTTACACTGAGCATGGCATGACCAGTCTCTGGGAAGCAAGAGAAAGTACGATGCAACCCTGGTTTGCGGGTGCAGTAAGGTTCACGAAGACATCTCCAAAATTTTGAAGTGAATACGGGAAAAGGCCGATGTAAAACAATGGGGACCCTCCTGGGTCGTAACTTCTGAACTACGAGGAGGCAAGAATGCCCACGGCGAGCAAACCCCTTTTTCAATGGGACACGACTTATAGTGTGAATATTTCTGTCCTCGATTCACAACACAGGAATTTGGTGAGCATGGTCAACGAGCTACATCAAGCCATGGTGGAAGGGATCGGCAAGGACAAGCTCGGCCAAATCCTTTCCGACCTGATCAAGTACACTCAAGGGCATTTCGCGGCTGAAGAGAGGCTTATGCAGTCGCACGGATATCCGGACTTCGACGCTCACAAATCCCAGCACGAGGCTCTCACTGCAACCGTCCTGGAGTTCCAGCGCCGATTCCTGGCCAATGAAATCGGACTGACTGTTGAGGTCATGGAGTTCCTGAAAGACTGGCTGGTGAAACACATCATGGGCTCTGACAAGAAATACACACCGTTCCTGAATGCGCAAGGGGTGCATTAGGCAGAGACCTGACCAGAGTTCCAATCCGGCACGAGAGTTGCTACAGGATGTGGCTGCGGTATATATTTTAGTATGCTAAAGTGTCGGGAAGTAGGAAATGGAATCTCTCGTCTACGGGCTTTTGTCCCTCAGCTTTGTTCTATCCGCTGCTTGCGCAACAGCTCTGGCCTCCCAAACCGGCAAATTGTCCCCGCAGCAGCCCCCTCCCCTTGCCCGCGCCGCTGAAGAATTCAAGGTTCTAACCCGCGATTTAGGCATGCGCCCGGACAGCCCGGTGCCTGCGCAAAAGCATCATGGGCGGAAAATGCTCTGGCACGGACGTGTTTTTGAAAACTTTCGAAACGATGTCCTCGATGCTATACCGCACCAAGTGAGGCAAAACGGCGAGAGTATTTCACCCTTACGCCGCAATCAGTTCGGGTTCAATGTAGCTGGCCCGGTGCTCATCCCGCGCCTGCTTAAGAATTCCAAGAACACATTCTTCACGCTGTCCTACGAGGGTGTCCGCGAGCTTGTCTTCCATGCTTCGCTGCACACCATCCCCACCGCAGCACAACGTACGGGCGACTTTTCGCAAACCGTGGACGAAGCCGGCAACCTGCTGCCCATCTACGATCCAGCCACTACCGCTCCCAATCCCGCTTACAATCCCAGCCTGCCGGTCTCCACCAGCAACCTTCAGTACCTGCGGTCTACCTTTCCCGGAAACCGAATTCCTGCGAACCGCCTGACTCCGAGCGTGCAACAAGCTCTGGCCCTATATCCTCTGCCCAATACAAACATCGGCCCTTTTTTTCAGAACAATTATTTCGTCAACGCCCCAGCCACTGACAACGCCGACGGGATCATTGCCAAGCTTGAACACCAATTCGGCGAGCGGCACCGGCTTACCTCCACAAGCACCCTTTCCAGCGGGTTCCTGAGTTCCACGAAGTATTTCCCAAACATCGCCAGCCCGACTGCACCAGAGCAGCATTTCTCGAACCGTCGTACGGAGCTCGATTACGTTTTTACTGCCAACCCCAACACCGTCAACTCGGCCAGTTTTGCTGCGGTCTCCGACACGGCATTGGCCGGCAATGCCTCCCGGCCCGCTTTCCCTCGCTATGAGTTCCTCAGCAACTATCTTTCGATGGGCACTGCCTATCCCAACACGCGAGACGCGCGGAACACCTTCGAGGTGCAGGATGAGATTTCGACTCGAAAGGGCAAGCATTTCCTCGGGTTGACGTTTCAGGGGGATGACTATCAGGTGAATTCATTCAATCCCGCTTATCCCTCCGGTTATTTCCAGTTCTCCGCGGATATCACCAGCTTGCCGGGGATTATCGACACTGGCGATCCGTTCGCCAGTTTCCTTCTCGGTCTCCCGGCGTACGCGGAACGCAGCATCACCACGGCGCCTTCCTACTTCCGCGACTCCTACCAATCCCTCTCTGGACGTGATAAGTACGAACTCTCAAAAGACTTGACGCTCAGCCTCAGCCTCAATTTCAGCCGCCGGACGCCGCGGGAAGAGAAGTACAATCGCCAAAGCACCGTCGATCCGTCTGCAATCGACCCCTCGGTCAGCCTCCCCGGCGCGCTCGTGTTTGCTGGTCTCAATGGCATTCCTCGCGGCCTGCGCCCCGGCAATGTCGATCTCGGTCCGAGTGCGGGCCTGGTATGGAACCCGCGCGGCGACGCCAAAACCGTAGTCCGCGCCTCGGCCAGCCGCTCGCACGGCATGATTCCGATTTACGACGGCCAGTGGGGCACGCAGGGGTTTAATGCCCGGCAGACTTTCATTTCGCCGAACACCCAACTGAGCCCTGCGCTCGACCTGACGTCCGGCATGCCCCCGTTTACTATACCCCTTCCTGACCTGAGCCCATCGGCGGCCGATAACACGGTGGCGGATTTTGTCGATCTAAGCGGGCGGGAACCCGTCTATCAATCGGCATCGCTTTCCGTAGAGCGGGAGTTTCCTTTCTCCATAGTGGCTTCCGTGGGCGCGAATTACAGTACCGGCCGAGATATCCTGGTGGGCGATGGTTTAGCCAACCCCAACGCTATCAACCCCAGCTTCCTCAGCTATGGCGATGCGCTTTACAACCTGGCTTTCCGCGACTCCCTACAACCCTTCCCCCAATTCCAGGGCTTCGAGCTTTACGGTCACTACGCCTGGGGGCGCTACCAGCGGACCTCCGGCTTCCTGAGAGCCGAAAAACACGCCTCCTTTGGCCTTTCCTTTACTGCCTACTACGAGTTTTCCAAGCAGCTCGACGATTACTCCGGCCCTTACGGCAACCAGGACTTCTTCAATTGGCGCAACGACTGGGCGCTCAGCTCTTATAATACGCCACAGTACTTGCAGCTCAGCTACGTCTATGAACTGCCGTTCGGCTCCGGTGAGCCCCTCTTCCCTTTTTTGAACTGGGGGAGGCCGTTGGTCAGTGGATGGTCGGTGAGCGGTACGGCCTACTGGAATGACGGGACGCCTGTGGCGCTTCATCCTGAGTTCAACAACACCGGAAGCGTGCTCCCCACGCTCAATGTAAATGTGGTCCCCGGCGTGGATCCGCACGTGGCCCATCCGGGGCCCTCCTTGTGGTACAACCCGGCGGCTTTCGATCAGCCGCCGGACTTCACCCCGGGGAACGGGCCCCCCACTGAGCCGGACTTGCTGGGCCCAGGTTATAATTCCATGGACCTCAGCGTGATCAAACGCATGCCCATGGGTGGCGATCGTACCCTCGAGTTCAGCGCCACCGCGATTAACATGCTCAATCACGCGAACTGGAACTATCCCGACCCAAATATCGGTCCGGCAAGCGCGCCCAATGTGGATGCCGGCAAGATCATCGGTTCCCATGGCGGACGCGTAGTCCAGATTGGGTTGAAGTTCAGCTTCTGATGCGGCGACGTTATCCTATAGCACAAACTCGTGCAGTCTTGTCCTGCGGCGAAGATTTTTGCTTCTCCGTGTTCTCTGTAACCAGGATAAAACGAAACACAGAGGACACCGAGACCTTCCGTGATCTCTGTGTCGAGGCTTCGGAGGCACAGAGGACACGGAGAAGTTCGTTTTGGTCCCGGCCAATGGCGCGTGTGGCAGCGCTGGCCCTTCTTTTCGCCTTTTGCACGCTCGGCACCCTGCACGCGCAAACGGCCTCCGTCTCGATTCCTGCCTGGGTTGAGGCGAACGGCTGTGGCCTCCCTCCCAAGTTCGAAGCAGCGCTGAACGGCAAGACGGTGCCCGTCACGGCACAGTTGGGTCCCGGCAGTGATCAAGTGATCCTGGTGGTGTTGGATCTGACTGCGGATCTCACCTTAATCGACGCCGCCAAGCAAGCGCTGATTGCCGAAATCTCCAAGCTGCCACCCAACGCTTGGGTAGGACTTCTGCGCACCCAGGATGGGCTGCACGTGCTGGCCGACCCCGGTGCGAATCGTCAACCGCCCATCGACGCCATCCGCTCCTTATCCAACAGCAACGAACCGGATTTGCTCGAAACCGTACAGTCGGCTCTCTCGTTGGCGGATGCCCTTATGCGCAAGTCACCGGTGCGCGTCTCAGTCCTGTACATCACCGACGGCAGCATTTATGGTTACCGTGAGGACTACACAAATCCCGTTATTAACGAGAGCGATCCACACGATCTCAGCCGGCGTTTTCCCGAGGCGCTGATCAACGCCAAGGTTTCCAAACTGGTGGAGGCGAGCAGCTCGCTCGAGGCGCCCCTGTTTGTGGTCCATCTCAATTACCGGCGGGACCGGCTCAACGTAGCGTACCAGAATGGCCTGAGAACTCTCGCCGAAGCGACGGGCGGCAGAGGTGATGTTTGCCGCTCGGTGGCCGAGATCCCGGAAGCGATTTCCGCTATGTTCGCGCGAATTTCGAGCGCGTGGAGACTTACCCTGGCGCTACCCACCAAGATTCACTACAACATCCAGATTCACCTGAGCGCTCCGTGCGGCGATGGAGACCTGCGGATCTCGTGGCGCACGCACCTGCGCCCGAAGGAGGGATGAAATGATGCGGCGGGGACATCTACAATTTGCTGTGGTGCTGACTCTGGCCGTTGCCCTGGTTGCCTCGCTGGGTGTGATTTTTCGCCAGTCCCGGCGGCTCGCTTTCCTCGAGCGGCAGCAGGCCACAGACTTGCAATCTCTGCGCCAGCTAATGGCGGCTGTCCGCCAACGCGAGTTCCAGAAGGCTCCTGCAGAGGCCGAAAGCCCTGCTCCGCCTGCTGACTACCAAGCCACGCTCGCCAAGCGCAATGCGACCATCGAGCGGCTCGGCCGTGAGCTGGGCGAAGCGCGAGCCAACATCTCGGGGCTCCAGGCGCAACTCTCGATTTCCAACGAGGAGCGTGAGAAGGCACTCGCCAGCGCCAAGGAACTGCAACAAAAAGAGAAAGAGGATTGGCAGGCCCAGCTCGATGCCTTGAAGCAGGA
>Ga0187781_10002090_pt1 | contig 15276 bp, 14 predicted proteins | sample 0715_SJ02_MP02_2_FD_132447 | JGI IMG/M metagenome (GOLD analysis project Ga0187781, IMG submission 132447) | Tropical peat soil microbial communities from peatlands in Department of Meta, Colombia - 0715_SJ02_MP02_20_MG | ecosystem: Environmental > Terrestrial > Soil > Wetlands > Peat | place...
GGCCAGCTATCGAGTGGTGCGAAGCGCTGCTGGCCGCTACCAGCGCCGCCCCGCCCGTCTCCCCTGCGGTATGTGCCAGCGCTGTGCCATGCCATGCGAATTAACAGGGGCCCGTAGTTGCCGAAGTCCGCCGGCCACCAGTCCTGTGAGTTGGTCATCATCGCCTTTAGGTCCTTCTTAACAGCCGCCAGGTCCAGACTCTTGAACTCCTTGGCGTAGTCGAAGTCCTTGCCCATGGGGTTGGATAGCGGCGAGTGCTGGTGCAACACCTTGAGGTTCAGTTGATTGGGCCACCAGTCTTTGTTCGACACGCCCCGGACGCCTGTAGCAATCTTTGGTCCCTTCTCGCTCATTCCAAAATCACCTTGACTCAGACTTCGCAGGTCTGAATTATAGGCATTACCACTAACCAATCAGGCCTTAGCGCTTAGGCGCTAACCACGGATTTGAGGCCCCGCTGGGACTTGGCTACCACCAGGGCGACCACTTCCGGGACAGCACGGCCCACTTCCGGCGAGAGACCTTCACCAACCTGACAGTCCCTTGGTTCGACCCCGATTATGGTCACCGGACAGCTAAGTAGGCCCGTTCGGCCCGCGAAATCAATCAAGTCGTGAAGCTCCAAGGAGTGCAGTCCAGGAAGCGAAGACAGTGGGCCAGGGCGGGGCGCCACCTCATACTCCGTCACCGTCCCAGGAACGGAACCTGACCTCACCGCGTCGACAATGATTAGCCTTGAAGCACCACTGAACTCGGAAAGGAGCCAAAGGTCGAAGGTCTGGAGCGCTCGCACAAGGATTCCTTCGCCCAGGTCCCGGTGCTGTAGCTCGTGAGCTACCACAATCCCAACACCGTCGTCTCTGAGGTACAGGTTTCCGAGGCCGAGCACAACGATCTTTCCGGTCGCGAGCTCGTCAGGGTCGGGAGCCGTCGGTTCTTCGAGATGGTCCTCCTGGTCCTCCTCTACTCCGAGCTGGAGACTTATGGGCGAGGACAACTAGCTCACCTTCACCTTCTGTGCGGGACGACCGGCTCGTTCCGCTTCCCCGTAATCATCGAGTTCACGAGTCCGAAGATGAAGCTGGCGTAGACGTGCATCATCACTAGTGCGATAAGCGCGAACGTCATGAGCCTGTGGAGGGTGAGCATGAAGGCCATCCCGGTGACGCCCGTCAACGGGCCGCCTATCAGATCTGCAAGGGTGAATACGAAGCCGAACTGCTGGGGAAAGGCGAGCGCGAGCCCTGTCAGGGAAAGAACCACTCCCAGGATCGCAAAGGACCAGAAGACGACGATGACGCTGGGGACGAGTTTCTCCGTGTACTCGCTGCTTACCGTGTCATAGGCTATTGGGTTGGCCGGCTTAGGGGCGAGACCGAACCATCCCTTTGTCTCCTTGATGATGAACCTGAAGGAGTAGGGTATCCTCCGAAGCCCGACCCAGTGGTAGTCTCCGCCCGTGAGTATGCCGAGCAGGTAGATTGCCGCGGTCGCCATGAAGGCTATGCCGATGAGCACATGGACAGTGACGATGCTCAGCGGGAAGATGGTCCCGCCTAGTATCCCTCCCAGCTGGAAGCCAGTGATCACGAGCAGCCCTCCTTCGATGAATATGCACCAGTGCGCGACCCGGAAGAGCAGGTCGTGCCTGACCACCCTTGTCCGTCCAAGGGATGTCATTTCATCCAACCCTCACGTACCGGTCGTCGCCCCGAGCGTCGATGGCATGGATCGCGCATGCCATGCAGAGGTTGAACGATCTTACCACGTAGGCGGCAGGGCGGAAGTCGTCGTTGGTCCCGGTCTTTCCGACAGGGGTCCCCACCAGGGAGGTCTCCAGAGGGCCTCCGGGAGAAGCGTTCCATGTGGTGGGCGCGAGCACCTGGTAGTTGGCCACCTTGGAGTTCCCGATGCGAATCCAGTGAAGGAGGGCGCCTCTCGGCGCTTCCCAGAGACCGATTCCTTCGGCGCTCCCAGGGTTCTGATAACCAGATGCGTACGATGGTTGCCCTACTTGCATCCCGTCCAGGCAGCCTTCTAACAGACCAGTCTGCGGGAGGCCAAGGCCCTGGAGCACGTCCACGAGCGACATGTTGAGAGGCTGTCCAAGGAACTGCAGGTTGGGTGTCGTGTTTGCCGACCCGACAAGGGCGAGGAGCTCCACGGCTTCGACGGTCATCCGATCGAACGCTGACCCGTTGTGGCTGTAGGGCAGCCCGGGAACCTCCGATGCGACTCCGTGGATGATTCTGCCCAGTTTGGGGTAAATTCCTGAGACGCATTCGCGGGCCAGGGCACCGGCCTCGCACACCTTTCCATCGTACGCCGGCGCCTTCGTCCAAGTGTATGCGGCCGAACTCGACATGTCGGGGACGGGAGTCTGTTCTCCGATGACGGCCTGGGACGGCGGCTGATCGTACCATGATAATGAGGTATTCTCGGTGATCTTGTTGGGATCGAAGGGGGCAGGGGCGCCACCCGGATTAGTGATCACGCCGCGCGGGATGAGGAGGGGCATGTTGTCTGTACCAGCAGAGGTAGTCGGGTCCGGGAATGCGCCCATGGACAGGAAGGTACCGGGGCCGTGGCCGATGGCCCCAAGCTGGGTGGCGTTCGCCGTGAGGTAGTTCCATATTATGGGAACGATGATGTCAGTCAGCGCGCGGGCCTGGGCAATCTTGACCCTGGTCTGCCCGATCACGTCTGCGGTCGGCCGCACGGGGTTGCCCCCCGGGACCGTCGCCCTGGGGTGCGGTGTCTTCCCTCCCCAGAGCGTGATGGCCTGGTTCATGTACTGCTGGGCAGGGACGATGAACTGGCGTAGGAGGTCTGCGTAGCCAGAAAGCGAGTAGGCCGGCTTCAGCGCGTCAATCAGGCCGTAAAGATAGTAGTCGGGGCCGGCAAGAGCGAGTATGTGGACCATGTGCGAGTAGGCCCAGTCGGCGCCATTCACCAAATTCCTAGCCAAAACGGCGTTCGCTGGGATGGATGTCTGTTCGGTTGAGTAGTCAGACGAGTAGCTCGTCATTCCCGCCGCATTTTCTACCGCCCTGACAGAGGCGACGTGGTGGTCACAGTAACAAACACCGCAGATGGCCGATAGAATCGGGGCTGCATCTCTCGGGTCTCTATTCAGCACTATGTTCTCGAACCCACGGTACAGGGTCCCCGTCGCCCTGGCTGAGGACACCGTGTTGCTTGTCTCGTCGACGCTTAGTTCGAGGGACAGCTCCCCCTCGATCCTCGTCACGGGATCTATGATGACTGTCCTTGTCATTGCTTCGCCTCCGGGGGCGGCTCGGAATGCGGGGTGGCCTTCTCCTCCCCCGATTCCTCTTCCTTCTTGCCTAAGGTCCTGCGGAGTGCATGGACGGCAAGTATTCCTGCCGTACCCGCGATTGCGACCTCTCCGACCTCGTCGACATCGACACCGAGAATGGTAGGCGTATCCGCGACTTGGGCAAAGAACTCACTGGTAGGTGGGTCAGGGAAGTTGGGGTGCATGCACCCCCAGCACATAGGCCCCGTCAGGGTGCACATGCCTATCCCCCCGTTCCACATTTTGACTGGGCAGGAAGACTGCGTGATTGGTCCTTTGCAGCCGAGGTCCCAGAAGCACCCCACCGGGTCGTCGAAGGTCTTCGCCATCTGCCCCCTGTTGTAGGCTTCTCTCCTCGGGCAGTTGTCGTGGATGTATGAGGTAAAGAACGCCTTCGGGCGCCCCAGATCGTCAAGATCAGGATCGATTCCCTGGAGGACCGTGGCCAAGGTTACGAGTGTCCAATCAGGGTTAGCGGGACAACCAGGGATGTTGATTATCGGATGTTTCGTCGAGACGGAGGCCTGTTTCAGCGCGTCCGTGACCGAAGCCGCCCCGGTAAGGTTGCCGCTGGCGGCAGGGATGCCCCCGAAGGAGGAGCACTGGCCTACGGCGAGGACATAGGAGGCTTTGGCGGCGAGCCTCTGCAGCAAATCGTACCCGGTCACGGGGTTCCCGTTGTATATCCCCGTGGTGCAGAAGTGTCCCTGGCTGCTCCCGTGAGGGGTACCTAGCTGGGGGGCGCCTTCTACAACGAGCAGGTCGACGGGAGCGTCTCCGAACGCGGCGTTGAAGAGCGGCACCTGCGAGAGGTCTTCCTGGGTGTAACCTGCTGTTACCCAACCTAGGTCGTAGTCTGGAGTCATGAGTGCCTTCCAGAAGTCGGCGGAGATTCCAAGCTGCTCAACGGCTTCTATCAGGTCCGGGTTGGACGCCTGGAGCATCGATATCGTGCATCCCGTGTCACTGGCGAGGTTCAGCCAGATCAGGTGAATCTTGCCGCCCCCCTCCTCCGCTGCCTGGCCGATCACTCGCTTGATTTCGGAAGAGTATAGGGTGACCACTGCCCCCACGCCCAGCAGGGCGCAGAGCTTCAGGAAATCACGGCGAGTTAGCTCGTCTCCCACGACTGAAAAAACGAAGGAGCCAGCCTTTTACGCCCATGCGTACAAATGCGCGCAGGCTACCCTGCCCCGCGAGACGAGCTCCTCCCCATGCCGCTGAGATAGACATCCATCGACCTTCGGAGGGCCCGAGCGAATTTTGTCTGGAGCAGAGATTCTATGTTTCCCCTTTCCACCGCGCGCGAGACTGATGGGTCGTAGGGCAGCTGACCGAGTAGCGGCACCCCGAATTCCTCGGCCAGCTTCCTGGGGCCGGTCCCCTTGCCCTTCGCAGAACCGCGGACCATGTTCCCGAGCACCCCGACGGTTGTCACGCCTCCGCTCTTTAGCAGCTCGAGGACCCGGTGTGCGACGGAAGTTGACAGCCGGTCCGGCATCGTGACCACGACGGCCCTTACGTCGTCTTTTCGAAGCGAAGTGAGGGTCAGCATTATGTCGCCAGTGGCAGGGGGCATGTCCACGACTAGACAGTCGAGGTTTCCCCAGTCAGTCAGGGCCAGGAGCTCTAGCAGAATCTCATTGGCGCCCGACCCTGCAAGAGGGATGGGCCGTCCTGAGGCGAAGAGGTCAACCGACATCACCTTCACTCCTCCAAGGACGGGAGGGACTAGTCCCGACTCCCCCTCTGCAGGGAGCCCCTTCGCGCCGAAGAGAAGGGCGGACGAGGGGCCGTAGATGTCGGCGTCCATCAGACCCGCCTTCAGACCTGACGCGGCTGCAATGCCAGCTAGAGCTGCCGAAACAACGCTCTTTCCCACCCCCCCTTTCCCGCTCATGACAAGGAGGACGCGTCTGGTCCGGGCAAGACGCCGGTCGATCATCCCACGTCTGAAGTCCAGGCCGGACTCGGACTCAGGCATCCAGCACCACCTCGATTACCCTGACACTCCTCCCTTCCTCAATTTCGAAGTAGCTTTTCGAACAACTGGGGCACCTGGAACACGAGTTCAGGAGCTCAGGGAGTAAGTGTATCATCTCTCTCTCGTCGCTGGATATGGGCCCGGCGAGTTCCTGGAAGTTCCAGACCTTACCGCAGCTCAGACACTTCACTTTCGACTTCTCGGGCTCTACGGTGATCCGTGCCCCTTCGAGCGAGGTTCCCTTTTTCAGGTCGTTGAGGAGGCCCCTTACGAGGTTTATGTCGAATTGGGCGAGCTCCCCCACTCCTATCTTGACGCTCAGCACCCGCCCCCCCTTCTCGCTGGCGGTCTCGCCGACAGCGTCTATGATTCCCTGGACGAGAGAGAGTTCGTGCAAACCAGGATTCCCGCCTCGCCCTTCGGATAATCGTTTTGGTGTATCAGGCGCATCGATTAGGGAATAGGTGTATTGAAGGACCGTCGAGGGTTTTTCGTGGGAGTGTCGGGGGCAGGATAGCGATGGGACTCGGGGACGTGGTGCGCACGGACCTGACCCTGCTCCATGCGCCGTCTGTCTACGACTTCCGAAAAAGGACCATGATGCTCGGCCCCGTGGCAGACGCTGTCCCGTCAACAGACGAGTTCGAGATGTACCCTGTGGGTCTTACGAGCATAGCCACCTATCTCGGAAGGAACCACTACAATGTGAGGATTGTGAACCTAGCCTACAGGATGCTGCGGGACCCCTCCTATGACGTGGTCAGCCGGCTCAGGAGAATGCGCTCCACCGTCTTCGGCATAGACCTCCACTGGCTCCCACATGCCAACGGGGCACTAGCCATAGGAGAGCTCGTCAAGAAGTTCCACCCCAAGAGCTATGTTCTCTATGGCGGACTTTCGTCCAGCTACTATCATGAGGAGCTTGTCAGGTATCCGTTCGTCGACTTCGTCATCAGGGGGGACTCGACTGAGGAACCGTGCAGGCAGCTGCTAAGCGCACTCCGGAGGGGGACGCCTTTGGAGTCGGTTGAGAATCTGACGTGGAAGCGAGAGAACGGCGAGGTGGTCGTGAATCCTCTGACATTCGTCCCGACGGACCTTGACTACGTAAACGTCCCTGACTACCTGTACGCCGTCACGACAGTCTTCAAGTACAGAAGCCTTGAGGACATCGCGCCCTACGCCCGATGGTTGAAGCACCCGACAACCATGCTGCTCGGGGCGCGCGGGTGCTCTTTCGATTGCTCCGTCTGCGGAGGCTCGGCATCGGCCTACAGGACGATCTGTCTGCGGTCGGCGCCTGCCTTCAGGTCCCCAGAGAAGCTGCTCTCCGACATCAGGGCAATCAGGACGTTCTCTCGAGGGCCGATTATGCTGATACACGACCCCAGGATAGGCGGGCTGGGGCGGGCAGAACGCTTCTTCGGGCTATTGAAGAAGGAGGACGTCTCGAACGAGCTAATCTTCGAGCTCTTCTTCCCTGCGGGAGATGATTTCTTCGAGATGGTGAGCCAGAGCGTTGCCAGATGGAGCCTCCAGATATCAATCGAAACTCCCAGCGAGGAGCTGAGGAAGCTTGACAGGCTGAAGTTCGCCGTGCCGAATCCGGAAGTCGAAGAGACCATCAGGATCGCTCTCGCCCACGGACGCAACAGACTTGACCTCTTCTTCATGGTAGGTCTCCCCCATCAGACCTACGACGACGTAATGTCAGTGGTCTCCTACTGCGAGTCGCTGCTAAAGCTGGTCGACGGAGACAGGCGGCTGAGGTTCTTCGTCTCCCCCCTGGGGCCTTTCCTGGACCCCGGGTGCGGTGCTTTCGAGGACCCGTCAAACGGATGCACACACTTCTATGGCTCTCTCGAGGCACATCGGCAGGCTCTCCTCTTCCACACGTGGAAGTCCATTCTCTCCTACGAAACCGACTCCATGACGAGGGAGCAGATCATCAATGCAAGCTATGATGTCGCCACCGCTCTGAACGAGCTGAAGTTCACGCACGGTCTCATAGACGAGTCGACCTACAGGTGGGTTGCTTCGCAACAGACTTTCGCCAGAGAGGCCATGAAGAAGGTGGAGGAAGCCCTGCAGCTGCCGGAGAACGAAAGGGCCGACGCCATCTCCAGAATCCAGCGGAGCGTCGAAGGGGCCAACAGGGACACCATGTTCAGCAAGAGGGAACTCGATTGGCCCAACGACGAAGGGCTCAGGGTGGGCGGGAGCCTCTTGATCGCACTCGTGAATGGATTCGTGCGCGAGGCGGCTTACAGTCTGTTCAGGGCCGCGGGGCGCTATGACACCGAAGTGTATTCAGGAAAGCGGGCTCCAGTGCTCGTGGATGCTCCAAGGCGCCCCGTCGATTTGGTAAAAGCCTCTTAAGCTCTGTCCAACGAAGGCTGCGTTGCCTATGTCATCGTCGCAAGATGATGACCGAGTAAAGAACACGCACTATGAAAAAGATAAGGGATATCTCGAACTAGACAAGAAATTCCCAGAAGAGCAGTACCTCTGGAATGAGGACTTCGCACCCACCCCCTTCAAGCTAAGGAAGTGGGGCTCCTGGACCTTCTTTGGCATATGGTTCGGCATGGCCATCGAAGTCGAATCCTGGGCCCTCGTCTCGGTCGGCTACTCCTTCGGCCTCAACTGGTTCTGGTCAGTGTTGTCGGTCGTAATCGGCAACGTCATCGTCTTGGTCCCCATGATCATACAGAGCCACGGGGGGGCCAGGTATGGCGTCCCTGAGACACCGCTGACGAGGAGCAGGTGGGGAATCTACGGGAACTGGATCCCGTCGATAATACGCGGAGTCATAGGCGCCGGCTGGTGGGGAATCGACACCTGGATTATCGCGGAGTGCATCGGCGCCATCTACCTTATCGGTACAAACCAGATCGCAACTCTTAGCAGCGCGGCAACCTCGGCAGCTCCCCCCTGGGTCATCGCCAGTGTCGTACCAACCCTGTTCTGGGCGACCTTCCTCTTCACCATCGCAATCCGTCTGATAATACTATACTACTCGCCTCCGAAAGGCGGACAAAGAACCCTTCAGATAATCTCCTGGACCGTCCCCTTCATTGGTTTTCTAGGCTTCGGAATTCTATTCTTCAGCATGATGAGCGTCACCAATTGGCAGTGGACCGCCATCATCAACATCCCAACTACGGCGACGGGATCGGCTTTCTGGTATGCCCTCATTGGTCTCATTAATGCGAACGTCGCGTTCTGGGCTACGATGGCAATCAGCATGCCTGACTTCACTCGCTACGCCAAGTCCCAGTTCTCGCAAACCATCGGACAACTCCCTCTCCCGCTGCTGATGGGGGGGATCGGAGCCCTCGCACTGGTGACAACGGGAGCCTCGCTGGTGAAGTTCGGATCACCCATCTGGGATCCCGTCCTCCTATCGGCCCTCGTCATCTCGAGCCAGCCGCTCGCCTACCTTACGATCATCCTCCTGCTGTTAGGGGTGATAGTGGTCAATATCTTCGCTGACACAATCGGACCAGGCTACGACTTCTCGAACATCTACCCGAAGAAAATCACCTGGTTCATGGGCGTAATCATAGTTGTCATCATCGCAGGCGTACTGCAGGCCTGGAGCTACTATGCAAGCGCTCAGTCGTACGTCGAAAACTGGCTTCTGACCTATGGCGGCATACTCGGGGGGGTGGAAGGCATAATCACATTCGACTACGCCATCATCAGGCGCTTTAAGTTCGAAGTCTACGACCTCTTCTGGCACAAGGGCCGCTTCAGATACTTCCATGGGATCAACCCGGCGGCTGTCATCGCTTTCGTGGTCTCGATGGTACTCGTATTCCCCCCTAGTACATACCTTCCCGCGAGCTGGGTGGCAAGCCTACCTGTCGGCAATGGCTACTCTGTGCTTTTCCCCGCTCAGGACTGGGTCTTCCAGAACGCCTGGGTTTCGGCCATCCTGATATCAGGCCTAGTATACGTAGTCCTGATGGCCGGGTGGGTGATTCCGAAGTACCAGCCAGAACTCAAGGGGAACCTGATCGAAGGATACATTGCGGACGACACAGCGGTCATCTTCGGCGTCCCCCCACACACGAGCACTAAAGACAAGAAAGAAGACAAGCCAACTTCACCCTCGAGCGAGGGCTCCTAGGAGGCGTGGCCTCGTATGGCAGAGAGTTATGACCTCGTCATCCGTGGGGCGCGCATCCTTGGAAGGCCGACGGACAAGACGTTCGACGTCGGAGTGGCTGGCGCCAGAATCAGGAAAGTGTCTCCTCACATCGCAGGCAAGAGCGCAGAAGACATCGACGCCGGAGGGAAGCTTATCCTTCCCGGCCTCTACAACATGCACTTCCACCTCGACTCGGTGCTCAAGATTGGGGACCCCAGGTACAACGTCAGCGGGACGCTCTGGGAGGGCATCCAGATCTGGGCAGAAGTCAAGAACAAGCTGAGCGAAGAGGAAATACTCTCCAGGGTCGAGAGGGCGGTAAAGTGGATGGCCGCCTACGGGACCCTCTGGCTCAGGTCCCACGCGGACACCACGACGTCGAATCTCAACACAGTCAAGGCCCTCGTCCGGGGCAGGAAGGAGCTGAAGGACCTGGTCAACATCCAGGTGACGTCGTTCCCCCAGGACGGGATAAGGACAGACCCGGGCAACCTGGAGCGCCTAGAGAAGTCTCTCGAGCTGGGCGCCGATAATGTGGGCATGATCCCACACAACGAATGGACGAGGGAAGACGGTGTCAAGTCCATAGAGGACGCCTTCGGACTCGCCAAGAAGTACAACAAAGACATTGACGGCCACATAGACGAGACGGACGACCCTTCGTCCAGGTTCCTCGAGGTGGTAGCGGCTAACGCAGTCAGGAACAGATGGGTTGGCAGGGTGGCCGCTGGGCATGTCACGGCGAGCCACAGCTGGGACGCCGCCTACAGGTACAGGATTTCGAGCCTCATCGCAAGGGCAGGAATCACCATCGTCGCCAATCCTCTCATCAACATGCACCTCCAGGGGAGGCTTGACGGCTATCCCAAGAGGCGCGGCATGGCTCCAATCAAGTTCTTCCTGTCCTCCGGAGTCAACGTCAGCCTCGGACATGACTGCATCATGGACCCCTGGTACCCGCTAGGGGTCGGGGACATGCTGCAGTGCCTCTTCATGGCGGTCCACATCGACCAGATGATGGGGCAGCAGGAACTTGCAGACTCGATCAACCTCATCACCTACAACGCATCCAAAGCATGGAGGAACACAGCCGAATATGGCCTCGAAGAGGGGAAGAAGGCAAACTTCGTCCTTGCCAACGCATACACCGTGATAGACGCCCTAAGAACACTGGGTCCCCCGCTCTATGTCGTCAAGGACGGCAGGCTCATCGCAAAGAGCACGTCGAGACTTTACAGCGAGATTCTCCACAACAACAAGTGGGAGAGAATCGAGTTCACCAGGAAAGATTAGAATCCCTTATCCCCCTTTTTCTTTCTCTCAGCCTTAGAATCCTCTCCTGCGCACTAGGGTTCTCTGGGATGAGTCTAATTAGGGGTGCTTGCCCCTATGCACGAGAGCGTGACTCAAGCAGACAGCAGGCGCGCCCTCTGGGGCGCATTCACAAGAGGATTCAGCGCCGGGTTTATCGCGCTGGTACTCTGGTTCCTCGTAAGGCTAGGAGGACTGGCGCCCTATCCGCCCGAATCCGCCCTCGGGTCTTTCCTCACGGTAATTCCTGAATCGCTTCAGGAGCCAATGGTGCAGAGCTTAGGTGAGATGGCGGGCCTCCTAGGGCTCGCCGTCGCTGTGCTTGTGGCAGCGGCGGTATACGGAGCGCTAGGTATCGTCTACGAAAGATATTACCTTCCGAGGCTGAGCGGCCGCAACTCGCTCTCGATGCTCGAGAACACGCTGGTGTATTCCCTGGTTCCCTGGATACTCTTCGGCGTAGTTGTGCTCCCCCTTACGGGGGCTTCATTCTTTGGTGTGGGCTCTGATTTTGCTTCGCCCGATTCCGTCTGGGCGTTCCCCCTGACGATGCTCCTGTTCCAGTTCCTATGGGGAGTCCTCCTCTGGGGGAGGACAAAGGAAAGCCTTCTTCCGGCTTCAAGGACGAACGTGACGGGAGTCGACAGCCTCGTCCCTCGTGACCCGGCCAGGTGGACGTTCATCGAACAAGCAGCGGTGATGGCAGGCTCGGCGGTTCTGGTACTGGCCAGCCTTGGATCGGCGCTGGGAACCCTGGCCTCCGAGGGAGGGCTGCTCGGAGAGGGTAGCGCCGCCATCCTCCCGGGCACGTCCATCAACCTGCAGGACGCGCCTGCCATCTTCCTGAACCCACAGCTTTCAGCCCTGGTGAACTCGGAGGTGACTTCTAACAACTCGTTCTACAGGGTTGCCATCGACGTCTTCGACCCGAGCGTCGACGCGTCCACGTGGTTGCTTTCGCTCGGGGGTCTGGTCGCCGCCCCCAAGAGCTACACCGTAGATAGCATCAAGAGCCTGCCTAAGGTAGAGCAGTATGACACGTTCATCTGCGTAAGCAACATGATCAACGGGGGGCTCATCAGCAACGCCAAATGGGGAGGGGTCAGGATTTCGGACCTCCTCGCCGATGCTGGGGGGGCTTCGCCAGGTGCGAAATACGTCGTGTTTTATTCCGTCGATGGCTACAGCGTGGGGGTGCCACTGACACAGGCTCTTGACCCATCGAGCATGCTGGCATATGAGATGAACGGCGTCACCCTTCCGCAGCGTCACGGATACCCCCTGAGGGCTGTGATACCAGGTCTCTACGGGATGATGAGCGCGAAGTGGGTGCGCCAGGTGGAGCTGAGCGACTCGGTCTATCTCGGCTTCTGGCAAACGAGGGGGTGGTCGAATGACGCTATGGTCCAGACTGTGACGTTCATCCGGGTCCCTGCGGATGGGGCAACGGTGAGCCTTTCGCAGAACAACGGTTCAATCGTGCTCGGAGGTGTAGCCTTCGCCGGGGACAGGGGGATCTCGAAGGTCGAGGTGAGCGTCGACGGCGGAAACACCTGGCAGGTTGCGACGCTCAAGCCGCCGGCTTCAGACCTAACATGGGTGCTCTGGGCCTTCGAATGGTCTCCGAAGCCAGGAAACTACGTGATTTATGCCAGGGCGACCGACGGACAGGGGGCACTGCAGACGTCGGCTCAGGCGGACACTTTCCCATCGGGCGCAACAGGATACGTCATGTCCACCGTTAACGTCGTCTCTTGACGGAAGGGTCACGGAGCGAGAGCCTGCCCCGCAGCTGTCGGGGATCCGGGCTTTTTGCCAACTCGGACCGAGAGTGCCAGCAGGGCCAATCCGATGACGGCCACGACTGCCCCGACATAGATGTAAGTCGTATTGCCGCTCATGAGCGAGCTCCCTGTAATGATGTCTGCTCCCTGAAGGCTGAAGACTATGCCCGCAAGCAGGAGCAGCACCCCAGGGACCAAGAGAGCGAGCTTCCGAGAATTCAAGGAAGCCCCCGGACGGCTCTCCCCTAATGAACCTGCTGCGCCAGCTCAGCGTATGTAGAGCGCAGCGAACTTGGCGTGGGCCTCATCATAGTGCATCGGCTTTGGCGGAGACTTGAAACCGTAGGCGCATATCTCGCCTACAGTCCCTATCTTGCGGATCTGCTTGCACCTGTAAGCGGCCCTGATGACGTCGAAGAGGACGTTCCCTGCATTGGCCCCGTCAGAGGAACGGAGATAGATGTCCACAGACACGCCACTCTCCATGAACGTGCTCCCTTCGAACCAGAAGTAGCTCGTCCTATCGTTGCCCATGTAGTCCACGAAGTCGGTGGTCCCTGCGATTGTCTCGAACTTGTACGGGACCTCGGAGGCGACCGTGGTTGTCTTGACTTCGCGCTTGGCCATCTTGATTGCCTCGTCGATCGTGTTCAGGGTCTCTGACCCTCCCCCAACGTCGAGCTGGTAGCTCTTGGACACCCTGACGCCGCGCTTGTGCATAAGGCCGAGGAGCCCCTTGTGGAAGATGGTGCCCCCGAACTGGCTCATCAGGTCATCCCCAATCAGAGGAAGCTTCGCTTTCTGGAAGTCGGCCACCAGCTTGTTGTTTCTTAGCACAAGGCTGGGGGTGCAGTTGACGAACCCGCATCCAGACCTCAGGGCGGACCTCGCGTATTCTTCCGAAGAGGCAAGAGAGCCGGACGAGATCAAGTTCAATAGGAGATCCGCCCCGGAAGCCTCGAGCTTCTTCACCACCTCGTCCGCCCCTGACCTGCTTAGGCTGACGCTCCGCAGGTGGGGCGCCGCGTCCCCTTTCGAAATGCCGGGCTCGACCACGACCTTCCCTCTAGGGACTGCAAGGTACCGCCTCGCCACGTTCGGAGGTGAGAAGATGGCCTTCGAGAGCTCCAGGCCGACTTTCCGAGAATCGACGTCGAAGGCACAGACAACCTGCAGGTCCTTTGGCTTCAGACCGGCGACGTTAGGATGCCAGAGCCCCCTTCGCTCTCCCCCCGAGTAGTACTTGAGGCCCTGCACTAAGACAGACGCGCAGTTTCCGACTCCCGCGATGGCTAGCTTGACTGCCAAGTCTGTCACTTGAACTTCGCGAACGTAGCGAAGGCGCCGACAGCGGCAAGGAGGAGGCCTAGACCATAGTCGACCGTCACTATCTCGGAAGCAAGGCCCGCGCCGGCGTTGGCGTAGGTGTAGTAGATCAGCAGCAGGCCGAAGACAAGAACGATTATTCCTATGAGGCGGATGAGGGCGTCTACCCTGGACTGCTGTGCCTCTGCGGACAAATTGGTCTTTTCCGGCCAGTCGGCTCAGGGTATATAGCGCTTATTCGCAATGAAAATGTGTCTTCGGCTGTTTCATACCTGCGGGACGATTCTGGACGTTCAGGTAGGCTTTAGGAGCTTTTCATGAGCTCGAGCTTCTCCGGGAGGTACTTGTCGACGATGTAGCTGAGGCCGTACCTCGCGAAGGCTTCCTGCTCGCTCTTGCGCTTGTACTTCAGGAATGTCTCGAGCTCGTCGTGCCACATCTTCTCGGTGTACCTGGGGTCGGCCTTCAGTTCGTAGAGCCTCTTGACGTCGACCTCCGTCAGCTTGTCAGAGGGGAGTTTGTACTTCTGAATATCGCTGGCCCAGACGCCTAGCCACACGGACTCTGGCGTTGTGAGCTCACGCAAGTGTGCAGCGTTCGCAGAGTTGTGCAACAGTATTCCAGACTTGCCGCCGATGAACCTTTCGACCCCCGGAACCGAGACGTCATAGACATATTCATCGGTCTCATCCGTCATCCCGATTTCGGTTATGGGATCGAACGCCAAATCGCTAGAAACGAGCTTTTGCAGCTTTGAGACTTTCTCTTCGTGTTCCCCAAGGTCAACGCTCGAACAGCTCAAGAGATGGTTAACAACGGCGCCCACGTGCTCCCTGTCGATTGCCCCTTCCATTCCTCCTCGACGAACCTCGCAAAGTCTCTGGAATGTATAACGGCACCTGAGGTCATGGTACTGATGCCTACCGATGATGGTGCGCAGCTCCATGAGGCCGCTGGCCAACGAAGGAAAGCCCTTCGGCATTAAGTAAGAGCTCCGATTCGTTGCGCTCATGTGTTCGAGGACGAAAGTCCTGTCGTCTTCATGCAACACGGTAGACGCCACTTTTTGGGTGTCATGCTTCCCTGTTACCATTAGTAAGTTTTCAGTCTTACCGAAGGAGGGAAGGACCCCAAGCCTATTCATTACCAAACCTAGCTGATGGATTAGTCCTGGATTCTTGAATTTCCAGCAGAGACCAGCCGAATTGGTGACATACCCATCTCCGAAGCAGCCTCTCAGATACTCGAGAACGTGCTCCGATCGGGCACCATAGATTATGTCAGGGACACGCTTCTCGCCATGGCGTGACCCGCAGAGTTAGTAGAAGAGAGACGCGATGGGTACCCCCCCAAAGCTGAGGGTGACTGAGTTCTTGTCATAGGCGTAGTATTTGGA
>Ga0187781_10002094_pt1 | contig 15259 bp, 14 predicted proteins | sample 0715_SJ02_MP02_2_FD_132447 | JGI IMG/M metagenome (GOLD analysis project Ga0187781, IMG submission 132447) | Tropical peat soil microbial communities from peatlands in Department of Meta, Colombia - 0715_SJ02_MP02_20_MG | ecosystem: Environmental > Terrestrial > Soil > Wetlands > Peat | place...
CGATCGCAATCTGTTCGGGAAGTGCTTGGGCTTGTTCCCGCTTCCCCGTCGACCACCCATGTCAGGCATATAGAAGCGTGCCGGTCATCTTCACCGGTACGGTGACTGATATTGGCCCCAGAGAAAACTCGACAAACGGTTCGTATTCTCAGGACATGCAGTTCTCGGTAGATGAGTCTTTCAAGGGCGCAAGCGCTGGCCACATTACCATGAGGCGTGTGCATGTTCCGTCCAGTTGTCCTTCCAATGCACCAGAGTTTATTGTCGGCGCACGGTTTTTGGTCTGGGCCCTTCCAGATCAGCAGGGTAAGCTGGCAATCACGGACTGTACACCGACACGACGAATTGAAGATGCCGCGCAGTTCATTTCCGAGTTGCGAGAGCTACGGGCGGGTGGGGGTGGGACTTATATTTTCGGGGATGTTTACCGCGGCCGCGTTTTTCCAAACGGTGTCAAGCCTGAGAATCTGGAAAAATATTCATCTCTGCCGCTGGCGGGGACGAGGGTGGTGGTGTCATCAGACGATGGTCGATACATGGCAGTTGCCGACGAAAAAGGACATTTCGTCGTGCCACTAGAACGAGGCGGCGAATATCGGGTTATAGTCGATTTGCCAAAGTACTTCGCCCCAGAAGGGCTAGACCGCGAGATTGATCTTGAGGACCACGACTGTGCCGACATGTCGGTGTGGACTCAGTACTTATTTTCATTTAAAGGGCGCGTTGTCGACATGCACGGAGTGCCGATAGGGGGAGTCGCGGTTGAGTTGCTATCGGCAACCACGCTAGAAAGTTTCGCCCATAGCTTAACAAACAGCTCCGGCGAGTATGAATTACCTGCCTCGGAACCGGGAGACTATTTGATCGCCGCGAACTGGGACGAACCGCCACCGGAAGAGGCGCCCTTTGCAACAGTCCTTTATCCCGGCGTCCAGGACATAGAGACAGCGAGCCATGTCTCGACTGAGGAAACTGGTGCGGTCGTGCTCTCGGATTTTCACCTTGCAACTCCCGCTAAGTGCACGGTGCAAATCCACATCGAGGACCAAAATGGGAAGTCGACCACCGGTGCAAGAATAATGACGAAGTATTTCCCCCAGCAATTTTGGCACCCGATTGTCGAGGTGAATTCCGCTGGTACCGCGACCCTTACGGTGATAGGGCCGAATTTGATTTATCTGGTGGCTTCTCGGACCTTGTCTAACCAGCAAGAACTTCGCTCCGAGCTGAAGACCATTAAATCCTGCCCCGCCGAGCCGATTCGTCTCCGATTGACCAAGACAATCCGGATCGATTGAGCCTGTGACTTCCTAGCCAACGCAGATAGGCTCGCACTATTTTGAAACTTGCGCGAAAGTGCAACCGATGTGCAACTCGAAAGGAACCATCAAAGTGTAAACTGTTGATTATGAATTGCGGCCCCGTAGCTCAACTGGATAGAGCATCAGTCTTCGGAACTGAGGGTTGGGGGTTCGATTCCCTCCGGGGTCGCCAACGTGATGTTTCCGGCCGCGATTGGTCGGCGAAACGGATGAGCGAATCCGTATCACCCTGGCCGCTGTTGGGCACCGGTGCTTCTCGATTTCCCCCGAAGTCGCGCGTGAAGTTCTTATTGTCCGAACTCGCCGGACCGCGATCGCCAGTCGGCTGGAGCTAGTCCGACCACCTTTTCGGTGTCCGGTCCCAGCGATGTTTTTTCAACTCTGCCAGCAGGGCTTGGTCGAGCGGCCCGGCTTCGCTGGCTCTGAGGTTTTGCTTGACGTGCTCCAACTTCCGCATCCCGGGAATCGTCGTGCTCACCGCCGGATGCGACAGAATGAACCGCAGCGCCATCTCCGGCAGCGTCATCTCTTCGGGCAGAATTTTTTTCAGCTTGTCGACACGCCGAATGGTCTGGGGCAGGTTCTCAGGTCCAAAATAACCGGCGCGCCAGTCGGCTTTCGGAAATCGCGTCTCCAGCGTCATGGTTCCCCCCAGACTGCCTTCGTCAAACGGTACGCGAGCAATCACTCCGATCTTGAGTTCCTCACACAGCGGAAACAGCGCGTCTTCCGGCGCCTGGTCGAAGATGTTGTAAATCACCTGCACTGCATCCACCAAACCGGTGCGCAGTGCTTTCAGACCATTCTCCGGCTCCCAGCGGTTGAGGCTCAACCCGAAGTATCGGATCGTCCCATCCTTCTTCAGCTTTTCCACGGTTGAGCGAAAGTCCTTTTCTTGGCTCCAACTGTCGTCCCACACGTGAAACTGAAGCAGATCGATGGTATCGGCGCGCAGTTGCTTGCGAATCAGATCCGCATACTTGAACACGTGCTGGGGGGGGAAAACCTCCCGATAGGGGTACGAGGGCAGGGCCGGCCAGCGGTCATTCGCGGGCGGAATCTTCGAGGCCGCATAGAGCTTGTTGGCTTTGTTCTGCTGCATGATCTCGCCCAGCAGCCCATCGCTCTTCCCCTCACCATAGGCCCATGCCGTGTCAAAGAAATTGCAACCGCGATCGACCGACAGCTGCAACGAAGCGAGAGATTCTTTATCATCCGACCCGCTCCATCCGCTCATCCCCCAGAGTCCGGGGCCGATCTCGCTCACTTCGAGCCCCGAACGTCCAAACTTGCGGTATTTCATGATCGCGTCCTCGTTCCAAGCTCACAGCCTCACAGCCGAACATCAGCATACCTCGAACCTCAATATTGAGGTCTGTTCGACGGCAGGCAGCGTTTCAGCCTTATCGACATCCTCCAGCATTTGAGTCCGGGAAAAACCCCTGTTTTTTTGATAGCTGTCATCAAAATTTCCGGGGCCGCGAATGCTGGCCAAGGGTGTTTAATGAAGCCAGATCATGACGTTGGAGGTAATCTGCCATGGAATCGAAATTTCCTTTTGCACCACCGCCGGGCATCGACGGGCAACCCCAGGCACCGCCGTCGCGCTTTATCGACGAGAAAATCTCCGATGAGTCGGGCACGGAAACCAAAGCGGACAGTGCCCTCGCGCCCGCCGGCCTGAAGAACCCCTTCTGGAATTAACCTTTTCCCAGCGCCGGGTCGCGACAGATGCGGCCGGCGCTGATTTCTCATCTCAACGAAGAATCGGCAGGCACAGGCACGGCCTGATGTTAAAGTCCAGCGCCGACATCTGTTCCAACGCCGGATGCAGCATCGAATCCCGGCAGGGCTCCAGGGTGATCACAAACGGCAGCGAAGATTTTTCAAATCCCGGCTTCTGCAACACAGAATCGATGTTCAGTCCATGTGCTGCCAGGATCTCCGCCAGCCGCGCCACAATCCCGGGCTGATCGCGCACGAAGAATCGAAGATACCAGGCGGTTTCAAAATCACTGCTGATCGCGGGTGTGGAAACCGGGCTGGTGGCGTCGCGCCTCTGCCCGGCAAGTCCCTGAGCGACGAACATTAAGTCCGACACCACGGCAACCGCCGTCGGGTCTCCGCCTGCTCCCGCTCCCAGAAATGCCATGTCTCCGCCATACTGCCCTGAGGTCAGCACCAGATTCAAATTCCTCTGCACTCGTCCAAAGGGCGAATCGGACGGCACCAGACAGGGCCCGACTTCCGCAAACAGCGTTCCTGCTTTCAAATCCGCACGCGAGATCTGTCGGATCGTGCATGCCAATTCCGCCGCGTAATCAAAGTCGACCGAGTCGACGGCCCGGATGGTGCGAGCCCGCACCGACTCCGGCAAGACCCGCGTGTGCAATCCCGCCAGCGCGAGAATGGCGAGTTTCGCGCGGGCGTCTCCGCCGTCCAAATCCTCCGACGCGTCCGCCTCAGCGTATCCTCGTGCCTGCGCCTCTTCGAGCGCCTCGCTGAAAGGAATCCTCGCGCCTTCGATCCGGCTCAGGATGTAATTGCAGGTGCCGTTCAGAATTCCCGCGATGCCATGCAACCGGTCCCCGCACAACCCGGTGCGCAGCGCGGGCAGCACGGGAACGCCTCCTGCGACCGACGCCCCGAACTCCAGTTGGCACCCATTCCGGGCCGCAACCTGCAGCAGATCCGGGCCATGTCGCGCGATGAGCTGCTTGTTTGCCGTCACCACCGATTTGCCGGCAGCGAGTGCCTTGCGCACAATCTGCTCGGCGGCGTCCAGCCCGCCGATCAGTTCGACGACGATCTCGACATCGGAGCGCATGACCGATTCCGGGTCATCGGTCCATACCACGTCATCCGGAACCCACGGCTGTTTCTTGCGTTCGACGTTGCGGTTGCAGATGTGCGTCAGCCGCAGCCCCTTGCGGCTCCCGTCGCACAAAATCTTCCCCACTTCGCGGCCCACCGTCCCAAAGCCGATCAAGCCCACGCGGCAGGCCGCGGTCTGTTCTTCCCCACCGTTGTCCACCGCTTTGGTCGCCGTATTGGAGCTCCGCTTTGCCAAGGTCCCATCCTGCTCGGAGAATTGATCCCCTATCATACGTGCGATGGCCGTTTCCCGGAACTCGAAAACCGGGAGCCGCAGCCCGAATTTTGGGGTTGATAAGGCGGAGTCTTCCCTTTGAAACGCGAAGCCGGCTATGGGATTTTCAAACTATGATCCTGGCGCCGATGAACCACGCGCACCAGCGAGGCGCCTCGATTGTGCTCACTGGCATGCTGGTTTTGGCCTCAGCCTGCGGACCCAAGCAGGCGGAACAAAAACCGGATCACCCGCGGCTCACGCCCAAGGTGACGCTCCGCGACGTTCGCTTTCACAGCCCGGCTTTGGACCGCGAGATGCCGTACCGGGTCATCCTTCCCTCCCATATCGGACCGGCTCAGAGATTGCCGGTTGTCTACCTGCTGCATGGAGCTGCAAGCGGGTTCCGCGATTGGTCGAACTACTCAGACGTCGCGCGATTCGCCGAGGCCGGATTGATTCTCGTGATGCCCGAAGGCGGATCGTCGTACTACACCAACGCGCTCGATCCACCCCAGGACCGTTACGAAGACTACATCACACACGACCTCATCTCCGAGGTCGAAGACAGATTTCCCGCCGCGCCCGGAAGGGGGAACCGCGCCATTGTCGGACTCTCGATGGGGGGGTTCGGCGCCGTAAAGATTGGGCTGCGCCGTTCCGACCTGTTCAGCTTTGTCGGCGGACTGAGTTCCGCGATCGATGTTGCCCGCCGCGCTTTTTCCATCCAGCGCTTCGCACAATCCCGCCATTTTAATTCGATCTTCGGAGCCGGTGGGAGCGCAACCCGCCGCGAAAACGATCCTTTTGTGCTGCTGCGCTCGGCCAATCCCGAGACTGCACCGTATTTGTTTCTCACCTGCGGCGAGCAGGAGGGTCTTTTGCCGGCCAATCGCGAATTCGCGGCCCTGCTGGCTCAACGTCACTTGCGATACGAGTTTGATACCATGCGCGGAGGCCACGATTGGAATCAATGGAATGCGTGGCTCCCGGCTTTGTTTGCCAGCCTCGGCCAACACCTTTCGGCCCGGAACTGAGCCCTCGCAATCGTCGGGCCTTGTCGGGCGGCATCGGGGGCGCGTGCAGCATCAAAGTTGGTAATATGGTGCCTGCCTGCTGCGAAGAGACATCCCGGCGGGAGCATCGCGAACACGCTCTTTTACAAGCGCCTCTCGACTGGAGCGCGGCGGTTCGCCACCCCGGCAGCGGGAGGAGAAGGAATGATTCGAAAGTTCGCATCGGTTTCCAAGACCCAGTTCGTGCAAGGTTTAATCCTGGTGACGATGCTGGCGGGAGCCGCAGCTGTCCGGGCCCAACAGGACCCGTCGCCCCAAACGCCATCGCAGCAGCCGCAGAAGCAACAACCGCCGCAGACAGAACCTGAGCCGCAGTCGCAGCCGCAGGATCAGCCGAGCGGCCAGCAACCCAGCAGCCAGCCCAACGGTCAGGAATCCAGCAGCCAGGAACCTTCCGAAGAAATCGGGAGGCGCAAACCCAAGCCGAAGGAATACAAGAACTGGTCCTTCACCGGCGGCGGCGGGGCCAGCCTCACCCGCGGCACGACCGAGAACTTCGTGCGCAGCGGCGGTGGTGTCGCTGCCGCCAGCGTTGCCCGCAATGCCAACAAGTATCTGGGACTCCGGCTCGACTTCCAGTTTGACAACCTGCCCCTGCGGGACTCAGCCCTGCAGTCGGCGCTAGCCACCGGAGGCAACGCTCACGTCTATACCTGGATGCTTGGCCCCATCGTCAACATCCCCGTCTCAAAGGCTTGGGGCGGATACGTCCTGGGGGGCGTCGCTTTTCTTCATCGCACCGGTGCGCTCGACTCGTCGAGCGCGATCCCAGGATCTGCCTGCAACCCATTTTTTCTTTGGTGGGGTCACTGCTTCAACGGCAGCCTTCCCCTCTTTGGACAATTTCTCCACGCCAGCCAGAACGAATGGGGCGAGAACTTCGGCGGCGGCATCACGCACAGGATTCGTCCCGATATGGAAGTCTACGCCGAATACCGTTTCCTGCACGGCTCCCACGGCGGCATCACGACCGACCTGCGGCCCATCACCGTCGGCATCCGCTTCTAGAACGCCCACCCACCGGGCGCCCGTGGCACCGATGGCTGTCCTCTCGGTTGGCGAGAGAGGACGGGACCTTTCCGGAACGGTGCAGCTGCCATCGCTCGCGGCCGCCGTCGATCCTTTCCAATGTTTCTTGATGGCTACGGCTGGGCCTGGAGCCACCGGAGATTGCCCTGCATCGAATTCCTCACTTCTGGCGTAAGCCATTTACGAACAAAGGCTTACAGGCGAGCTATTCGGGATAGGCAAGGGGGGGTCAATAGCAGTGGCAGCTTGCTGCACCCCGCCCCGCGGATCAAGTTGCCTGCTTTCCGGTCGGACAACGGAGGAATGCAAGCGATGAAAAAATTCGCGCTTGACACATTCCTATATAGGAATATATATTTCGCTTCATGGCGCGAGCGGCGACCACCTCGGACGCATTCAATGCCGTAGCCGAAGCTCGCCGGCGCGAGATTCTTGAACTTTTGGCCTCCGGGGAGCGTTCGGTGGGCGACCTGGTGGTGCGGCTCGGCCTGGAGCAACCGTCGGTCTCCAAGCATCTTGGCGTTTTGCGCAATGTTGGGCTGGTGCGGGTGCGGCGGCACGGGAGACAAATGCTGTATCAAACCAATCCGGATGCGATCCGTCCTCTGTACGAGTGGACAAAGACGTTCGAGCGACTGTGGGCGCATCAACTGCTTCGCATCAAGGAACGGGCCGAGGAGAAACAGCAGCGCGAAAACCGGTAAGCGGCTCGCGTGGGAAGGCACCGGGTTTCACCGCGAACTTCCCGCGGGCGCCCGGTAGACGCCGTTCGATATCGATCTTTCAGGAGGAAGCATGAGCATCAGTCCAACGATTCCCGGAATTGAGAGTCTGACCCTAAACATCACGCAGGAAATTCATGTGCGCGCGTCGCTGGAAACGACGTTCGCGGCCTTGCTGGAGCAGATTGGTCCGGAAAACGAGACGCCCGAGCGTAAGATGCCGATGAAGCTCGAAGCCTGGCCCGGCGGCCGATGGTTTCGCGATCTAGGCGAAGGAAACGGGCATCTCTGGGGACACGTGCAGGCGATCAAGCGGCCCACGCTGTTGGAGATTACCGGGCCACTGTTCATGTCCTACGCAGCCGTCTCCAACCTGCAGTACCGGCTCAGTGAGGAAGACGGCGGCACGCTGATCAAATTCCATCACCAAGCTTTGGGGGTGATCCCCGACGATCACCGGCGCGGCGTGACCCCGGGATGGACCCACATCAATCAACGGATCAAGGTGCGGGCAGAACGCAATTCGAAGTAAGGAGGTCTCTATGTGTCCGGCATGCATGGCAAGCGCAGGACTTGTGGTAGGCGGCGTCGTATCCAGCGGTGGCGTGACGGCGCTGCTGGTGAAAGTTGTTCGCAAGAAGAAAGGCGAGAAAAACGATTCGAAGGAAAAGGAGTGAAGCATGACCACAGCGACGATCGAGAGCACGAAAGTGGTATCGCCGGCCGAGTGGCTGACGGCACGCAAGAAATTGCTGGCGAAGGAGAAGGAGTTTACGCGGCTGCGCGACGAACTCAGCCGCCAGCGGCGGGCGATGCCCTGGGAAAAAGTCGAGAAGAAGTATGTGTTCGACGGCCCCAACGGCAAAGAAACTCTGGCCGATCTTTTCGCTGGGCGCGGCCAGCTCATCCTTTATCACTTCATGTTCGGTCCGGAGTGGAAAGAAGGATGCCCCAGCTGTTCTTTTTTGGCGGATTCTTTTGATGCGGCCACGGTCCACCTGGCGCAGCGGGACACTTCGTTTGCGGTCGTTTCTCGCGCGACGCTGCCGGAGATTCAAGCCTTCCAGAAACGCATGGGGTGGAAGTTTCCATGGGTCTCCTCGAACGGTAGCGATTTTAATCACGACTTTCAGGTTTCGGTCTCGAAGGAGGAGGCAGCCAGCGGCAAGGCTATCTACAACTACGAGCCCTCGAACTTTCCGTCGGAGGAGCGGCCGGGCTTGAGCGTCTTCTTCCGCCGCGATGGTGAAGTCTTTCACACGTACTCCTGCTACGCACGTGGGCTGGACATTCTGCTGCCTACGTACAACTTTCTCGATCTCACTCCGAAAGGCCGCGATGAAGAAGGGTTGCCCTGGCCCATGGCCTGGGTCCGCCATCACGATCGCTACGCAGATCCCCGGGTGGTGGACGCCAAAACCCTGGCGTCCCAACCGAAGAGAGCCTAGCCCGATCGGTGCACGGCAGGAACCGCCGAAGTTCCCGGATGGCCCCGGGGCCAAGTCTCGGAGGGTTCAAACGGGACGTCCATTTTGAAACAAGTTCGACAGATATTTGCATTAGGAGAAGCCAACATGGAAGCAGTCATTGAGCGAGCATTGGCGGCGCCGGTACTCGAGGAGTTTCTCGAAGAGAGCGCCACGACCAAGCGGGTTTTGGACCGGGTCCCGGGTGACAAGCTGAGTTGGAAACCGCATCCCAAGTCGATGTCCCTCGGACAGTTGGCCTGGCACGTTGCGTCGATACCGGGAGGTATCTCGCGAATCGCCCAACAGTCGAGTTTCGACGTTTCTCTGGGCAGTTTCGTACCTCCACAGCCCAACAGTCTCGAGGAGATTCTCTCCGCGCACGAACAAAGCAGCCGCGACGCCAAGAAATTCCTCGAGGGGCTCACCGACCAGCAGGCAAACGAGGGTTGGCGTCTACTGCGGAACGGGACCGAGGTGTGGACCAGGCCGCGAATCAGCGTGATCCGGGCGATAATGCTGAACCATTGGTATCACCATCGCGGGCAGTTATCGGTGTATTTGCGATTGCTCGACGTTTCCGTGCCGGTGATTTACGGGCGCAGCGCGGATGAAAATCCCTTCGCCTAGGAGAAATCCCGGGTGCCACGACAGCCGAGAGAAACCGACCGGCGGTCGTGGCCGGCACGCCGGCTAATTCATATCGCGCATGGAGCAGGCGCCCGGGCCGCGAGGATCGCCGCATGAACCGCAGGCTCCGCCCGCCGACACCGATGGCGAGGATCCCTTTGCCGGGACGGCAAACACGGAGAGCTGCGGTTCCAGCTTTAGGCTGTGGCATTTGGGGCACGCGGCCTTTTCTTGGCCGTACACGAGAGCCTCGAACCGATGGTTACATTGCTTGCAGATGTATTCAAAAATGGGCATGGATTGAGTCCTTGGCGCTGATCCGGCCTGGCAGTTAAGGGGGCAACGAAACTAGCCGCCTAGTTACAACTCCCACGTCTATTAAAATCAATTTGTGGCGAGTTCGCAAATCTCAGAAGATCGCTGGAAGATTTCCCCGTCCGGCCCGTTCAGCCCATCGTCCTGGCGAGCTCGCGCTCCGTTCCGGGCGCGCAGATGGCTTTCTGGCGGCCACGTGCAGACCATTGCCAGTTTCCTGCTGCCGCGCCGGATCCGTCTGCCTGCGCCGGAACAGCGGCTGATCGAAGTTGCCCCCGGGGTAAAAGTGCGTTGCTGGGCCTACTGGCAAAAGCAGAACCCCATCGCCGCCCTCACCCTGGTTGTGGTGCACGGTCTGGAAGGTTCGTCCGAGTCACAGTACATGATGGGAGTCGCACGCAACGGTCTTGCCGCCGGGATGAACGTCGTACTCATGAACCAGCGGAATTGCGGCGGCATGGATCACTCGTCGCCGACCCTCTATAACTCGAGCTTGTCAGCTGACGTTGCGGCCGTGGCTCGAAGTTTCATTGCCAGCGATCATGTGTCGCGATTTGCGCTGATCGGCTTCTCGATGGGTGGCAACCTGGTTCTCAAGTGTGCCGGGGAGTGGGGAAGCAAGGGTCCGAAGGAGTTCAAAGCCGTGGCTGCGGTGTGTCCGGCGATGGATCTGGCGGCCTCGGCTGATGCCCTGCACGAACCCCGCAACCGCATTTACGAATGGTATTTTCTGTGGCAGTTGTTTGGCAGAATCCGTCGCAAGGCGAAATTATTTCCCCAGCATTTCGACGCGTCCCGACTGCGTGGTGTCTCCAGCCTGCGGGGTTTTGATGATCGCGTTACCGCGCCTTACTGCGGATTTACGGGAGCCGACGATTACTACGCCCGCGCCGCCGCGGCCAACGTTGTGGGCGGCATCGCCGTGCCCGCCCTGATTATCCATGCCGCCAACGATCCGTTCATCCGCATGCGTCCGGAGACGGAGCGGCGAATCGCGTCCAACCAGAACATTGCCTACATTGAAACCGAGGATGGCGGACATTGTGCGTTCGTGGGTGCACCCGATGGAGAGGGCTACGACGGCCGCTGGGCCGAGCGGGAAGTCGTGGAGTTTGTGAGGCAGGTTTCGCTCGAGTAGCCTCGAGCAGCGGTCAGGCGCGCAGAACTGGGAACTAGAGAGAGGCCTTGAGAGCAACAGTGGCGCGAGCAGCTTTCATCCAGTCTTTGAAGTGCGTGCGAATGTAGGCGAGCAGCACCATGGCTAGGCAAATTGTCACCAGACCTGCCGAGGCTCCGGCAATGCCCTCGGAGTGCCGGGGCAGGAGTGACACGCGTCCGTAGACAAACTCAATGTGCACCCAGTAGACCACCAGCGAGGCCTGGCCGAGCTGGATGAGCGGGCTGAATCCCCACGGCGCTGTTCCCCAGCGGCACCAGGCGTAGCTGCCGGTCAGTATTACCAGCAGCATTCCGACGCGGGTCAGAAAAAACTGCGGGCTGGTGTGCCAGTAGTCGTAGACCGGATAGAGGTGCACGGGTAGGGCATCAAACCAGCGCGCCACCTGGATCAAAGCCAGGCCGACCAGGCCCGCCGACAGCAAGGCCTTGGTTTCGCGAGCCCTCGCCCACTCGCTTTCAAGGACAAATCCCAGGGCAAGTCCGGCGAAGGCGAACCCGCTCCAGGGAAAAACCGGAAACAGCCAGGCCTGCGGGGTACCGAGATTATGCACGCCGTTGATGTAGGACGCGACCGGCCAGGGGAGCCAGTTTGGACTCCAGGTGGTCCAGAGCAGGGGAGTGACCAGAGCAATCGACAAAGCCGTTGCGGCGGCAGAGAGAGCGACTGAGCTCCGGACGGTGCCCGCCCGGATTACGTCGGGGGCGGGGGCGCCCGCGCCGCGCAAGGCCAGGACGGCCCAGCAGAGCACCCCCATCATCATCATGGACAGACCGATGGTGTTCAGAATGTCGACGCGAAACAAATCGCTCGCCGGCGCCCATCCCCAGGAGATGACGTATTCCTGCAATCGAAACAGCAGACCGAAGCCGAAAATCTCCGCCCCCCGCCCGATGGTGGCGGCCGCAATCTGACGGGGAGGAAGATTCTTGCGGAGAAGCTTTTCTGTGACCAGGGCAAACGAGATTCCGGCTAAAAACAGGAAAAGCGGGGCCGGAAACGTGCCTCCGAGCTGCGAGTACATGAAAAACCGGCTTTGCCGGGCGGCGCCCCCCAGCCAGGAGTCGTAGCAGTGGGTCTGGAACATTAATAGACAGGCCAGGCCCCGCATCCAATCGATATACACCAGGCGAAACTTTGTGCCGTCCACGGGGTTCATCTCTGGTTGGGTCGAGAAAGTATACGGCCGCGTGCCGCTAGAACCGTGTTTTTCCCCTCAATGATCCCCGTTTCTCCCCGAATGACCCTGGATTTCTGGAGTCGGCAGGTCCCTCCGACGGAGGTCGGCCGAATTGTGAAAACAGAAACCGATGTTAACTTTAGTTCCACGATACAACCCACGAAGCTAGTCACTTGATCGAAGATGAGATAAGCCGTATAAGCATAAGACCAACCAAACCAGTACAGAGTGCAGGGGAGCCGTGTATGTCGAAGAGCAGGGTCTGGGTGTTCGTGTTGTTCGCCGTAGCCGTTTCCAGTCCGAGTCATGCCGCCACTCCCGATCGGGTGATTGGCGATTTGACCACCAGCCAGAAAGTCGCCCTTCATGAAAATGTGCACGGATTGGCGCGGCCAGAGTTTGACCTGGGACGCGCCGACGGCAGCCGCATCATCCAGGGACTTGCCTTATCGTTCCGGCCATCTTCGGCGCAGCAACAGGATCTCAACAACTTTCTCGCCCAGCTCGGCAATCCTCATTCCAAGAGCTTTCATAAATATCTGACGCCCGCCGAATTCGGCGCGCGCTTTGGACTGAGCCGGAATGACATCGCCAAGATTTCGGCCTGGCTCGAGGCACAAGGGTTTACGAACATTTCCGTCGCCAACGGACGGAACATGATTTCCTTTGACGGATCGACTTCCCAGGTCGAGTCGGTATTTGCTCTCGAGATGCACAACTACCTCGTCGACGGCGTGGTGCATATGGCAAACGCGGGCGAGCCCTCGGTTCCGATGCCGCTCGCCAGTATGGTGATGTTCGTCCATCATTTGAACGACTTTTCGCCTAAGCCTCGCGTGAAAGTGAAACCGAATCTGACTTCTTACGTCAGTGGAAATCATTTCCTCACTCCGGGGGATTTCGCCGTTATCTACGATCTGGGCACGCTCTACACGGCCGGCGGTGCCGGACAGAAGATCGCCGTCATCGGACAAAGCACGGTCAGCACGACCGATCTGAACAATTTCCGCAGCGCCGCAGGGCTTGCCCCGAGCACGGTGACGATGACGCTGACAGGAGGGACAGCAACGCGTTGCCCCGGGGATGAAGGGGAATCGGATCTGGACCTCGAGTGGTCCGGGGGCGTAGCGCAGAAGGCCAGCGTAACTTTTGTTTATGCCGGCCTGGGCACCGGCGATAGCTGCACCAGTCGCACCTATGATGTGTGGAACGCCCTCCAGTACGCCATCGATAACAAGGTTGCGCCGTTTGTCAGTACCAGCTACGGGTACTGCGAATCGCCCACGCAGGGAATAACAGAGCTTCAGGCCAAAACCTTCCAGACCTGGATCGAGCAGGGCCAAACCCAAGGACAAACGGTCACTGCAGCGTCGGGGGATTCCGGTGCCGCTGACTGCGACAGTGGAGGCTCGGCAACCTTGGGACTTGCGGTCGATGTACCGGCATCCATACCTGAAGTCACAGGTGCTGGAGGTAACCAGTTTATGGGCGATGCGGCAGGAACAGTAACGGGGACCGCGCCGAATACGACTGCGGCAGCCGATCAGCCATATTGGGGCGCCTCGAATACCGGCAGTGATGCGATTGTGACAGCGCTGGAGTACATCCCTCAGGAGGCCTGGAACGATACGACAGCGTCGGAGTGCCTGGGCGAGAATCCTCCCGAGCTTTGCGCCTCCGGTGGTGGTGCCAGCCAGTACTTCTCTAAGCCGTCGTGGCAAACCGGCACCGGTGTGCCGGCAGATGGCCAGCGCGACGTCCCGGACATTTCGGTGACCACGTCACAGTTCTGGGATCCTTATCTAATCTGCTCCGAGGACTCGGGAACCTCTACTCCACAGCAGTCTTGCACGGTTGGGTTCCGCACGGGAGCCGGCGGGGACTTTACCGCCGTGGGCGGGACTTCCGCAGCCGCACCAACCTTCACGGCAATTTTGACCCTGATCAATCAGTTTGTCGGGAACCCCGGTACCACCGGATTGGCGCCAATCAACCCTACGCTATATTCCCTCGCGGCCAGCACGCCTTCGGCGTTTCACGATGTGACGACGGGCAACAATATGGTGCCGTGCACTACAGGGACGCCCGATTGTCCGGCGGGCACCACTGAAATCGGCTTCAGCGCCGGCGTCGGATACGACCAGGTCACGGGCTTGGGTTCCCCGGATGTAACAAAGTTGGCGAATGCCTGGGCGGCAACCTTGACGCAGTTCACTCTCACGGCCGGTGCGGTCAGCCCGGCAAGCGTTCCGGCCGGCAATAGCGCGACTGTCACCATCATCGTGGCTGCAAAGAGCGGCGCGACCACCACCGGGGAGACGGTGAGCTTCAGCCCCAGCAGTTGTTCCAGCCTGCCCTCCGGAATACAATGCACCAGCTTCAATCCTGCTTCGGTGGTTGTTCCGGCGACGGGGAACGTTACGACCACCTTGACGATTCAGACCGCTGGCAACATGGCAGCCGGCACCTCTCAGTTTACGGTGGCGGGGACTTCGGGAACGACCTCGGCTTCTACGAGCGTTAGCGTTACGCTTGCGGCCACCGCGATGAGCTTCTCGTTAAGCACGAACCTGTCGGGAGGAACGGTGAGTGTGGCGCAAGGCCAAACCGCTGGCCCGATCAATATCTCGGTCGGCAGTTCGAGCACACCCTCGTTCCTGGTTTCAAGCGGCTCGAGCAACAGCACGGCTCTGCCGCTGACCTACACTTGCGCTGGCCTTCCCAGTGAAGCGACCTACAGTTTCACTCCGAGCTCTCCGACCAGCGCCACCGCCCTGACCTTGACCATCCCCACCACGGCAGCCACCTCCAGAGTGCAGCCGCCCTTCGCGCGCGCAACCAGGATTTTCTACGCCTTCTTGTTGCCCGGGCTTCTTGGGATTGTGCTGACTGTGGCCTCGCGAAAACAGTCCACGGGTGCCGCGCGCATGCTGGCGTTGATCCTGGCTCTGGGACTCTCGACGCTGTGGATGGCTTCTTGCTCGGGGACAAACGGCGGGGGCAACCAGAATAACGGCACGCCCACTGGAAGCTATACCATAACCGTTAGCGCAACCACCGGTGGTGCGGCGCCGATCACCAACTCGGTCACATTTACGCTGAGTGTGACACCGTAATCGCATTCTGACCCGGCGCTCCGCTTTGACGGAGCGCCTTTTTTCTTCTCAGAGTGTCGAGCGCAAGTTCGCTAAGCAGATGTTGGAAATCCTCTCCGGCCTTTCGCGGGCGTCGTTCCGAGCTTTGTTTTTCTCTCC
>Ga0187781_10002095_pt1 | contig 15254 bp, 12 predicted proteins | sample 0715_SJ02_MP02_2_FD_132447 | JGI IMG/M metagenome (GOLD analysis project Ga0187781, IMG submission 132447) | Tropical peat soil microbial communities from peatlands in Department of Meta, Colombia - 0715_SJ02_MP02_20_MG | ecosystem: Environmental > Terrestrial > Soil > Wetlands > Peat | place...
AGATACCCGACTACGGGAGACCATGAGGATGGAGTTCAGAACCGAATTTTTCAACTTGGCCAACCATACGCAATTCAATGCAGTGAATGGAGATTTCAACGGAGGGCCGGCATTCGGTACTGTAGTTTCCGCTCAGCCGCCGCGCATCGGTCAGCTTTCTCTAAAGCTCAGCTTTTGAGAGTGGAGAATTCCTGAGTGGTCCGGGACGCGGCGGTGGTCACCCTACAATTGTCGATCCCGGCGTTTCTCGCCGTTACCAAACCCAACAGGAACCGTGGAAATATGGGGAATGTCCCGGGGTGCAGTCGTGCAGTCCACCCTGTCTGTCCCGATTCCGCGATTTCCGGGGCCGCGAGCCGGAACGTGAAGATTCATGGGAATGAGCGCGATTTGAACGCCAAAATCCCCACCCTGTCCCTGCACAGAACGGGGGGACAAGGGTGGGGCATCCTCAGTCGAAAAAAGTCTGGAATAATGAACAGACAAAAAAATGGCGCGAAAGAAAAATAAGCTGCAGAGTCGGGCGTCTGCGCGCCGGAAGAGCGCCGCTACATCTCCGTCACATAAGCGCTTCTCTCGGAGATGGCGCGACGTACTGCTTTGCATCGCGATCATGCTCGCGACGTTGGCCGTCTACAGCCCGGTTCGCGCACATCCTTTTGTGGTTTTTGACGATCACGAGTACGTGGTTGAAAACCTGCACGTGCAGCAGGGGTTGAGCTTGGCGATGGTAAAGTGGGCGTTTACGGCGGCACATGCGGCGAATTGGCATCCGCTCACCTGGCTTTCTCATGCGTTGGACTGTCAATTATTCGCGCTCAATCCTGCCGGCCATCATTGGGATAGCTTGCTGCTCCATGCGCTCAGCGCGGGCCTTCTTTTTCTTCTTCTGGAATGGGGCACAGGCTCGACCGGCGCCAGCTTTGTTGTGGCTGCGCTTTTCGCGTTGCATCCGTTGAATGTGGAGTCGGTGGCGTGGATTGCGGAGCGAAAAAATGTGCTGTCTACACTTTTGTGGCTCATGGCGATCGGCGCGTATGGCTGGTACGCGCGCAGGCCGGGTTGGCGGCGCTATTTATTGGTGATGCCGCTGTTCGCGTTGGGATTGATGGCCAAGCCGATGGTCATCACTTTGCCATTCGTATTTCTGTTGCTGGACTACTGGCCGTTGAATCGGGTGGCTTTGACAGTGGAGATTCAAGGACCGGCGAGTGAAACCGCAACTCGATCCCAAGAGTCTCGTCGCCAGGAGATTCCTCGGCCCGCGGGTGAAAACGCGGGCCTTCGGAATGACGCCACGGAAAGAGTGGAGCGGTACACGAGTTGGGATCTCTTGCTGGAGAAAATTCCCTTGCTGCTGCTTTCCGCGGCCAGCGCTGTGATCACGATGAAGGCGCAGGTTCTCACCGAGGGTACGCTGCTGGAGTATCCGATTGCGGTCCGCATCGAAAACGCCGTCGTCGCATATGGGCTTTACTTGTGGAAGATGCTCTGGCCGGTGCATTTGGCTGCGATGTATCCGCATCCCGGCAGGAATCTGTCTGTGTGGCAGGTACTGCTCTCGGTTCTGGTCTTGTCCGCAATTTCGGTGATTGTTATCGCTTATCATTCACGCCGTTATCTGCTCGTGGGGTGGTTGTGGTTTCTTGGAACATTGGTCCCGGTCATCGGTCTGGTGCAGGTGGGATATGCCGCGATGGCCGACCGTTACGCTTACGTGCCGCTGATTGGAATCTTCGTGATGCTTGCCTTTGGCGGCCGCGATGTGGCGGAGGCGAAGCACGTCCATCTTGCTTATCGAATTGCTCCCGCCATCTGCGTCCTGCTGGCGCTTGCATTTTTGACGCATCGGCAGCTTGGCTATTGGAGCAGCGATTACGACGTGTGGGCGCACGCTCTGCACGTGACCAGTGGCAATGTGTTTGCCCACAATGCGATCGGTTCGGCGCTGCTGGCACCGGACATTTCAATGTCGGCCAGCGATCTGGAGGGATTCGATACGCGGGAGAAAAGAATGGAAGAGGCACGCTCGCACTATGAGCAGTCGCTGCGAATCTGCCGCGAACACGCCGCGCAAGATTCAGGGATATATCTTCCCGCTCTCGCCAACACTTTAAATTACCTTGGAGACTTAGACCGGGTTGAGCGACACATGGAGGACGCGCGAAAGCGCTACACCGAGTCTCTGGAGATCCATCGGGAACTGGTGAAGAAGGAGCCGCAGACGGATATTCCGTATCTCGCTACCACCCTGAACACGCTGGGAATGTTGGATCGGATCGAGAATCGTCCCGAGGAAGCGCGCGCTTACTTCCTCGAGGCGCTGCACAATCTGCGGCAACTGCAGGGAGCGGGCGCGAGGGAATATATGAAGGATGTGGCCCTTACGCTGAATGATTTGGCGACGCTTGCGCTGCAGCAAAAGGAATTCGACGAGGCCGATCGGTATTATGAGCAAGCCTTGCAGCTCAGACGGCAGTTGGCGCGTCGGGAGCCGATTTTGTATTTGCCAGATGTAGCCGCGACCCTCGACGATATCGGAGGGCTCAGTCTGAATCAGCAGCGATTCGAGGCGGCGCGGCACGATTATGAGGAAGCTCTGAGCATCTACCGTGAGCTGGCGCGTAACGATCCGGGGAAGTTCCTTTATTTCGTAGCCGGTATGCTGAACGAGCTCGGGATGGTGGAGAAGACTTTGAATCAGATCGATGCGGCGCGCGGGCGTTATGAAGAGGCTCTGGATATCTATCAGAAGCTGGCAAAAGACGACCCCAGCCGCTATGCGCTTTACGTGCAGGCAATGGAGTTGAGTATGGCGCAGCTGGGTCCGCAGTCTCGGTGAGGTAAGGTGCCGAAGCGCCTGGTTTTCTTTTCGATAACATCGGAAGAGGAGAATTTCATGCAGATCAAACCATTTCTTTGGTTCGACTACCAGGCGGAAGAGGCGACGAATTTCTACGTCTCCATTTTCAAGAACTCTCGAGTGTTGAGCATTGCGCGGTATGGAGAAGCGGGGCCTGGACCGAAAGGATCGGTAATGAGCGTTACGTTTGAGCTGGCTGGGCTGCCCTTTGGCGCGCTCAACGGCGGTCCGCTGTTCAAGTTCAATGAGGCGATTTCGTTGTTTGTCGATTGCACGACCCAGGAGGAAGTGGATGAGCTTTGGGCGAAGCTCAGTGCCGACGGGCAGGAGTCGCGGTGCGGGGGGTTAAAGGATAAATATGGATTGTCGTGGCAGATTATTCCCTCGGTACTGATGGAATTGTTGGGTGACAAGGATGCGGCGAAGTCGGCGCGGGTGATGAAAGCGATGCTGGGGATGGGGAAGATTGACATTGCGGAGTTGAAGCGGGCGGCGGAGGGGTAAGGGTTTGTGAACGCAAGTTCTAATTGATATAATGATATTGCATGCAATATCATCCATTGGGTGCGTATTGTTCTGGATACGGACGTAATGGTTGCCGCCCTGCGTAGCCCACGTGGAGCGTCGCGGTGGTTGCTAAACGCAGTTTTGCGAAAAAGGATCGTCGCGCTGGTCTCGGTCCCTTTGCTGCTAGAGTATGAATCGGTTCTAACGCGTCCTGAGCATCTGGCCGCGGCGGGCGTTTCCGTTACTGAGGTTGAAGGGATCCTGGACGCCGTGGCGTCGGTTGCAAAACCGGTGCGGTTCTCATTTCGCTGGCGTCCTTTGTTGGCAGACGCGAATGACGATATGGTGTTGGAGACGGCCATCAACGGTGGGGCGGAGTTAGTCGCTACATTTAACGTCCGCGATTTTGGGACGGCGGGGGTTCCGTTCGGATGCCAAGTGGTTCTGCCGCGCGATGCGGTGCACATCGCCAACAGGAAGCAGCAGGAGTAGAGACGCAAATGAGAAGAAGTAATGTTGCCTTACGGCTAGCTCCTTCGCTGTTGGAAGAAGCTCGGAAGATTGCGAAGAGCGAGGGAGTGGCGCTGAATCAGTTAATCAACCTGGCCGTAGCTGAAAAGATCTCTGCCATGCGGACTGAAAATTTCTTTCGCGAGCGGGCGAAGCGCGCCAATGTCCCGGAGGCTTTGCGGATTCTTGGCCGGGCGGGGCGGGAGGAGCCGAGGGAGGGGGATGAGTTGAAGTGATGATTGGTGCGGCGCAGGTTGGATGGGCCGGATTAAGTTGCCGGTTGCGGTTCGCGTAAGAAGGTCCGCACGTCTCGCAAAGGAGGCGAGATGTGGGGCACCCTCTATAACCGTGTCGGAGTTGTCAAGAGACACCTGTTCCCAGCGAATTTTTAGGTTTTGCTTTTCCCTTCGTAGAGGGTTTTGATTTTGGTATCGCTTTTGATCTTTGCTCATTCGGCCAAGGCTCGCTTGGTGAATCGTACAGTGGAACTCGGTTCCACTAACCATCTATTCCGTCTCGCAACTTCCGATCATGATTCGTTGTGCAGACTCCCCGACTGCTCGGGGAGGCAAGGCGCCGAATTTAACTCCTACTTTCCCCGCGTGATGCAGATCACCCTCGTTCGTGATCGAGTCAATTGACCGTCTTGGTAAGGCAGGCATATCCTTGTAGTTGAAATTGAAATTCATTTTCAAGATCACACCTCCCCGGCAGACTTTTATAGGAGTGAGATTCTTCGCTTCAGACTGAAAAGCGCCTGCGCTCAGGATAACGTCGGGGCGGTGGTGACGAACAGAGAGTAAGTACTTATGTTAGAGGCTTTCATCATTACGTTGCGCGAGGGGGTTGAGGCGGCCCTGATCGTGGGAATTACCTTGGCGTACCTCGCCAAGATTGGGCGCAACGATTTGCGCAAGGCGGTGTATGCTGCGCTGGGAGCGGCTTTTGTGGGCAGCATCGGCGTGGCCATTCTGATGTCGCGGCTCAACCTGAATGAAGACGCGTTTGAGGGCTGGGTGATGCTGGCGGCGGCGTTTTTCGTCATCACCATGGTGATTTTCATGATGAAGACCGGCCGCAAGCTAAAGGGAGAGATTGAGGGCAAAGTTGGGCTGCTGGCCGGGAATGACGCGTGGATTGGCTTGTTCTTTTTTGTATTTCTGATGGTGTTGCGCGAGGGGGCGGAGACGGTTTTGATTTTGTCGGCGGTCACGCTGAATTCGACTGAGTTGATGAGCTTTCTGGGGACACTGCTGGGCGTGGGCGCGGCGATCGCATTTGGCGTGATGTTTGTGAAGGGCAGTGTGCGGATCAACTTGCAGAAATTTTTCAAAGTGACCACGGCGATTCTGTTCCTGGTGGCGGCGCAGCTTTTGATTTCGGGACTGCATGAGCTTTCGGAGACCGGGGTGCTTCCTTCTTCGAAAACGGAGATGGCTTTGATTGGGCCAATCGTCTCGAATGAATGGTTCTTTTTTGTGACGATTTTGGCGTTGGCCGGATTAATGGTTTTGTTCGATGTGCGGCGGCGGCAGCCTGTGGGCGTGCCCAGTTCGCCTGCGGAGCGGCGCAAAGCGTTGTGGACCGCTCGCAAGGAGCGGCTGTGGATGGGCGCGCTTTACGGCTTTTCGTTTGTGTTCCTCACTTTGATTACCGCTGAGTTCATCTATGCGAAGAGCGTGAGCGGGATTGCGCCGTCAACGGAGGCGGCGTTTGTTAACGGGAAGCTGACGATCCCGCTTTCGCAGGTTGCCGACGGCGATATGCATCGCTATCAGGCGAAGGAAAATGGCACGGAAGTGCGGTTCTGGCTGTACCAGAAGCCGGATGGAAAAATTGCGACGGTTTTTGATGCGTGCGAAATCTGCGGGGCGGTCGGGTTTTATAAAACGTCGAACGGCGTGGTCTGCAAGAATTGCGCGGCGCCGATTGTGCCGCAATCGGTGGGGACGGCGGGCGGGTGCAACCCGATTCCGCTGAAGGTGACCCAGACTCCGGAATCGATCATCATTCAAGAGGCGGACATTGCGGCGGGCAGCCGCCTGTTCGAGACAAAGTAGTGTTCGTCCGTCTCGTCTACGAATCCTTCCGGCGCCAGAAGCGGCGCAAGCTGCTGGCGGGCGCGGCGATTACTTTGGGCGTGACGGTGGCGACGGCCATGATCGCTGTGGCAACCGATATCGGCGACAAGATTAATCGCGAACTGCGGGCGATTGGGGCGAACCTTCTCGTTACTCCTCAAGAGGACACGCTGGATGTGGAAATTGGCGGCGTAAATCTCAAGCCGCCTAGCGACGGCGCCTTTCTCAATGAAGCCGACTTGCCGAAGATCAAAGGCACTTTCTGGCACAACAACATTACCGGATTTGCTCCAATGCTGCCGGTCAATGTGACCTTGCAGCGCGACGGCAAGAGCGAAAACCTGACTTTGGTCGGAACTTACTTTGCCAAGCAGCTTTCGTTTGGCAAAGAAGAGTTCACTACCGGCGTGCGATCGACCTATCCTTTGTGGAAGGTTGCGGGCGATTGGCCGAACGATAGTTCAACCGACGTGCTGGTTGGGGAGCGGCTGGCGGCACGCATTGCGGCGAAACCGGGCGATGTGCTGGCGGTTTCCGGCCGCAGTCTACGTGTGAGCGGAATTCTTTCGACTGGCGGTAATGAAGATGACGAGTTTGTAGGACCGTTGGCTTTGGCACAGGAAATTCTGGGCAAGCCCGGCGCGGTGCGGCGCGTCTACGTCAGCGCCCTGACGAAGCCCGAAGATGCGCTCGGGAGGCGCGATCCGAAAAGCATGACGGGCGCGGTTTACGACCGGTGGTATTGCTCGCCTTATGCGGCGTCCATCGCGTATCAGTTGGCGGAAGCGATTCCGCACTCGCATGCGGAGCAGATTCGGCAAGTGGCGCAGAATGAGGGCGCGGTGCTAACGCGGATTGAAGGACTGATCTTTCTGGTTACGTTGGCCGCCTTGTTCGCTTCGGCGTTGGCGGTTTCGGCGGCGATGGCTACTGCGATTTTTGAACGGCGCGCGGAGGTTGGTTTGATGAAGGCTTTGGGCGCGGGGCGCTTGGCGGTGGCTTTGGTGTTCTTTGCCGAAGCTACTTTGCTGGCGTTGATCGGTGGGTTGGTTGGTTTCATTGGCGGAGGGATGCTGGCGCAGCAAATTGGCCGGTCGATCTTCAATTCGCAGATTTCGATTCAGCCGGTGCTCTTCCCGGTGATTCTGGCGATTGCGGTGGCGGTTACGTTTGCAGGGAGCGCGGCAGCGATTCGGAAGGCTGTGGCGATGGATCCGGTGTTTGCGTTGCGAGGTGAGATGTGAGCACGGTTTCGCAGACGGCGCAGGAAGTTCAGGCAAAACGGGCGCAGGCCGCGCATACTTCGATGTTCGTGCGCATGTTGCTGCGAGCAGCTGTGTTGCGGCGCGGGCGGGCAGCTTCGGCTTTGTTTGCCATGGTGGTGGCGGCGGCCGTGGCTACGGCGATGATGAATCTATATGTCGATGTGCAGGCCAAACTGCAGCGCGAGTTTCGCAATTACGGCGCGAATGTTGTGATTGTCGGGAAAGATGGCGCTTCCCTTCCCCCTGGCGCTCAGGCGCAAGTCGAATCTGTGCTTGCGGGGCGCGGAGTGGTTGCACCGTTTGCGTTGGTTGTAGCGCGGGCGAGCGATGGTCAGCCGGTTGTCGTGGCCGGCGCGGATTTTGAGCGGGTGAAGCAACTCGACCGTTGGTGGTCGGTGAGTGCGTGGCCTGCGGGTTTGGAGCAAGGGCTGGTTGGGATTCGCGCTCTTCCTGTGGTGTCACCAAAAAATCAGCCGTTCGATTTGAGTTTTCAAGGGCGCAGGATCCATTTGGCTCCCGCTGGGACGGTGCGGACCGGGGGAGCGGAAGACAGCCGGATTTATTTGTCGCTCGCCGACTTCACGGCTTGGACCGGAGTGCAGCCTTCAACGATTGAAGTCGCCGCTTTGGGATCTCCGGATGAGATTGCGGGAATTATGAAGCAGCTAGCGGTGGCGATCCCCGCTGCAGACGTGCGCCCAGTGCGGCAGATCATGGAGGGCGAGGCTCGCGTGTTGGGTAAGACTCGCGCGACTTTGCTGGCCGCGGCGGGGTTGATCATTTTGACGGCCGCGCTGTGCGTGCTTTCTACGTTGATGGGATGGGTGTTCGACCGGCGGCGGGATTTTGCCATCATGAAGGCGCTTGGGGCATCCGATCGATTGTTGAATGGGTTTTTCGCCACGGAAGCGGCGGCGCTGGGAGCGATAGGAGCGGTGATTGGATTTTTGTTCGGCATTGGAATTGCTGCCTGGATTGGGCGAGTGAATTTTCATGCTGCCGTGGTGCCGCGCTTTAGCGTGCTGCCGGTGATCGTGGCTGGTAGCATGATCGTTACGCTGCTGGCGGCCATTTTGCCAATTTCGTTGCTGCGTCGAGTTCAGCCGGCGGTCATCCTGAGGGGTGAGTGAGATGATTCAGATCAAAGATGTGACCAAGCTTTATCCCGCTAAGGAAGGATCTCCCACTTCTCGCGGAGGAAGCGAGAAGCGAGGCAGCCCCGGCAACGGAGACGCGATTCGCGCGCTGGATCATATTTCGCTGCACGTGCAGCCGGGCGAGTGGCTTTCGATCATGGGGCCCTCGGGATCGGGGAAATCGTCGTTGGTGAACTTGATCGGTTGCCTGGATCGCCCCACTATTGGCGAGATTTGGCTGGATGGTCAGAATGTGGCAGGGATTTCGGCCAGCGAGTTGAATCGCGTGCGCGCGGAAAAGATCGGATTCATTTTTCAGCAATTTCACCTCATTCCTTTTCTCACGGCGGTCGAGAACGTGATGCTGGCGCAGTATTTTCACAGCATGACGGATGAGAAGGAAGCTACTGAAGCGTTGACGCGAGTGGGCCTGGGCGATCGGGCGCATCATCTTCCTTCGCAGCTTTCCGGTGGCGAGCAACAGCGGGTTTGCATTGCTCGGGCGTTAATCAACGATCCGAAGATTATTTTGGCGGATGAGCCTACGGGAAATCTTGACGCGGTGAACGAAGAACTCGTTTTGCGGTTGCTGCGCGAGTTTCATCAGCAGGGGCGGACGATTGTAATGGTCACGCACGATCCCGTCGTGGCGCGGCTGGCGGACCGGCGGATTGAGTTTCATCATGGCAAGATCGCGTCGCAGGAAGTGTTTGCGATGGCGGATGACGAGCAGTTCGATGAAGTGCTGGAAGAGTTGTGGGTGCTGGGCGAGCACGGCGAAATTGCCGAGGTGGAGCGCATGGAGGTGCACGGCGCGTTGCCGGTGAGTTTGGCGATTGAGAAGATGATGGCCATGGGGCTGGTGATCTCGGCGCCACATCCGCCGGAGGCGCATGATCACCGGCCGTTTATAAATCCTTGCCATGACGCGCTGAAGCCGGTTTCGGCTTCGGTTGGCGATGGGACTTTGGTTGTAGAGTTGACGCCACGCGGGCGCGACCGTGCCGGCAGTATTATTCGGCGGCATCGGCTGGCGGAGCGGCTGTTTACCGATAGCCTGGCGATGGATAGCGAGTCGGAGATTGAGCAGCAGGCTTGCAAGTTCGAGCACATTCTGTCGCCGGAAGCTACGGACAAAATCTGCGCTTTTCTTGGCCATCCGCGGACTTGCCCCCATGGCGCGCCGATTCCGCCGGGGGCGTGCTGCGGAGGGGAGCAGAGATTTGAGAACCTTAGCCAGCGTTTGGAACGCGCTGAATCAGGCCGCCGCTACACACGAGATGAGATGAATGAACGGCGATGACGCGTAAAGACTTTCAGCGCTTAACTCGGAGAGACTACGCGACGCTCCTGTACTGTTAAGGGGAGGCAATCAGGAAGGTACATATTATTTGGCTGGCTTGGCCGTCGAATGCGCGCTTAAAGCCTCAGTTGCAAGGCGTACCCGCCATCACGATTTTCCGCCCGAACCAAAATTCGTTAGAGAGAGTGTCTACACCCACGATCTGAACAAGCTACTCGGTGCTGCTGGGTTAGAATCGACACTTAACACGGCTGTCGCTACCAACACAGTCCTGAAAACAAATTGGGCGCTTGTCAAGGATTGGAAACCGGAGAGCAGATATCTGGTGGGCGGATTAAATGGCAGCGAACTGTATCGGGCAGCAGCAGGTCGAAACGGAGTCTTAGGATGGCTACGGCAGTACTGGTAAATCGAGATTTTGAGATTGGAAGGAAGGTTCTCGCGACCCTCGCGCAGGCAAACATTCCTGTTACGGTTGCCTTCTGGGCGTTTGTTCCGCAGATCAATGAGTGGCAGTTTTTCATCGCAACACCGCTCGTTGATTCGAAAGGTCATAGAGCCACTTACAATCAAGTCCTTCGGACTTTGCACGATGCTGGATTAGATCCGCAGCTTCCTTGGCGGCGAATTTTTCTGCGCAGCCCTAAGGATCCTGTCTTGAAGTCGCTTGAAAAAGAAACTGAGACACCGAGTGGATCAATCGACATTTTGGAGGTAGGAAGTCTCCCTAAGGGAACACCCAGCAAATACTACGTCACATATGCTTCATATCCGAGTGAAAAGCTCAGGACTATAAACGAAGCGGTTGGTGACAGATTCATTGAGGATGCATATCTATATGGCAAATTGTGGATCGCAAGTGGTCTTGATGATCTGCGAGCACTTCTTTCACGCTTGCTGCATCTGGAAAGTGACATCGTAGAATCTGCCATTGACGAGATATCCGCAAAGAAACATGCTGTGATTCCTAATGTGCAATTGAGACCGCGTGATTTCAAACGTTTGAGACAAGGAGCCTGATCACTCGTCGCCCCACCATCGGCGTGTTCGATTCCGGCTTTGGCGGCCTCACCGTTCTCAAGGCATTGCTTGAGATTGTCCCGGGCGCCGACTACCTCTATTTTGGCGATACGGCGCGGCTTCCTTACGGCTCGAAATCTGTGGAAACTGTCGCTCGCTATGCCGTCGAGGCCGCGCACTTCCTGGAATCGCATGGGGCGGAGGTTCTCGTGATCGCTTGCAACACCGCTACCGCGCTGGCTCTTGATCGGATCGTGGCAGCGGCCCATGTACCAGTTGTGGGCGTGGTTGAGCCTGGCGCGGAAGCGGCGGCCTCGGTTAGCCGAAACAAGAAAGTGGTTGTGGTGGGAACTGAAGCTACGGTTTGCAGCCATGCTTACAAGAAAGCACTGAAAGCGCGCGCTATGGAAGCGCGCGAGAAGGCTTGTCCGCTGCTGGTGCCGCTGGTCGAGGAGGGATGGATTGAGCATTCAGTGACCGAACAGGTGGCGCGCATTTATCTGGATGAGGCCTTCGCGGATGGATTTCGGGAAGCGGACACGCTGGTGCTGGGCTGCACCCATTATCCGCTGCTAAAGACATTATTTCGCAGGGTTGTACCGGAACACGTGAGCATTGTGGATTCGGCGGAGTCTACGGCGCGGGTTGTCGCGGGGCGACTGGAAAAGATGGTTTCTCCAGCAACAGCCGAAGAACGGCGAGCAACGCCGCGCATGCGGTTTTTTGCTACAGACTCGGTGGAGAAGTTTCGGCGGCTCGGCGAGAGATTCCTGGGGCGGGCGATTAGCAATGTGGAGCTAGTGGATTTGAAGGAGTGAAGCCTCTTACACGGCCTGTTTATCAACCAGTCCGCGTGCCAGAAAACATCTCCGGATAAACCCAGGGAGCACGGAGGTTAAGTCTCGAAAAACTCCATCGGTTGAGCGCAAGGTTCTGCTAGTGACAGGAAGCTGAGGGGTTCCAGCGACTATCAGTACAAATGGAAGTCCACTTCTACGGCCATCTCTACTTTGACCGGGTGGCCGTCTTTCATGCCAGGCTCGAAACGCCAGGTCTTAACGGTCTCCAGAGCTTTCTCATCCAGGCCCATGCCGAGTGAATTCACCACGCGAAGATTGATAGGCTTGCCATCCGTATCGACGACGATCATCAGCGTGCAGGTGCCCTGGTATTTGGCTTTGCGCGCTTCCTCGGAGAATTCTGGATCGGGAGAATAAATTGGGCGCGGAGGAGTGACACCGTGACCCGGGCGATATACACCGTCGCCCATACCCATCCCGAAGCCGGGGCCAACGCCGCGGCCATTGCCAGAACCAACGCCACCGCCACTGCCTGAACCGATACCGCTGCCGGAGCCGGTGCCATTGGAGGGAATGATGGCCGAGGATTTCGGATCGCCGAGCATGGGCAGATTATTCATCGCCACCTTGATCTCGGGCGGCACCATGACGGTAGGTTCGACTGCCAGCTTCGGATCGAAATTGCGGATGACGGCCGTGGGTGGAGTGATCTGCGGCTGCATGGAGAACTTGGGCAAGCGTCCGCGGGAAGCTTGAAGAACGTCGCGGTCGCCGCCGCCGCCACCACCACCTGCTTGTGAGTTTGAGGGCTTGAGCGTGTACTCGCCGGGATCGATCAGTTCGGTGCTCGCCTGCGGTTTGGCCTGAACTTTGGCAACTACGCGGCGGCCTAGCAGGGTCCCTCCGACGATCAACGCGAGGATAACCACGTGGGCCAAGGTAGAACCGAACGCGCCGTCTTTTTTGTAGTTATAAAAACCCCAGATGTCTTTGACCGGGATGGGTTTGGATTCGAGCTTGAGGGGCGGAAGCTTCTTGGGGAAAAAGAATTCGTCGAGGCCGCGAGAGAGCGATTTCCACAGCGGTTCGAAGGTGTCGGGTGCGAGCAGGAGGTGAAGCTCCGGCTCTTTCACTTCTTCAGCGGACGGTTTCAAATCTACAGATGACATGTTCCCCGGTTCGACTTTCTACGGCCAGACAATAGAGGCCGACGGGATTTCCCGAGGCCCAGCCAACCCCTGCCTATCACAGATGAATGGACATTCTAACGAGTTGCCTCTTTTCAAGGCTAAAAGATTACCGCAGCCGCCCCCGCCACCCCGGGCGGCTCAAGGCTGCTTCGTCCTCTCTGTACATAAAATTGTAACTCTTCTTTGGCCGGTTTACGAAGTGTATTTGCAGGCTTTGGGACGTGACCTTCTTGAGGATGGGCAGGAAGATTAGAAGATGAGCATGACTGCGTTTGCCGACAGCCGGTGTCGAGAACTGGGCGGACCTTTCGGCGAGCTCAGAGTAGGCCGCGTCCGTCGCTCCATGGACGTTGCTGCTGGCGCTCCCTATAATGAAAAGATTCAATCATTTGGGAGACGCTGCAGAGTGCCGCTCGAGCTGAAATCTACGATCAATCTGCCGAAAACCGACTTTCCCATGAAGGCCAATCTGCCGCAAAACGAGCCGAAAATGCTGGCTCGGTGGGAGGAGATGGGGATTTATTCGCGCATTCGAGATGCGCGCAAGGGATCGCCTACCTACATTTTGCACGATGGGCCTCCTTATACCAGTGGGCCGATTCATCTGGGCACAGCGCTGAACAAGTGCCTGAAGGATTTCATTGTCAAGTCAAAGACGATGGCGGGCTTTGACGCGCCTTATGTGCCGGGGTGGGACTGCCACGGGTTGCCGATCGAAATCAAAGTGGACAAGGAGCTTGGCGGCAAGAAGCTGCAGATGCGGCCGAACGACGTTCGAGCGGAGTGCCGCAAGTACGCTCAGAAATATCTGGATTTGCAGCGGACGCAGTTCAAACGCATCGGCGTGTTTGGGCGGTTTGAGCGGCCTTACGTCACCATGAATCCGCAGTATGAGTCGGTGGTGCTCTCGACTTTCTTTTCGTTTTACGAGAATGGATTCGTCTACAAGGGGTTGCGCGCGGTTTATTGGTGCATGCATGATGAAACGGCTTTGGCTGAGGCCGAGGTTGAATATGAGAACCACACCAGCCCTACGGTTTTTGTGAAGTATGCGCTGCTTGACGATCCAGCACGGATTGATGCAGCTTTAGCGGGAAAGAAAGTTTCGACCATTATTTGGACTACTACTCCCTGGACTTTGCCGGCGTCGATGGCGGTGGCGTTTCATCCGGATGAGGAGTATGTGGGTCTGCAGTCGGGAGGTGAGGTTTACATCGTTGCGGCGAAGTTGGCTCGGGACGTGGCGGCGAAGTGTGGATTAGGCGAGACGCGGGAGTTGGCGCGTTTTCCGGGGCGCGTGTTGGAGCTGCTGAATTTTCAGCATCCGTTTCTCGATCGCAAGATTTTAGGTGTGTTGGCGGATTACGTCACCATGGATACCGGAACCGGCGTGGTGCACACTGCGCCTTCGCATGGTGCCGAGGACTTCATCACCGGCGTGAAGTATGGGCTCGATGCAACCAGCAACGTGGATGAAAAAGGAATCCTGCGCAATGGTTTGCCGGAGTATGAGGGCAGACGCGTGTGGGACGCGAATCAGCCAATCATCGATTTGCTGAAAAGCCGCGGGGCGCTGCTGCACAGCGAGAAAACAGAACATTCGTATCCGCATTGCTGGCGGTGCCACAATCCGGTAATCTTTCGCGCCACCGAGCAGTGGTTTATTTCGATGGAGACGCCGATGCCCGGGGCCACTGGCGCGGGTCAAGGTTCAGAAAAAGCCACTCTTCGCACACGGACGCTGGAAGAGATCACGCGAGTTAAGTGGGACCCTTCGTGGGGCGAAGAACGACTGTCGAATATGATCGCCACGCGCCCGGATTGGTGCATCTCGCGGCAGCGCGTTTGGGGTGTGCCGATTGCAGTTTTCCTTTGCGAGGGTTGCGGCAAGCCGCTGAACGATCGCGAGGTGAATAAGAAGGTGGTTGAGTTGTTTCGGCGATCGGGCGCGGATTCCTGGTTCACCTCCGAGCCGGATTCGATCTTGCCTTCGGGCGCGAGGTGTCTGCATTGCGGCGGCACGCGATTTGAAAAAGAAACCGACATTTTTGATGTGTGGCTGGAATCGGGCTCCAGTTATCTCGCGTTGATCGACGAAGACTTGATCGACGAAGAGAAGATCGACGATGCCCCCGCCTATCCTTGGCCTTCAGATTTGTATCTGGAAGGCGGCGACCAGTATCGCGGATGGTTTCAGTCGTCGCTGCTGTGCGCGATGGGAACGCGCGGAGCGCCACCGTATAAGGGAGTGGTTACCCCGGGGTGGACTTTGGATGAAAAGGGGCAGGCGATGTCGAAGTCGCGAGGCAATGACGTCGATCCCGTGGATATTTCCAATCGGCTGGGCGCCGAAGTGGTGAGGCTTTGGGTTGCCTCGGTGGACTTTCGCGAGGATGTGGTCGGCTCCGAAGCGCTGATGCGGCGTGTTGGAGAAGCCTATCGCACGATTCGAAACAACTTGTTCCGTTTCGTGCTCAGCAATCTCTATGACTTCAACCCGCAGAATGACGCCCTGGAGTTTGAGGAATTGGAAGACATCGACCAGTTTATGTTGCGCGTTACTGCCGCTCTAATTGCGG
>Ga0187781_10002096_pt1 | contig 15236 bp, 16 predicted proteins | sample 0715_SJ02_MP02_2_FD_132447 | JGI IMG/M metagenome (GOLD analysis project Ga0187781, IMG submission 132447) | Tropical peat soil microbial communities from peatlands in Department of Meta, Colombia - 0715_SJ02_MP02_20_MG | ecosystem: Environmental > Terrestrial > Soil > Wetlands > Peat | place...
ATTGCTTAGGCACTGCAACAAAGTCGCACCCGTATACTTCGCGCGCTTCTCCCCGTAGCACAATGGATAGTGCACGCGCCTCCTAAGCGTGAGATCCAGGTTCGACTCCTGGCGGGGGGACCAGGGGCGCTAGCGGCGCGTGCCGATCCAGTTGGCGCGGTAATGTTGCAATTCGGCAATGGACTCGTAGACGTCCGCAAGCGCCTCATGGCGGCTTTTTTTCTCAAAACTGCGATACACCTCCGGCTGCCAGCGCTTGGCCAGTTCCTTGAGGGTACTCACGTCGAGATTGCGGTAATGGAAAAATGCCTCCAATCGTGGCATCCAGCGCGCAAGAAAGCGCCGATCTTGGCAGATCGAATTGCCGCACATCGGCGACTTGCCGGGCCGTACATACTGCTGCAAAAACCCAAGCAATACGTCCTCGGCCGCGACCTCATCCATTGCCGATAATCGGACCCGCTCTGTCAAACCGGAGCGAGCATGTGTAGCTTGATTCCACGCGTCCATGCCGCTAAGGACCGATGCGGCCTGATGGACCACGACGATGGGACCTTCCGCAACGCTTTGCAAGTTGGCGTCCGTGACAACCACGGCGACCTCCAGGATCCGATCGGAGTCCGGATGCAGTCCACTCATTTCCATGTCGATCCAGACCAGGTAATTGTCGTCGGCTACGGGTGCTACCGCGCCCGTAGCGGCGGCTAGATCGCGTGCAGATTCCGAAGCAAGCTGCTGTGCCATAATTTTGCTTTCTCATCGCTTACCGTGCGGCACTTGGTGAAGCGTGCTGCCTTGCGCGGCGTGGCCGGAATTGTCGCACGCCCCGCAAACCGCAGTCGCGCGATTCGCATTGCGGCCGGTGCTTCGGGCACGCACGACCACAAATGGCCATATTTTTTGCCTGCCTCTTGGGCGTTCACCTTGCTCTAAAGCTCTGGCTAAGCGGGCGCCAGATGCGGTTCGTTGCCGCCCACGCGCAGCAAGTGCCCGCCGAATTTGCGGCGACAATCGGCCTGGAAGATCATCGCCGCGCGGCTTTGTATACGATCGCCAAGCAGCAATTGAACATGGTGCACAGCTCTTTTGCTGCGGCGCTATTCGTGATTCTGACTTGGGGCGGGGCGTTGCAGTGGTGGTACCGGACGCTCGACGCCGTAATGGCCAAGAACCTGGGTTTTGACCTCGCGCTGGTGGCATCGATCGTGGCACTGTTTGGTTTGCTCGATTTACCCTTCGAGTGGTGGCGTCAATTCCGAATCGAGCAACGTTTTGGCTTTAACCGCATGACCCAGACCCTGTTCTTCGTGGACGCGCTCAAGTCCGTCGTGGTTGGTGCGGCTTTGGGTCTGCCTTTGCTTGCTGCGGCTTTGCAACTTATGCGCTCCGGCGGCTCTTTGTGGTGGCTCGCAGCCTGGGGACTGTGGGCGGCTTTTTCCTTTGTTCTGAGCATCGCCTATCCGTGGCTGATCGCGCCCCTGTTCAATCGCTTTTCCCCACTGGCCGACGAAGCGCTGCGCGAACGCATCGGCCGCCTGCTCGAGCGCACCGGCTTTCGCAGCCGTGGCGTCTACACGATGGACGGATCGCGCCGCTCCACGCACGGAAATGCCTATTTCACCGGCCTTGGCGCGGCAAAACGCATCGTGTTCTACGACACCTTGATCGAACGGCTGCACCCCGATGAGATCGAGGCGGTGCTCGCACACGAGTTGGGCCATTTTCGGCTTCACCACGTCATCAAAGGCATCGCCAGCAGTCTAGCGATCGCGTTTGTTGGGCTTGCGCTGTTGGCCTGGTTGCAAACGCGGCCCTGGTTCGCACCTAGCTTGGGCGTGACAGCAGACCCGGAGCTGCCGCGCAATGGCGTAGTGCTCGTCCTTTTTGGTCTGGTGATGCCGCTTTTTGCCTTCTTGTTCGCCCCGCTTCGCAGTGCGCTCTCGCGTCGTCATGAATTTGCGGCCGATATTTTTGCCGCGCAGCACGTCTCGGCCGATTCGCTTGTCCGTGCGCTTTGCAAGCTCTACCAGGACAACGCGGCGACGCTCACGCCCGATCCGGTGCACTCGGCGTTCTACGATTCTCATCCGCCGGCATCGATCCGGATCCATCAGCTGCTTGCGAGTGCGCCAGCGACCGCATCAGCGTGAAAGCATTGATGACCGCCAGGCCCCCGTTGCGGCCGAAGCGGCATCCGAGCATGCAGTTCAGGACCTGAACGAAAGCGACGTCACGGGAATTTCAGGCCGCGTCGTTGCGCGCTTTGGCCAGCGTTATACCGTCGCGCTGGATGCCGATGATTCGGTTGGCGCGGCACCGGCAGAAGTCGATGCGATCGCGCGCGGCCGACGGATGCAAATCGTTGTTGGTGACCGTGCACGCTGCTCACGGGAGCACGGATCGTACGTTATCGAATCGGTGGCACCACGGCGCAATTTGCTATTTCGCGCCGACGCCGACCGCACCAAGCCGCTGGCCGCCAATGTCGATCAAATCGCAATTGTTTTTGCCGCGCAGCCGCCGCCACAGCCGGAGTTTGCCTGGCGTGCACTATTGGCCGCCAGCGCCGCGCAAATTGCCTCGGTGGCGATACTGAACAAGACCGACCTAGAAAGCAGCACCGCGCTGGCAGCGCTCGAAGAACTTGCCCGTTTGGGCGCGCGCGTTTTGCGCCTTTCCGCACGTCTCGACCCGGCGGGGACAATAGCCCAGCTTGAGCTCGTATGCCGCGATCGCGTAACACTATTTGTCGGACAATCGGGGATGGGCAAGTCCACGCTGCTTAACTTGCTCATCGATGCACAACTGCGCACCGGCGCCCTTTCGCGGCGGGGCACGCGTGGCCGGCAGACAACAACCGTAACCCGTTGGTTCGCATACGGGCCACACGGCGCGGTGATCGACTCGCCGGGTTTTCACGAATTCGGGCTCTCCCATCTTTCGGCGGGCGATCTGGCGCGATCGATGTCGGACTTTGCCGCGGTGTCGCCCTCGTGTCGATTTGCCAACTGTCGCCATGCCGAGGAACCTGATTGCCAAGTCCGCGCGGCGGTAGAGCGCGGCGCTATCAGTCGTGCGCGCTACGAGTTTTATCGCAAGTTGCTTTCGCAGGAGAATGCCATCGCAAGTGCGCAGCCGCGTCGCTAGCTTCCTGTGCAATGCTTGCTTGCGATTTATCGGCGGTCAGGCAAGTGCGCTCGCTAACGTGAGCAGCAGCAGCAAAACTAGCCAAAGAACCATTGCGCGCCACGCCAATCCCACCGCCGAGCGCAAGGACTCGGCACCGGCCTCGGCAAGCCCGGCACCCTCCTGCGCAGCTGGATCCAGGTATTTGGCCGAATCGATTGCACTGAGCAGACGGATCCCCATGGCACCGCTGGCAGAGGCCAGGATCACTACGCGGTCGCTTACGGCGTTGGGCCGGGACTCGACCGTCGTGTTGCGCCAACAGTACACCGCGCCCTCGAAGTCACCGACGATGGCAAAACCCAATGCGGTCAAACGCGCGGGCAACCAGTCGATCCAGGCATAGGCCAGCTGCGCGAACTGGCCGAACTGATCGGGCGGAATGCCAGCCTCGCCGGCCACAGACGGCCGGTTCCAGTGGCGCGCAAGGTACTCGCTTAGGCGATAGAGGACGGCACCGCTGGGCCCGGGCATTAGTAAGAACCAGAACAGCACACCGAACACATGCCGATGCGCGGCCAATAGTCCAAATTCCATCGACTGGCGCGCGATCTCGCTTTCGCTAAGTTCTGTCGGATCAAATCCCGGATCGGTATTGCGCCGCCAGCTGGCAAAAACGCGCCGTGCCTCGTCAATGTCGCCCTGCTCCAGAGCCGCCTGAATCACGGTGGTCGGGTGACTGAACTGGCGAAAACCGAGCGCAAAAAACAACACAAACACGTCAACGACCAGCGCCGCGAGCCAGTTCCACGAGCGAGCAAATTCAAATACCAGCAGTGCCAGAACCACGCCGGCACCGACAACCAGCAACCAGCCGTAGACACCGTGGCGTATTTTGCCGGCGTTCAAATTGCGCGCGACCTTGTCGGCCCAGGCCGCGGTGCCCGCATATACCGGATTCGACGAGGGTACCGCCCGCACTTGTTCAAGTAGCAAAGTTAGTACTAGGGCGATCCAACTCATCGTGATCCATCGTAGGTTGTGCAATTCGGCAAGGCGGGCACTCGGGCCGCCCGACACGCGAAAGGCATCAAAGAGTATCGACGCAACCGCGGTTCAGTCGAGCAAGTAGCGGTACAGGTTTCGCAACATGGCCGCCGTGGCCCCCCAAATCAGGTAGCGCCGCCGACCGTAGTATTCCATGGAGTACACAAAACGACGCCGCGAATGATGCACGACGACGCGACGCTGATGGTTGGCGCCGTTCATCAAGAACGCTAGAGGAACTTCGAAAAACTCCTCCACTTCGAGCGGATCGGCACGCAGTTGCACAACCGGCGCGATGAGACCGACCACAGGAACGACACAAAAACCGCTGATGGTTGAGTACGGCGGCATTGTGCCAAGCACTTCGACTAATGTGCGGTCAAGGTCGATTTCTTCTCGCGCTTCGCGCAGCGCGGCGTCAATGGCACTGGCGTCGCCCGACTCCTGGCGACCACCAGGAAAACTAATCTGGCCGGCATGGTCTTGCAAGCGCGACGAGCGCACGGTAAAAAGTACTTGCAAGCCACTTGGACGCTGGATCAGTGCAATGAGCACCGCGGCCGGACGAAGCGACCGATCCGAATCCAGCAACCCGCCATCGCCCGATTGCTCGGTCTGCCAAGATCGTGGCTGTAAAAAGCGGGCGCGCAGCGCCTCGGGCGTGAGCCGCGAGGCGTCGATGGCCGGACCGCGCTCGAGTTCGAACTGCGGATCAAAAGCTAGGGTATCGGGATCGATCGTAGTGCGCATCTGGCCGGCTCGCCGACACATTGTATGCCGCGGCGTCCGGCTCCCGATTTCAAACTTCCCCGTTGCGAGACCTATGCTTCATCCTTGGATTCGAGTTTTTCCCGAATCCGCGCCGACTTGCCCGAACGATCGCGCAAGTAATACAGCTTGGCCCGACGCACATGGCCGCGGCGCTTGACTTCAATTGATGCGATCGAGGGCGAATAGGTCTGGAAAGTTCGCTCAACCCCCTCACCGCTCGAAATCTTGCGCACGACAAATGAGCTGTTTAATCCGCGGTTGCGGCGTGCGATGACCACACCTTCGTAGGCCTGAACGCGCTTGCGCGTTCCCTCGACGACATTGACGTTCACGACCACGGTGTCGCCCGGGGCAAAGTCCGGGATCGACCGGTTGGCGCTCAAGCGCGCCAGTTCCTCTTTTTCCAATTGCGAGATCAAGTTCACATTCGCTCTCCGATTGCCATCGTGGGCTGACGGTCACTGGCACCAGCAAGTCTGCACGGCCTGCTGATGCCGCTGTTCTTGTTACCAGCCCAGAGGATGGGGTTATTTACTCCGCACTTCTTCTTGCAACAAATCCGGGCGCAGCCTTCGCGTACGGGTGATCGCCTGCTCCTGACGCCAGCGCGCAATGCCCGCATGATGGCCCGAAAGCAGTACCGCGGGAACCTCGTGACCACGCCAGACCTCGGGCCGCGTGTAATGGGGTGCGTCGAGCCGACCATCGACGAACGACTCGTCCTGCGCCGACTCGGGCTTGATCGCTCCGGGCAGACGTCGCACCACCGCGTCGATGAGCGCCATCGCGGCGATTTCGCCGCCGGACAAGACGAAGTCGCCAACCGACACTTCTTCGTCCACGAAGGTATCGACAAAACGCTGATCGATGCCCTCGTAGCGACCGCAAACCAGCACCAACCCGGTTCGCGCACCCGTCAAGGCTGCCAAACCGCGCACGCGCGCATCGCGCAGCGGCACACCACTCGCCGAGAGCACGATCACGAGCGTGCGTTCGCATCCGGCCGCTTGCTGCGCACTGCGCGCGGCTTCGACGCACTGGGCAAGCGGTTCGGCCATGAGCACCATTCCCGGACCACCGCCAAAGGGCCGATCGTCCACCGTCCGATGCACGTCGGTTGTGAAATTACGTGGGTCCCAGCACCGGAGTCGCCAAAGCCCCAACTCGTGGGCGCGACGCGAAATGCCAAAGTGCGTCACGACCGAAAACATCTCGGGAAACAAGCTGATGACGTCAATTTGCATCTTCGCCTCTTGCACAGCCGCGGCACAAAGCCGCCCGCACCGCCTTTTTGCTGGCTCAGCGCCCCGGGTGGCACACCACCGATTGCGCCACCGAATCAAGCGAGGCGGGCACTACCACTGGGCTTCCCAGTCGACTTGGATCCGCCGCGCAGCCACATCCACTGCTTCGATGTAGGCCGCCACCAGCGGTATCAAAATTGGCTGGGACGCAGGTTCTTGCGCCTCGGTCCGCTCCACTTCCAACAGGTCATGCACGCCGTTGCTGCGCAATCCCCGCACGATTCCCAGTTGCTGCCCACTGCGGTTGACAACTACCGCGCCGATCACATCTACCCAATAGTACTGTCCCTCAGGCAGTGGAGGAAACGCGGCGCGCGACACCGCCACGCGCCAACCCTTAAATGCCTGGGCCGCGTCCCGAGTGTCGCAGCCGCGCCACTTGGCAACAAGGCCCGCACCCTGCGCCCGCACCGCGGTCACCTCGACCGGCCCCCAAGCGCTTTCCGCGCCGCTCGCCGCTTTCGGGCGCAGCAACCACCACTGTCGCATCGCGCGCAGCACATCGCCGTCGCTGGTATACGGATGCACGTGCACCCATCCCCGCAGACCGTATGCGCCCCGAAACCAGCCCAGTTCCACCAGATCTGAGGCAACCGCGCCTGCGGTGTGTCGCGCGCTGGGCTCCTTGGTCTGCGCCACCAGGTCGGCGCCAGGACACACGCGCGAAGACCGCGCGATTACGACGCCTTCGGAGCCTTGCCACCGGCAGCGGTTTGCGGGGCGCTACTTGCGCCTGCAGCGGCCACTGCGTCTTGTCCGCCAAACTGCTTAAGCAGGCGCACCACGGTAGAGCTCAATTGCGCCCCGACACCGCCCCAGTAGCTGAGCCGGTCCGACGCAATGCGAAACCTCGCCTCACCTTCGGACGCAACCGGGTTGTAAAAGCCCACGCGCTCAATGAAGCGGCCATCGCGCGCATTGCGCGAGTCGGTCGCGACAATGTTGAAAAACGGGCGCTTTTTGGCACCGCCCCGAGCCAACCGGATCACCACCATGAATTGATCTGCCTTGCCAGATATCGCTGAACCGCGCAGTTTAGCTTGACAAAGGCGCTGGCGCAAGGACGCATCCTGAACAAAAGGCGCCCCACGGATCCTAGTCCAGGCGCGGCTTGAGCCCGCGCACGTCGTGGTCCGATACCACACCAAGCAGATGGCGCTGCTCGTCGACGATGGGGATCGCTCGCAACCCGTAGCGTGCAATTGCGTGTACCGCATCGCGCAGCGTTTCATCGGGATGCAAGGTGATGATCTGTTCGTTCATCAGGTTGCCGAGCGTCTGGCCGGGATCGGCCGCGACCAACTCGCGCAATCCGACGACGCCGCGCAGTCGCTCCTCCTTGTCGACGATATACATGTAGGTAAGAACGTCTTTGTCGCGCGCAAGCTCCCGATAGTCGGTCAATACCTGGTGCACCTCTGCCTGCGGCGGCAGGCGTATGTATTCTTGCGTGGTAAACAGCAAAATGTTTTCATCGTGGTGTTCAACGATACGCCGCACTTTGCTCGCGTCCTCGGCGTCCATGAGGGACAAGATGCCGTCGGCATCGGAAGCTGGCAAGATCGCAAGGACATCGGCTGCCTGCGCCGGACTCATCTCTCCGACCAGCCGCGCAGCGCGATCGTGCTGCATCGTAGCCATGAGTTCACGCTGCACCCTTGGCTCAATTTCCTCGAGTGTCTCGGAGGCATGTTCGGGATCGAGTTGGTTAAATAGTGCCTGGCGCTGGCCGCTGTCGAGCTCTTCCAAAATATCGGCCAAATCCACGGGGTGCATCTCATGGAGCTTGGACTTCAGAACGTTGAGCCGAACATCTCCTGAGAAACTTCCCAGATCATCGGGCAGGCGCTGCACGTACAGCCACGATACCGTCGAGCCGCCGCGCTGCTGCGCGAAAAAGTTTGACAGATGGCGCAGACCCAAGCGGCGCAAAAGGCGGTGGCGGCTGAAGTCGACCTCGCTTGCATACAGCTTGCCCGCTTGGAACGCCAGCTTGACGTCGTACACCACCTCAACTTCGCGCCCGTCCATATCGAGGATCTTCTTGTCCAAGATGTAGTCGCGCAGCAAGATAGCGCCCGCCGCCGGAGTCTGCGCGAGGGCTTCAAGGCTCTCGGCCTCGATGGCGATCTCATTAGTTGAGATGACCACGACCTTCTCCCATGGCACGAGCAGCGGCGCCTGCCCATAGGGACGCTTGATGAGCAATTGGCTCACCTCCGGCAACTTGCCCGTCTCAACGATGACCAGATCTTGCAGGCGCCCGATGCGCTGCGAACGGTAGTACACGCGGCGCCCGATGATTTCGCTGAGGAAAAACTCCAGCTCGACGACAGCAACCATGTTTACCTTTTGGTCTGCGTGCGCGCCACGATTCGCCCCGCTGTGCCTTACGCCACGAGCAGCGAAACGAACTTGTACAGCATGAGCGCGACCAGCAATAACAGATACAAGCGCAACGCCATCAACGAGGTGCGTACCGCCGGCGACATGCCGATCCGAGGATTGCGATAGCGCACGTTAATCGAGTGGAATTTTCGGACCAAACGCGAGAGGCTGCGCATCATCACGCGCCTCCTACCCGAAAAGACCCGGAAACAGCACGCTCACACCATAGAGCGTCGAGAGCACCACAATTAGCAGGACGATCGTTCCCCCCAGCGCGTTTTGCGTACGCGTATTGGTGTATTCGCCCATGTTTTCCTTGTCGTTGAGCAACAAAATCAGAAAAACCAGCGCGGCCGGAAGCAAGGTTACGGCGATGACCTGCACGAACAGCGTAATTAACACCAGCGGTGCGCCGGGTATCAACACGACCGCGCCGGCGCTTAACAGCATGAAAAAGTAGCACGCGTAAAACCACGGCGCTTCCTTGATATTCGTATTTAACGAATGGGCCCAGCCGAAGATCTCGCCAAAGGCCCACGAACTGGCAAGGGAGATGCAGATTGCCCCGAGCAGGCCCGCATCGAACAGGCCGATCGCCATGAAAGTGCCGACCCAATGGTGGGTCTCCTGCAATTGCGCCGACGCCTGCGCGGCGCTGTCGATATCGACGCCCCGCAGCACGGTTCCGGTAACCACAACGATGAAAACGGCCACGACCACCGTTAGCACGGAACCGAGCCACGTGTCGAACTTGCCCCAGGGGATGTCCTTTTCCAGCAGACCCTTGTCGACCACGGCACTTTGCTGGAAAAACAGCATCCACGGCGCAATCGTCGTGCCAATATTAGCCATCAGAAAGAAAAACAGTTGGCCGTCAAAACCACCCGGCAAATTCGGCATCAGGCCTTGGCGCACGATGTCGTGAACCGACGGATGCACCATGAAAGCCCCGGGGATGTAAACCAGGTTTAAGGCGCAAAACAGCAGGGCGATCTTCTCCCAAGTCCAGTAGCGCCCGTTGAGCACGATCGTTGCCAGCAGCAACACGACGGCGGCAAAGGTGAACCACGGAGGAATGCCGAAGATCTCCAGCGCCGAGGTCATCCCGATGAACTCGGTCACCAGCGTAAGCCAATCGACGATCATCAAGTCGACCAGCGAGAACCAGCCCCAAAATGCGCCAAACCCGGCAAAAATCGCTTCCGCATGCCCGCGCTTGGTAACTGCGCCCAAGCGCACCGTCATTTCCTGCACGTAATACGCAACTGGTATCAAGAGCAGCAAAAACCAAATCAAGCTATAGCCGTATTTCGCGCCGGTCGCCGCGTAGGTCGTGATGCCGCCTGCATCATTGTCCGCGACCATTACGACAATGCCGGGGCCGGCAATGACGAGGTACAGTTGAACTGCCTTGGCCCCTTTGGCGAGTCGGTAGTAAAGTTTGGCAAAGACGTTCATGGCAGACGATGTCGAGCAAAAAGGCAGCGTGCCGCTTCGCGCGCACCCCTCGACGCTGCGCGGGCGCACGCCAGCGGCGCGCGCGCCGCTGGCGGTGCACGCGCCGGCCGCAGTCTACAAGCGAAGTGCGGCGGCCGTGCGCCCGGTCATCAGCCGCTTAGGCCCAGGTGCTCGATGCCGCGGTTGATTCCGGCAACGCCGCCGTAGAGCTTGGAGTTGAGCTTGATTTGCAATCGCAGGTCGTTCACCGAGTCGGCATTGCGCAGCGCGTCCTCGTACGAGATCATCTCCGCCTCGTGCAGGTCAAACAGCGCCTGATCGAAGGTCTGCATGCCCTGATCGCGCGAGCGCTTCATGACTTCCTTGATCTCGTGAACCTCGCCCTTAAAGATCATGTCCGAGATCAAGGGCGTATTGAGCAAGATTTCGACCGCCGGCACGCGGCCCTTGCGGTCTTTGAAGGCCACCAGGCGTTGGGAAACCAGGGCGCGCAGGTTCAGCGACAGGTCCATCAACAGCTGTGGTCGCCGGTCTTCGGGGAAGAAGTTCACGACCCGGTCTAGCGCCTGGTTCGTGCTGTTGGCGTGCAGGGTGCACATCACGAGGTGCCCCGTCTCGGCAAACTCGATGGCATGTTCCATCGTGTTTCGGTCCCGCACTTCTCCAATCAATATCACATCGGGCGCCTGACGCAGAGTGTTTTTCAGGGCCACCCGCCAGTCTTCGGTGTCCACGCCAACCTCACGCTGCGTGACGATGCAGTTGCGGTTCGGGTGCACGTACTCGATTGGGTCCTCGATCGTAATGATGTGTCCCTGACTGTTTTCATTGCGATAGCCCACCATCGCGGCCAACGTAGTGGATTTGCCCGAACCCGTTGCACCGACGATCATCACAATCCCACGTTTGGCCATCGCCAGATCGTTGATCAGCGGCGGCAAAGTCAGATCCTCGCAGGTGGGAATTTTTTCCGCGATCACGCGCAAGACGATTCCGACCTTGCCCTGCTGCACAAAAGCAGAAACGCGAAAGCGACCAATTCCGGTCGGACTGATGGCAAAATTGCATTCCTTGGTGGACTCGAAATCGGCCGCTTGCCGGTCATTCATGATCGCCCGCACCAAGTCCGCAGTGTGCTGCGCCGTCAACGGCTGGTTGGACACCGGCAGCACGCGTCCGTCGACCTTAAAGGCCGGAGGAAATTCCGCCGTCAGAAACAGGTCCGAACCCTTCTTCGAAATCAGCAGTTTGAGTAGATCGTGGACAAACCGTATGGCCTGATCGCGTTCCATGCTCGATGCTCGGTCGTTGGGACAGGGTGATTAACCCGGGAAATTCTCGGGACTCTTGGCGTACAAGCGCGCTTCTGCGGCAGCGATAACGTTGCGCCGCACGAGTTCGATCATGCACTGGTCCAGCGTCTGCATGCCAAACTGGCTGCCGGTCTGAATCATCGAATACATCTGCGCAACTTTATTTTCACGGATCAGGTTGCGGATTGCCGGTGTGCCCACCATGATCTCATGCGCTGCAACCCGCCCGCTGCCGTCTTTGAGCTTGATGAGCGCCTGTGAGATCACGGCCACCAGCGACTCCGAAAGCATCGCCCGCACCATCTCCTTTTCCGCGCCAGGAAACACGTCGACCACCCGGTCGATGGTCTTGGCGGCCGAGGAAGTGTGCAATGTGCCAAACACGAGGTGACCGGTTTCGGCCGCCGTCAACGCCAGACGGATCGTTTCGAGGTCGCGCAACTCTCCCACGAGCACGACGTCCGGATCCTCGCGCAACGCCGAGCGCAGTGCATTGGCAAAGGACAGCGTGTGCGAACCGACCTCTCGCTGGTTGATCACGCATTTGCGCGACTCGTGCACAAACTCGATCGGATCCTCAATCGTGAGCACGTGTCCGTACGTGCTGTTGTTAACGTGATCGATCATGGCCGCGAGCGTGGTTGACTTGCCCGAGCCGGTCGGCCCGGTCACAAGGACCAATCCGCGCGGCTTAAGCGCCAGATCGGCGAACACCCTTGGGCACTGCAATTCCTCCAGCGAAATGACTCGCGAGGGAATCGTACGGATCACCGCCGCCGAACCGCGGTCCTGGTTAAATGCGTTGACCCGAAACCGCGCCAGGCCCGGCAGGTCGAATGAAAAGTCGCACTCGAGGTGCTCGTCGTACTGCTTGCGCTGGGCATCGTTCATGATGTCGTACACCATCCCGTGCACTTCGTTGTGATCCAGCGGCGGCAGATTGATGCGACGCACGTCGCCGTGCACGCGAATCAGCGGCGGCAGACCCGAGGACAGGTGCAGGTCAGAGGCCTTGTTCTTGACTGAAAACGCCAGCAGTTCCGAAATGTCCATGATTCTTTGCTTCCGATCGGTTACGCGTCCATGGCGGCGAGGCCGCCGGCATCGTGCCTGGGAGCATACGCTACGCTACGCATTGTTCGAGGCGGCGGTGTCGGCCGCGCCCATGCGCCGCGCGGCGCGAGCGGCGCTCAATGGCCGGACCTGCCGTGTCGGACGCACCATACGTTACCGAAGCGGCGCCCGCGTAATCGAAAAGATACGGTCTACTTTGGGTCCTTCCAGATAATTTCTGAACGTCGATATGATGCCGACGCGAACAAAAGATTGGGAGTCGTATCGTCCGGGCATGGCTGCCCCGCCTGGGCTGAAGCACTCGTTCGAGCAACTTTGGGCGCGCATCCACGATACCGAGCGCCACTACGGGCGCGCACCGGGTTCGGTTCGGTTGCTAGCCGTTACCAAGGCCTTTGGCCCGCAGGCCGTGGCGGCAGCCGCAGCATTGGGGCAGCGTGCCTTTGGTGAAAACTATGCCCAAGAGGCGGTCGCCAAGATGACACAACTTCGCGCGTGGGGCGATCTACCGGCGCTCGAGTGGCATTTCATCGGGCCGCTCCAAAGCAATAAGACCCGCCTAATTGCCGAGCATTTTCATTGGGTGCAATCGATCGACCGCGTCCACGTGGCCCGGCGCCTGTCGGCGCAGCGTCCGCAAATACAGCCCCCGCTGCAGGTGCTGCTCGAGGTCAACATCAGCGGCGAGGCAAGCAAGGGTGGTGTGACGGCGCCAGAGGTGCCGGCACTTGCGCAGGAGGTGGCCACGTTGCCAAACCTGCAGCTGCGCGGCCTGATGGCGATCCCTCAACCCGGCTTACCCTTTGCCCAGCAGCGCTCGTCCTTTGCCAAGCTGCGCGAGCTCTTTGAGAGCGTACGTCGGCAATTGCCCGGTGCCCCTGCATCCGAAGGGCCCGCTGGCTCGGACCGCGACTTGGCGCCACACCCGGCCGCACTTTTCGATACGTTGTCGATGGGCATGTCCGGCGATTTTGAAGCGGCCATCGCCGAGGGTTCAACCATGGTGCGCGTGGGAAGCGCAATTTTTGGAGAACGACCATGAAGCTCGGATTCATCGGGGGCGGCAACATGGCCGCAGCCTTGATCGGCGGACTGCGCCGTCGCGCGCAGCCCGATGAACAGATCCTTGTCGTCGAACGCGACGCCCAACGCCGCAAATTGCTCGAGCGCGACTTCGGCGTGGCCACCCAAACGTCGATCGACGCAGGCATACAGGAATCGTCAATCGTCGTGCTCGCCGTCAAACCCGGCGACATGCAGCCGGTGTGCGAGGCCCTCGGTCAACTAAAGGGCAGATTTCTGGTGCTGTCGATCGCTGCCGGCATCCCGAGCGCGGCGATTGCACGCTGGTGCGATACTGAGGCAGTGGTTCGCGCGATGCCCAATACGCCGGCACTGATCGGGCAGGGCATAACGGGACTATTTGCACGCGTCGGAGTTTCCGCGGAACAGCGCGCGGCGGCCGCCGGCACGTTACAGGTCATTGGCGAGAGCGTTTGGTTTGCGGACGAAGCGATGCTCGATGCAGTGACCGCAATCTCGGGAAGCGGGCCAGCTTACGTGTTTTACTTTATTGAAGCACTGCAAGATGCGGCGCACCAGATGGGAATGGACGCGCACAAGGCACGGCACTTCGCGGTGCAGACCTTTGTTGGTGCCGCGCAGCTGGCAGCGCAGTCAACCGAAGATATCGCCTTGCTGCGCGAGCGAGTTACCTCCAAGGGTGGCACTACCGCTGCTGCGCTTGAGCGGCTGCGGCAAGCCAATGTCGCAGCGACGATTATCGCCGCGGCTTTTGCGGCGCTTAAGCGAAGCCAAGAGATGGCGCACACGTACGCTGGCTGACTTCACGGTCTGCTTGCGCGCATTGCGCACGCTCGCGGTGGGCTGCGGTTAACGAAGGGCGAAGTCCCCGACGATGCCCGCGAAGATCGACAGCCCGAGCCAATGATTATGGCGAAAGGCGCGAAAACATTGCTGCGGATCGCGGCCCCGGATCCACATAACGTGCACCAAGGCGCAGGCCAGCGCCACCATCCAGCCTATCGCAAAACTCCAACCGAGTCCCTCCGAGCGAGCGATTGCGGCAAGCATCCCCAGATAAATCGCATAGCAGCTGGCAACCGCCAGAACATCCGCTCGCCCAAACAAGATCGCCGATGAGCGGATACCAATGCGCAAGTCATCGCGCCGATCGACCATTGCATATTCCGTGTCATAGGCGATCACCCAAAACAGATTTGCGCAAAGCAACAGCCAGGCTCGTGCGGGGACATATCCCAAGACCGCGGCGAAGGCCATAGGGATGCCGAAGGAAAAGGCAATCCCCAGATAGGCCTGCGGCATCGGGAAAAACCGCTTTGTGTAGGGGTAACTTGCTGAAATGAGCACAGCAACCAGCGCCAGGGGAATCGTCGCCCGATGCAGCAGTAGCAAGGTAAGGGCTGCGCACGCCGCGAGCACGATCGCCACCGTGATGGCCTCCCAAACCGCAATTTCCCCCTGGGCCAGTGTCCGTCCCGAGGTTCGCTCAACATGCGCATCAAAGCGCCGATCGGCGACGTCATTGATCGCGCATCCTGCCGAGCGCATGAGCACGGTTCCCACCGTAAAGAGCGTTGTCAACAGCATCCCCGGCCAGCCGCGTGCCGCCAACCACAATGCGTCAAGCGTAGGCCAGAGCAAAAGGGCGATCCCGATGGGTTTGTCCAGGCGTGTCAAACTGACGTAGCACGCAAGTCGCGAGCGCGCACGC
>Ga0187781_10002097_pt1 | contig 15236 bp, 9 predicted proteins | sample 0715_SJ02_MP02_2_FD_132447 | JGI IMG/M metagenome (GOLD analysis project Ga0187781, IMG submission 132447) | Tropical peat soil microbial communities from peatlands in Department of Meta, Colombia - 0715_SJ02_MP02_20_MG | ecosystem: Environmental > Terrestrial > Soil > Wetlands > Peat | place...
CAAGTACAATCCCACCCACGGAGGTCCGGCCGATAGCGACGTGACCCGGTGGATCGAGAACCGAGCCAACGAAATCTTGCGCAACGGCAATGTCGACGTGAAACGGGTCGGCTTCGCCGCCGCCCTCAGAACCGACACGACGCAGCAAAACGATTTTGTCCTGCCCTACGTCAACGATCTGCGCAACGTTGTCGATATGGAGGCCATTCGCGCCGCCGGCCTCAAGCTCGCCGTCGACCCGCTCGGTGGCGCCGCAGCGCATTACTGGGAACCGATCAACGCGATCTACAAGCTGGACATCTCCGTCGTTAACCCGAAGGTCGATCCGACCTTCTCGTTCATGACCGTCGATCACGACGGCAAGATCCGCATGGACTGCTCGAGCCCCTATGCGATGGCGAGGCTAGTCGGCCTGAAGGACCGGTACGACGTCGCCTTCGCCAACGACCCGGATTCCGATCGGCATGGCATCGTCACGCCGTCGTCGGGGTTGATGAAGCCCAATCACTATCTGACCGTGGCGATCCATTACTTGCTGACGCATCGCCCCCACTGGCCGACTCATGCCGCAGTCGGCAAGACGCTGGTGAGCAGCGGCATGATCGATCGGGTCGTGGAGAAGCTTGGGCGCCGACTTTATGAAGTGCCCGTCGGCTTCAAATGGTTTGCGCCCGGGCTCTTCGACGGCTCGTGCTGCTTCGGCGGCGAGGAGAGCGCCGGGGCCAGCTTTTTGCGCCACGACAGCAGCGTATGGACGACCGACAAGGACGGTCCGATCATGGACCTGCTGGCGGCCGAGATCACGGCTCGCACCGGCAAGGACCCTGGCGCCTACTACCAGGAGCTGACGGCTGAATTCGGCGCGCCGTGTTATACGCGCATTGATGCGCCGGCGACAACCGAACAGAAGGCGAGGCTGAAGGCCTTGTCGCCCCGGACAGTCAAGGAATCGACTTTGGCCGGCGAGCCGATCGTCGCCAAGCTGAGCCGCGCTCCCGGCAACGACGCTTCGATCGACGGCCTCAAGGTAATCGCACGCAACGGCTGGTTCGCGGCGCGGCCCTCGGGGACCGAGGCGGTCTACAAGATCTACGCCGAGAGCTTCAAGGACGAAGCACACCTCGACGCAATCATCCACGAGGCTCGCAAGATGGTGACCGCCGCGGTCTCGGGATCAGGCGCATCAGCCGTCGACAACGGAGAGGCGCGATGAGTCGACCGGCTGGCCGATGCCGCAAAGGCTTGTGGCAATCTCTGTCGCTAGGGCCTAGGGGCGGGGCATCTCCCGCTATCAGCCGCATTCGACCTTGGCCTGGAACGAGTTGATGGTCAGTCCGGAGGGTCTGATTGAGGACGGATCAGTGCGCCAGGAGGATAGCGCCGGCAGTTCGTTCTCTACGGTTGCTGTCGGTTATGCGGCGGTAATTTCGAGGCGCTGCCGGATCAGCTACGGCAGAATATGTGGAATTACCTGAAGCGCTCGGGCGGCGTGGGCGGAGTCTCGGCGCCGCCACTCATTGAACTGGCATGGGGTTCTGCGGCGGGGTTGGCGACCATTTGCATCGACCCTCACCGTGAAATATTGAGCAAATCCTACAGCATCCCCTCAATCGGAAACGCGATCCCCATCAACATATTGCGTGGGATGCAGCAAACCGAGGGTCTTGGTCAAGGTGTGGCGCGTCTGCGGTTTCACGAAGAGACCGACGACCTCCGGCCGCCGCTTGCGGATGCATTGCTCCAGGGCCACGACGGCCTCCTCGATCTGCGGCGCGCGCAGATCGTCACAGAATTCTATTCCCAGAGTGACGACGATCTGGTTGGGCGCGAGATGCATCGCGATCGCGCTCGTCACACGATCGACGCCGGCCGCCAGCTCGATGTCGGCGACGATCGCATCGACGAGCTCAGGCGATGCGCTTTCTCCGATCAGCAAGCCCTTGCTCTCCCGCGCCGAGAGCCACGCAACGGCGCCGAGCAAAACGCCGATCGCGATCGACGCGGCGCCGTCCCAGCGCGGCTCGGCCAAGCGCTCGGCCGTGGCCAGTCCGGCCGCGGCCATCACCACGCCCACGACGCCCGCGATATTGTTGAAGAGGATCATGAAAGCGGGGGGATCTTTGCTGTCGACGGCCGCCTCGAGCCAGCCTTTTTGACCTTTCAGCGGCGCTGCCTCGCGATAGGCGACGACTGTCGCCAGCAGGTCGAAGACGAGCGAGAAGGTGAGCACGATGAAATTCACGCCGACATGTTCGATCGGAGCGGGCTCGAGCACGTGCATGACGCCTTCATAGACGGACACCCCTGCGCCCATCGCGAATATCAGTACTGAAACCATGAAGCTCCAGAAATATACTTCGCGGCCGTAGCCCAGTGGATGCGCCGCATCGGCGGGACGCTTGGCGCGCCAATAGCCGTAAAGCAGCAGCGCCTCGTTGCCGGCATCAGCAAGCGTGTGCAGCGCTTCGGCGAACATGGAAGAGCTGCCCGAGGCAACCGCGGCGAAGATCTTCGCGCCGGCGATCAGCACGTCGGCGCCAAAGGAAGCGTATATAGCCAGTCGTGAGTGCTGCTGCGCGCTCATCGGCGTTCCTTCCGCCGAAATCTAAAGAGATCGACATTCGTTGCGAGACGGCGCACAAGCGCTTTGCGGAGCCGGCTCGGTTTCTGGTTATCCTGTCGAAACTTTGATTCCCTTTTGTGGCTGGTGCGATCCGGCTGAAGGTTTTCTGTAGGCGTCTTCGAACGAGAGTTTTGCGTTGCCGAGAAGTTGTCGGAAAGTGACACGCTCCCTTCCTCCATCTCGCCCGATGGCGTGCAGAAATTAGCCGCTCGCTGAAGCGGGGCGTCTACGCCCCGGCAAGGCACGGCCTCGCGGGATTTCGCCCTTATGGCGCCGCCTGCTGCATGGCCTCGGGAAGCGGCAGGCCCGCCCGCGCAGCCTGCGTCAGATCGCCCGACCTCAACCAATGCGTCAGCAAACACTCTCCACGTCATTGTCGCCTCCACTTCGGCCATTTGTCCGCAGGGCGACGGGATGGCGCTCGGCGCGCCGCGAGGTCTGCGGATTTCGTGAAAGTGTCGTTCCAGCAACGGCGATCACACCTTGATGGTGGACGCCCGGTAGATTTCGTCGACTGTCTTGGCCAGCGCTGCGTTGAACTCGGCGTCGCTCATCTGCAGCCTTAGGTCGCCGACCAGGGCGCGCGAGAAGCTCGCGATCATGCCTTGATTGCGCGACAGCCGCCGGCAGCCGTCATGGAGCTCATAGCCGCCCGATAGGGCGACGATCCGAAGCGTCCGCGGATGGTCTATTACCGGCTTGTAAAGGTCCGGCGCTTCCGGAATGGTCAGCTTGATCATGACCTTGTCGTCGCCGCGGAGCGCGTCCAATGCCCTCAGCAGCTCATCGCGCAGGATGGCCTCGGCCTCGGCCTTGTTCGGGCTCTTGATCAGCACTTCCGGCTCCAGAATTGGGCTCAGCCCGTGCCGCAGAACCAGCCTGCCGACCTCGAACTGCTGCGCCGCGATGGCGGCGATGCCGGTCTTGGAGCCGAGATGGATGGTCGAGCGCTCCTTTGTGCCGAAGACGCCGAACTTCACCGCCCGGGCCAGCAGCGCATCCAGATCCGGCATCGGCTTCATCATGCTGACGCCGTCCGCCTCTGGCTGAAGGCCCTTGTCGATCTTGAGAAATGGGACGACGCCCTTGTCCTGCCACAGATAGGCGGGGACCGGCCTGCCGGCGGCCTCGCCGTCCATCGTTTTCTCGAACAGGATGGCGCCGATGATCTTGTCGCCGGTGAAGGCGGGCGACGTCATGATGCGTACGCGCATCTCATGCACCAGCCGGAACATCTCCTCATCGCCGCTATAAGCGTTGTCGGGAATGCCGTAGGTCCGGAGCCCGCCTGGCGTCGACCCGCCGCTCTGGTCGAGCGCGGCCAGGAAGCCCGGCTTGCTGGAGATTTGGGTCATCATTCTGGGATCGGCCATCATCGTCATTCTCCTCGGCTATTGCTGTCCAGCACTATGCCCGCCGTAACGGCTGGCAGCCTGACCAGCGACTATCTCTGGAGCGAGGTCACACTCCCTGTGCAAAACGTACCGCTGCGCCGCCGCCTAGCGCCCTTTTCCGCGTTGCCGAAGGCGCCATTTTGAAGGCATCATCGTCGACCCTCGCACGGCCAAGCGCCAGGAGAACCGGGAGCATGACGGAAGACGCGTTCACGACGTCGGAAGGCGCTTTCCTCGACAGGCGCAGCCTCTCGCTTTTTAATATAGAAGCCATGGCCATGGCCCGTGTCCTGCGCAGTTCGCGCGCGCGCGTCCCCTTGTTCTGGCTGGGCTTCGCTCTCGTTGCGGTGATTGGCGCGACGGCTTACGGCCAGATCAAGCTCAACGCCTGGAACAAGCCTTTCTACGATGCTCTTTCGCGCAAGGACTTCGAAGAATTTCTCTCCCAGCTCAGGGTTTTCGGCGTCATTGCTGGGGCGCTGCTCATCCTCAACGTCGCCCAGACCTGGCTCAATCAAATGACCCGCATGAAGCTGCGCGAGGGTCTGACGCGCGACCTGTTCGCGCAATGGCTTGCGCCAAAACGCGCCTTCATGCTCGCGGGCGCGGGCGAAATCGGCGTCAATCCCGATCAGCGCATACATGAGGACGCGCACCATCTCGCCGAGCTCTCCACCGATCTCGGCGTAGGCCTGCTGCAGGCGGCGCTGCTCTTGGGGAGCTTCATCGGCGTCCTGTGGAGCCTGTCGAGCGGGGTGACGTTTCACGTCGCGGGACAGAGCTTCGTCATCCCCGGCTACATGGTCTGGAGCGCCCTGCTCTATGCCGGCGCCGCGTCAGTCGCGAGCTGGCTCGTCGGCCGTCCGCTCATCGGACTGAACTCGGAGCGTTACGCGCGGGAGTCCGACCTGCGTTTCGCCCTCGTGCACGTCAACGAGCAACGCGAAGGCGTCGCGGTCTATCGCGGCGAAGCCGAGGAGGAGGAGCGGTTGAACGTCTCTCTGGACGCCCTTCTCATCGTCCTGCGCCGGCTCGTCACCGCGACGACCAATCTAACCTGGATAACGGCGGGCTATGGCTGGTTCACGATCATCGCGCCGATCATCGTCGCCGCGCCGGCGTTTTTTTCGGGTGATCTCACCCTCGGCGGCCTGCTCATGAGCGTCGGGGCATTCGCGCAAGTGCAGCAATCGTTACGCTGGTTCGTCGACAACGCCGGCGTTCTCGCGGATTGGCGCGCGACGCTGCACCGCGTCGGCGCGTTTCGCCTTGCCCTGCTCGATATCGACAGGATCGGCGAGCAGACGAGCCGGATCGAGATGGAGCCGCCGAAGGGCGACAGGCTGACGATTGACGATCTTTACGTCTGTTTGCCTTCTGGCTGCCTCGGCCTGAACGAACCTCATATCGAAGTGAGAGCGGGAGAACGCGTGCTGATCGTGGGCGGTCCAGGCACGGGCAAGACATGTCTCTTCCGCGCCCTGGCGGGACTGTGGCCCTGGGGCGGCGGGCGCCTGGCGCTGCCGCGGGGAGAATGTGTCATGTTCATGCCCAAGCGCCCCTTCATTCCCGACGGCGCCCTGCGCGACGTTCTCGCTTATCCCTCGGCTGCGGAGAGTTTCTCCGAACAGGAGTTCGCCGCCGCGCTGACGCGCATGGGCCTTGGGCATCTGTCGCAGGCGCTTGATCGCGTCGCCCGTTGGGATCAGGATCTGACCGATCCGGAGCAGCAGGGCCTCGCTTTCGCGCGACTACTCCTGCATAAGCCATGCTGCGTCATCGTCGACGAGGCCATCGAAGCGCTCGTCCCGTCCGCCCGCGATGCGGTGTTCGACGTTTTTTCGAAAGAGCTCGCGACTGCTTCCCTACTTTACATCGGCGGACCATACGCCGTGCCGCAGCGATTTACGCGCGTGCTGCGATTGAGCTTGGATCCTACCGGCCACAGGCTCGCGCCACCGACAGTCGCGGTTGGGAGAAGCTGAGATGACTGCGGTTTGGGACCGCAAGCCGCGCGCCGAAAGAGCCGGGGCGCACCGACGACGCGCTGCTTGACCTCTTACAAAGGTGGACTTTTCGCTATTTCTGGGACGGCGCCCGTCCGGCGAGCGAGCTGGCGCGCCACCGGTGCGGCAGGACGCTGGCCTCAACATTCCAGTTCAATGAGGGCGGGCCAATCCTGTGGCGTCGCACCAGTCTCTTAACGCCGGTCCCCACAGCTCTTGAGTATGGGAAGGGATGCCTATGCTTGCCGGTCCGACCTCGCTCTATGTTGGGAGCCGGCGCGGCAATGAGACCGGAGCATTGATGCGCCCCAAAATTTGCCCCCTTCGGCGCCTCGATCGCTTTGATCCGCACCGCCCTCTATCTCGATTCGTAAGGTCGAAGCTTAAGGGGAAGACGTCATCAGGGCTCACCTCTGTCCTCGCCGGCGCCGCACCGCCCGTCGCTGCGGGCCCCCTCTTGCTTTGTCCCCAGCAAGGACGACTTTAGCCAAAATGACCCCCGTCAGTCGGTGCGCCAGCGAACTGCCGTCTGGCGTCGAGTCATCCCTTCAGCCCGCATGGGACGCCCTGTGGACGTGCCGGCGAAAAACCGGTGGAAAGTAACCGCCAGCAGCGGCAATCCTCGGCTTGCCGTCGACGATAATTATGCGACGGCGTGGATTGCGAAAGCATCAAGGAAGCCGTGGTTGGAGATCGACCTTGGCAAGGTCGTGACGCTCGGCGGGCTTGAAATTTATTGGGGCGAGCGGGCGGCAGCAAACTATCGGTTCGAGTCCTCGCTCGACGGCGAAGCTTGGATGAACCTTTGTTTTACTCGCCATGGCGAAGGCGGACAGGACGTCTTTGCATTTCCGCCAGCCGCGGCCCGTTTCGTGCGCTGGACTTGCGACAATCCTGAACCAGAGCGGGGACAGGAGATTGTCCAGATTAATCTATACAGTCCTGCCAGCGCCGCGTCGGTCCTTGAAGAGGGCCGCGCCGCAGCGCTCGGCCATGCCCCGGTCAGGCTCGCTCCGTGGGAGAACCTAACGGTCGATTTCGGCTACATGCGATTTCCCCTCGGGGCGTTGATCGAATGGGGGCAAGATTATGGAACGGTTTTCTCGGTGCATCTTTCGGACGACGGCAAAAATTTTCGGGAGGTCGGACGCATTTCAACCGGCGATGGCGGTTGTGACAATTTTTGGTGGCGCTCCACGTCGAGCCGCTATTTTCGTCTAACGCTGCACGAGGCGAGCGCGCCCGAGGGCGCCGTCGTCAACGAACTCAAGCTCCGCGTCCTGAATAAGGATCGCATGCCGATCGGCCAGCTGGAGCGAGCGGCTCTGAGTGGGCGCCCAGACCTCTACCCGCAGGCTCTCCTGGGCCGCCAAGTCTATTGGACCGTGCTCGGCGAGTTCGATCAAGCCGAGGAAGCGCTGTTCGACGAATACGGCAATCTCGAGCCGCAGCGCGGATCAGGCCAGATCATGCCCTTGCTCCGGCTGGGCGGAGTCCTGAATGGAGCACCCGGGAGCGCGGCCATCAGTCAATCCCTGGCCGATGGATCGCTGCCTATTCCAAGCGTCGCCTGGTCTGTGCTTGGCGTTGAACTGCGGGCGACGGCGCTCGCTATTGGTGGTGAAGCGCTGGTCGACTACCACATCACAAACCGGAGCGGCGCGCCGCAGAAAGGGGCGCTCGTTGTCGCGGTGCGCCCAGTCCAAATCAACCCCTACTGGCAACATGGCGGCCACGCGCCCATCAATGCCGTCGCCGTCGACGCTAAGCGGCTGTGGGTCAATGACCGGTGTTTCGCCGCGTTTTCGAGCGAACCCACGGCCGTGGCCATTGCCGATTTCGACGGCGCAGATGTGGTAAGGCTCATTGAGAAGCGGCCCCAACAGACCGCCCGGAGCCTTCGCTCGGGCTCGGGTCTCATCAGCGCTGCTTGTGAGTTCGCTTTTTCTTTGGCGCCCGATGGCGAGATCGCTTTCGTCATGGCGTCGCCAATGCGGGAAGAAATCGTGCCACGAGCGGACGTGGCTTTTTGCTCCGTTCGCGAAGAGGTCGCCCGGCTTTGGCGGGAGAAGATCGGCCCGCGCAAGATCACGGTGGGCGACTGGGAAGTCAGCGACACTGTCGAGGCGCAGGCGGCGCTTATCCTCGTGAACGCCACGCGGCTTGCCTTCAAGCCCGGTCCCCGCAATTACGACCGCACCTGGATTCGCGATGGCTCCTCCCAGGCTCTCACCCTGGCCTGGGCCGGTTTGATCGAAGAAGCCAAAACCTATGTCGTGTGGTACTCCCAACGCATTTACGAGAACGGCATGGCGCCGCCGATCCTCAATATCGACGGAACGGTCAACCGGGGTTATGGAAGTGACATCGAATTTGACGCCCAAGGCGAATTCATTGGAATCGCGGCCGATATTTACCGCATCAGCCGAGATCGAGCATTCCTCGATATCATTTTCGAGCCCGTGGTCCGGGCGGCGAAGTTCATCGAGGAGCTTTGCGCCCGAACAAATGCGCTGTATGGCCCCGAGACGCGGTTCCACGGCCTGTTGGCTCCATCCATCAGTCACGAGGGTTACAGCAAGCGGTCTTACAGTTACTGGGATGACTATTTCGCCCTGAGCGCGTGGCGAAACTGCGAATACCTTGCCTTAGAAATCGGCAATGTGGAGATCGCGGCCTACGCCAAGCGCAAGGGCCAGGAGTTCGCCGCAAATTTAGCCCGCTCGATACGCTTGACGAGCGAAGAGCTTGGGTCTGGCGTAATCCAGGGTTCGGCCGATCGTGAGGACGTCGATCCCACGTCGACCTCCATCGCCTTTGAGCCCTGCAGGGTGCAAGACATCCTTCCGGCCGAGTTCATCCCAGCGACCTACGACCTTTTTGCCGCCCAGATGAAGGAGATCGGCTCACGCGGTTTCGAGGGGTCCTACACGCCCTACGCGATCCGTAACCTCAACGCGTTCGTGTCCTTGGGCCGGTTCGAGGACGCGTTCCGGCTGCTCTCGCTTGTGCTGACGAGCCGCAGACCCTCCGGTTGGAGGCAATGGGCCGAGGTTGTCTGGGGCGCGCCGCGGGCGCCCGATTACATTGGCGACATGCCTCACACTTGGATCGGAGCGGAGTTCGCCACGGCGATTAGGCGGATGCTGCTGCGCGAAAATGGCGGCGCCCTCGAACTCTTCCGGGCCGTCCCCGATGCTTGGTGGGAAGGTGAAGGCGTCACGCTGCAAGACCTGCCGACCGCCTTCGGGATCGTCAATCTCAGAGCGCAACGCAACCGGTCCCATGCGACCGTGGAGCTGGCACTGACTGGACCTGCGCCGGAAAGTATCACCTTCCGGTATCCAGGGGCTAAGCGAGCTGATGCCGACGGCGCGCCATGCGACATCCGCGACGATGTGATCTCGGCGCCAAATCTGAGCCGGCTGGTCATCGATTTCTGATCGGTTCCGGCCGGCATAATTGTCCGAAAGAGGGCAATCCAAAACCGATCGCGCAACTCCCACCAAAAGAACAGGCAAGTCTTCACATATTCGGCGATGCCGTCGGGATGGCGCGGCTCCGACCCCAGGCGAGACAACACGGCGCTTTCGACGTTGCCCTGATAGAACGTCTTCGCATCGGCGCACGTTTCGCTTTCCGTCGGCGGATATGGCCTGATCGATTCCTGCCATCGGTGGACATGGCTGCGCGCGAGCGCCGTAGCGCAGGAGGCCCGAAAGAATATGCCTGGGACGCCGCTGCTGGCTCGGGTGAGTGATGAACCGCGCTATTTTTAGGGGCTTGCGCCAGGAAATCTATGGCGCCGGTTAGAACCGCAAAGCCAACTCCACGGAGCCATATGCGCCCCACCTGAGCTGCGAATCGCGCAGCACGCCAGTTCCAAGGCCTATCTCGACATTGCCAAACTTGAGACCTCTGAGATGAGCGCCCCAGAACAATTGCCGCCAAAAGTTGTTGCCCATGAAACCGACTTCGGGGCCGGCGTACACCTCAGGCGCAATTTCGTAGCCCGGACGGAATCTCGACCACCAGGAGTTGTTGGCGGTGGAGTAGTTGCCTGCTATGAGCAGCGACACGGAATCAATCGGCTTGTAGTCGGCGTCGACTGACGCTTTGAAGCCCCATCTCGTACCGACCGTCGAGTTGCCCTGGTCCTGATGAGACAGCGAGACGTACTGATAATTGCCGCCGATAAAGGCGGAAGCGTAAAGCTTGTCGCTTATGTAGGCATAGCCGACAGCGGCCCCAGCGTTGATGTAGTGACCGTGCACGGACAGCAGAAGCGGCTCGCCGTTCTGGGGGTTGCCTTCCTCGTTGTAATAGAAGCTGCCGTCCGCGGCGTCGACTCTCAGCCGCAAGCCGGATTTGTCGAGCCCTCCCTCGAACGGGGCGAACGTGACGCCGGCGTAACCTCCGACGCCGCGCCGGGAATTGGCGTCCGGTCCCGTGTTGAGCGAGAGGGTTGGAGGGCTCTTGGCGTCGCTCGCTGTTGCGGCGCTCGGCGGTTCCGTCGTCGGCGTTTCAATGACGGCGCCCTCACCTGCGCTGGCGCTCGCTCCGCCGAGGGCAAGGTTCGCGAGAATCACCCATCCGAGCGCTTTTTTCACGGTTCGCCCCCTGATAGCCCTAGTCCGCAGTCCTGCGATCGAATCTTGAGGCCAAAGCTTATTGTAAAGGGTAAACGCAGGCAATTCCGTAATCGCGAACTCGGGCGTTTTGGAGAGAACTGTTGCATAAAAGATACACCTCCGTCGAAGAATATCATAGCACAGGCCAAGCTGTGCTTTCAAAAACCGGGCTGAAATGACGTCCTTTTCACGAGGGCCTCACGCCACAGCCAAAAGTTGCACGGCTTGCCGCCAAAAAGTCTTACACCCTTTTGACGATGCGCGGTTTATGGCGCGCTGTGCTCGCGATCATATCTGTCTCTGAAGCGAGAGGCGGGGCCCGCGATCCGAACGCGAGTGGGCTCGCTTTTCCTCAGGAGCCGTAACTCATGCGGCTCAGCAGACTCCCGCGCTCGTTCAAGCGAGAGGGCTACTAATGGGCAGGGTGAAAACTCGTCTGTGGAAGGTCCTCACCGTTGCCGGCGCGTCGACATTGGCGGTTGCATGGTCTTGCGCGCCAAGCTGGGCGGGGGTCTCCCACGCGACGGGAGACGTGAACGGCGTCAATTGCGAGATATGGAAATGGACCGATTCAACCGGCCATGCGCGGACCGTCGCGCTGAAGAAGGAGGGCGCCGGCAATCCCGGACATGGCGGCTACGCGGTCCAAATGACCTATTTTGCGAAGTTTGCGGGCCGCGCTTCCGAAAAGGAATACTGGGGGAAAGTGACCGTCGACGCTGATGTGAGCGGCCGTGTCGACAGCGCCGACGGGGATGGCGGCTTTGGCTATTTCGTATCGCATGAGCGCTATCGCTATTTTGGCATCGACAAAGATGGCGCCGAAAATTGGCGAAGCATCGCCAGTCTTTTTCCCGACGGTCCCCATCCAATCGATTCGCCGTTGGGGCGTTCGCTGGCGGCGATAACCAGCGAACCCATGCTAAACGGTAAAGGGAGTGTGGGCGCGCAGAGCTTCACCGTCGATTACGGGCACTATGGCACGACGAGGCCGGTCAAGATAGATGCGAACTCCGGGAAGGAAACGCCGCCGCTCACAGACGACGCCTATAATTCTACCAACTATCATTATTACACGATCCCCGTGACCACGACATGGGTGTTCCAAGACGGTTTCGATTATCCGCGCATCGACGTCTCGGTTGATTTTTCGAAAATCATTCCTCCCGGCGCCGCCGCGCCAACGCCAAATCTCGTGAGCTTCGACGTCCGCGGCCCCTATGGCGTCATGGTGTTCGACGATGGGGTCGACGGGCCTATCGATCGGGTGCTCTGGGGAGACCAGCAATTCGTCTTTCAAGCGGGCGCGACAACGCGAAGCAATGCTTGGGACTATATTCTTTCCTCCGCAACAGTGACACGAAGCAGCGCGTGGGACTGGAGCGCGCCGAACAAGGGCGCAAGATACAATGGCCTTACGGCGAAAGGCCGGACTCGGGGCATGTTTGAAATGGGGTTGTTCGAGCCGGTTCCAGCGTCAAAGAGCGCTTTGGCCGATGGCTACTCCCCGGAACGCGGCTTCACCAGCAGGACCTATGCTGCGGCAGTCGCGAACCTCGAGCGTGGGCTTGGCCCGAGCGTCGCTTCTTGCCTGGGTATCTCTGCGCAAATGCTTCCGAGCGACGCGACATGGCCTTACCAATCGATTCAATATAGTCTGCCGTGCCGCGGGCTAAACTACCTGACGGCGCCGGCAATAACCAAGAAGCTCGCCTGGGGCTCTTCTAATTATTACGGTATGAATCTGCCCAACGTATTTAATGGCGTCGGCACTTGGCCGATCAGCGGATGGCCGCCCGGCGGCAAGCTCAACTACAGCGTCTGTCTCGTTCTGGCGTGGAATCCCGACGTTCTTCAGGATGCGCGAACGCGTGGCCCTGGTCCAGCCACGAATAGCGCCGCAGGGTTAGAGACGAGTCTCACCCGAGCGGCGGCGGCTTACGCCAATTCGGGCCCGCTCAACCCCAACTGCGCGATAGAATGCGTACCTGAAGAGTTGACTCATCTAACGGACATTCTTCATTAATTAAGTAACACTTGATGTTTGGCTAAACCTTTGTGACAGATGACGAGTGTCAGAAGTTTACATCTCGGGTGATGGAGGATCAGATGAGGGAGGCCATCGATTATTACTTAAGCCACCCTATCGAGGCGGCCACAGATATCGCAAATCCAATCCCGACGCTCTCGAAATTTCTTGACAGGATAGTCGCCCGACTCGAACGCTTAGCTGCGCCGCCTGTTTACACGCCTGACGAACATTGGGAGGAACGTCTCCATTCCAGCATAGGCGTGCAGTGGCGGTGTCCAGAATCGACGGAATTCGCCGGGCTTTGGCGTGAGGTCATGGATAGACTCGGTGCGAGGGGGCTCAAGCTGGGGCCGGAGAGTTTCTATGGTTGGAATGACGGAGACCCGGAGCTGGTTCGCGCGATCTGGTGTCTGGTGCGCCATTTGCGGCCCGAGGTCGTCGTCGAGACCGGCGTGGGGCACGGAATCACGTCGCGATTCGTCCTGGAGGCTATGGAACGCAATGGTAAGGGGCATTTGTGGAGCATCGACCTCTTCCCGGTCACTCCCGAAAGAGCCGCCGAGATCGGAGTGGCTGTTGAAGGTCGGTTCGCCGATCGGTGGACTCTCATCAACAGTTCGAGCCGGCGCCGGCTGCCGGCGCTCGTCGACGAGTTGGGGCAGGTCGATCTGTTCATCCACGACAGCCTCCACAGCGCGCGAAACGTTTGCTTCGAACTGTCGGTGGTCCGACGCGCGATGCGCGATGGATCGTTCAGTGTCGTCGACGACATCGATACGAATTGGGGCTTCAAGCGGTTCACTCGAACATGCCCCGAGGCCCAACAGCTCGTCTGTCAGTCGAAGCCTATGCGGCCGGACACGAGGCGCTTCGACGGAAAAGGTCTGTTCGGGATCATCCGCAACTAGCGGACGGGGAAGCGTGAAGAGCGGGCAGTCTTTTTCGCCTGTTCGAAGTTGGAAGGAACGCGAGCCGCGTGGACACCAAACAAGTTGTCGAGGAGGGTAAACTCATGAGTGGCGTAATCGATGTCGCGATCGTCGGGGCTGGGCCGTACGGGCTTTCACTTGCAACGCATTTGGATGCGGCGGGAGTCGATTACCGGATTTTCGGCGTGCCGATGGAGGCGTGGCAAAGGCATATGCCGCCGGGCATGTTCCTCAAATCCTATGGGGAATCCTCGAACCTCTTCGATCCCCAAATGAGCTTCAGTCTCGAGGATTACAGCCGCCAGAACGGGCTCGAATATCATCCGATCCGGCTGCCGGTCAGACTGGAGACTTTCATCTCCTATGGGCGGACCTTTCAAGAAAGGTTCAAAATTCGGACCGAACCGAAGCGTCTCGTTGAAATGAACGCGACGGGACGTGGATACGAGCTCGATTTCGACAATGGGGAAACCGTGAACGCCAAGCGCGTGGTGCTGGCGATCGGCGTTCAGCCATACAAATACACGCCCCCGAAGCTCGCGCATCTGCCAGATGCGTTGATCTCGCACAGCAGCGATTACGGCTCGCTTGAACGCCTTGCGGGACGTGAAGTCACCATCGTGGGCGCGGGGGCTTCCGCCTATGATATCGCGGCGCTGCTCGGCGAGCGCGGCGCCAAGGTCACGATCATCGCCCGCGATCCGGAGCCGCATTTCCAAAATCCGCCTGATCCGGATCCGTCTTTGCTGCATCAGCTGCTTTTCCCGTCCGCCAACGGGCTCGGCGGAGGATGGCTGCTGCGACTCTGCGGCGACGCCCCGCAGCTCATCCACCTGCTTCCGGACTACCTGCGCCTTTCCATTTTGAAGAACACGCTGGGGCCGTCCGGCGGCTACTTCGTTCGAGATCAGATACTCGGCAAGGTGACGATGAAGCTCGCTTGCTCGGTGACGGGAGCGGAGGAATGCGGCGGGCGCGTGCGCGTGACCGTGGTCGGGCGGAATGGAACCGGCGAGACGGTCGAAAGCGACCACGTCATCGCCGCCACGGGGTACCGGGTCGACGTACGGCGTTTGAACTTCCTTCGCGACGGCGTGCTGCGACAAATCCGCACCGTCGATAACACGCCGATTCTCTCGGCGAACTTCGAGAGCACGGCGCCGGGCGTCCACTTCGTTGGGCTCTCGTCGGCGCGAAGTTTTGGGCCCGTCATGCGATTCGTCGTGGGCGCGGTGCATCCCGCGCGGCGATTGTCCAAGATTTTGCCGAAGTCGCTGTTGCGGCGACCGGTCCCAGTTTCCGCGGCTTATCCCAGCTAACGGAGGTGCGCGTGGGTCCGATTTCGAACGGAGACGCTTCCTTGCGGTGGCTTGGAGAGGAGGCAGAGCCCACGGCGCCGCACCTGTGTCTGAAAGAGGAGGCTTCTTCGGACTCCTGGCCTGACGGGCTTGGGCAAGCGCCGCCAGGCATGCCCAGTGCGGGTCAAGAAACGAATGCATTGGGCCGCGATCTGAGAGGCCCCCTCAAGGTCCTCATGATCGCCACAGTGTTCAATCTCTCTTACCGCATCCTGCGCTGCGCCCAGGCTGCAGGCGCCGAAGTCTATGTGCTGGGCAATGCC
>Ga0187781_10002098_pt1 | contig 15236 bp, 11 predicted proteins | sample 0715_SJ02_MP02_2_FD_132447 | JGI IMG/M metagenome (GOLD analysis project Ga0187781, IMG submission 132447) | Tropical peat soil microbial communities from peatlands in Department of Meta, Colombia - 0715_SJ02_MP02_20_MG | ecosystem: Environmental > Terrestrial > Soil > Wetlands > Peat | place...
GATCCGCGACCGCGACACCATGGAGTACGGCATCCAGTTCTCCGAGACCGGCCACCTGGTGCTCGCCACGCTGCACGCCAACAGCGCCAACCAGGCGCTCGACCGCATCATCAACTTCTTCCCCGACGAGCGGCGCGACCAGCTGCTCATGGACCTGTCGCTCAACATCCGCGCCCTGGTGTCGCAGCGCCTCATTCCGCGCGAAGCCGGGGTCGGGCGCATCGCGGCGATGGAGATCATGCTCAACTCGCCGCTGATCCAGGACCTGATCTTCAAGGGCGAGGTCGCCAAGATCAAAGACGTGATGTCGCGCTCCACCCGGCTCGGCATGAAGACCTTCGACCAGGCGCTGTTCGAGATGTACGAGACCGGCTTCATCTCCTACGAGGACGCGCTGCGCAACGCCGACTCCAAGAACGAGCTGCGCCTGCGCATCAAGCTCGAGGGCAAGCGCGAGATGAAGACCGTCGAGGACGCCTCCGCGCTGCAGGTGGTCGAGGAAGAGCACGGGCGCAGCATCTGATGGCCAAAGAAGCCAAAGCGCAGCCCCTGGAGTCGACCGGCACGGGGACGGAGAAACTCGGCGCCGACGCCGTGGCGGCGGTCACGGCCGCGGGCCCCGGCCACCCGACGCTCAATACCAAGCCGCTGTTCAAGCTGATGGTGGAAAAGAAGGCTTCGGACCTGTTCTTCACCTCCAACGCCCCCATCAAGATCAAGATCGAGGGCCAGATCCTGCCGGTCAACCGCCAGGTGCTGACTCCCGAGACGGTGCGGCAGACGGCCCTGGCGCTGATGTCCGCCGAGCAGCGCGAGTACTTCACGCGCGAGTTCGAGCTCGACTTCGCGGTCTCCGAGCCCGGGCTCGGGCGCTTCCGCGTCAACGTGTTCATGCAGCGCGGCTACCCGGCGATGGTGATGCGCTACATCACCGCCGACATGCCGCGGCTCGATGCGCTCGGCCTCCCCGAGGTGTGCTCCGACCTGGTGCTGCTCAAGCGCGGCATGATCCTCATGGTGGGCGCCACCGGCTCGGGCAAGTCGACCACGCTCGCGGCGATGATCAACCACCGCAACGAGAACTCCTCCGACCACATCGTCACCATCGAGGACCCGCTCGAGTTCCTGCACACCAACAAGCGCTCGATCGTCAATCAGCGCGAGGTCGGCCTCGACACCAAGAGCTATGCGCGCGCGCTGCGCGGCGTGGTGCGCGCCGCTCCCGACGTGATCCTGATCGGTGAGATCCGCGATCGCGAGAGCATGGAGGCGGCCATCAATCTCGCCGGCACCGGGCACCTGGTGCTCGCCACCATGCACGCCAACAACTGCGCCGAATCGCTCGACCGCATCATCAACATGTTCCCGCGCGAGCAGCACAACCAGATCTTCCTCGACCTGTCGCAGTATCTGCGCGCCATCATGGCGCAGCGCCTGATCATCGGCGTCGACAACAAGCGCCTGGCGGCGCTCGAGGTGATGATCAACACCCCGCACATCCAGACGCTGGTGAAGAAGGGCGACGTGGTGGCAATCAAGGAGGCCATCAACGCCTCGAGCGAGCGCGGCATCCAGAGCTTCGACCTCGCGCTCTACAACCTCTACCGCGCCGGACGCGTGCCGCTCGAAGAGGCGCTCGCCAACGCCGACTCGCGCGCCAATCTCGAGGCGAAGATCAACTTCGGCTAGAAGACGCTGTAGGCGTCGAACACCGGCCCGTCGACGCACACGCGCTTCATCGCCGGTCCGTCGGGGGTTTGCACCTCGACCGCGCACCCGGCGCAGCCGCCGACGGCGCACGCCATGAACTCCTCGAGCGACACCTGGCAGGGCACGCCAAAGCGGCGCGCGAGCTGCGCGGTCACTGCCAGCATCGGCGTCGGCCCGCAGGCGAAGATCTCGACTTCACCGAGCTCCTCGGGACCTAAGGATTTGAGCCAGGCGTCGGCGAGCTGCGTCACGAAGCCGGGGAAGCAGCCCGGGAAGTCCGAGCGGCTCGCGAGCCGGCTCGGCACACCCCACTCATCCAGCAGCGGCAGCGCCGCGATCGTGCCTGCGGGGATGCCGGGAACGATCAGGGTCGAAGGGCGGGTGCGGAAGGGAAACGGGATCTCCGACCCCATCAGGACCAGCGGCTTCCAGGCCGCCGGCGCGCCGCCGGCGCGGACCGCCTGGTGCAGCCGCTCGGCGAGGAACACCATCGGCGGGATGCCCACGCCGCCGCCCACCAGCAGCGTGCGCGGCCGCTCGGGGTGCGCGCTGAAGGGGCGGCCGATGGGACCGAGGAGGCTCAGCTCGTCGCCCGCCCTGCGCGCGGCGAGCGCCCGTAAGCCTCTGCCCACCACCTTGTAGAGCATCTCGATCCAGCCGGCGCGGGCGTCGGCGCGCATGATCGACAGCGGCCGGCGCATCGGGATGGAGGGATCGCAGGTCAGGTGCGCGAAGCTGCCGGGCTCGGCATGCGCGGCGCACTTCGGCGCCGCGACGCGCAGCACGAACTGCCCGGCGTCGAAGGCCAGCTGGGAGATGACGCGCGCGCGCTCGAGGAAGATGGTGCCGCGCTGCGCTGGGCTCATGGGCGTCCGCCGAGCACCTCGGCCAGCACCGCCATGCGCACGGCGACCCCGTTGCGCACCTGGTCGCGGATCACGGACTGCGGGCCGTCGGCCACCTCGGAGGCGATCTCGACGCCGCGGTTCATCGGCTGCGGATGCATCACGATGGCGTTGGGGCGCGCCAGCGCCAGGCGCTCGGGAGTGAGACCCCAGGCGGCGAAGTACTTCTCGCCGTCCGGTACGTCGGCATCGCCGAAGCGCTCCTTCTGGATGCGCAGCATCATGATGACGTCCACGCCCTCGAGGCCCCTGGCGATCGATTTGACGCGCGTGCAGCCCTCGAACTCGTCGGTCCCGGGCAGCAGTGCGGCCGGGCCGACGATGCGCAGATCCGCGACCCCGAGCGCGCGCAGCGCCTGCCACGCCGAGCGCGCCACGCGCGAGTGGCGGATGTCGCCGACGATCGCGACCGCGAGGCCTGCGAAGCGTTGTTTGCGCTGATAGATGGTGAGCGCATCGAGCAGGCCCTGGGTCGGGTGCGAGACGTGCGCCTCGCCCGCCGACAGCACGCTCACGTGCGGCGCGACGTGCCCGGCCACCAGCTGCGGTACGCCCGCCTCGGCGTCGCGGATGACGAGCGCGTCCACGTGCAGCGACTGCAGCGTGTACACCGTGTCGAGCATGCTCTCGCCCTTGGCGCGCGAGGAGAGCTGCACCTCGAGGTTGACGACCTCGGCCCCGAGGCGCTTGGCGGCCAGCTCGAAGCTGACGCGGGTGCGGGTCGAGGGCTCGGTGAACAGGTTGGCGACGGTGAGGCCGGCGAGCGCCTCACTGCGCGGCGGCTTCTCGCCGAGCGGGCGCACGAAGGTCTGCGCGCGGTCGAGCAGCCGCTCGATCTGTGCCCGTGACAGCGTCTCGAGCGTCAGCAGGTGGCGGAGCGACCCATCGGGCCGCAGCTGTTCACTCATCGCTTCCCCTCGCCCGCAAACCAGCGCCCGAGAATGACCGCGGCGGCGGCGCTGTCGATGTCGGCCCGGCGCACGCGCCGCCGGCGCTCGCCGCTCGCGCGCCGCGCTTTGAGCTGCGTGGTCGCTTCGAGAGAGGAGAAGCGCTCATCGATCAGGTGGACGGGCAGTGCGAAGCGCCGTTCGAGCTCGGCGGCGAAGCGGCGCGCGCGCTCACTCAGCGCCCCCTCGCTGCCGTCGGCATTATACGGGGCGCCGACCACCAGCTGTGCCGGCGCGAGCGCGCGCACCGCGCGCTCGATCGCGGCCCAGTCGGGACCGGATTTGTCCGCCGGGATCGCAGGGCGCGGTGCGGCGCTCCCGGTCAACGTATCGCCGGATGCGATGCCGATGCGTTTGAGGCCGAAATCGAAGGCGAGGACGGTCGTGACCGCCGTCATGCCCGGCGAGGCGCCCGGGCGGCGCACCCTGGTGCGCGCTCAGGCATGGCCCGCCTCGGGGCTCAGGCGGTCGACGTCGACGCCCATCAGGCGCCACGCGCCGGCCCAGCGCTCCTCGAAGGGCAGCTCGAACACCACGCGCGCATCGACCGGCATCGAAGCCCAGGCATTTTCCTTGAGCTCGCGCTCGAGCTGCCCGGACTCCCAGCCGGCGTAGCCGAGGGCGATGAAGGCGTCCGAGGGACCCTCGCCGCGCGCCATCGCGGCGAGCACGTCGCGCGAGGTGGTCACCTGGATGGTATCGGAGACCTTGTGCGTGTGGTCCCACTCGCCGCCGGGACGATGCAGGACGAAGCCGCGGTCGGTGTGCACCGGTCCGCCACGCAGCACCGGCATCTCGCCGATCTGCTCGCTCTTGGGCTCGAGCTTCATCTGCGACAGCACGTCCGAGAGCTTCATCGGCAGCGGCTTGTTGAGGACGATGCCGAGCGCGCCCTTGTCGGTGTGCTCGCAGATCAGCGCCACCGTCTGGGCGAAATTCGGGTCGTTGAGCTGCGGCATGGCGATCAGGAGGTGATTGGTCAGGCTCCCGACACCGCCGTCGGCGAACACCGGGGAACCGCTGCCCGGCTCGCTCTCTGAGCCGCTCTCCGGAGGAGTGGCCCCGCCGCTCGATGCATGCTTGCCGGCCATGGGCCCAGTATGGGCACGGCGGCCCCGACTCTCAAGGAACCGATACCGACCCGCGCTGTGCGCGCCCGCCGACAAACTGCCATTCGTAGGCAAAACGCAACACGCTGTGCTCGGCGGCGAGCTCGGGCGGGAAGGGGTCGAAGGGGCTCGCCAGCTTCAGGATCGAGAGGGCCGCCTGGTCGAGCTCGGGGTTGCCGCTCGAGCGGCGGATGACGGCGCGGTCGAGCGTGCCGTCGGCGTTGATGCCGACCTCGAGGACCGGGCTCGAGGTCCCGAGAGCCGTGCGCGCCGCGGCCGGGAAGTTGAGCGTGCCGATACGCTCGACCTTGCGCCGCCAGGAATCGAGATAAGGCGCGAGCGAGGCGGCGCGGGTGTCGGCCGTCACCCAGAGCTCGTCGCGCTTCGGTCCCGTGAGCTCGGCGGGCCCCGGCTCATCCGCGGGGCCGGGTTGCGTGGCCCGCGGCTCGTCGATGAGCAGCGGCCGATCGCGCTCCGAGCCGGTGGCACCTAAGTCGGCGAGATAGCGCACGTCGGTGACCCAGGCGGTGGTCGTCAGCACTCGCTCGGCCTCGGCGCCCTTCATGTCGCCGCGCGCCGCCAGCGAGTCGCCCTGAGGGGAGCCCGGGTGCTTCAATGCCGGCAGCGCCGTCGGGGGGCTGTGCGGCGCGACCGGCTCGCGGGTGCTGCCCGAGCCGAGCTGGGTGCGCTGCGCCAGGTAGCTGGCGGATGCGTTCTCGGCCGCTTCGGGCAGCTCGTCCGAGACCAGCAGCACCTTCAGTCCCGGGGCGCCGGCGTCATCGCCCGCCTGGGCGTTGAAGGTGATGCCGAGGATGACGAGCCCGTGCAGCAGCGCGACGAAAAAGACCATCGCGAGCAGGCGGTCCCACGCGGGGGGCCGGCCTTCGCGCAGCGCGAGCGCCCGCCGTGCCACCGTCCTCGCCATGGGCTCCTCAGCCGCCCCGGCGCGGCGCGGCCTCGAGTCGCCGAGCGACGGCCTCGATCAGCAGCGCGCCGATGTCGGTGCCGAACTGCTTGTCGAGCTCGCGGATGCCGGTGGGGCTGGTCACGTTGATCTCCGTGACGTAGCCGCCGATCACATCGAGGCCGACGAGCATCATGCCCCTGGCGGCCATCGTCGGCCCGATCTCGCGCGCCAGCCAGCGGTCGCGGTCATTCAGGGGCCGGCCGACGCCCCTGGCGCCGGCGGCGAGATTGCCGCGGTGATCCTCGCCCGAGGGCATGCGGGCGAGCGCGTAAGGCACCGGCTCGCCGTCGACCAGCAGCACCCGCGAGTCGCCCGAGGTGGCGATCTCGGGCAGATAGCGCTGCACGATCGCAAAACGCTGTCCGTAGTGGGTGAGAGTCTCGAAGACCACGCGGGCATTGGGATCGCCCTGGCCCAGCACGAAGATCGAGCGCCCGCCCATGCCCTCGAGCGGCTTGACGACGATGCGGCCGTGCTCGCGCAGAAACGCCGCCATCTCGCCCATGTCGCGCGTCACCAGCGTGGGCGCGCAGCACTGCGGGAACCAGGCGGTGTAGACCTTCTCGTTCATGTCGCGCAGCCCCTGCGGCCGGTTGACGACCAGGGCACCCTGCAGTGCGGCGCGCTCGAGGATGTAAGTGCTGTAGATGTACTCGGTGTCGAAGGGCGGATCCTTGCGCATCAGGATGCAGTCGAGGGCGCCGAGGGGCTCGGTCGAAGCCTCTCCCAGGGTGAACCAGCTCGCGGGATCCGCCCGCACGCGGAGCGGCCGGGTGCGACCCAGGGCGATGCCGTCGCGCAGCATGAGGTCGCCCTGCTCGAGGTAGCTCAGGGCGAAGCCGCGCTTCTCGGCGGCCAGCAGCATGGCGAGCGTCGAGTCCTTGGCGTACGCGATGGCGCCGATCGGATCCATCACCACGCCGAGTCGTCTGGCGGTGCTCATCGGGGCCTGATTATGCTCAGGCCGGCGCAAATCTGCCTGCCCGCGCGCGCATCTCCCGGGCGGGCGCCGCCGGGCGCGGCCGCCCGCCCGCAAGGGCCCTGCCGAGCTTCAAAAAACGTGACGTGCGTGGCATAGCAGGGGGTATACCGATATGTTAAAACCCGCTCGGCGCTTGCCTCTGAGTTGAGGGGGCCGTGAAACTACGGCCGCTTGTTTGGACAGTGATTTCTCCGGCCGCCACGCCCCGGCGGCGTGGCCTGTTAAGGAAGGAGTTGCCTGACCGTGACCGGCAGCAACGCTAAGCTCCAGGGACTCAAAGTACTGGTGATCGACGACAGCAAGACGATCCGGCGCACCGCCGAGACGCTGCTCGCCAAGGAAGGCTGCGAGGTGTTCACGGCGATCGACGGCTTCGACGCGCTCGCCAAGATCGCCGACCACCAGCCGGACATCGTGTTCGTCGACATCATGATGCCGCGCCTGGACGGCTATCAGACCTGCTCGCTCATCAAGCACAACAAGGTCTTCCGCGCCATTCCGGTGATCATGTTGTCCTCCAAGGACGGTCTGTTCGACCGTGCGCGCGGCCGGATCGTCGGCTCCGAGCACTACCTCACCAAGCCCTTCACCAAGGACGAGCTGCTCTCCGCGATCGAGACTCATATCGGGAGATGATGGCAATGCCCCTGATCCTGATCGTCGACGACTCACCGACCGAGGTGCACGTCATGCAGAAGGCGCTCGAGAAGCACGGCTACCGCACGGCGGCGGCCGCCGACGGTGCCGAGGGCGTACGGCTGGCGCGCGAGATGAGTCCCGACCTGATCTTCATGGATATCGTCATGCCGGGCATGAACGGCTATCAGGCGACCCGGGCGCTGGCGAACGATCCGCGCACCCGCACCATTCCCATCATCATGGTCACCTCCAAGGGCCAGGAGACTGATCGCATCTGGGGCCTGCGCCAGGGTGCGGTCGATTACATGGTGAAGCCCGTCTCCCCCGACCAGCTGGTCGCCAAGGCCCAGGCGACACTTGCCGCGTGAAGCCGCGCGCTCGCCGCGTGCCTGCAAACCCCCGCCCATGCCCGAGCCGGTAACCAACTCCGAGATCGATCTCAAGTCCCTGCGGGACCGGCCGTTCGAGCTGCTCGCCGAGCTCGAACGCCGCGGACGTGCGGTCTCGGCGCAGGCGGGCGATCAGGCCGCGAGCGGACGCGAGTGGGTGGGGGTGGCGCTGCGCATGGCGGGCGACCTGTACCTGGTGGCGCGCGAGGAGACCCGGGAAGTGCTCGGCGTGCCCGCGAGCACCACGCGCGTGCCGGGCGCCAGGCCCTGGATCCGCGGCCTCGCCAACGTGCGCGGGCAGCTGCTGCCGATCATCGACCTGCGCCAGTTCCTCGGCAGCGGCGTCACGCCGGTCACGCGCAACACCCGTGTGCTGGTGGTGAACCACCGCGAGATTCCCGCGGGCCTGCTGGTGGATGAGGTGCTCGGCTTCCGCCGCTTCGCCGAGAGCGAGTTCTCGGGCGATGCGCCGCCGACCGTGGCGCGCTGCGAGCGTTATCTCGCCGGCGCCTTCCGCCGCGCGCAGGAGCAGTGGCCGGTGCTCTCGCTGCGTTCGGTGCTCGAGAGTCCGGCGTTCGCCGAGGTGGCGGCATGAGCCTGACGCCACTGCTGGTGCTGGCAGCGCTGCTGGTCGCCACCGGCGGCGCCGCCGGCTACTTCCTGCACCCGCCGACCCAGGCGCCGGTTTCCTGGCTGCCGCTCATCCTCGCGGCCGCCGCGTTCCTGGCGCTGCTCGGCGCGCTGTTCGTGGCGCTGCGCACCCGGCGCACGGCCGAGCGGCAGCGGGCTTCGGCGGATGCGCGGCTGCAGGAGAACGACCGCAATCAGCAGGCGATCCTGCGCCTGCTTGATGAGCTCTCGAGCCTCGCCGACGGCGATCTCACGGTGCAGGCGACCGTCACCGAGGACATCACCGGCGCGATCGCCGATTCCATCAACTACGCGGTCGATGCGCTCCGCGGCCTGGTCACCACCATCAACGGCTCCGCGATCCAGCTCGACTCCGCCACCCGGCAGACGCAGGCGCTGTCGGCGCACCTCGCCAAGGCCTCGGGCGCGCAGTCGAAGCAGATCGCCTCCGCCACCGAGAACGCCGCCAGCATGGCGGGCTCGGTGGAGGAGGTCTCGGGCAACGCCGAGCGCGCCGCGGACGTCGCGCGCCACTCGGTCGAGGTGGCCCACAAGGGCGGCGATGCGGTGCGGCGGACCATCGACGGCATGAACACCATCCGCGAGACCATCCAGGAGACCAGCAAGCGCATCAAGCGCCTCGGTGAGTCGAGCCAGGAGATCGGTAACATCGTCGAGCTGATCAACGACATCGCCGAGCAGACCAACATCCTGGCGCTCAACGCCTCGATCCAGTCCTCGATGGCGGGCGATGCCGGCCGCGGCTTCGCGGTGGTGGCCGACGAGGTGCAGCGGCTCGCCGAGCGTGCCGCCAACGCCACCAAGCAGATCGAGGTGCTGGTGCGCACCATCCAGACCGACACCAACGAGGCGGTAGTCTCGATGGAGCGCAGCACCACTGATGTCGTGGGCGGCGCGCTGCTCGCCGAGAACGCCGGCGCCGCGCTCGAGGAGATCGAGCAGGTGTCGAACCAGATCGCCAGCCTGGTGCAGAACATCTCCTCGAGCGCCCGCGCCCAGACGAGCGCCGCTCAGGGCATCGCCCGCAACATGCAGGTCCTGAAGGAGATCAGCGCGCAGACCGCCGAGTCCACCAACGCCACTTCGATCGCGATCGCCAAGCTCGCGGAGCTGTCGGCGGGGCTGCGCAAGTCGGCCTCGGGCTTCCGCCTGCCCGGCAGCACCACCGCCGGCAGCAGCGTGCGCCTGAAGAAGCTCGAGGACGCGACGCTCAACACCGCCAAGGTGCGCCAGATCGCCTCGCTCGGCGGCTCCTGAAGGCAACGAACACAAGCGCATGCCCGAAGTCGCTTCCCAGACGCTCGAGCTAGTCGGCCGCGAAATCACCGCCACGCTCACCGAGGCGCGCGGCGCGCTCGAGAACTACGTCGAGCAGCCCGACAACGTGCCGCTGCTCGAGCGCTGCGCGCAGGACCTGCACCTGGTGCAGGGCGTGCTGCGGGTGCTGGAGATCTACGGCGCGGCGCTGCTCGCCGAGGAGATGGAGCACGTGGCGCAGTACCTGATCGCCACGGTCAACGAGCGCAAGGGCCAGGCGGAGAGCCTCGATGCCCTGATGCGTGCGATGGTGCAGCTGCCGAGCTATCTCGACCGGGTACTCGCCGGCGGGCGCGATCTGGCACTGGTGCTGCTGCCGCTGCTGAACGACCTGCGCGCGGTGCGCGGCCATGCACTGCTCTCCGAAGGCACGCTGCTGCTGCTGAACCTGAAGTCCGACAAGCAGGCGCAGCCGCAGCCCGCCACCGCCGGCGAAGCGCCGCTGAGCGTCGAGCAATGGGCCCGGCGGCTGCGCGCGCGCTACCAGCAGGGGCTCATCGGCTGGATCCGTGGCGAGCGGCCGGAGCAGAACCTCGAGGTGCTCGCCGCCGTCGCCCACAAGCTCGAGCAGATCGCCACCCGCCAGCCGGTGTTCCAGCTGTGGTGGGTGATCGGCGCGGTCATCGAGGCGCTGCAGCACAACGGACTCGAGGGCGGACAATCGGTGAAGCGGCTGCTGGGGCTCGGCGATCGCGAGATGCGCCGCCTGTACGATCAGGGCGAGGCGCGCTATGCACAGACGCCGCCGATCGAGCTGCTCAACAACCTCCTTTATTACGTCGGGCGCGCGGAGTCGACCGGCGCACGGGTGAGCGCGGTACGCGCCTCGTTCCGCCTGGCGGAGCTCCTGCCGGTGGACGAGAGCATCGAGCAGGAGCGTGAGAACCTCTCGGCGCCGTCGGTGAAGCTCATGCAGACGGTGGCCGCGGCGATCCGCGAGGACCTGGGGCGCGTCAAAGACGTGCTCGACATCTTCGTGCGCCGCGGTGCCGGCCAGCCGGCCGAGCTCGCCCCGCAGGTCGAGATGCTGCGCAAGATCGGCGACACGCTCGGCGTGCTGGGCCTCGGCGAGCTGCGCAGCAACGTGCAGACCGAGACCGAGCGCCTCGAGAAGATCGTCGGCGGGTCGCTGCCGGCCGATGAGGGCTCGCTGGTCGAGATCGCCGCGACCCTGATCAGCGTCGAGGACCGCCTCGATGACCGGCTGGTCGGGCTCATCCTGCCGAAGGACACCGAGGCGGCCGAGGAAAGCGACGACACCGACTTCCAGCAGGTGCAGGCCGCGGTGCTGCGCGAGTGCATCGTCAATCTCGCCCGCATCAAGGAGGCCATCACCCAGAGCGTCGGCGGTACGCTCGATGCCGCCGGCCTCGACAGCTGGCAGGACCTGATGCGGGGCATGAAGGCCGGGCTGCTGATGCTCGGCAAGGCGCGCGCGGTCGAGGTGATCGAGGCGATCACCGCGCAGTTGAAGCGCGTCATGCAGCCCGGCATTCACGTGCTGCCGCCCGGATTCGTCGACCGCCTCGCCGATGCCATCGTCAGCGTCGAGTACTATATGGAGACGCTGCAGTCGGGCCGCTCCGACCCCTGGTACATGCTCGACAACGCCCAGGTGTGCGTGAAGGCGCTCGAGGCGCAGCCGACGCCCTCGGTGCCGACCGTCGAGCCGCTCGATGCGAACGCTTACACGCGCACCGTGGCGATTCCCACGGCATCGCCGCTCAGAGCCGCGGCCGACGCCCGCGCCGCGGCGCCCACGCTTTCGGCCTCGACCTCATCGGCCGGCAAGCTCGCGCAGCTCGCCGAGAACGCCGACCCCGAGCTGGTGAAGCTCTTCATCGAGGAGGCGCGCGAGGAGCTCGAGAAGATCCAGCGCGGCTTCCCGTCCTGGGACCAGAATCCGCTCGAGCACAACGCCCTGGTGACGGTGCGCCGCTCCTTCCATACGCTCAAGGGCAGCGGCCGCATGGTCGGCGCGCGCGAGCTCGCCGAGTTCGCCTGGGCGATCGAGAATCTCCTGAACCGCCTGCTCGACAACACGCTCACCCGCTCGCCAGCGATCCTCGAGACGCTGCGCGCTGCGGTCGCGGTATTGCCCGAGCTGGTCGAGCAGCTCGCCGGCGGCCCGCCGCCCAGGGCCGACACCGGAGCCATCGTGGCACGCGCGCATGCGCTCGCCGCCGGGCGCGGCACCCCGGCCGCGCCGCGGGCGCCGGCCGAGGCCGAGGACGAGGTCACGACCGAGTCGCCCACGGCGGTGTTCGTGCAGACCTCCTCGCGCGCCATGCCGAGCGGGCTCATGGACACGATCGAAGGGGTCAACACACTGGTCGGCGGCGACTTCGAGGAGGTCGCGCCCGCGCCGGCCGCGGACCTCGCGCTCACTGGCACGCGGCCGGGACTGCAGGACGATACGCTGCGCGAGATCTACACCCGCGAGACCGCCGCGCACATTGCCACCGTGCGCACCTGGCTCGCGCGCGAGGCGTCGCTCCCCGAGCCACATATCCTTCCCGAGGACGTCTATCGCGCCTGCCACACGCTCTCGGGCAGCTCGAAGATGGCGCAGGCACGCCACGGGATCCGCCTCGCCGAGCCGCTCGATCACTGGCTGCGCCGCGTGTTCGGCAGCGGCCTGGGGTTGCGGAGCGAGGACCTGGTGCTGGTGGGGGAGTGCATGGCGGCGATGCACGCGGTCGCGACCCATCTCGACGAGCCGACGGGCTACTTCCTCAGTCACTGGCCGCTGCTCGAGCGCATCGAGAAGGCCGAGCGCAGCCTCGATCAGCGCGTTGCAGCGACCGGCGGCCACGCCCCGCCCGCCGCCCCCGCGGTCGCCGCACCGGCACCCACACCCACACCCGCCCCGGAGGGTGAGCCGCCGGATGAGTCCGCGGACTTCGATCCGGAGGTCGCAGCGATCTTCACCGACGAGGCGACCGAGCTGATCGAGACTTCCGAGCACGCGCTCTCCGACTGGCGCGCCCACCCCGGGAGCGCCGAGTACCGGCTGGCACTCAAGCGGCCGCTGCACACTCTGAAGGGCGGCGCCCGCATGGCCGGGATCCTGCCGATGGGCGACCTGGCCCATGAGCTCGAATCGCTGGTGATGCAGGTCGACAACGGCAAGGTGTCGGCGGACGCCGCGGTGTTCGACGTGATCCAGGCGAGCCTCGATGAGCTTGCGCGCATGCGCGAGCACGTCTCTTCCGGACAGCGCGTGGCGCCGGCGCGTGCGATGCTCGCGCGCATCCAGGCGTTCACCCGCGGGCCGACTGCCGCGCCGGTGCCACCGGCACCTGCGCCCGCCCCGCCACCGCCGAAGGCTCCCCCGGCGACGGCGGTTGCGCCACCGGCCTCAGCACCGCCCGCGACACCTCAGGCGGCTGCCCCCAAGCCGACCGCGCCCGTGGCGGCCGCGCCGAAAGCGCCGGCTCCCGCGCCGGCGGCTTCTGTAGCGCCCGCTGCCCGCGCGCCCGTGGTGCCTGCGCCGGCCGCAGCCCCTACACCGGCCACCGCCGCACCGCCCGCGGCGCGCACCCCGGCTCCGGCCGCCGCCGCACCGCCCGCGGCGCGCACCCCGGCTTCGGCCACCGCCGCACCGGCGCTGCCGCCGCGTCCACCGGTATTTCCGCCGCGCCCCTCGCCGCCCGCCGGCCCCGTGCCGATGAGCGACACCGGGCTTGCCCGAATGAACGAGGAGCTCGCGCAGGGCGCGTCGGCGGAAGACGGGCCGGCCCCGCCCCAGCCGGTTCCGCCCGGACGCGAGCCGGTGCAGCCGGGCGAGCGCGTGGAAATGGCCCGCGTCGACGCCGAGCTTCTCGATCAGCTCCTCAACATCTCCGGCGAGGCGAGCATCGCGCGCGCGCGGCTCGAGCAGCAGCTCGGCTCCTTCGATTTCAACCTGGGCGAGCTGTCGCGCACGGTGACGCGCCTCAAAGAGCAGCTGCGCCACCTCGAGATCGAGACCGAGGCGCAGATCCTCCACAAGCACGAGGAGGAGGTTGGCTCGCATCGCAGCGACTTCGATCCGCTCGAGCTCGACCGCTACTCCTACATCCAGCAGTACTCGCGCGCGCTCGCCGAGACGGCCAACGACGTGGCGAGCATCCAGCAGCTGCTCGAGAACCAGGCCAAGGACACGCAGAACCTGCTGCAGCAGCAGGCGCGCACCATCACCGAGCTGCAGAACGGCCTGATGCGCACCCGCATGGTGCCGTTCCAGCGCCACGTGCAGCGCCTCGCGCGCATCGTGCGCCAGGCGGCCGCCGACACCGGCAAGCGCGCCGAGCTGAGTGTCGAAGGCGCCGCCGGCGAGCTCGACCGCCAGGTGCTCGAGCGCATGCTGCCGCCGTTCGAGCACATGCTGCGCAATGCGGTGGTGCATGGCATCGAGAAGCCCGAGGAGCGCGTCAAGCGCGGCAAGTCCGACACCGGCACCATCCTGCTCGAGCTGCACCGCGAAGGCGCCGAGGTCATGGTGCGCCTCTCCGATGACGGCGGCGGCATGAACCTCAAGGCCATCCGCGAGAAGGGCGAGTCGCTCGGGCTCATCACGCCCGGGCAGCAGCTGAGCGACGAGGACGCGATGCAGCTGATCCTCGAGCCCGGATTCTCCACCGCCGGCTCGATCACCCAGCAGGCCGGCCGCGGTGTCGGCATGGACGTGGTCGCCACCGAGATCAAGCGTCTCGGCGGCGCGCTGCACATGGAGAGCAAGCCGGGCGAGGGCACCGTGTTCACGGTGCGCCTGCCGCTGACGCTCGCGATCAGCCATGCGCTGGTGGTGCGCACGGACGAGGAGTACTACGCGCTGCCGCTGCCGACGGTGGAGGGCGTGCTGCGCCTCTCCAAGTCCGAGGTCGCCGCCCACCTGGGGCGCGACGCCCCGTTCTTCGAATACGGCGGCGCCAGGTACCGCTTCCAGCAGCTCGCGACCTTCGTCGGTCTCGAGCCGTCGCCGCTGCCGAGCCAGGACGTGACCATTCCGGTGGTGCTGGTACGCGCCGGCGAGCACTCGACCGGACTCGTGGCCGATGAGCTGATCGGCAGCCGCGAGATCGTGGTGAAATCCGTCGGCCCGCAGATCTCGAGCATCCGCGGGATCTCGGGTGCCACGATTCTCGGCGACGGCCGCATCGTCATCATTCTCGACATCGGCGCGCTGGTGCGCGCCGAATGGCGCACGCGCGCCGCCGCAGCTCCGGTCGCGGCACCCAAAGAGCGCGGCGACCGCCGCACTTTCGCCATGGTGGTGGACGACTCGATCACGGTGCGCCGCGTGACGCAGCGCCTGCTCGAGCGCAACGGCATGCGCGTCATCACCGCGCGCGACGGCATGGACGCGGTGGCGCTGCTGCAGGACAACGTGCCGGACGTCATCCTGCTCGACATCGAGATGCCGCGCATGGACGGCTACGAGGTCGCCGCCCACGTGCGCAACGATCCGCGTCTCAAGGACGTGCCCATCATCATGGTGACCTCGCGCGTCGGCGAGAAGCATCGCGCGCGCGCCATCGAGCTCGGTGTCGACGACTACCTCGGCAAGCCCTATCAGGAGGCGCAGCTGCTCGATGCGATCGCGCCGCTGGTCGAGCGGCGCCGTGCGGCAGCGCGC
>Ga0187781_10002100_pt1 | contig 15234 bp, 13 predicted proteins | sample 0715_SJ02_MP02_2_FD_132447 | JGI IMG/M metagenome (GOLD analysis project Ga0187781, IMG submission 132447) | Tropical peat soil microbial communities from peatlands in Department of Meta, Colombia - 0715_SJ02_MP02_20_MG | ecosystem: Environmental > Terrestrial > Soil > Wetlands > Peat | place...
ACCAGGAGCGCTTCGTGCACCTTGAGGATCGTTTCCTCATCCCCAGAGATCTCATCTCCCGTCTGCGTGCATAAAACTAGCTCTTGCACGTGCTGGCCTTGACGCCCTGCTTGGCGCTCGCGCACGACATTCAGAATCACCGATCGCATCACCTGGGAGGCATACGCAAAAAACACCCGCCGGTCCTCAGCCCGCAACTCCCCGGCCTTGACAAACCGCAGGTATGACTCATGCACTAAAGCGGTCGTATCCAACACGGTACTGCGGCCACCGCTGCGAAGCCGCGCCCGCGCAAGCCGGCGCAGGTCCTCGTATGCCGCCGCAAACAGCGCGCTGCGCGCGTCCTCCACACCAGCCCGTACCTGTTCCAGCAGCTGCGTGATCCGATTCATCGGCCCCCCACCCGCGAGTGACCCAGGATGCTGATCGACCCTAGACGCCATGGCAAGGATGGCCGCCCGTGATGAAAGCGACGGGACCTGGATCGCCATCGGGGTCCGTCCTTTTGAATATCGTCTGGCGCCGTTCTCAACGCTTGGGCGGACTGCAGTTACTTAAATACTCCACGGTTCGTGGTGCATGTTGTCTTACGTCAGCCAGGTTAGTCCAATATTTTGGAGTGTTTGCAATTGCTGCAACGCACCCAGCCTCAGGATCGGTAACTCATGGTAGTGGCAGTTGATTTCTTCGAAGTTTCAGTCGCTTAGTTCGTGCCCAGCCAGGACGAATCGCATTGTTGCCGCGCTTGCCTACAAGCCAGTTACTTTTCAGTGACTGTCAGTGCCTCGCAGTGTCCCGATAGCAGCGCAATACCAGTGACCATCCGTTAAGCCCCGTCTAGGCAAGGCGATCGGCAATCAGCGCCAGTGGTTTTTTGCAATCAGCATGTCGGGTTTGGCCGTCGCGGCGCGTCTATACAAGTGCGGCGCATTCGCTTGCGGGGACATCCCCAAAGCGCCGATACCTTTCGAACGCAGCCAATGCAGTACTGACGATGGTTGGATTTTGCTGCCACAAAGCGGAGCTGTCTGAAGGCCAGAGGCTGGCTCGAGGGGGATTTTGGCCGCCTTGGGCGCGAACCAAGGTGGCCGCATCGATCGGGAAAACGCCTCGAGAGGGAAATGTTCTCGCCCAATGCATTCGGCAAATCCGAGACCGTCTACGAGCAGACCATACCCGGATTGAGTTTGGGCAAGTCGAAAGTTCGCCGAGCCACTGATCAAACAGGAGGCACTACCATGAAACACATTTTCAGCAAATCGACTTTGCCAGCCCTTTGCTGGCTGACAGTCGCCGCCCCGGCCTTGGCCGGCCCGCATGCTGCGCCGTTCGGATCGGAACCGTCGACGGCCGCAGCACCCATCGACGCGTCTGCTTCGACGATGAACTTTCTTTCGAGTCCGGCCATCGCCGTAAACGGCTATGCGTCCTACCCCCACGTCGTCCAAGTGCGCAACAGCGACACGACCAATGTGATCGTGCACCAGCCGGCCGCATGCGGCGAGCGCCTGCGCGATGCCAGCTTCGAGGTCGAAGGCAATTGGCTGCTGCTGCGCTACGCCGCACCCTACAAGGGTGCTTGGACCAGTGATTGCATCTCCACCGGCATGTTCGTGTTCCGTGGGCTGCCGCCCGGCGCGGTTCAGGTCGTAGCGCTGCCCGAACCAGTGCCCGTGGGGGAGGCAGCCGTCTCGAACGAGACATCATCTCTGCGGATGGGTTTTTTAGCGAGCCCTGCGATCGCCCCGGTTCCCGGGCGTTACGCATCCTATCCACACGTCGTGCAGGTCCAAAGCAGCGACGTGACCAACATAATCGTGCACCAGCCAGTGGCCTGCGGCGAGCGACTGCGCGATGCCTCCTTCGAGCTCGAAGGCGACTGGCTCCTGCTGCGCTATGCCGCCCCGTACGCGGGGAATTGGGAAAGCGGATGCGTTTCCACCGGCATGTACACGTTTCGCGGCCTTCCCGGCCGCAACATTCAGGTCGTAGCGCTGCCCGAACCGGTGCCGGTCGTGACTTCCGCATCTGTACCAGTGGGGCCTCCTGCCTTGCGGATGGGTTTTTTGGCGAGCCCGGCCATACCTGTGTCCGGCTACCCAGCCTTTCCGGATGTCGTGCAGGTTCGCAACGGCGACACGGCTAACGTGATCGTGCACCAGCCCGCCGCCTGCGGTGAACGGCTGCGAGATGCGGCGTTCGAGCTTCAAGACAACTGGCTGCTGCTGCGCTACTCGGCTCCTTACGCGAGTAATTCGAAGAACGATTGTGTCTCCACGGGCATGTTCGTGTTCCGCGGGCTTCCGGCCGGCAACATCCAGGTCGTAGCACAACCCGAGGCCGTTTCGATCCCGCCCATGGTGGCGCGCAAATAACCGCAACTGGCGCCCTTGGGACTTCACGCGCGGGAGCCCAAGGGTGTATCCAACACAGGACGGAATCAAACAGCGTGAGAACAAGCGCGACGATTTGTGTCGGCTGTAAGTAGATTTACAGCGCCACATTGCAAAAGTCGCGAGTTCTGCTTGGAGTTAGAACTTAATTCAAGCCCGGACGTGCGTAAAAACTTCGCGGTTTACAACCCATATCGGGCGCGCGGCGTCTGCACCCGGACGCCGGCGCGCACGGCAGCGCGACTGCCGCCGTGGGGGAGTTGGCAAAAGAGCCGGCAACTTCCTGCAACATGCGTTCGACGTGCTCCTGCATACTGTCGTAAAGGCCAGAACTTTTACCATCGATTCCTCCTCATTTGAAATTGGGGCACGGGCGTCAATTGCCGGTAGGGCACTCACCCGACAACGTCGGGTTGGCGGTTTGGCGCTGCATGCTGAAAAGCCGGGAACTCCATGCAATGCCGATACACGGACATCACGCGGGTAAAGTCTTGCGTCGAGCAGCCCGCGCGCAGTGCGTTGGCCACCTGAGACACCAAACAACAATCCGCAAGCGTCGGTTTCGCGCCAAAGGCGGGACAAAGCGCAACCGCAGTTGCATGCAGGCTCACGCGGCCCGTGTTGCGTTCTTCTGCGCTGCTCGTGCCATAGAAGTTCTTTCCCTCGCCACCAGTTGAACGCTACTTCTCTCGCCTTTCGTTCACCCGTACCAGAGCAAAGCCGTCGTAGCCCTTTTTCCCAACCGTCTGGAGCGCGGTGGCAGTTACGCCTGGTTGCGCCCGGATGCGCTCAAACATCGCGCGCGTCCCAAGAATTTGGGAATCGGTGCTGGATTCCTCGGCTACACCCCCGTGGCGAACGACGTTGTCGACAACAATCAAACCACCGGGTCGGGTTAAGCGTAACGACCAGTCGAAGTAGTTTGGATTGTTTTCTTTATCCGCGTCTATGAAGACGAGATCAAACGGTGCAATCCCTTCAGCCGCTATTTTCGGTAACAAGTCGACCGCAGCTCCGACTCGCACCTCCACGCGACCTGCCAATCCGGCTCGTTGCAGATTCGCCCGAGCAATTTTGGCGTGGCTCGGTTCGTGTTCGAGCGTGATCAACCGCGCCTCTGGGTCGTTTAACGGAAGCGCCCGTCCTAGCCAGATTGCACTGTAGCCTGCAAGCGTGCCAATCTCCAAGATTTTGCTCGCGTGAATAAGGATTGCGAGCATCTGTAGTAAGCGAGCTTGATTTGGTGCGAGTTGGATTTCTGGCAGTCGCGCCGCCCTAGCCGCCGCCAGTGCCTCTTCAAGAATTGGGTCGGATAGGGATAGTGTGTCCTCGAAGTATTTATCAACCGCATCCCATCGGGCGTCAGTCATGATTGGTTTCCTCGAACTAGTTCCGCGCGTTCGCCACGCAAATGTTGTTCGCATGGTTCGCTTCCCGAAAAATTTGAACGGTTCTTTCTCTCCAATTGGCCAAAGCGGACTTGGCGATGCGCAAGGCCCGGTGTACCCAGTCAGAAGCCAAGTGCAACAGCGACCAGGCCCGCGGCAACCCCCAATGCGAACACTGACCCAGCGACCAACGCGAGTGTGCGGTACGTAAACGAATTTAAGAGCATCGCTAGCGAAGGCATGCTAATAGGTGGCAAGGTCACCAGCAGTGCAGCTGCAGGACCGGCGCCAACGCCCAGCAATAACATGGCCTGAACGATCGGGATTTCGCCCGCGGTTGGTATTACAAACAGAGCGCCAGCAAATGCGAAAGCACTGATCCACATGAGTTCGTTGTTAACGTCCGGCCCCATATGCGGGAACAACCAGGCGCGTGCGGCCCCCAGTAGCAGGACGATTACGATGTATTCAGGTAAGAGCCGCACGGACATTTGCAACAGAATCCTGAGCCAGCGCCAGATCAGGCCCGGAGCCTCGTCATCGCCGGCGCCATTAGCGAAGGGGAAGCTCACCGGCTCCGTTGGCGCAGAACGAGTCAGGCAGTTAACGATGTATCCCACCCCAAAAACCATCAGGACCCCGAAAATCAAACGCAATGCACTCCATTGCCAGCCCAATACGAATCCCATGAAGACGAGCGTCGCCGGATTGAGCATGGTGTTGCCAAGCCAAAAGGTGATTGCTGCCCCTGGCGATGCCCGACAAGAACGCAGGCCGGATACCACCGGCGCGGCACAACAAGTACACATCATTCCCGGAATCGACAGCATGCCGGCCGTCGCAACGCTAGCAAAGCCGGTTGCACCAAACGCCTTAGCGACCCACGCGCGTGGGACCAAAATCTGCACTGCGGAGCCGAGCAAAAGGCCCAGAACCATGGCCTTCCAAATGGCATTGCCATATGCCCATGCATAGTCAAGCGCTGCGGCGAGCGATGGTCGGGGCGGGTTGGACGCGGTACCGGTGAGAATTGACACCCCTATCGAGTGATGGGACGCGGCAAGGAAGGCACGCTGGTAGTAGGGAAACCACTTTACGTAAGCCAACCCCAACACCGCTACTACAAGAAAAATCATCCAGCGCAATGTCACATCGTTATTTTTTGTTGCGTTCACGAGATCCTGCCCGGCAATTGTGATTGTGAAATGGCGGCCAGATTCTGGCACAGGCGCTTGTTGCGAGTGGTGCTACAGCGGTCTATGAGAGCTTGGACCGGTCGATTGCTCTTTAGCAAGTCCGTCTTGCTAATGTTGATCTTGGAACTTGATGTCCATGCCGGCGTGCCGAAGCGCGGAGTTACCCGCCGACTAGACACGTCCGCCGCGAAGCAAAAAAGCGTGATGACTAGCGCCAGAAAAAAACGCGGCGACATCAATGCAATCAGGGGAACAAAAGCGAAAAGGCGAATTTGTTCAAAGCGAAACATGCCCCTGAGGCGAAACTCGCACTACGGGCCTGGGCTTTGGTGGTTGCGTTGATGTCACCGTGCCCCGCTGGCAGCCCTGGATTTTAATAATTTTTCATTTCTTCGCCGCGGGCACGCATGCTCGCGAACGACCTCGCGATGACAGCGTGTTGATCCGCAATTGCAGCTACCGTGGCTCTAACAACGACACGAAGATAGATGGGTTTTGCGATCAACGAGAGGGGTCCTCTTGTGCATCGTCCCCCGCGAGGGCAAATCATAGGTGTACGCGCGCGCATAGCGATGCCAATGCCGGCAAACTTGGCCAACCTCGAGATCTTTGCATTCGTGGTGCGCCGCAATACCGACGACGCGAAACGCCTTTTCTGAAAGGCCCTGATCCGCTTGTACCTTCGATTGTCAATGGAAGACGGCAGACCTATAGTGCTTGCATGTTGCCGACATCATGCAAAAATGGTCGCAGGCCGTTGTTTTTTGGTCTTTGGATCTGCGGTTGCGAGGTGCGAACAATAAAATGGCACAAATATAACAATTGCTTGAGGTGACGTTTATGGACGTTAATCGCCGGCAGTTTTTTAAGGCTTGCGCCGCGGGTCTAGGCGGATCAAGTCTTGCGCTACTTGGATTTTCACCACAACCAGTCTTGGCCGAGACGCGAAATTTCAAACTGGCACGTACGGTTGAGACGCGAAATACCTGCCCGTACTGCGCAGTCGGTTGCGGCGTCCTAATGTACAGCCTCGGCGACCGGGCCAAGAATGCGCGATCGCGCATCATTCACCTCGAGGGCGATCCCGATCACCCGGTAAATCGGGGAACGCTATGTCCCAAGGGTGCCGGTCTTCTTGATTTCATTCACAGTCCGAATCGGCTGCAGTACCCGGAGTACCGTGCGCCCGGTTCTACCGAATGGAAGCGCATATCTTGGGACGAGGCATTCGACAAGTTTGCGCGGTTAATGAAAGCAGACCGCGATGCGAATTTCGTCACAAAAACCGCCGACGGTCTAACGGTCAATCGCTGGCTTACGACGGGCATGTTGGCGGCTTCCGCTTCGAGCAACGAAACCGGCTACATCACGCAAAAAGTGATGCGCAGCATGGGGGCACTCGTATTCGATAATCAGGCCCGTGTCTGACACGGCCCGACGGTGGCCAGTCTGGCCCCGACGTTTGGCCGAGGAGCGATGACCAACCACTGGGTTGACATCAAAAACGCCGACATCGTTTTGATCATGGGTGGTAACGCCGCCGAGGCGCACCCCTGTGGTTTTAAGTGGGTTACCGAGGCCAAGGCGCACAACAAGGCCAAGTTGATCGTCGTCGATCCTCGCTTCACGCGTTCCGCGGCGATGGCAGACATCTACGCGCCCGTGCGGCCGGGTACCGATATTGCCTTCTTGGGCGGCGTTATCAATTATCTGCTTTCCAAGAACAAGATCCAGACTGAATACGTCAAGGCATATACGAATGCTTCATTCTTGCTGCAAGAGGACTTTCGCTTCACGGACGGCATCTTCAGCGGTTACGACGAAGCCAAGAGGCGCTACGACACGGCCAGTTGGGGCTACGAAAAGGACAAAGCCGGGTACGCCGTCGTTGACGAGACGCTGCAGCACCCGCGCTGTGTGTTTCAGGTATTGAAGGGGCACTACGCGCGCTATACACCGGAGACAGTATCGAAAATCTGCGGTACGCCTCAGGAGTTGTTCCTTACGATCTGCGAGGCGATCGCCTCGACAGCTCCGCCTGACCGCGCTATGACAATCATGTACGCCCTGGGTTGGACGCAGCACTCCACGGGGTCGCAAATGATTCGAGCCGCTGCAATTATGCAATTGTTGCTCGGCAATATCGGCATCTCCGGCGGTGGCATGAATGCGTTGCGCGGTCACAGCAATATTCAGGGTCTGACCGATTTGGGACTGCTTTCCAACGCCTTGCCGGGGTATTTCAATTTGCCGTCGCAAAAAGAGCAGTCATACGACGATTTTGTTAAGGCTCGCACACTCAAGCCGCTTCGACCCAAGCAAATGAGCTACTGGCAGAACTTTCCCAAGTTCTATGTCAGCCTCATGAAGGCGTGGTACGGCAAGGTAGCGACAAAAGAAAACAACTGGGCATTTGAGTATCTGCCCAAGCTTGACAAGCTCTATGACATCTTGCAGGCCTTCGATTTGATGAGCCAAGGCAAGATGAACGGATATATCTGTCAAGGATTTAATCCGGTCGGATCTTTTCCGGATAAGGCAAAGATTGTCGGTGCTTTGGCAAAACTCAAATTCCTCGTGATCATCGATCCGCTGGCGACGGAGACTTCCGAGTTTTGGAGAAACTTCGGTCCTTATAACGATGTCGACCCGGCCAAGATTCAAACAGAAGTGCTGCGTCTGCCATCGACCTGCTTTGCCGAAGAGGACGGTTCGCTTACCAATTCGGGCCGGTGGCTGCAATGGCACTGGAAAGGTGCGGAGCCGCCGGGCGAGGCACGCGGCGATCCGGAAATCGTGGCGGAACTGTTCACACGCATCCGCGACCTCTACGTTAAGGAGGGCGGCGCTTTCCCGGATCCCATCGTCAATCTGACGTGGACATACAAGATACCCGCGAGTCCCTCGCCCGAAGAGTTGGCGATGGAATATAACGGCAAAGCGCTTGCCGATCTGACCGATCCGAAGGACCCGAGCAAGGTTTTAGTAAAGACGGGCGACCTGGTGCCTGGATTCGGTGTACTGCGCGACGATGGGACGACCGCCTGTGGGTGCTGGATTTATGCCGGTGCCTGGACCCAAGCGGGCAACCAGATGGCGCGCCGCGACAACAGCGACCCGTACGGCGATGGACAAACCCTAAATTGGGCGTGGGCATGGCCGGCCAATCGACGCATCTTGTATAACCGCGCCTCGAGCGACCCGGCCGGCAAGCCTTGGGACGCTAAGCGCAAACTGGTGTTCTGGAACGGCAAGTCCTGGGCGGGAGCCGACGTACCTGATATGCGGCCCGATGCCGCGCCGGAAGAGGGGATCGGACCCTTCATCATGGCGCCAGAGGGCGTGGCCAAACTCTTTTCGCCCACGGGTTTGGTGGACGGACCGCTCCCGGAGCATTACGAGCCGTTTGAGTCCCCGATCGGATCCAATCCGATGCACCCACAAAATCCCTTGGCAAAAAGCAATCCGGCGGCCCGGGTTTTCGCGGCGGACCGTCAAGCATTTGGCACCGCCAAGGACTTTCCTTATGTGGCGACGAGCTATCGCCTAACGGAGCATTTCCACTACTGGACCAAGCACGTGGAATCCAACGCGATATTGCAACCGCAGCAGTTCGTGGAAATCGGAGAGGAGCTGGCTAGGGAAAAAGGCATCTCCAATGGCAGCAAAGTGCGGGTGCGGTCAAATCGCGGGCACATAGAAGCTATTGCAGTCGTCACCAAACGCATCAAGGCTTTCCCATGCGACGGGCAAACGGTGCACATGGTCGGACTTCCGAACCACTGGGGATTTAAGGGTGTCGCCAAGATTGGATATCTCGTAAACACCTTAACGCCATTTGTCGGTGACGCTAATACGCAGACGCCAGAGTTCAAAGCGTTTGTGGTAGCGATCGACAAGGCGTAGCTGGGGCGACCATGTCATCTTTGCAAACTCTTGATGTCAGACAGCGCTCGGCTACCACCTCGCCTTCACCGTCGATTCGTTCGACAGTGGAGGTTGCCAAGCTGATCGATATCTCAAAATGCATCGGATGCAAGGCCTGTCAGGTGGCTTGTGGCGAATGGAACGATATACGCGATGTCGTCGGACAAAACGTCGGGGTGTATGACAATCCCTCTGACCTTACGGCGAACACGTGGACGGTGATGCGCTTTACCGAGCGGGAGACCGAGGGCGGAAAGCTCGAGTGGCTCATTCGCAAGGACGGTTGCATGCACTGCTCAGACCCCGGATGTCTTAAAGCGTGCCCGTCGCCCGGAGCCATCGTTCAGTATGCCAATGGAATCGTTGACTTCGTCGAAGAGCACTGCATCGGATGCGGTTTCTGTATCACCGGCTGCCCCTTCAACATTCCCCGCATATCCAAGCGTGATAACAAAGCGTACAAGTGCACCCTGTGCTCGGACCGGGTATCGGTCGGCATGGAGCCGGCGTGCGTGAAAACCTGTCCGACGGGAGCCATCACATTCGGTAGCAAGCAGGACATGGTCGAACATGCGGCTGAGCGGGTGCAGGATCTGAAGGAGCGCGGATATCAAAATGCCGGTCTGTACGATCCGAAGGGCGTGGGCGGCACCCATGTCATGTACGTACTACAGCACGCAGATGTACCGCAGATCTACCATGGACTTCCGCGTGATCCGCACGTCAGTTCTTTGGTGAGCCTGTGGAAGGGCGCATTCAAGCCCCTTGCGTTGTTTGCGATGGGCGCTGCGGTGCTCGCGGGTTTTTTCCACTACGTGAAGGTTGGACCTAACGACGTAGACGATGGCGAAAACAAGCAGCGTGAAAAGTTACCCGCGGAGCTCGGACGGGAGGAGCGATGAGCGTTGATCCAAGCGCACAAATCGAGCGCTATACCGATCGCGAGCGAATGAATCATTGGCTGGTCGCGATTTTGTTTGTGCTGGTCGCGCTCTCGGGGCTGAGCCTGTTTCACCCCGCGCTGTTTTGGCTAAGCAACCTTTTTGGAGGGGGCCCGTGGACGCGCATCTTGCATCCCTTTCTCGGGGTAGCAGCCGTTGCGGCTTTTTTCTTTGAGATGGTTCGGTTTTGGGGGGATAACCGGCTTCAGGAGCATGATCGGCAATGGCTTCGCCAGTGGCGTGACGTTCTTGCCAATCGGGAGGATAAGCTTCCGGAGATGGGTCGATACAACGCGGGCCAAAAGGTGCTTTTTTGGGTGATGGTCGTTTGCATGATCGTCCTTCTTCTAACGGGTGTGGTGTTCTGGCGACCGTGGTTTGCCGATTCTTTTCCGGTTTTTCTTGTGCGCCTCGCAACGTTGGTTCACGCCGCGGTTGCGACAATTTTGATTCTTGGGATCATCATTCACATCTACGCCGCAATCTGGACGAAAGGCTCATTTCGCGCCATGATGCGAGGTACGGTTTCGACCCGCTGGGCGATGAAGCACCACCGCGCTTGGGCGCAGGAAAAAATCAAGCAGGGCTGATTCGTACCGAGTTGGGCCGGACCCTGTAGGTCGGTTCCGACCGTACCCTTGTTGCGCGTGTCGCACGGGATCTGCATGCAACAAAAGCTGTTGACGCCAGAAAAGATAGCCACCCAGGCGCAAACGGCGATTCCATTTCTGCGCTTGCCGCAGCGCTCGAGCGTGTTTGCTGATCGTGCGGCGCGTTTGCGCTCTTTGTCCCCCAACCACCCGATGGCGGGTTATTTGGATTTTTGCGCACTGCTGGCCGAAGGCCAGCAATTGCTGCTCGGCGAGAAATTTCCAGACCTGTTTACCTTGTCGTCAATGTCAGCTCCGCGCTCAGGTCATGGCACGGCGCCACTAGACTTTCGCAGCCATGAGCGCGGCGAGCGATGGCGTCGAGGATTGCGGCGCTTGCTGCATTGGCTTGCCGAGCGCACGTCAGGAAGGCAATTGGAGGTGGCAAACGCCTTGGAGCGGCAGACAGAGCAGTTTTACGAGACGCAGGCGAACAAGCTCCTCGCGGGCAACCGTTTGGGCTTGGATGTGGCAAGCGCGCCGATCATCGGCGCCGCGTTACAGGTGTATTTCACGCACCTGGTTATCGAGTTGGGAGAACAAGCGTTTGGGCGCATCGAAAACGCGACGCTCTGCCCTTGTTGCGGCAGCCGACCGACGGCAAGCGTCATTCGCATCGGGGGAGCCGATGGCGGTTACCGATTCTTGCATTGTGCCTTGTGCAGCGCGCAGTGGCATATGGTGCGCATCAAATGCAGCAATTGCGAAGGTACGCATGGCATCTCGTATCAATACCTCGATGACGGATTGTCAGACCAAAAGCACGCTGTCGCAGTGGAAGTTTGTGACGACTGTCGAACTTACTTGAAAATCTGCTACATGGACCGGGACCCGCTCATTGAGCCGGTCGCTGACGATTTGGCCTCTCTTCCACTGGATCTAATGATTGCCGAAACGGGCAAATTCTCCTCCGGCGTTAACTTGCTGCTTATTCATGGCGATGCGGAGTCCATATGACCGTTTGGGAAAATACGATCGCCCCCGACCGAAACCAGGACCAATATCGGCAATTGCCGTCGGTGCATCGCTTGCTTCAATGGCCTGGCGTCTTGCCCCTGGTAGAACAATACGGTCGGACATTCGTAAAAAGCGAGGCAAGGGCGCTGTTGGCAGAAAGACGCCGGGAAGCGTTGTTTGATAGCACGTCCGCGGGACAGGAAGAAATGACGCGCGCACTTCGCACCCGCATTCAGGAGCGTCTTGCACCCCGCTTGAAGAAAGTCTTTAACGTCACGGGCACCGTCCTGCATACCAACCTGGGGCGTGCACTGTTGCCCGAGTCCGCAACAGAGGCGCTCGCGTGGGCGTCACGTTGTGCGACGAACCTGGAGTTTGACTTAAAGACGGGCGAGCGTGGAGACCGTGATTCGCTGATAGAGGACTTACTCTGCGAACTGACAGGAGCGCAGGCAGCGACGGTTGTCAATAACAACGCTGCCGCTGTGTTGCTCACGATTGCCTCTTTGGCGGGTCGGCGCGAGGTGATCATTTCGCGCGGGGAATTGGTCGAAATTGGCGGGGCGTTTCGTATGCCGGAAGTGATGAAGTGCGCCGGAGCGAAAATGGTTGAAGTCGGAACTACGAATCGCACGCATCCGCGCGACTACAGTGACGCAATCGGAGCCAAAAGTGCATTGATTTTGCGGGTGCACACGAGCAACTTCGTAGTGAAGGGGTTTACCGCTTCGGTCGACGAAGCAGTGCTGGCCGAGATTGCCCATCGCGCGCAAATTCCATTTGTCGTCGATCTGGGCAGCGGCAGCCTGGTGGATTTGGCGCAATACGGACTGCCGCACGAACCGCTGCCACAGGAAATGCTGGCGCGCGGTGCCGACATTGTGACCTTCAGTGCCGATAAACTGCTGGGCGGCCCGCAGGCAGGATTGATCGTCGGCAGCCACCAGTGGGTGCAAAAAATCAGGAAACACCCGCTACGACGTGCATTGCGGGTATCCAAACTTACGATGGCTGCGTTGGAAGCGACGTTGTGTCTGTATCGACATCCCGAGCAGCTGGCCGTGCGTCTGCCAACCTTGCGGCTGCTTACGCGGCCGCAGGAAGAAATTGCCGCTCTCGCCGCGCGAATCGCACCGTCGCTGCAAAGGGCCTTGGGATCGCAGTTTGTTGTTTCGCACGGGCCTGTGATGAGCGAGATCGGCAGCGGATCCTTGCCGGAAGAGGTGCTGCCAAGCGCAGGCTTGTTTGTACGTCCGGGCAAGCAACGCCGTAATTCGGCACAGCAAATGCAGCGACTTATGCGCGTTTTGCTTGGGTTGCCGGTTCCCGTCGTTGGTCGTTTGGATGACGGCGCTTTGATTTTGGATTTGCGCACGCTAACCGATGAAGCGACGTTTACCGCGCAGTTTTCATCGCTTGCAGCCGATGCGAGCGCTGATCTTTGACGGCAACAATAAGGTCTTTGAGTCGTGATCGTCGGAACTGCTGGCCACATTGACCATGGCAAAACGATGCTGGTGCGTGCCTTAACGGGCATCGATACGGACCGTTTGGCGGAAGAAAAGGCGCGCGGCATTTCTATCGAGCTCGGATATGCCTACCTGCCGCTGGCGGATGGAAGCGTATTGGGCTTTGTCGACGTCCCGGGACATGAGCGTTTTGTGCATACGATGCTCTCGGGTGCTACAGGAATCGACTTTGGCTTGCTGGTAGTCGCGGCCGATGACGGAATCATGCCGCAGACGCGAGAGCACTTAAACATCTTGGCATTACTCGGCGTCGAACGAGGTGCGATTGCTCTGACGAAAATCGATGCGGCGGAAGCGAATCGAGTTGCGGAGGTAGTGCGCGCGGTGCGCAATTTGCTTGCGCCCACTTGCTTGGCAGATAGCTCGGTATTTCCCGTATCGGCGCGCACTGGGCAGGGGGTCGACGCGCTCAGACGACACCTCTTCAATTGCAGTGCGCAGTACCAGCGCAAAGTGCGAGAGGAGCATTTTCGCCTCGCGGTCGACCGTTCTTTTTCTCTTCCTGGCATTGGCACAGTAGTTACGGGCACGGTGCATTCCGGTGAGGTCCATACCGGTGATCATTTGGCGCTGGTACCTAAGGACCTCGGGGTGCGCGTGCGGACCATTCATGCACAGAACCGGCCGGCGCAGGTCGGACGAATCGGTGAGCGCTGCGCATTGAATCTCGCTGGGATCAGTCACGATGCGATACGACGTGGCGACTGGATCGTGGCACCGCCGATTTGGGTTGCGACCGAACGTTTTGACGCTGCAGTTCGTCTGTTAGACGAAGAGGTCAAACCGCTGGTCTCCGGCAAGATCGTGCATGTTCACCTTGGTTGCACCCATCTTGCCGGAAGGATCGTTGTCCTGGAGTCCGGAGCTGATTTCGCAAAAGATGCGAATCAACTCGCGCCAGGCAAAGAAGGTTTGGTGCAGCTGACATTTCAAGCCCCAATCGGTGCTTGGCACGGGGACCGGTTTATTTTGCGCGATGTGACTGCGAAACGAACCATCGGAGGCGGTCAGGTACTTGATCCTTTTGCTCCCGCGCGTTACCGAAGAACCTTGGATCGATTGGCTGCGCTCGCCGCGCTACGCAACGGCGAGCCGGCTGCTCGGCTCGGCGCGCTGGTTGCACGAGCACAATTTGGCGTAAACCTTGAGCAATTTACGAGGGCCGCGAAGACACGTGAGGTTGACCCGCTGTTGGCAAATCTGTCAATTCGTCGAATCACGCGCCCCGGGCTGGATGTTGCCGTACACATGGATCGCTGGGAGAGCCTTCAGCAGTGTGCTGTAGACGCACTTACGAAATTTCATGAAACCCACCCCGACGAACTCGGTCCCGATATTGCTCGACTTCGGCGGCTGGCCTTCGCCCGTTGGCAGCCGGCAATCTTCGCCGAGCTAATCGCGGAGCTTGTTGCAACCAAAACAATTCAACAAAGTGGTCCTTGGCTGCATCGTCCGGAACATACCAACGAACCGTCCGCACGGGAACGCATGCTGTGCCAGGCGCTTCTTGGGAAAATCCTCAAAGCACGATTCGATCCGCCTTGGGTGCGCGATTTGGCAAAGTCTGCTGCGCAAAGCGAGGGCGCTGTACGGGCAACGCTGCTGCGGGCGTCACGTCGGGGAGAAGCGTTTCAGGTCGTCCACGATCTGTTTTACCACCCATTGGCCGTACAAGATCTGGCGACCGTGGCGATCGATCTGCAGCAAAGTGAAGGGGAAATAACCGCGGCGGCTTTTCGAGACAGGATCGGGCTAGGTCGCAAGCGGGCAATTCAGATACTGGAATTCTTCGATCGGGTCGGATTTACGCGACGGATACGCGATGGGCACTTGGTGCGACCCGATGGTCTTTTTGCACTTGGCGACAGAGCTACGGATGCCAATAAGGGCGCAACTCGCGCTTTAGCGATTCATGAAAATGGGGACCATGAGGAAGAGAATCGTCCCTGGTGGGGCGGCCGGGCCTCAAACCCGGTTAGGGGCGCTACGCGCTTCTGGGTGGGTTCGACTCCCATTCTCTTCCGCTTATACACTTTGCTCGTACGTTTCAGTGCCCGCCGACTTGATCTGGACGTCTTGACGTGCACGCGTACGACCAATTACTGCACGCGCTTCGCAAGCTGGCGGCATACGGAGATCGGCAGGCACTTGCGCGGCTGGTGAAACTGCTCTGTGCACGGTACAGCAGGATAACTTTAGCCAGGAAACTTCGGCTCCAAGGGGCAGCCGTTACATGCGCCACCGACTCGTCCC
>Ga0187781_10002101_pt1 | contig 15234 bp, 13 predicted proteins | sample 0715_SJ02_MP02_2_FD_132447 | JGI IMG/M metagenome (GOLD analysis project Ga0187781, IMG submission 132447) | Tropical peat soil microbial communities from peatlands in Department of Meta, Colombia - 0715_SJ02_MP02_20_MG | ecosystem: Environmental > Terrestrial > Soil > Wetlands > Peat | place...
ATGATGCTGCGCCGGGAGGAGACCCTAGACCGCTCGATCGACCGCAAAGTGAAAATATTGCTCAGCCTGCGGAAGAGATCGCCCGCCCCGCCAGCGTCCACCAGCGATCGAGGCGATAACGGGGAGACAGAGGACGTCGAGCGGATCCCGCCAGTCCGTATTGCCTCCCAGGCTAGGGCTACTAAAAGAGCCTCGGAAGCTTGCCCGCCAATCTCGGAAATTGCAGAACCAGGCAGCGACTCCGCTGTCGCACTGCAAAGAAAAATCGACGAACGAAGCGCGAATATTACTGTAAACAAAGGATCGCCGTGGCTGGCAGGGGCAGCAAACTGTCAGGTGAAAAAATGTCACTCCCTGGCGAATTCTTGTGCTACCATGCTAATGGGGCAAGGCAAAACATCAAGATCAGTTCACGTTTCAGCGCCGGCCGGTCGATTTTACTAATGGAGGCCATGTTTCCCTCCTTAGCATCGGAACCACGCGAAATTTCTGGCGCCAGGTGCGAATGAAGGCCTTTGAGGTAGCTCGATGAACCTTCTTCGGAGTCTCTGGGAATGGCTCGCGGGACAGTTCTGGCGCGAGGTGCCGGAAGAAGATGCCCTCTGTGAGTTCGATTGCCGCAAACCGCAATGCCACGAAGGGGAGTGGGAGAACTGTACGCGCCGCTTGCAGCGCGCGGCCGGGGAGTTGATGCCTGCGAAGGAATCAACCTCAACGGTGGTGGCCGATTCGACCCCCGGCAATGACGCCATTCACCACGATTTCGACCGCCTTTGATATGCGGTTCACAATTCGCGAATCGCCGACCTCGCTTAAGGCAGAGTAACGATCCACACCTTGAGTTTCTCGTTGCGTAGGAAGCTCTGCGCGACGCTGTCAGCCTCATCCTTACTCGCCACCAATAGGCGAACGCGATATAGGGTTCCGCCCTCCGCCTCAACCGGTGCAACCAACGTCTGAAGTCCGTACTGTTCGGAGATCCGGGCTGCCAAGGCTTCGGCGTCCGCTCTCCGATCGAATGCCGCAACCTGAACGGCGAAGTGCAGAGCTGGGGAGGGAACCTGCGCGGCAGCGAGCGCCCCAGCGGGCGCCCCCGCAGGTTGCTGGGAGCGGTCGTTCTTTGCGCTGGGCTGCGATTGAAATGCGGGCGCATGTTTGCAACCCGCCATTGGCAAGAACGCGAGCAGGGCCAAGGCCAACGTAGATTGGGCGTTACGGTGGCCGCGCCGCATTGATGGTGCTCCGGCGCATTCCATAAATGTTCCCCTCACGTCGTCGGCAAGAGCACTGGGATTCCCACAAGAATCTCCACTGCGATGGGCTTGTTCGACCGTTGCGCGGGCCGGAACTTCCAACGGCTGAAGGCGGTCAGGGCGGCCTGATCGGCAGCCCCAATAAGGCCCTTAAAGACTTTCAGGTCGCCGACCGTGCCATCTTCTCGGATGACCCCTTGCAGGATGATCATCTCTTTCCGGCATGCCCCCGATTCCGCCACAGGCGGACGATGAAAGTCGAATTGTTCCACCGCAGCGGGTGGAACGATAGGAGTTTCAAGTTTGATCTCCACGCTGGGATGCGGGCTCTGGCTGGCGGCCGAGCCTTCGTGAGCGCAGTACTGGAGAATCCAATTCTTGCCTGGCATGGGAAGGTAGATCGTATATATCTTTCCGCCTTTCAAGACACGGTAGACCTCGAGGCCGCCGCCGCCTACAGGCCCTGTGGTGACAACCATCATGGGTCGCCGAGGGGGGGGCGGGGCAACCGGGTAAACTGTGGTGGCGGCAAAGAAAGCCGATAAGACATCGTCGGCGTTTCCGTTGGGGCTTCCGGTGATACTGACATTGTCGCTGGGACCTGGGTTGCCAGTCGCACTCGCCTCACCCGGGGCACCTTTCCCTCCACCCCCACCACTATCTCCGGAACCAAGACCCGTGCTCGCGTCGCCGGCCGGGCCTTTCCCTCCACTGCCGCCTCCTAGCGCATCGCCATTGGGGACGCCACCAGGCGAGCCTTCCTTGCCGCCCGCCGGGGAAACGGAGAAGGCTCCCTCACGATTGCCCGGGGGAAGCGCCACGGTCCCCGCCGATACCGCGGGCTCGACGCTCAGGCTGAGCAACCCCGCGGCTCCGGCGGGGGTCTTGCGCATGTCCAGTTCATCGAGGGCCTTTGCCTCGCTCGGTCCGGGAGGCTGGGGTGGCGGAGTCGGTGGAGGAGGCACAGCGACCGGCAGTGCGGGATTCGACAATGGATTGGGAGGAGTAACAAGAGCCAGCGCGGGAGCAGGAGGCGCAGGCGTAGGCGCTCGAGTAGTCGGCACTACAATAGGCCTCTCGACCGGTTTTGGCGCCGGGGCCGGAGGCATGGCGAGGCGACGTGGGGGCGGCGGTGGGGTCAATGTGCCGATCAAAATGTTGGGCAGCCGAATCTCGTACGGAATCTTCAAGTGGGGAGGCGAGGCAGGCTGCAAAATTGTCTGCCGGCTGTTGTCGGGGCGCGGCGGATTGGAGATGATGGTGAGTGTCGGATGGAAAACCGTGCTGCCGCGCGCCGGCGGCCGGTTCGGGCGACTTCCCTGCCCCGGCTTTCCGCCCGGGCCGGGGGGTTTCAACGTGGGGAAGAAGCCCGGGAAAGTCAGCGGATGGAGCATGTAGACCACTTGCTCCGCGCGATTCCTTGGCGAACTCGGCGGACCAAAAAGCAATGAGATGGGTATACGAATCAGCAACAAGACGAGGGAGAAATGGAGAAGGGAGGACGTGAAAAGCCCCGGCACAGAACGGCGGCCCTTCGGCCAAGCGCGCGTGTGCCCGAGTCCAATCTCTTGGACCGGGGGATCCTTCTCCCAAATCGACGCCAGCGCGTGGCTGATCGCGCGCCGGATGCGGCCCTTGCGGGCCGAAAATTGTATCCCCTCCTGCTCCACGGGCCTTCGAACCTCTCCTGTCGCAGTTGCGAAGTTCCACTCCTCGGCTGCTTAAAAAAGGCTCCTACCAACGAGGGAACCGAAACACGAACCCGGCCGAAACCCGCACGTTGTCCTCTCTCACGTTAAGAAAGTGAGTCGGCATGTAATCAGCCTGGACCAGGCGGAATGCTACCCTGTCGTTGATCCTGAGGTCGATCTCCCCGCCGAGCCCCATGTTAAAACGCCAGTTCGGTTTAGAGATCCCCTCAAAGCCCGCGCTTCCCCGGATAGCTCCTACCAATACGTGAACAGAGGGAGTCATGAATTTGCTTTTTCGATAGGCGAAGCGAGGTCCATACATAATGGATTGGGCATTGACATTGTTGCCGTTAGACGATCCAAAGTTGGAGCTGAAATCGACGACGCCCCCAAACCAACTATTCCAGTTCTCGGCGGCAGAGGCATGCACTCCGTCTAGATTGAAGCTCGTGCCATTCAGATCACCAAAGAAGTGCGAGTAGCCGCCAAAGAGTTCGATCTTGGGCGTCTGTTGGGCGACCGCGGCGGCAGACCAGATCAGAACCAAAGCAAGCAAGAAACCAGCCTTCTGCATCATCAATTCCTCCATGAGTACATAACGGTCCACCGGCCTCCCCTCATCGACGGTGCACCTGCGATCCGCGGAACTCAATACCGCCCCGCGGCCCAAAGCCTTAAGGCTATGGGCCGAAGGTCCGCGCTACTAAAATATACCTCCCACCTTTTCCAGCTCACCAAGGCTCGCTCGCCTCGCCGGGTGAAACCGACGAATAACGCAGGGCCGAGTCCTCGGCGCCTCTGTCGTCACTTCACTGTCAGATTCGCGGTAGTGGAGTGCGACACTGACGCAATATTGACTGTTCCCGTCAGCGTAAGCACGTAATTGCCCGCCGGCGTTCCTTGGGGAACGTTAACCTGACTTCCACCAGGACCGCAGGCTGCCCAAAGGAACACTAGGCCCATGACTAGCGCCAGACGCACCAGCCTCCATCGCCGGCGTGCCATCACCTGGCTTGCCACCAGGGCCAACAGGAGCAGCAGCCACATGAGCCAAGCAGGCCCAACACGCATAGCGAGGCGAGGCAAGGTCAGATTCGGCCCCGACCGCGGCGGCAGCATGGAGCGGACCGTGGTGGTCACAGTAACGGTAGCCGAGATAGGATTCGTTCCATCAGGAGTTACGGCGGACGGAGACACTGAGCAGCTTGCCTCCGGCACAGCTCCGGTACAAGTCAGGTTGACCTTGGCATTGAACCCGAAGCTCGGCGTCACGGTCATAGTGTAAGATACCGAGTTTCCGGCGACAACCGATGCCGACGTTGGGTTGACTGAGACCGCGAAGTCCGAACCACCCCCGCCTAAAGTGACGATTTGAGGGCTGTTGGCCGCACTGTCGGTGATGGTCAACGTACCGGCTCTGCTGCCCGCTACCGACGGGGTAAAGACTACGCTGATGAGGCAATTCGCTCCCACCGCCAAGCTCGTTGGACAATTGTTGGTTTGGGAAAAGTCGCCGGTCGTCACAATGCTGGCAATTGTCAAGAGCGTCGAGCCCGAATTGGTCATCGTAACGGTTTGAATGGCGCTTGCAGTCCCAATGGACTGACCGGGGAAAGTCAGGCTCGTGGGTGAAAGGGTGACCGCGGGGATTGCGGCTCCGGTTCCCGTCAGCATCACCACCTGGGGGCTGCCCGGCGCAGTATCCGTAATGGCCACAGCGCCCACGTTGGGCCCCGGCGCGATGGGGGTAAACTCAACATTGACCACGCAATTGGCCGTGGGCTGAAGCGGCGCGCTGGTGCAGTCATTCGTTTGAGAGAATGCGCCGCTAGATGTGACAGCGGAAATCGTCACCGCCGTCGTCCCATTGTTAGTAACTGTGAGCGGCTGGGGGCTGCTCGCTACGTTAACCTGCTGATTACCGAAAGCCAGTTCAGAGGGCGAAATACCGACCGGCGAGGTGCTGCCGATCAGAGTGACGTATTGGGGGCTGCCCGGGGCGGTATCAATAATCTCGACGTCGGCTTTTCGAACTCCTGATGCCTGGGGAGTAAAGGTTACAGTAATGGTACACTGGGCCCCTGGCGCCAAAGTCGAGGGAGAAAGAGGGCAGGTGCTGCTTTGGGCAAAATCTCCGGGATCAGGTCCCGTGAGGCTAATACTGGTGATCGTTTGTGAGTTATCACCGTTGGTAATCGTGACTGTTTGCGATTGACTTGAGGTGCCGAGACTTTGGGTCGGGAACGTGAGGCCGGAAGGGTTCAGAGCGATTCCTTCCAAGATGCTAACTTTGGAGACGAAAGCGTCACAGTTCCCGCCATAGTTAGGCTGGAGCGGATTGGCCAGCGGGAAGTCGAACGAACAGGTTTGCCCGGCCGCGTAGGCGGAAGCAGGACTGCCCGAGTCGACGGCAATGCCGTTTGCGATGTCCGTCGCGCTCCCGCCAATGTAAGTGGAATAGACGAGTGCAGAGCCCGTGGTATTCAACTCGGTCACAAAAGCGTCAGCGTTGCCGCCTCCGTAGGTACTTTGGGGGACGGCCCCGATGATCGGAAAGTCAGTGGAAGTCGTGGAGCCGGCCACGTAGGCGTTGCCGCTCGAGTCCAGCGCGATGCCGTTGGCGGAATCCGCCAGGCTACCTCCAAGGTAAGTGAAATAGGTCAAGGAGGGCGCCCCATTGAGCGCGACTTTGGCCACGAAGGCATCACCCTCGCACACGTTCAGTGAATCCAAGTGGCAGTCCGCCTGATAAGCGCCGGAGGGAGGAGCGAAAAGCAAGCTGCTTGCCCTAGAGGTGGTGAGTCCGGCGACGTAGGCGTTGCCGGAGGTATCCACCGCTACGCCATTGCCTTGGTCAAGACCACTGCCGCCAAGATAGGTGGAGAAAATTAGGGAAGCGGCTCCGTTCGCATTCGTGTTGACCTTGGTCAGGAATGCATCCCCGGATCCTGCATAGGTTATCTGGAGCGCGCCGCCTGCCGTTGGGAAGTCCGACGAATACGTCACGCCTGTGACGTAGGCATTCCCTGCGGGGTCAGCCGCGACGGCAAATCCAACGTCTTCATCGCTGCCGCCGATTAATGTGCAATAAAGGTACTGCGAGCCTTGGGCGTCTATCTTGAGAAGGAAAGCGTCTGTGCCGATGCCACCATACGGGCTGCCGCCACTCCCCCCGAGCGTGGTCTGGAACCCATTGGAATGGCAGAACAGTGGAGGAGGAGTCTCGGGCGGCACCAACGGAACTGTTTCCATGATGTTGCCGCCTGTATCACCCGTAACATAGGCGTTCTGAGCCTCATCCACAGCAATGCCTCGGCCTGCAGTCATCGAGTAATCTCCAACATAGGTCGAGTAGAGTAATGCGGTTCCCTCCACGCTTAACTTGGTGATGAAACCGTTGAAATAAGTGACGCCCTGCGGATTCCAACTAGCCCCACATTTGTTGTCGTCGCCGCACCAGCCCTGGGGCGTACCCTCCGTCGATGGATAGCCTGGGCACATCGTTACGCCGGTTATGTAGGCCTCGCCCAGAGAGTCGACCGCAATAGCGTTTCCAACGGTGGGGTTGCACCCCAGATAGGTCGAATAAAGAAGCGCGGAACCATCCGGGCTGATCTTGGATACGAACGCAACCTCACTCCCTGCCGTATTCAAACCGAAACGTGCGTCGACGTCGGGATAGTCCGCGGAAAAGGTCTCGCCGGTGATAAACACCGAGTCATCCGGCGCCACGGCGATTCCATTGGCGCCGTCAATGAGGCTTCCACCGACGTAAGTCGAGTACGCCAGTGTCGGGTCAATGACCAACGACCGGCTGGGATCGCGTTTGCCTAACTTAAACTCCACATTGCGCCTGTCTTTAATCGAGTACCCCGCGGCAACGGGCTGCCTGGCCCCATGCGAGTCTTCCTGGTAAGCAACCGGTCTCTGGAAAAATACCTCACCTTTCCCCACGCTTGCGATCAAGTTTCCTTGGGAGTCGATCCTCAACTTCTTCGCGCCTCGAACTGCGAGGCGGATGGCATTGGCGTCAGCACCGGGCGCAACGAGGAAGTCATACTCGAGTTGGCTCTGGGTACCATAATAAACAAGGTCGACTCCAGGATAAACGGCGTGCTCGGCTACTTTGTGATAGTTAGGAACGTTGGTGTGCCAATGGGAAGGATCGTTGCCTAAGAAATAGTTGCTCTTTCCCGGCAACGCGTCTACGCCGACCATGCCCGCCTGAGCGTTGCTGCCCACCAACTGCATATGGAGCACCGCCGGGGGGTTGGGCTTCATGCTTTCGAGGCCAATCTTCGGAGGCTTGGACGTCCGCCCCGGTAGCTGAGATCGCTCAGAATCGAGAGCGAGCACAGCTTCGTGAGGCGTCAAAAACAGGAGGTAGCCGCTGCCGTGGGAAAGGAAGCGCACCCGGCTATCAGTCTGTCCCTGATTCGCCTCAAAGCTTAGGGGAAGCCTGCCGTACGCCCCGGTGGCGCGCGCTTGCGCCGGCCCAGAGGGCACTTTGTTCGCGGGCTTTGCCGCTGCTTGTCGTGACTGGTCTGCCGCGCCGTCGACCGGAGCGCCCTGCTGTCTCGAGGGCAGCAATAGGGCGGCGGCGAGGAGGCACCAACCCACGACACCCACATTCTTTAGTTTGAAGGGCCGCGAAGGCCATGATCGAACTCGCATATTACTCTCCAGCTTATTAGGCTACGATAAACTGCCGATCCAGATAATTCTGATACAGCTTGCAGGGGCGGCGCTTGTGGCCGCCCAAGACAACCACAAGGGTTACCCTACGGGATCACGCCGCCCTAGGCCGAGAAAAAGTAGTTGCGGCATGCCTGCGCGACCGCAGCGGAATCGAGGTGCGGCGCTCTGCCCTCGTATTCGGCGGCCCAGCGGATTTGCTGGACGATTTCACCGGGGTCGCAGGGCCGCAGCGGACGTCCACCCTTCTCGAGGGTGGCGATAAGCTCGTCGACAGCCGCGGCATCGTACGTCAGTTCAGAATCGGCGCACACTCGCCGGAAAATCTCGTGAAACTCAGGCGGGGTGGCGTAATTCAGCGCCGCCTTGGTGTGTATCCGCCTCAGAAACGCCTCGTCCGCGAGTTTTCCCGGCTCCGAGGTCGTCGCGAACACTATGAACACGTCGAAGGGGACCATGAACCTCCCCCCACCGTACAGGTTGAGGAAATCAATGTCATGATCGAGGGGTATCAACCAACGACTAAGCAGATGTTCCGGGCGTGCCTGCTGCCTGCCAAAGTCGTCGATGACCAGGATCCCGTTGTTAGCCTTCATCTGCAAAGGGGCGGAGTAATACCTGCCGACGGGATTGAACTGGAGATCCAACATTTCGAGCTTCAAATCCGCGCCCGCGAAAATCTGCGGCCTCCGGCAGCGAACCCATCTTTTGTCCGTCCGTTCCTCGAAGGGGTCCGGGCTCGCATCGTGGAGATGAGAGTCAAAGACGGTAATAATCTGGTTACCCGCCTCAACGGCATAGGGAATCCACACGTATTCGCGAAAAATGCTGGCAAGCGTTTCGGAGACAACAGTTTTCCCTACTCCAGAGGGCCCGTGCAGGATAATCGATCGACCGGATATGATGGCGGTACCAAGCTGGCTCAGGGTTGCAGGCTGCAGGACCAGGTGGCTGAATGCCTTCTCTACGTCCGGAACGTGAAAGTTCCCACTGCGGATGGTCTGCGCCCGCACTTGCTGCGTGTAGTCATCGAGAGAGACGGGGACGGGCCCCGCGTAATGGCTGAGCCCCAGCAATTCGTGTGCCCGCGCATTGCCCAGGGTGGTTGTAGTGACGCGGTGGACACCCCCGACCATCCCTTTGACTTCGCAGAGTTGCTCTTTACGCAGATGTTCGAAGACCTCACTAACGATGGCTAAACTGAGCCGCATATGCTCGGCCAGTTGAACCAACAGGAGCTCACCCTGCAAATAGAGAATTTTCAAGGCGAGGTTTTGCACGAGGCTTTTTCTAACCCCCAGCTCTTGCAAGGAGTGTGGCATCTCGATATACGGTCGCTCGGAACCCGTTTCCGCAACCGCCACAGCATTGTTATTTGAGGCTTCACTCAGCATCCATGCACCTCGCACTCACCTTCCAGCACCGGCGCGCTGGCCCGTGGAGCGTGGCAGCACAGGCACGAGTGCCTGCGCCGCCGCTAATGACAGGTTTTCCCGGCCGGCTGATATCCACTTTGTATTGCCTCGCCTTGCGACATATAAACACCGGGGGTGAGCTTCCCGTACAACTTGCTGTCCGGGCAGTAATAGAGGCCAGACCGCTTGCTTGCCCAGATTTTCACGCCAGTTTTCACGCCGCTGTCCTTGGGCGGAACTCGAAACAGCCCGCTCAGGAACGGCAGACTCAGGCCCGAGTAGATAACCCCCAGCGACACAAATAGAAGCAGTATCGGAAAAAAGAATAGCCGGTGACGAGAGTTCATAAGTTCTTCGCCCTTTGTCGAGAATGGGGAAAGGGTGCGACAGATCAGGCGCCAGGGAGTTCACCTTTCCGCCCCCAACACACCCTTGCGAGCACTCAGGTAACCAACGACAGTGTCCTTCCCCATTTTGTTGATCACGAGTTCCACAGATTCCCACATGGCTCGGACCGGAACGGTTACGGGCTCGTTGATGGTCAAATCGGTGGGAAACTCGTAATCCTCGGCGTAGACATCTAACGAACAACGCGACCTTTTTAAATCGACCTTTCTCAATTGCAGGCTGATGTTCGGCGCTACTTCCTGGCGATTGGCGGAACGAACCAGCGTAAACTCAATGTAGTCACGTTTGCCGAGCTTGCGCAGCCCTTCGACCTCGTCGTGGTTCCGGGCGACGGCTGTGTCAAGCTGGCTCGACCTCGCGTTTGAGCTTCCCCCGCCTTCGCGTTGATCATTTTGGATCTCCACAAGCCCCTGCTGAGGAGGGGAAGCCTGCTCGGTTGGCGGCGGAGAGCTGGCTTGAACACCGAGGGGAGGGTCCGCAGGGGCTGCTGGTGGGGTCCGGTGGACTTCTGCCCGCTCTTGGTCCATTGCTGGACCAGCACCCGAGGGTTCCGGGGTTGCCGCCACCGGCCGCTCCTGCACAGGAACCATCCGGCCAGTCCCGTGGCTCGGGGCGGCCTGAGGCTCGGGCTGAGGTTGCTTGCTGGTTTTAGCCTGTTTCTGCTCCACAAAGACCGGAGGCGCCGGCGCACGCTCTTCGCTCTCTTTCCCAGGCGAACTGACCACAGGAGGAGCTTGACTCGGTGATGCCATCTGTTGGATCGCGTGATTCAGCGTCGCCCGCTTCTTATCGCTGTCCTCCTGTAAAGCTCCCTGCGCGGCCCCCACCCGCGCCTGGCGGTTCTGGACCAGGGTCGTCAACTCTTCCAATCGGATCCAGTTATAGAGCAGTAGGGCGGCGAGCAGCCCGAGCAAGGCGAAGATTGTCGCGGCCAGGGGGCGTGCGAGGCGCCGAAGTCGTTCCAGCTCTCGCAGTTGAGTTGCGACCCCCGCCCTGAAAGTTTCAGATTCATTAACATCTGACCTGGCGTCGCTCCCGAGTACATCCGTGGAAGCATCCTGGTTCCCGTGCTGGAATTCAAGTCCACCCATGGCCTGCCTCTTCAATACTTCCCCATCTTTCAACCCGAGCTCCGGTCCTTCAAGAAACTACCGAGTGACAGGCGCTCTGGCAGGCCGCGCAGCTTGGCCCGCCTGCACCTCCAAAATGTGCAAACGGGCACTCACTTTCGCGGCCCACGGCATGATGCCCACGCAGTTCCCTACGGCCCATTCAGGTTGGGCAGGGAGTTGCAGGCTTAGAAAGCCAGCCTGCTTAACCCCGGCTGCGGGCCGCCAGCTTTCGGGCGATCCTTTCGCCGGGCGGAGTCACACCACCGACGCTCGACCCTCCGCCGCGATGCCCGCCCGCTCGCCCACCCTGCCGATCTCCAGCCGATCACCTACTTGAGTCCCACTGCGAAAGACGGTGTAGGGAGGGAGCTCGAGTACGCTCTGGGCCTTGAGAGTGACTCTGGAGATGTGGAAGGGACGCAGATACTCCTCGGTGTGAACCACACACCCCGCACGGTCAAGGAAGACCAAGTCGATAGAGAAGAGCATGCCGATGGTGTGCACGCCGTGAGAGGGCACAATCCATAAGCCCCGGCCTGGACGAGCCCAGCGCCGCGTCTTTCCCAACAACCCGATCAGCCGGCTGAAGTACCCGTCCGCCAATTTGACTTCCGTGGCGACAAATGTCTCCCGTGTAGTGTTGTATACGTAATAGCGGCTAGAGTTTTGAGTCGCCATGTGCGTCCGCCTCAGGGCTCGCTTTCTGGAGCTGCACCTTATGAAGGGAATTGGCTCGCGGCCTCTATTCGGTTGCCTTCTTTCGCCGTCTCCAGATGATGACAAAAAGAACAACCACAGCACCGATGCCGGCGAGAATTCGAATCGTGTTAATATCCATTGCTTACTCCTCCGTTGAATTTGATTTCATGTTTTTGATTTGGCTCAGACGCGATGCGCCGAGCCTTCGTTCCTGAATCATAAAAAGTGCCGATATAAGCTGATGACTGCTGGGCCGAGAATCACCACGAACAATGCCGGGAAGATGAAAAACACCAACGGGGGAATCATCTTCACAGTCGCTTTGGCGGCGAATTCTTCCGCACGCTGGCGCCGCTTGGTCCGCAACTCATCCGAGTGCACACGGAGCGACTGGGCAATGCTCGTGCCAAAACGGTCGGTCTGAACCAACATGGCCACCAGCGACTTGATGTCTTCCACACCCGTCCGGGTGGCGAGCTCGCGGAGAGCTTCGATTCGTGTCCTTCCAATACGAATCTCCGCGTTGACCAGGTCGAGTTCCTCACAGAGCTGCGGGTGTACGATTCGCAGTTCTTGGGTCACCCGCATGAACGCCTGGTCGAGAGCCAGGCCAGCCTCCACGCACACCACGAGGAGATCCAGGCAATCCGCCAACGACAGGCGGAGCCGTTGCTGCCGGCTGCGGATGCGCGAACTCAACCAGAGCTCGGGAAGCAGATAACCCCCGACGGCGGCGATGATCAGCACAAATACGGGGGCCGCGTGGTAGGCGCCGGTGAAATAGACCAAGGCCAGCAATCCCAGGGGCAGAAGCACCTTGGCGCCTTGCATGGCCAGGACCGATTCCGGACGACGGTAGCCCGCCCGCGCCATCAGGCGTTGCGTGTGCGGGAGCTGCTTGCCCGAAGAGGGAACCAACTTGCCGACACTGCCGAGCATCTGCTGGACCTTCTGCTTTTGCTTTGCCCGAAAGCCCGTCTGCTTCTCCCTGGAGGGAGGTAGCCAGAGCCGGGTGAGGCGCTCGGCAGCGGGAACTTTTCCCCCTGAAAGACCAAACGCCACCGCCAGTACTATCAGCACTACCGCCCCAAATGCCACGCCAGTCGTTGCCCAAATCATTTTCCTGTTTCCCCCCAAGCCTAAAAAGCTGGGAAAAAATCTCACTCTAGCGACGGTCTCTGCCCGCCAGCCTTCTGTTTGCAAGTCCAGCGACGCTCAGTGAGCGCCGTTAAACCTGAATGTTCACGACTTTCCAAAGCATGGCGGAGCCGATGATCTGCAAGAGCGCGGCCCCACCAAGCATGTAGGGACCCATAGGGTCGGTAAACAGCGTGTTCACGTAATCGGGATTCAAAACCCGCATCAGCAGGATCATCCCCGGAGGCAAAGCAATGAGGATGACCGCGGTCAGCCGCCCTTGGGCAGTCCGAACCCTCACCTCGCGCAGCAGCTTGAAGCGGTCCCGGATCACGTGCGAAAGGTCGTCCAGGATCTGCGCTAGATTGCCCCCGGTTTCCTTATGAATGAGAATCGCGGTGACGAAAAAGCGCACATCGATAATCGGCACGCGCTCCGCCAAGTTCGTCAAAGCATCTCTCAAAGGCAGGCCGAAGCTCTGCTCGTCGAAGAGAATCTTGAACTCTCCCGACACTGGCTCGGGCAGTTCCGTCGTGACCATCTCCAATCCAGTAGTGAAAGCATGGCCAGCCCGCACCGCCCGGCCGAGCAGGTCGATCGCCTCGGGAAAACTCTTCTCAAACGCTCTCATGCGCCTGGTGCGTTTGAAAGCGACGAAGAGCAAGGGAGCCACAAGCCCGATCGAGGCCGAAATGAGCGCAACAAGCGGGTTCGGATAAACGTACTGGATCACTACATACAGGCCCAAGCCCAATACCGCGCACCACAGAATCAGCCGGCCGGGCAAGATTTCAAGTCCGGCTTGGGCAGTTAAAGCGCGCAGGCGCGCAGCCCATGTCGCGCGCGCGAGCAGGCGGTTGAACACCGGCATGCTGCTGAGGACTTCCTCACGAAGCAGCTTTAACTGTGGGGAGCCGGAGCCGCCCCGCCCGACCCCTTTTTCGATAGCCTCCAGGCGGCGCTCGACCACGTTCTTGTGCCTTCCGCCAGCTAGCCCGAAGGTCAAGAGCAGGATAAGGGCGACAAGCGCGAAGGTCATGAGTGCTAACGCTAGTTCCATGCTTACCCCCTCAATAGCCTCCCGGACGATCAAACATCCCCATCGGCAAGCGGATCCCAGCCGCCAGCAGACGCTCCGACAGCCTGGGACGAATACCCGTGGGCAAGAACTCGCCCAGCACCTCGCCTTTCTCCCCGATGCCCGTTTTCCTGAATTCGAAAATGTCCTGCATGGTTACCACATCCCCTTCCATGCCCACGACTTCCGAGATGTTGATGATTTTGCGCGTGCCATCGCTGAGGCGGGACACCTGCACAATCAGGTCCAGGGCTGATGCCACTTGGCGGCGTATGGCGGTCTCGGGAATGTTCAAGTTGGCCATCGCCACCATGGTTTCCAAGCGAGTCAGCGCGTCTCGCGGGGCGTTGGCATGGATGGTGGTCAGGGATCCGTCGTGGCCTGTGTTCATGGCCTGGAGCATGTCCAAGGCTTCGTCGCCGCGCACCTCGCCCACCACAATGCGGTCGGGCCTCATACGCAGGGAGTTGATCACCAACTGGCGCTGCCGGACAGCCCCTTTCCCCTCCACGTTGGGAGGGCGCGTTTCCAGCCGCACTACGTGCTCCTGGTGGAGTTGCAGCTCCGCGGCGTCCTCGATAGTGATGATGCGCTCACGATTGGAGATGAACGAGGAGAGGACATTCAGCAAGGTTGTCTTGCCCGCGCCCGTGCCGCCTGAAATCAAGACGTTCATGCGCCCATACACGCACCCGCGCAGTAGCTCCAGCATGTGGCCAGTCAGGGTGCGATTCTGGAGAAGCTCGTCAGCAGTCAGCGGGTCCCTTCCAAAACGACGAATGGAAAGGATGGGGCCGTCGATGGCCAGTGGGGGAATGATGGCGTTGACACGCGACCCATCTTGAAGGCGGGCATCCACCATCGGCGAGGATTCGTCCACCCTGCGCCCTACGGCCGAGATAATCCGGTCGATGATGGACATCAAGTGGGCGTCATCGCGAAACTGAATCGTAGTTCGCTCCAGAAGCCCGTTCCGCTCGATGTACACGCTACTGTGTGTATTCACCAGAATGTCAGAGATGGTGTGGTCATGGAGCAGTGGCTCGAGCGGCCCCAGGCCGAAGACCTCGTCCAGCACTTCCAGGGAGAGCCGTTCCCTCTCCTGGAAAGTCATAGGGGTATTCTCTTCAGCTGCCAGCTTCTCGACGATCTCGGTAACTTCCTTCCGCACTCCCTCGCGGCCGAGTTGCACCACATGGTCCAGATCCATCCGCTGGATCAGCTTGCGGTGGATGGCCAACTTGACCGCGTTGAAGTCGGTGCGTACTCCTAGCGTTGTCGCCACGGATCATTCACCTCGTCGAAAACGAGCTAAATAAATTGAAGAGTGAGCCCCGTTTAGCTTCTGCAACAAGCGAGACGCCTACCAACTGCGAGGCCATCTGTCGAAACCTGGACACCAGAGGATCGTTATGGTCCCACGCCAAGGGCGCCCCCAGATTCACTGCCATACTTACCCGGCGGAAGTCGTTGGGGATGCGCGCGAAGATCGAACGTTTGGTTTTCTTCTCGAATGCCTTCAAGGCTTCTTCATCAGGCCGATGCCAGCGATTAATGATGATCTGGACCTTAGCCGGATCCAGACCGAAAGAGGCCAACGCAGATAAATGGCGCTCCAGCGACCACAGCCCGCAGACGTCCGCCTGCGTCACCAGGAGGATCGATCGCACCAAGTGGAACACCGGACTCCATTCCGATGTGTAAACCGACCCCAGGTCCATAACCAGATAATCGCAGCAGTTCTGG